>FZPS01000062.1_pt3553 | contig 12945 bp, 11 predicted proteins | sample 1817821 | NCBI WGS metagenome assembly FZPS01 (sample SAMEA104158645, study PRJEB21678) | metagenome | place: Germany | collected 2015-04-21 | reverse complement strand
GTAAAGCTTCCGTCCCCTAAATCCTTGGGATCTATAATTGCGACAGTCTTTTTCTGTACACCCTTAGATTCAAGTTGGGAAAGAACATGGAATTGAATTCCCTTGATGTACTTTTCATAATTACCGGCGATTACGGCGGGATCACCGTATCGGGCATATTTTGTTCCCTTGCTTTCCACAATAACATCCTGCATTGCACCGGCCAGGTTTTTCAACGCAGAAATCATGTCATAAGTGGTGCTCACCTGATAAACTATCAATCTGGGGTCGTAATCATTATTAGGGTCATTATCCTTGTTTTCCGGTAAATCCGCAATCAAATCCACATACGTTTTTTCGTTAGCGGCGCCGGTACCGAAAAGAACATCAGGCCTGCGCACTAGTGATATGGAAGTGCCATATTCCGGCACAATAGTCGTGTCTGCCTGGAAAGGGCTGCCCGTTGCGGTATCATAGACATAGTCATTAGAAAGTGTCTTGCCGTTGGCGTCAGCATAGGTATTATAAAAATAGTTATAAATATACGGATCGGGATTTGCGTTGGCACTGGAGCCAAAAATGCCTAACATTGCACTGGTTTTGGCCGATTCGAATATTTCGGCAGCCGATTTATCCGTTTTATTGACCAAATTAGCGGAAGCCACCAAATTTGCTCCTAAAAATGCGGGTGCGGTTTGTGCAGCACGATGTGCGGCCACTGTGACGATATTCTTATCCACCACCATGGGCGATGTGGGATGGGTCCATGTCGCATCTGTTGCATGAACAACATTTACCATGGAAAGTATAAGAATCAAGGCCACTGATAAACTGATTAGAGATTTTTTCTTCTTAAACATTGAATTGTCCTCCTTTAAAATACTTTTTTTATTATAATTGCATGAGCAATTATTCACCTTGTAAAACCACTACAACACAAAAAATCTGAGTGCATAACGAAAGGAGCCTAAGTAGGTCCTACAGTTTCTGTAAAATCCCTGATGGAAGGATATGTATGATTCATATTCCCCATCGCTTACTTCCATATCGCCATAATTAGTTTTTATATATATGTCCGTAAGGTGTTCCATATCTACCCCACCCTGCGTAAACCGTTTCAGCCGTTGTCCGCTCCTGTTCACATATTCCAACGGAGTATCGGATTCTCTTTTCTCCAATCCCAACCATTTAAATTTCTTCATATAATAATGATAAAAATCGATGATTTGGTTTTTCCTGCTCTTTTGTAGGTTTTTCCGGTACCAATGCCTTCGCAAGCAAAATTTGCTCCATATGATTGCCACAATGATCAGCGGAATCAAAATTATCAAGTAATAGAACCCGGGGAAACGCTGTGTATATCTGACGGCATAAAGCTCCCGCCGATTATCCTCCGGGTCTATACGATCAATTTGAATGTCGGGCAATATCTGATCCGGTTGGGGGCTTTCAACATCGGTCTGCAGATCCTCCGCCTCTTTTTCCTCCTGCTGTGAGGTGCGCTTGGTATCATCTGTAAGCCGGGTACTCTGATCCGGGTCAATCAATATACGCTTGGATGATACACCGGTTTTTTCAAGTATCTCCAGAGACTGAAGCCGGGTTATAAGTTTTAATTCCCGGGTAGGCAAATCAAGTGGTTCTATTTGTGCAATGTAGATAGCAAACCCCAATCCCAGGGTCAGCGCCATAAGCAGTCCTGCTATGGCAAAAAATGATGCGAAGGATGTTTTTGCTGTCATGGTGTGAAACGCGTTATGTTGGTATGTTTTGTAGGCCCACATTGTGGCCGAGGCCCAAAGAAACAATAAAAACCCCCAAAGAAAATGCTCATATCCCAGAAAAACCACCACCGTTAAGACATAGGTCCCCAATATAAAAAGCAGTGCGGTGCCAATTCGAGATCGCGAGAGCAAAAAAACCGGAAATGCAAAAATAGCCACAATAGCATAATACATATGACTATTTGCTTCGGGGTCCGTAGATATAATGGCAAAAATCTCGCTTTTTTTGATATAAATCAATGTGAATATAGTCAATATGATAAAAACAACGATGGAAATTGCAATTGTTCTTTTGCTGTAACCGCATAAAAACAATATCAAAAAAATCGATGATACCAATACAAATAGCCATATAATATTTGCCGCCAGACCAGCAGGGAGGTAAAAAGCTTGAAAAACATTGATTGTCAAACCTACTGTCATCAATATACATAAAACATAATCCCATATACTGTATTTTAAATACTTCGATGTTTTCATGTCTCTAACCTTCCTTGATTAATTCCTCGGCGGAGGATATTACATAATAGGGTATCCCCGCTGCCTCAAACCGTTTAAGCGGTCGCAATAATTCAATCCTTTGTTGACCATATACCTGCTTTGGTACCACAAAAAAGAGGATGGGATTCCTTTTGCTGTTCTTTATCTGCAGAAGGACCTGAATTGCTTCTTCAGTGAGAACGGCTGTACAATAAGCGATATTACTTTGAGCGTATAAAGAATTCGCCTTCTCGCGGAGAAGCCTGCCGGCATCACTGTTCCCGCGGACCCCTACATCGCTGTTCCCGGGGACAGAGGTTATTACAGGCAACCAGGCCACAAAATCTCTGTATTCGTATAGGTCCGTAGGATTATAACGCCGCTTTTGTTCACCTCGATCATAATAGAGAATTTCGTAGTCCATACCGTTCTTCTTTGCATAACTGCAAACAGATAATCCGGTTTCCACCAAACAGTCAAATATGCTCATCAATATTTCCGTAGGGTATTCCAAAGAGATAAAATTAAGAATCACTGAAATACCGCTGGTACCATGGCTTTCCATCTGCTTTATCATATATGTTCCGCTATGGGCCGATAGTTTCCAATGCATGAGTTTAATGGGATCGCCCAGGACATATTCCCGCACTCCGCAATAATCTATTCCGTCTGTTGTGGAAGCCGTAAGGGAATACCGGCTTTCGGACATGGCATTTTCAGATATTTTCAATCTGAATAAATCATAAATCCTGGGTGTAACCTGTACCTCATAGCGATTGTCATTTTTGATGGTAAATTTAAATATACCTAAAATATCGTAGATATTGATCTGTTGCAAACCTCCGCTGTAGGTACCTATATGGTCGAGGCGCACTGTAAAAGTCAATTCCCTCTGTTCGTGGGAACCCAATGTGAGATTTGTAATCCTGACATCATCCGTGTTACCGAATAAATCGGATACATAGAGCATCACTTCTACCCTCGGGAATACCAAAATCGAAGGATTTTTTACCTCGACAATGAATTCTATGTCATTTCCCCTTTCGCAGATTGCAAGGCTGCACATCTCCACATAGGAAATATACCTTTTTAGGAGCAATCCATATAAGAAAGAAAGTATAATAGCCAAAAATACCAACAAAACCGGCAGGTACCCATAGACACTGTTCATATAAACCGCGGGCAGGGCGGAACACATCAGAACCAATATATAGAATATCAACACACGCAATAGACGGTGTTTTCGTATGAAATTAAAATTTATCCTTCTTTTTTTCATCAACATTATCCCACCCTCAAATTTTCATCGGATATAAACTGTTACCGAATCCCCATTGACATTATCCCACCCCCGAATTTTCATCGGACTTAAACCGTTCCCTAATCTTTATCAACATTGGCTTATCCCCGGCCTTTATCAACATTATCCTATTCCCGAACCATGGGTACCAAAATACTATCCAATATTGAGGCGATGATCTGTTCTGCAGTCTTTTTGTTGGTTTTGGCTTCGTGGGAAACTATCAGTCTATGGCAGAGTGTATATGGAACCAAATATTTTACGTCATCGGGGATCACATAATTGCGCCCCTTATAGAGGGCATAAGCACAGCATAGACGATATAGAGCAATTCCGCCCCGAGGACTGCTGCCCAACAAAATATCAGGGTTGTTTCGGGTAGCGGTGATGATGTCTATAATATACTTGACAATCATAGGACTGACATAAACCCGCTCTGCAGCCTTTTTTAAGAATAATACATCTTCCCCGGTAGCCGTAGGTTGCAGGTATTCCTTGATATTCCGCTCCATGGCAATCACCTTCATCTCATCATCCGATGAGGGATAACCGATGGAAACCTTGATTAAAAAACGATCTATCTGGGCTTCCGGCAAAGGATATGTGCCGAATGACTCCAGCGGATTTTGGGTGGCCAATACCATGAAGGGTTGTTTGAGTATATAGGTATGTGAATCAACGGTAACCTGCTGTTCCTCCATGGCCTCCAACAGACTGGATTGTGTCTTGGCCGAGGCGCGGTTTATTTCATCGGCCAAAACTATGTTGCTCATAATAGCACCGGGACGAAATTCAAATTCACCGGTTTTTTGATTATATATGGAAAAACCGGTAACATCCGAAGGCATAATATCCGGTGTGAACTGAATACGCTTAAAATCGCAGGATATAGATTTTGCCAATGCGGATACCAAGCTGGTTTTACCTACACCGGGCACATCCTCTATGAGCACATGACCGCCGCTGATTAAAGCCAATACCACTAATTCCACCACAGAACGTTTGCCGATAATCACGGTCTCGATATTGTCCACAATCCTGTAGAGCAACTCACATGCCTTTTCAACTTCCGTGTCATTTATTCTTATTTCTGATTCTTCCTGTACCGCTTCATTAGTATTCAATTGCGCACTATTTGTTTTCATATAGACCCCTCTTTAACCATTAATTTTTGATTATTCTTCTATTTCAGGTTTAAACCATAGAACAACGGTCTCTGTCTTTGCCAGATAGGTAAAGGTACCATCCGGATTTTCCGTAAGAAATTTGTCAATATTCCGTTTTAGGATCGGCATCTTGTCCTCCGACATCTTTGGTCGAAGCCGCCTGAGGTCTGCATAGGCTTCCTCACGGCTGTTATAATCCTTGGTAAAACCATCCTCTACAATATTCAGATTCGGGTTAAAACCCATATCATAAACACGGTTGTAAAGAAGGTTTACACCCAAACGCCTGTCCCAATGAAATTTAAAATTGCATTTCTCTTCGCCTTCGTCTTCGGTCCCTTCGAAAAGAAAACCTACTATCATGGGAATACAGGGAGCATTATTAGACCAACTTACCAAAACAACATATTTGCGCGCAAATGTTGATAGTTTCATGATATCGCTGAACCCTGCGGAACGTGAACATATAACTATATCGTGCTGTTCCAGGTTTTTACCAAGCTCCGCCTCGTGAAAATCCAGATATTTACCTACTACATTGGTCAACCCTGCTTCCTCGGCGTTCTTGAGACAATACCCCAACATCTTTGATGAAGAATCCATAGCCGTCACACTTTTCGCCCGGCGAGCCATGGGTACGGCAATACGTCCCGGCCCGCAGCCCACATCCAATACGGTATCTGAGGGGTCGGTGTCAAAACAATTGATCTGGTTCAGTGTAAAGATAGCTTCCATTTTGGCCATCTGGTCATAAAATGCCGCATTATCGTCCCAGGCTCCGTAGCCTGTACGGGGTCTTGGCCTGTTTTCCTGTTCTCGTCGCTGAGACATAGCCAATTGCGCCAGAGCCTCCCAGTTGATAAAAGGTGTTTTTAGTTTCTCCATGATTTTCATTCCTTTCATAAATTATGGATGTGAATCCTGTGAACAAAATCACAGATGTGCATATCTTATTTATCAATCAATAATCGGTGAACACATACGCATGAACCGCCCCCTGTGGTCGGAAAATTCCACTAGTTTTACGGCAATACCATAGGCCTGCTTAAGATTTTTTTCGGTGATGATATCTGTAGAAAAACCGAACAACAAGGGCTCATCCCTCTGAAGCAAAACAACCTTCGCCTGGCACATAAAGGCATGATCCGGGGTATGGGTGGTCATTATGATCCCAATACCTTTATCCCTTAAATCACAGATTTTGCTCATAACCCGAACCATATTGCCATAATCCAGACTGGCTGTAGGCTCGTCCAAAACAAGAAAGCCCGGTTCCTGAGCCAATGCACGGGCTAACATCACCAATTGCCTTTCACCGCCGGAAATATCAGTGTAAGATTTGTCGTGCAGATGGTCTATCCCCATATCGGTCATGGCTTCTTCGGCAATTTGATAATCCGGGGCCGTAGGTTGTCCGAAATAACTGATACTGTTTATGCGTCCCAAAAGCACCACATCCCTCACCTTATAGGGGAAAGGAGGCACATGAAACTGGGACACATAGGCCATATGTCTTGCCATTTTGCCGGGTGACCAACGCTCAATGTTCTCTCCGTCGATGAGAATTTCCCCCTGCTGTTTCTTTATTAACTTTAATATGGTCTTAAACAATGTGGTCTTCCCCACACCATTAGGTCCGAGAAGACAGCAAATCTCCCCACTCTCTACGGCAAAATTCACATCCTTGAGGACAGGCAAATGGCCGTAACCACAAAAAACATTACGCAATTCGAGTTTCATTCCCAACCCTTCCTTTGCTGAAACAATACTATGATAAAAATCGGTGCGGCAATGATGTTGACAATTGTACCGATGGGAAATGCACCGGAATAGCCGAAATAAAACAATGCGGAAATATCCCGACAGAGCAACAATAACATACCCCCAAAGATCCCGCTTGCATAATATATCTTTTTGAAATCCGAGCCGAACAAGTAGCGACATATGTGGGGAACAATCAAAGATATCATACCCACGCTTCCGCAATGTATCATTGCCGCCGTGATCATGATCGTACCGCCGGCAAGAGTAATAAAACGTATGACCACCGGGTTTATTCCCATGGTAAAAGCGTCATCATCGGAGAAACAAACCGCATTAAAACTGTAACGCAATAGATGAACAGGTATTATGCTCACTATGAAAGCCGCCCCCAATATTATAAAAGTGATTGTATGTATGTTGATATAAATGCCTGAGGATATCTCTTGGAACACAATAAGCAACTCATCCTCCATTTCAAAGCGATAATAGGTGATCAACACACCGACAACCTGCGAAATTGCCGTTCCCACCAGGAGCATATCTGTTACGGCAAATCTTCTGCCCCGTGAAACAACTTTCCCCGTAAACAGAACAATCAATAATATGACCAGAGCAAAACCGTAACAATATGTGTAACGTTTTGATGTCATGAAATAGGCGGCACCCGCATATTTCAAAACCAGCACAAGGATACCCAGCTCAATACCGCTGGCTACACCCAGCATGGTAGGTGCGGCAATGGGATTGCGGAATACCCCCTGATATAATGCTCCCGCCAATGCCAACATCACACCTGAAACCACGGTGATAACACTGATTTTAAAACGGGCTATGGTTTCAAAATAGAATGGTGATTGGGCAATAATATTCTCACTTTCCAGATAAACGGGAAGGTTAAACCATTTAGCAACCGCAAGTTTTACCCAGGTGAATAGATTTTTCATAGCTACCCCGAACGGGACCCGGCCTACCTGGGAAGTGCGTAAACACATGGAAAATGCAAACAATAGAATGAATGCCAATATGCTTATGGCAAACAATTTTCGTGTTCTACCTCGCTTTTCCATATAAAGGTCATATGATTTGTTCATATCAAGCACATCAGACCCAGTCAGCATTTCTTCTTCTCCTATGTATAATCAAAAATATGATAAAGAGGGTGCCTCCTATCAAGCTCGTGACAAGATTGATATTCGAACTGTAACCTATGGACATTGCAAATGAATAAACCAACAGCATCAGTATCCCCCCCAGGAGCATGGAAGCGGGAAGCAATACCCGATAATCGGGTCCCACTAACATTCTTGCTATATGTGGCACCATCAATCCTACAAATCCTATTTGTCCACAAAATGAAATGGTTACACCAACCATAATTGTACATATAATTAAAAGTGTGTTATGAAACAGGCGCACACGCATACCCATGGAGAGGGCTTCATCATCGCCAAATACCAGCACATTTATTTTGTGGCGAAGACTGAGCAATATCAGAATACAGATCAAAATAGGCACACCGACTAATAATAGATGCTCCAGGGTGAATGTGTTGTCAAATGTACCCATCATCAAACCCCGCATTACGTTGGTGCGCAAATCCCCGGGGTTGGTCAGCACAATATAGTATTGTATAAGCCCTGTTATGCTACCCACTAAAGAAGAGAAAATAAATCCCGTCAATATCAACGGCAATATGGACACCTTCCCCCGACCGGCTATTTTTGCAATACCGGCAACGAAGATGATTCCTATAAAACACCCTGCCAATATGCATAACCCCTGCATATTGCGATGAAAAACATCCATCTCCTGGTACACAGCCTGCAACTCACTGTATTTGATACTGATGGAATTGCTGTCAACAAAAAAGAATACGTACAACATACCGCCCAATAATCCCCCTGCCTGCACTCCCAGTGTGGTGGGGCTGGCTATTGAATTGCGGAATGACCCCTGATAAACAGCACCGCAACCGGCAAGTGCCGCACTGACTAAAACAATGATCAGGTGCCGATATATGACAAAATGGATACCATTTGTAGCACCTCGACCCAGAACAAAATTTGAAAAATCCTGTATCTTTCGGGCAACAATTTGCAAATACCATGCCAAAGATATATTTGTCCCATAGAGGTTCACCGCGAAAAAGACCGAATATATATAAGCTAATAGCAAACCCACGGAAATGATAATAATGCTTTTGCTTCCTTTGCTCATTCCAAAACGCTTTGTTTGGTCATCCCTGAAAATATTTCTTTCTTCAGCATCGATCCTCATTTGAATTTTCGAATCCTCATCGTCTTGCAGTCTTGTGTTATAGATTGTTGTCTCCCCCTTTTCGGGTGATTCTGATATTTCCCGTTTATAGTGCAGGCGAGCACAGCTCGCCCCTACACTTTGGTATGACTGCATATGGCGGCACCTTTGGTGCCTCATCCCAATGCACACATTTTCGGGTGATACCGTTATTTTTCATTGAGAATGCGGTTTATCTGCCCTTCGGAAAGATCATAACGATAGAATTTTTTATAAAATTCCTTTACAATCTCCCGCACCTCATCCTCCGTGTAGGCATTGTGAAATTTCCAGGCTATCCAAACAGGTTCGAGGATACTCTCCACAGAACCGTCAACCCAGCCGGCTACACCACTAGGATTGACATATATATCATAATTACCGACTATGGTTGTTTTTACAATATTCCCGTCCTCATCCAGAAAGCCGTAATCGCTGGTAATACCGCTTCTAGATGTGACCTTCCCGTAGTTTTTCCACATCTGGTTGGTCTCTATTTTTTCCTTGACATCATGGTCAGCAACTATTATTGCCGGGAAATCCTTTGAGCCCAGTCGAATCTCGCCTACCTTGGTTAATAATTCATTAGTAGCTTGCACAGTCCCTACGCCTCCGGTATAGGCCAACAAACGCGTTGTCGGGGCCAAGGGGCTCACAAACCATCTGTTTTCTACATTAAAATCCTGATAGATAGCAGGTGTATTTACAACACCTGCAAGACTCATGTAATAACTCAATGGGCTTGTTGAATACCCGCTGCGAGCCAGGGCAACGCCCCTCCCTTCCATTGTTATGCGGTTTTCATTGTACATCTTGTAATGGACCCCTTCGTCCCATTCGGATATGAATAAAGAATATTTCCCCACATCATATGTTCCGGAGAGGAATTTAACCCCATTTTTATATTTATCATTGTTATAATCTACCTGATTATGAGCAAAACGAGGTACTCTTCTGCCGACATCGTTGATGACGGTTTTGCAAAATCTGATATATTCTTGAGCCAAGGCCGGAGCATTTGTGCCCCCCTCCTTGCTTTTGTCACCGAGAACATCACCGACTATCTGCACGGACAGATTGATATTATCGGCAGTATTGAGATTTGGTAATACTATGTAAGCTATTCCCTTTTCGTGCAAGGTATCCACCTGCTCCTGACTGAAGGTTTCCAAGCCGCTGAATTCAAAACAAACCTGGGGCCGGGAAGCAAGTAAGGCTTGAAACCGGTCTTCGGAAATCCCGCTTGTGCCACTGCCTGTCCATAATGTCTGCACCCTTGAGATATCCGCACCCCCGAACACCTCCGAAACAAGGGGGTTATCTGAAAAACTTTGTGAAGAGGCAACTAAACGTTTATTGCCCCCTAACATCTGCACCAGCGTAGCCCCTTCCCCGCAAGCAGCAACCTTATCCACATCCTCGGGGAGTTCGATAGTCCTTCCGTATGCATCGACTATATGTTTAGCATTAGGATCATTTGTCAGGCCTGCGGTATTGTCCCCCACAACAATAGAACTTCCGGCTTCGCCCACATCCGGAGTAGGTGTGCTGTCTTTTTTCTGTTCTGTCTCTATATCCAAAAATGAATCCTCATCATATTCCACATCGGAGGTTATCTTTTCACTTTCCTGCTCTCCTAATACAGGTGCATCCCTTTCCTGGCCCCGCTGGGTTTGGGATTCGTCCACCTCTTCTTTGGGGGACAGATCCTCCGTTTGCTCAGATGTTTCAGGCTGATTATCTATGACCTTGGTTTCGTCCTCCAAGTCAACCTCTTGTGCCTGCTGGATATAGATAATCTGCTCTAAGGTTGGACTCGGGCGACAGGAAACCAAACAAGAGGCTAACAAACAAATTATTACTCCTATAAATTTTTTCCTCATAAAAACAGCCCCCTACTGACTGTGTTCTTCCAAGCCTGCCAACTATGAATAAAAATATAAACGGCGCATCTGAATAAAGGTGAACATTTATTACTCCGACGTTTCCATTTAAAACCATTGTTGAACATAAAAAAATAAGCGTGTGAATCAAAACCAAAGATAACACACGCTTAATTGTCTATAAGCAGGATACAATTGGTTCTTCTCAAACACGGAAAGCTTGATAATTTCTTATACAAACTCATCGACCTGATCATCATAGACTATTTTTTGTCCTTAGATAAATCGGTTCGAACCATTGATTAATATTTTACCATTATTATATGGTCCTGAAGTACCAATGTCAAGGGAATCTATAAAATTTCGACTTTTAACCTGCTAAATAAGGAATTGAAGAAATTTTTTATCGCATCTATGATCCGCTGAAGCAAAGATTTTATCTGTTCATTGTCTTTTAGGGTTTGATCCAGTTTTTCACCGATTCCTTTTAGCTGACTTTTTATTTCTTCCGTATTCAGGTTCAGTTTGTTTATTTTCTCCATCAATTTGGAGATACTGTCGATTTGTTCCGCGCTTAAATTAATATCCAAACGTCCCGCTATATCTATTATTATCTTTTTTATTTCCTTTGAGCTTTTTGCCCCTTTTTCAACAACCTTTTCCTTGACTTCTCTTATCAACTCGGTTGCCTTTTCCTTTCCTATTTTCTCACCGAGTTCCCCTGTTTTAATAACTTCTTCATTTGCTACTCTTTTCTGTTCCTTATCAATTTTCCTACCCGTAGCCTGTTCAAAAGCCTTCAGTATCCCTGTGAGGGCCCCTGTTCCCGAAACTGAAAACGGTGCAGCTGCAATCACTTTAGCATCCTTAACGCCGGCCGTAACCAGAGCATTTCGGTACATCTCTTTAGTCACCCAGGATATATTGTAGGTTTCCACTTCAATCCCCGAACCTTTTTCCAGCACCTCGACATATGCGGATGATATGGTTATTTTGCCTATTTGCTCTTCGGGTGCTATGCCTTCTAAAAACGCTCTCTCTTCTTCGTTGTTTACTTCTATTATCTGCGTCGTTTCCCCGGACACGTTGAAAAGCTTTAAAATCTGTTCCTTTTGCGCTTCATTAAGGTCCTTGGCCAGGGTTACAACTATAGTATTATCGGCATATGCAAAAATATTAAATACAGAGATAAAAACCAACATTATAATTATATATTTCACTGATCCGCTTTTTATCATCTCCACACCTCATTTGGCTTTATTTTTATTTTGCCACATGATGTATACCTTATACCAACTAAATCCTCTTTTCATACAGTGTATATGTTTATTTTATCGTTTGTTATGCGGATGCTGCGGGGAATGCGCTTCATCACCAACTAGTACGCCTTAGCTAAATACACCATATGTTTGGCTTTCCTGTCACAAAAAGCGCATTTATCCCCTAAGTTTTGTTGCTCAAACGGGATGCATCTTATAGTGACACCGGTTTTATCCTTAATATTCTCCTCACATTCTGTTTCCCCGCACCACATAGCTTTGACAAAACCGGGCTGCACATCCATGATCTCTTCCATTTCATCAAAGGTTTTTATTGTGTAAGTCTTTTTATCTCTCATAATTGTGGCTTTATATAACAAATTATAATTTATATCGCTTAATAATTTTTCAACAGCTTCCTCTATATCATCCAGGGAGACAGCCTCCTTCTCTAATTCGTCCCTTCTGAACAATATAGCCTGGCCTTTTTCTATATCCCTAGGGCCTATTTCTATCCTTATCGGAACGCCTTTCATCTCCCATTCGTTAAACTTCCAGCCGGGAGAATAGTTTTCACGGTCATCCAACTCAACCCTGAATTCATCCTTGAGACGGTTAAACAGTTCCCGTGCTTTATCTGATACGCCCCCTTTATGGGACGCTATCGGTACTATAACCACCTGAACCGGAGCTACTCCCGGGGGCAATACCAACCCTCTGTTATCCCCATGAGTCATTATAATTCCGCCGATTAGCCTCGTAGAAACACCCCAAGATGTATGATATGGATGTTTGAGCTCCCCATCCCTGTCCGAATAAGTTATATCAAATGCTTCTGTAAAATGTTGCCCTAAATTGTGGGAAGTTCCGGCCTGTAATGCCTTACCGTCATGCATCAAGGCTTCCATGGTATAGGTAACATATGCTCCGGCAAATTTTTCCCTTTCACTTTTCCTTCCTACGATAACGGGCATTGCAAGCAGTTCTTCTGCAGTTTCCTTATAAATATCTAACATTTGCAGGGCTTCTTCTTCT
>FZPS01000063.1_pt814 | contig 12949 bp, 14 predicted proteins | sample 1817821 | NCBI WGS metagenome assembly FZPS01 (sample SAMEA104158645, study PRJEB21678) | metagenome | place: Germany | collected 2015-04-21 | reverse complement strand
CCCTTATCCACAGCTTTCAAATACTTATTACTCCTTATGAATTTGGGGTAAAGTTGTTTTCACCCTGTCTTCAACCTATTGGCTTAACTATGGTTGATCACATCGCAATTGGCTCTTTTAATCGAATTATATATTCAACAGCATCCTTAGCCTTAGAATCCATGTTAGATTTAGCATAAACATAAAATCCATCAGAATATGTCTTGAATAGATGGGATTTGAGAGTATAAAAAGAATGCCCAAGTCTTTTATGTAGAAAATCTAATATAGTAGCTTGCCATCTTTTTCTCAGCATATTAAAAGGAATATGAGAAATTTTACGCCAAACAGTTTTGTTTCCTGAAGCACCTTCAGTAACAATCATATGTATATGTGGATTCCATTTTAAATCCCGTCCAAAAGTGTGCATAGTAGAGATAATACCAGGTTTAAAACTCTCTGATTTATTGAGTTTAGAAAACCAAGTAAGAATAGTGTCAGCACTAGATTTAAAGAGTAAATGGAGTAAATCCCTGTCTTTACGAAAGAAGATACGAAGCTCTTCAGGAATGGTAAAAACAATATGCCTATGCTTGCAATTAATAAGCTTAGAAGAAATCTTAGAAGCACGATCTTGAATATATTTAGCACCACAAGAATTACAAAATCTGCTCTTACAAGTAAAATAGACATACTTAAATTTAGAGCAATTTTCACAATGATAAAGAGCGTACCCCATAGATGGGTCCTATTTAGCCCCCTAACCATTTTGGACAATCGCACACGATTATAGTAAAATATAATCAATAGGAGGTTGCCAAAATGAGAAGCAAGAATAAGAGATATTCAGAAGAATTTAAAAGACAAATTGTTAAAGAAGTAGAGGAAGTTGGTAATGCATCTTTAGTTGCAAGAAAACATGATATTGTCCCTGGCACAGTAACTAGGTGGGTAAGGGAGTCAAAGGTGTCTAATCCAACTAATAATCCCCTTAACATAGATTACAGCACCAACTATTCTTTAGATAAGGAAAATGAGCAATTAAAGAAGCTATTAGGTGAAAAAGACCTTGAAATAGCAATTCTTAAAGACCTATTAAAAAAAACGACCTAAGGATAGAAGATAAAGTAAAAATAGCTAATAAGTGGATAAGTTATGGATATCCAGCAATTAGGGTGCTTAAAATCCTTGGACTTAATAGATCTACTTATTATTACAATAAAAATAAAGATTTAAATTTAGATTCTACAGAAGAAAAGTCAGTAAATAAGGGTGGTAGACCTATTCCTGGGTCATCTAAAGCTACTAATGGCAAAGTCATTTGTGATAATCAAATTAAAGAATATATCTGTGAAATCATTGAATCAGAAGGCTTATGTTACGGCTATTATAAAATAACCATAATATTAAGAAGAAAATTCAATTTAATCATAAATAAAAAGAAAGTATACAGATTATGTAAAGAATTAAATATATTGAGACCCCAAAGGGTTGTTAAATCTAAATATCCAAAGAAGATAGCCCAAAATAGAGAGATTAGAAAGCCTAATACTTTATGGGAAGTAGACATAAAATATGGTTATATCCACGGTGAAGATAGATTCTTTTATATTGCTTCTTTCTTGGATGTATATGATAGAAACATTGTTGAATATCATATGGGCTTATTATGCACAGCAGAAGATATAGTAATAATTCTTAAAAGAGCATTAATGAAGCGTGGGCTCCATGATAAAGATAATGACTTAGTTATCAGATCAGATAATGGACCACAGTTTATTAGCCATAAGTTTGAGGAAGCTTGTAAAGAACTAAACTTAGAGCATGAGAGAATACCATTTAAAACCCCTAATAAAAATGCCCATATAGAGTCATTTCATAGATTACTAGAAGATGAATGTTTATCAAGGTACAAATTTCAGAGCTATACTGAAGCTTATAAAGAAGTTTCAGACTACATGAAGTCATATAATAAAATTAGAATCCATGGTTCCATAGGATATATTCCTCCAATGGAGTTCTATCAAAGAACCCTAGAGGGAACAGCTAAACAACTAATAGTGAGACTTTAATGTTTTTTCGCCTAAGATTAAAGGACATAAATATTTAGCTGAAATCAAGGGCCTGCTTTAGCAGGGGTGTAGCCTTTACCCTTGATGAAGATAAATATTTATGTATAATAAAAAAAGCGAAAAACAATAAAATTAAATAAACTAAGAAAAAGAAAGTATTCGTGAGTTTTTGTCCAATATTAAGGGGTCAATCCGTCCAGCTCTTATGGTAGTTGGTGTTTATCTTCTTTTTACGATTCTTGGACAATCTAATTCAACTGTGGGAGATGTTTTGGCTATTGAGGGTACTGGGGGTGTTCATTTTGGATATGCTATTGCTGCCATGATGGGCCACTATATTACAATGTCCTTAAATATTCCTGAATTTACAAGATATTTAAAGACCCCTGATCCATATAAAAATAATTGGTTTAAGACTAACTTTGGTAGTTTTTGGTCACAAACCATCGGATTAGTTTCAGCATTTGGACTTTTTACTTTAATTGGTATAGTATGTGCTGTTATAGCAGGGAATTGGAACCCAATTGAAGTTATGGTAGATATAATAGGACCGAATAGTCCTTTCCTTTTAGTGATTTGTCTTCTGTTCGTATTGTTTGCCCAATGGTCAACTAATACAGCAGCCAATCTCTTGCCACCTACTTATATAATTGTTAATCTTTACCCGAAAAAAATAAGTGTAAGAATTGCTGCTATAATAGCGGGTACTATTGGAATTATTGCAAGACCATGGATTTTTGCTGATAATACAGTTATGATTCTTATAGTTTCGTCTGCTTTTTTAGGACCTGTTGCAGGTATTATGATAAGTGATTATTACTTACTTAGAAAACGTAAGTTGAACGTAAATGATCTTTATGATGCGAACGGTCAATATCGTTATGCTGGTAATTTTAACCCTGCTGCATTTATAGCGATGATTCCAGCAGCAATTCTGGCTTTTAAGTATCCTGACTATGGTGTGCAAATTTCAATAGGTGTTTCTGCTATCCTTTACTATCTGTTAATGAAATTTTGGATAGCTAAAAAGTATTATCAACCTGAAATTTTAGACCCAAATTTCGATGTTAAAGAATATGTGATAATTCCTTTTGATGAGACTGATATTTAAGTTTTATTATATAAACTAATATAACTTAGAAAACTTAATTATCATGAATATGAGAGGAGGTATAAAAGATGAAAATAAAAATAATTAATCCTAACACGACACAATCTATGACGGATGGTATATATGAAGCAGCAATTAGTGTAAAAAATAGCGATACTGAAATTATTGCTGTAACTCCTAAAAGGGGACCTGTGTCCATAGAAAATTTCCATGATGAATTTGCTTCAACTATAGGGGTTATGGAAGAGGTGCATAAGGGGATGAAAGAAGATATAGATGCTTTTATAATTGCATGCTATGGAGATCCTGGACTTTATGCCGCTAGGGAAATTGCTGATGTACCTGTTATAGGCATTGCTGAGGCATCAATGTATATGGCAAGTATAGTTGCTCCTAAATTTTCTGTAGTTGCAGTGATTCCTAGAACTACATTAATGCTTGAGGAAGTAGTAAAAAGATATTCTATGGATACAAAATGTGTTTCTATCCGCGCTAGTGATATGACAGTTTTAGGCTTTGAGGAGAATCCCGAATTGGGGATGGAGAAATTAAAGGCTGCAAGTATAAAGGCAATGGAGGAAGATGGTGCGGAGGCAATTTGTCTCGGATGTGCTGGAATGGTTAACTTTACCGAAGCCCTACAGGAGGAACTTGGAATTCCTGTCTTTGATGGTGTTACAGCTGCTGTAAAAATGGCAGAAGGGCTTGTTAGGCTGGGCAAAAAAACTAGTAAAAGACTCTACTTCAAAGCACCAGAGAAGAAAAAATATATTAATTTCGATTATATTGAACCTAAATAATATTTTCATGAAGTTATATTAAGAATAGATATAAGGTTATGTAAATGTTATAATAAAATTTTAATAAGGGGGAGTATAAATATGTTAGACTTATTAATAAAAAATGGTAAAGTTGTATCTCCAGATATTATTACGGAAACTGCTGTGGGTATAAAAGACGGAAAAATTGTTGTAATGGGAGATCCCAAAGATTTACCAGAAGCGAAAAGAGTAGTTGACGCAGAGGGTAAGTATGTAATACCAGGAGGCATTGATACACATGTTCATTTTGAACTACCTTTTCAGGGTTCTACAACCAAAGATGATTTTTTCCAGGGGACAAGGGCTGCTGCTATAGGTGGTACAACAACATGTATTGACTTTGTTACACAGGCAAAAGGGCAGCTACCAATGGAGGCTGTTAATAATAGGTATGAGCTTACAAAAAAAGCATGCGTTGATATAGGTTTACACATGATTATAACAGATGCTAATCCTGAAGCTGTAGCAGACATGAAAAATGTAATCGACTTTGGTATTCCATCCTTTAAGTGCTATATGCTATACCGTAGAGAGAATCTTATGGCTGAAGATGGCGATATGCTTGCAGCAATGAAGGAAGCTAAAAAACATGGTGCATTATTTGGCGCTCACGCTGAAAGTTGTGCCTTAACAGAGTATAATGTAGCCAAGGCTCTTAGAGAAGGTCATAAGGAACCGATATGGCATGCGATTACAAAAAATTCTCTTGTTGAAGCAGAAGGTATTAATAGAGCATTATTCCTATCTGAAGCTGCTGATTCTGGTTACTATAACTTCCATATGTCATGCAAGGAAGGTGTTAAAATGATCCGCGAAGCAAGGGCAAAAGGAAGACCTGTTTATGCCGAGACATTAACACACTATCTAACACTTACAGAAGAAAAACTGAAAGGGCCTCATGGCGAAAGATTTATCTGCAGCCCTGCTATTCGTACACAAGAACATATTGAGGCTCTTTGGGAAGGTCTAGCTGATGGAACAGTTTCTACAATAGGTTCGGATGAAGCTGCTTTTGATAGTGCTCAAAAATTAAGCGGAGGCGATTGTTTCGTTGACGTTCCAAACGGAATGTGTGGGCTTGAATTCAGAATGCCTGTTGTTTATAGTGAAGGAGTTGATAAGGGACGTATTAGTATCAACCGCTATGTTGAGGTTACAAGCACAAATGCAGCAAAGATCTTTGGTATGTATCCCAATAAAGGAATTATTGCAGTAGGAAGCGATGCTGATATAGTGATTCTCGACCCAAATAAGGAAAAGGTTGTTAGTATTGAAGATACGCAAATAGATGTTGATTATAACCCATATGAAGGAATGAGGGTGAAAGGATGGCCTGTAATGACTATTTCCCATGGCAATGTTATTGTTGAAGATGGTAAGTTCTATGGGAAAGCTGGCGATGGCGAGTTTTTAAGATTAAAACTTGATAAGAAAACTCTTGAGTCTCCTATAGCATAATGAAATAGTATAAAATTATTAATGTTCTGCTTGCTGCAAAAAATGCGGCAAGCAGAATAAAAATTAGAGGTGAAAATTGTGTTTAAAATAAATAAAGATAGGCTTATTAAAAGACTTGAGAAGTTGGCAGAATTGGGAATTGATCCTTCTGGTGGATGGTCTAGATCAAGCTTTTCTGATGATGATCTTAAGGCACGAGAACTTTTGTCAAAATGGGTTTCACAATTAGGAATGCAAGTAAGAACTGATCCTGCAGGAAACTATATTGCAAGACTTGAAGGCTCAAACCCCGAATTACCAGCAATTGCAATGGGATCACATATAGATACTGTAAAAAACGGGGGTATGTTTGATGGATGTTATGGAGTTATCGCTGCTATTGAAGCAATAAATACTATTGTGGAAAACAATATTCCACACAAAAATCCTATTGAATTGATTGTATTTGCCGAAGAAGAGGGTTCGGGCTTTGGCGCAAGTTTATTTGGAAGCAAAGCTATGGCAGGGGTTGCTCATGAAAAATATCTTGAAAAGAAAAATGCATTAGGAGTCACCTTAGGGGAAGCAATGGAACGTGTAGGTTGTAATCCTAAATATTATCGAAAGGCAACAAGAAGTGCAAAAGAAATAAAAAGTTATCTTGAATTACATATAGAACAGGGAGTTGTACTTGATAGAGAAAATGTTTCTATAGGTATAGTAGAAGGAATTGTGGGATTTGTGTGGAGCAAGGTTGTTCTACACGGAAAGGCTAATCATGCAGGTGCAACACCTATGCGATTACGAGAAGATGCAATGGTAGCAGCTGCTGAAATTATTGTAGCTGCTGAAAGAATTGCAAAAGAAATAGGTGATCCATTAGTAGCGACGGTAGGAAGATGTTATATTAAGCCTAATAGTATAAATGTTATAGCTGAAAATGTTGAGATTTATTTCGATATACGTGATATTTCTACAGAAAGAATTGAACTTTATTTAGAAGGGCTTCAGAAAGAAATTAAAGGAATTTGTAATAAACGTGAAATTAAATATGTATATGAAGAACTAGCTAAAGCTAATCCTGTAATCCTTTGTAAAGATTTAGTTAACAAAGTTGAAGATACTGCAAATGAATGTGGATATAGCTCTAAAAGGATGTATAGCGGAGCAGGTCATGATGCTCAGCTTATGTCATTAATCACTGATGTTGCTATGATTTTTGTTCCTAGTAAAGACGGTATTAGCCATTCTCCTGAGGAATGGACAGATGCTGAAGATCTTGAGAAAGGTGCAAATGTGTTACTCAACACTTTTCTTAAACTGCTTTAAACATTGTTTTATGTATAAACTTTAGTAATATATGAATATAACCTTAGCTTTAATTTGCCAAAGTTATAAGACAATATATAGAAAGTCTTATAATTTTGGCAATAATTTTTATTGCAGGCCCCACCGCTTACCCTTCAAGATAAGCTGCCCTTACCCTCTCATCTTCCATCATCTCTTTTGAATTACCTTCCATTTCAATTTCACCATTCCTAATTATATAAGCCCTATCAGAAACATTAAGTGCCATATATGCATTTTGTTCTACAAGTAATACCGTTGTGCCTGTTTTGTTTATATTTTTTATTATGGAAAATATTTCATTTACTATAATAGGGGCTAGGCCCATGGAAGGTTCATCTAGCAAAAGAAGCTTTGGTTTGGACATAAGTCCACGACCTATGGCAAGCATTTGTTGTTCGCCTCCAGATAATGTTCCTGCCATTTGTTCTTTTCTTTCTTGTAATCTAGGGAACAAAGAAAATACCTTTTCAAAATCCTTCTTAATTTCTGATTTATCGTCTCTTGTATAAGCTCCCATTTCTAAATTTTCCATTACACTCATTTTAGAGAAAATTCTTCTTCCTTCGGGAACATGGGATATACCTAGTTTCACAATATCCGGTGCATTGAGGGAGCTGATATTTTTACCGTTTAACTTTATTTCTCCACTTTTTGGTTTTTGTATTCCTGATATGGCTTTTAAGGTAGTACTTTTACCTGCCCCATTAGCTCCAATAAGGGTAACGACTTCTCCAGCTTCTATTTTAAGGTTTATATCTTTTAGCGCATGGATAGCTCCATAATATACATTTACATTTGAAAGCTCTAGCATTTTTTTGCCTCCTTACCTAGATAAGCTTTTATTACCCTTTCGTTTCCTTGTATTTCTTTAGGAGTTCCTTCTGCAACTAAATAGCCATAGTCAAATACAAATATTTTTTCACATATATTCATAACTAAAGACATATCATGCTCTATAAGAATAATTGTAAGGTCAAAGGCTTCTTTTATCCATCTAATAAGATTAGTTAACTCTTTTGTTTCTCTAGGATTCATACCAGCTGCAGGCTCATCTAAAAGGAGCAATTTTGGTTTTGCAGCTAAAGCTCTTGCAATTTCAAGTCTTCTTTGATCTCCATAAGGAAGGTTTTTTGCAAGCTCATCTTTTTTATCTAATAGATTAAACTTATCAAGAAGCTGAATTGCCTCTTCATAAGTATTTTTTTCAGTTTTATAATAGGAGGGTAATCTAAATAAAGCAGAAGTCACTCCATATTTTAGTCCATTATGAAAGCCAATAAGCACATTTTCAAGTACCGACATATTTTGAAAGAGTCGTATATTTTGAAAGGTTCTGGAAATCCCATAATGAGTTATCTTATGGGGTTTTAAATCTTTAGTTGTAACTTTTTTATTTAAATCATAAAATATTTCACCAGTAGTTGGTGAGTATATTCCAGTTAGTAGATTAAAGAAAGTTGTTTTACCTGCTCCATTAGGACCAATTAATCCAATAATTTGGTCCTTTTTTACATCTAAGTTTATATCTGTAACTGCTTTAATTCCACCAAAATTTTTTGATAGATTACTTACTTTTAATACCGACATTTAATTCTGCCTCCATCCTAGATAGATTAAATTTCTGTTTACCTATAAGTCCTGTTGGTCTATATATCATTATTCCAAATAGGATTAGTGAATATATTACCATTCTAAGTTCAGGTATGTTCTGTAAAAACAATGAAATTATCGATAATATAATAGCCCCTAGAATTGACCCTGCAATACTTCCCATACCTCCAAAAACAACAATAACCAGTATATCGATTGATTTCATAAAACCAAAAGAATCAGGTTTTATAAAGTAGAAATAATTAGCATAAAGTGATCCTGCTATACCAGCAAAGAAGGCCCCAATAGTAAAGGCTAATACTTTATAATAAGTAGTATTTACCCCCATAGCTTCAGCAGCTATTTCGTCTTCTTTAATGGCAACGCATGCTCTACCATGGTAAGAATTGTTAAAGTGATTAATCAATACAACTGAAGCAACCGTCATAAAAAAAACCCAATTCCAATTTGTATATTGAGGAATATCGTTGAAACCTATGGCTCCTCCTATATAGTCTATATTTAATGCTATAATCCTTATAATTTCACCAAAACCAAGGGTAGCAATAGCAAGATAATCTCCCTTTAGTCTTAAAGTTGGGATTCCAATAATAATCCCTGCTAAAGCGGCTGTAATCCCTGAAACTAATATAGCTAATATAAAAGGTTGCCCTAATTTAGCCGTAAGTATGGCTGAAGTATATGCTCCTATTGACATAAAAGCTGCATGACCTAAAGAAAATTGACCTGTAAAGCCTGTGATTAAATTTAGACCAACGGCTAAAATAATATTGATTCCGATAATTGTAATATTCAATTGTAAATAGGAGTCGATAATGCCTATATTTGACAAGATTCTAACCAATAAATAAAGCAATATCAACCCAAAAAAACTTATAATTTTTTTTCGATTAAACCTTTTCATTTTACCTTTGCCTCCTATACTTTTTCCCTTGTAGTCTTGCCTAATAGTCCATTAGGTTTTACTAAAAGAACTATAATCAGTATTGTAAAAGCTACTGCATCCTTAAATACTGAACCTCCATAGGCACTTACCATAGTTTCTGTCATCCCAAGGAAAAAGCCTCCAAATACAGCCCCAGGAATTATACCAATTCCTCCTAAAACTGCTGCAACAAAAGCTTTTAGCCCAGGTCCTGTGCCCATAAGAGGATTTATAGTATTATAATAAATTCCTACAAGAACTCCAGCTGCTCCTGCTAATGCTGAGCCTATAGCAAAAGTATATGATATAACTTTATCTACATTAATCCCCATAAGTTCAGCTGCTTCTTTATCAAGGGATACTGCTCTCATTGCTTTACCTATTTTAGTTTTATGAACAATATATTGAAGTCCAATCATCAATAAGATGGTGATTACTACTATATATACATTTTTCATATCCAGTATAATACTACCATTTAAGAAAGTTAATTTTTTATTTGTTACAACCTCTGGAAATGTTCTAGTATCTGGTGTTACAAAATACATCATAGTATATTGTAAAAATAAAGATACACTAATAGCAGTAATAAGGGCTGCTATTCTTGTTGAATTTCTAATTGGTTTATAGGCTACCTTTTCAATAACCATTCCAAGGATGCTACAAACTACCATGGAAATTAATAAAGAAGGAAGAAATCCTAAACCAAAAAAAGTTGTTAATGCAAATCCTACATAAGCTCCTACCATATAGATGTCTCCATGGGCAAAATTAATTAAGTTTATAATGCCATATACCATAGTATAACCAAGAGCTATTAAGGCATATATGCTCCCTAGTGATATTCCGTTTATTAACTGTTGTAATAATTGTCCCATTTTTGTAACTCCTTTTCTTTTAGAACAAAGTCTTTAAAGGACAATTCCCTAAAGACTTTGTTCTATAATATTATTTTGGATCTAATTTTTTTAGGAAGGTGGGTACCCCATTTTTCATTTCTATAACTGTTACAGATTTTACTGGGTTATGGTTTTCATCTATAGAGAAGGTACCTGTAACACCTTTGAAATTTTTAGTTTCTGCTAAAGCATCTCTCAATTTAGCTGGGTCAGCTTCTCCAGCTCTTTCAAGAGCATCTTTTAAGAAATAAGCTAAGTCATACCCTAGAGCATTAAAAGCATCAGCTTCTTTACCATATTTTTCTTTGAAACTTTGGTTAAATTTAACTACTTCTTCTGAGTCATCCATTGGAGAATAATGGCTTGAGTAGTAAACATCATTTAAAACATCTTCTCCTGCTATTTCAGTAAGTTTTGGAGATTCATATCCATCAGCGCCAAGTATAGGTACATTTAGCCCTAATTCTCTTGCCTGTCTAACTATTAATCCAACTTCTTCATAATAACCAGGCACAAATAAGACCTCAGGATTTAATCCTTTAAGATTTGTTAAAACAGCCTTAAAATCTGTATCTTTAGCCTGATAGGCTTCTTTTGTTAATATGGTTCCACCTAGCTCTTCGAAGGTTTCTTGGAAACTCTTTGAAAGCCCTTTGGCATAATCACTTGTATTATCGCTTAAAATTGCTGCATTTTTTAAGCCTAAATCGTTAAATGCAAATTCTGCCATCATAACCCCTTGGAAAGAGTCACTAAAACAAGTTTTAAATATATATTCTCTTACATTTCCATTACTATCGATTGTTATATCATCTGCTGTAGCAGAAGCTGATATTAATGGAATTTTATTCTGCATTGCAGCGGGAGATGCAGCTTTTGTATTTCCTGATGTAGCAGGACCTAATAAAGCAACTACATTATCCCTAGTAGCTAATCTTGTAGAAACATTAGCTGATTCTGTATCTTCTGATTTATTATCGACTTTAATAGCTTCTATTTGTTTTCCTAATACTCCACCATTTTCATTTATTTCTTCTAAAGCTAATTCAATACCATCTGTTAAGGATTGACCATAGGTGGCAACTGCACCTGATAGTTCATAATTTAATCCAACTCTTATAGTATCTGAGTCAGTATTAGTTTCATTTGCTGATTTTGATGTACATCCTACAAAAAGACTTAATGTTAAAATTAATGATAATATTATCAATATATTTTTTTTCATAATAAAACACCTCTTCTAATTATAATTTTTTAAATAATATCCTTTAAGTCTAATGCCATCTTCATCTTGATCTATATTAACCATATTTATTTCCCCCTTTTTCTTAAAAAATGAAAATTTGTACTAATAGATTTTAACAATAAAGTTTAATTAAAAACCTATTTTAAACCTTGGTTTTTTAACGGGGCCTACCGATATAGCCTACTTAGTTCAGCTATATAACTCCGAAGTGATTGTTCCCTATTAAGTCAATACTGGTTCTCACCTATCCCAGCTCTCTGTATTTGATTTTATTAATAGTTCACTCTTCATCTCAGTTTTTATTTATAAATTATCGAACAAGATTGCAATCTTTATTTTGTAATTAGATAACACTATAGCATGATTAAACATTCTTGTCAATATTATTTTTGAAAGTTTTTTGAAAATATCTAATATTAGGAATAGTCCCTGTATCTTCGTAGACAATATATTATATATAATTATGATAAAGAGCCTGATTATCGTAAATCAGGGATTATATCCTATATGTTATAATATATAAATACAGAGCATTTTAGGAGGTGTTTTTATGAAAAAGGAATAAAGTATATATTAATTCCAAATGGACATGATGGTAAATATTGCTGCAATAAAGGTAAAGGATTGTCGTGTTCATACTAATCTAGCTTTTAATAATAACTAATATATGAAGGAAGTGATAGATATGGAATTTAGAAAATTTGGTAACAAATATGTGGTGAGACTTGAAAAAGGGGAAGAAGTTGTAGAGTCTATTAAAACTTTATGTAAAGAAAACAATATTAAACTAGGAAGGGTTAGCGGCATTGGGGCAACAAATAAAGCTGTAGTAGGTTTATTCGAAACAGCGAATAAGGAATATCATTCTAAAGAGCTTGTGGGGGATATGGAAATTACAAGCCTTGCAGGAAATATATCGGAAAAGGATGGAGAAGTATATTTACATCTTCACATATCCTTAGCAAACCCTAATTACAATGTATTTGGTGGACACTTAAACTCAGCAGTAATTAGTGCTACCAGTGAAATTATAATAGATGTTATAGAGGGAAGTGTGGATAGGGAATTTAATGAAGAGATTGGATTAAATCTTTTTAAATTTTAATATAAATTTGTCGTCAATCTATTAAATATAAAAATTAATGGAGATTGACGACAAATTTTTTTATTGTTAAACTAAAAAATATCTAATAGATAAATCTATAAAATTTTAAAATATTTAAAGGATATTTTGCAAATGTGTCGAATACTACAGCTATATAGAATTTTATAAAATATGTAGCTAAAGATGAATCTATTTATATCTATTAAATTATTATATGTTCCACGGTCTAGGGTTATAATGAAACTAAATAGTAATTATAAGGAGATTTATGATGTTTAGTCAAATTATTCAAAAAATAAAGTCAAAAAAAATTAAATATATAATAAAAAAATTAATCTTTATAGTATTGGGAAATTTCCTATGTTCCATAGCATTTAATGTATTCTTTATTCC
>FZPS01000024.1_pt278 | contig 12950 bp, 9 predicted proteins | sample 1817821 | NCBI WGS metagenome assembly FZPS01 (sample SAMEA104158645, study PRJEB21678) | metagenome | place: Germany | collected 2015-04-21 | reverse complement strand
CCATTTGGACTGCAGCATTTCAAGTTGGCTCAGTTGGGTCTCATCCCCTTTGGAGCCCAAATTCAGCAAAAACAGTAAGGCAGCAAGAGATGTGATTTCCACCTGCCTGATAGAGAACATTCTCTGAGCTTCAGTTGAAAGCTGCCATCAGCATGGGGCAGATATAGTGATAAATTGCAGGGAAATAGGCGAGCCTTTTAGAGGCGGAATGCTGGTATCTAAAGCAAGTATTCCTTTTTGTACTGAATAATTACCGCAAGGTTGGATGACTGCATTTACAAAAAGGTTGTAATAGGAGGCGTTGTTAGGATCGGGTATACCCTTGTTACCATACATTTTTAGTTCATCTCTATTGGTATAGATCCTTTTTTCATGGGCCAGGGTATTATAGGTATAAGTATTGGCTTTAAGAATTTGCCCGTTAACTCCTTTAATAGTTATAAACTCCAGGGTAATGGGAACCCCTTTGGGGGGAATATCCGAGGTAAGTAAAGTCAGAAGTCCTTTTTTCACTGTATAATTGACTGCTGGCTGCAGCACCCCATTGATATATAAATTGATGAGGGATACTTGCTTTGGGTCAGCAATGCCATTGCTCCCATAGGATTGCAGTTCGTCTGCGCTGGTAAACTCCTTCTTCATACCATCAGAAATTGCATTATAGTGGTATACTTCTGCCGGGAGAATCATACCTTTTTTATCTTTGAAAGTAACAAAGCTAATGATTATAGGAGCATTTTTCGGCGGCACATCTTCTGTTTTTAATGTCAGCAATCCCTTCTCAATATCATAATTAGCCCTGGGCTGTATAGCTCCGTTGACAAATAGGGTGTGGTAGGAAACCTTGCCGGGATCAAGGATGCCCCGGTTGCCGTATTGGGTTAATTCGTCCTGATTAGTATAGGTATTCCTGGTTCCATCAGCTAAAGCATTATATTGGTAAACTTCAGCTCTTACGGTATCTTCCTGGTAGGTAATATCTATGTCGTTTTTGAAAAAACATTTATCAAATACTTGGGTAACACTTAAGCACACCTTCTTGATTTCAGAGTCGCTGATTTTATCATCAGGATCCTCTAAAACCGGAACCGTTAAGTCTGCTTGAGCTGCGGAACGAACCACAGTACCGAATACCAATTTTATGTGAACTTTGAGGGAATTGTTTTTGGTGTAAATAATGTCATCAATAAAGCACTTTAAGTTACGAGTCGTAAAGGATAGACAGGATTCCTGGGGAGCGTATAAAGAAATATTCTTATATATCTCAAACGGTATGGGAGCCGAAAGGCGTTTGTAATCCATAAAAAGAGATATGTAGCCTTTTATTGCTACTTTGAAATTGGTTTTTCGCTTATGCCCAGCATTGCTGTTAAGTGTTGTAAGTACGTAACCAATTGCATTAGGATTGGATGGACTTAAGATATAACCATTTTTGTCTGTTAGGAAACAATCGATTGTCGATAATCTGGTGCTGGACACCACGCTCACTCCAATTAATCTATATAGGTACCCACAAGATAATAAGGAGATTTCGAGGAGGACAAGTTAAAGCCGCTCGCTCTTCTCTCCGCAGAATCGTAAAAGAGCAAGACCCTGAATTTATCGTCTTCACGGTTGAGTTAAGAATAAAGGGTGTGCGCATGGCCCACCCTTTATGGTGGTTAAGTAGTTATAGTAGTTTGAGTATCGGCATCTGGTGCGAAGTTAATTACTGATAGAGTAATGGGAGCATCTTCGGGAATAGTATCCGCGTCCTGGACTACCACATTGTTGGCTGAAACCGTATATAAGCTATCCTGCTGTAATACGCCGTTTATGAACAGTAAATAATAGCCATTATCCGTGGCAGCCAGTGTAATAGTTGTTACGGCATCGCCCTGGTCATCTACAAAAGCAGTGGCCGGGATAGTTAAGGTTCCTTCATCAATGTGGGCTGGGTCTAAAGTGTAAAAATAATTCAATACAGACGGTTCCGTAGTAACGGTTGTTGTTGATTCGGCAGTAATAGCCAGTTTAAACAATGAAGCGGCCATGCTCCACCCACCTTTACATTCGATTTATTTCATTATATGTAATCCACCTCAAGAGGTGACTGGTGACCATTAAGCTTTTCCAGCTTGACTTCAATCCTTGGGAGCCGGAACCGGAAAATAGCAAAGCAGGGGAGACTGGTGATTCTCACCCTGCTTCAGACTCTAGCCTTAATTGATGCAGAACATTATTTAATTTGGTAAAGTTTATTAATATCCTCGATGCGCTGGAGAGATTTATGGTAGCGCTCACAGAGGTTTTGGTATATTTCAACTGCATTGCGGGTAAAGGCCTGCTGGCTTTCAGTGGTGTCCTTGACCACTTTGGCGGGACTGCCAAAGGCTAATTTGTTATCAGGAATTACCGCGTTAGCCGGCAGCAGACTGCCAGCACCGATAAAACAGCCGGTACCTACCTGACACCCGTCACATATCACTGAACCCATGCCAATAGTTACATTATTTTTAATAGTGCAGGGACCATGAATTATAGCCCCATGGCCTATATCTACGTTTTCTTCGATCAGGGCGGTGGTATCGGGCCGGGAATGGATAACGCAGTTTTCCTGCACATTGGAACCATCACCGATTACAATACGGCCGTAATCACCTCGCAGTACCGCACCGGCGCCAATGAAACACTTTCTTCCCACAATGACATCACCAATCAGGATGGCGTCAGGATGAATAAAACACGATTCATCCAGCTGAGGCATCTTGCCTTCAAACTCATAAAACGGCATGTAAAAAGCTTCTTTCAAACGTCAGTCCGCCAGTTTATAAACTAAGTTACCTGGATTAATCATCCAAATAGTGAATAAATTAGCTGCCTAATTAGCAGTTAAGGTTTCAAATTCAGTTCATCAGCCAGCTGTTGGAAAACCGGCAGGGAAATTTCAATGATCTTGCGATCCACACAGTAAGAGACGCGGAAGTAGCCAGGTTTACCAAAGGATATTCCCGGAACAACCAGCAGGTTTTTCTGCTGAGCCATCTGCACAAATTCCATTTCATCAGGAGTGGGACTCTGTGGAAACAGGTAGAATGCTCCCTGAGGCTTGACCATTTTATATCCCATTTCCGTGAGGGAGTTGTAGAACAGGTCCCGCTTATCCTGATAAGCAGCTATATCCACCGACTCCCGCTGCAGTCGAGCCACCAATCGCTGCATCAGAGCGGGAGCATTTACATAACCCAGCACCCGGTTGGCTAAAGTTAAAGCCCCCATCAGCAGATCCACTTCCGGAATGTCAGGATTGGCTGCTAAATAACCGATGCGCTCACCGGGCAGGGCCAGGTCTTTACTGTGGGAAGTAACCAGTATGCTGTTGCGAATATGCTTGAATATGGAAGGGACTTCTATGCCATCATAGGCAATTTTAGCGTAGGGCTCATCAGATATCACATAAATAGGGCGGCCATATTTTTGACTGGCAGCTTCCAGTATTTTGTTTAAGGCTTCCAGAGAAGAGGCTGAATATATGACCCCCGTGGGATTATTGGGAGTATTGATTATAACAGCACGGGTGCGGGGATTAAGAGCCTCCTCAATAGCTGCGATATCGATTTGAAAATCTTCATCTGTATCCACAATGCGGTGAACACCACCGTGGTTAGCAATGTAAAACTTATATTCCACAAAAAAGGGAGCCAAGATTATAACTTCATCGCCGGGATCAAGAATAGCTTTCAAAGAACAGTTGAGTGCACCGCTAGCCCCTACCGTCATAATAACGTGCTCGCCGGTTACCGGTTTACCGCTTTTTTCCGCTAAGACTTCTGCTATGGCCGAGCGTGTCTCCATATAACCAGCATTGCTCATGTAACGGTGCATACCGCGAATGGGGTTTTGAGCTAACTCCTGTAGACCCTCTTTAAACGCTTGAGGGGGTTCTAAATCAGGGTTGCCTATAGAGAAGTCAAAAACTTTATCCTCCCCGTAAATTTTTTTCAAACGTTCGCCTTCCTCAAACATTTTGCGAATCAAGGAAGAACCACCCATTTGTTCTTTTATAGCACGTGCTATGGTCATAGTGTATTTGTCTCCTTTTCCTTATAGAAATATATAGATATTTTAACCCAGTTTACCAACTTTCTGCACCGTAATAATGACAATGATCAATCTACAGCGTGGACTAATGGAAAAATGAGGTTGCCTCCGCCATCTGCACCGGAAATGATGCGATTTCTCTTGGGCAGCAAACAGTATGAACAAGGATTGGATAAGGCTGAGGAGTACCTGGCCGCAGGCGAACCTGATCGGTTGCTATTTTTTATAGGGAGGGGAAACCTACATTACTGTTTCTCCGCTGGAACTTATTTGAATATCTATGGCAAAGACTCGGCAGCAGTTACCACCTCTTATTTGCCGAGTATCTCTTGTCCTATGTTAGCTATTCGCGGCCAATACGATTTACCCCCGGTTTCCGCACAGTTAATGGAGACTATTAAAGCCCAATACGGCAATCCCAGTAAGTGCCAGGTTATTGAAATAGAGGGTGCCAATCATTTCTTTGTCGGTCATGAGGAACCGCTGGGCTCTCAAATACTTGAGTGGTTAAACAAACTCAATTATTAACCAACCTGATACCATACTAAATATCAGGGGAAAGCGATAAATTAGGAACTCCTTTTTAGGGGTTCCGGTTTATTTTATAATCATAATCGCTCAAGGGTTAGTCGGCAGATTTCCAGTTGATGATTTTATAATTGCCATTCTCATCAAGGAGTAAATAAAAAGTGAGTTTTTGAACAGGGGTAAAGCTATTTTCACTGGGTCGGCCTACTTCCGCGTCCATCCGGTAAACGTTCAGGTAGTCATTGTATATATCGAGCCAGCTTAGTCGACCTGCTATTTCGATGTTCTGTCCCATAAGCTGTTCACTAGGCTCGGGCAGGGGAAAATGATTGCGCAGTTCTGGTAAAACATGGTCCCGAGCCTGCTGGAGCTGACCGGCATAAATCTTGTCCATAAACTTTTCCACCGGCTGAGCTGGACTTTTATACTGATTAATCCGTGAAACCCCATATATTAACCTTTCTTTTTGCCACTGCGGAGTTATTACCAGCTTGGTAGTCCGATCATTTTCTTTATCGACAACGCTTATGTTCAGAGGATTATCAAGTTGCTGGCGATTTATTTTGCCCCTGGCGGAAATCATCGCTGCATTGCGTAGGGTTTCTTCCCACTGAGCACTGTTACCACTTATCATAGCTGGGTAAATGTGAACAGAATAATTATCCAGTACAGATTCCACTGTATCAAAGTCTTCTGGGGAAATAAAGGTTCCAGATATCTTGTATGTCCACAAGTCATCTGCTAGAGGAGGCCAGCTGTAAAACATCAGTACCCTGTAAACCGGGTTTTGCCAACTCATAGGAAGTCCCCAATCATACATCCTCTGCAATATATTAATACGCCAGGGCATTTCTTCATCATCTATCCAGTCATACCGTTTATCTTCATCCAGATTGCTGACCTGGATCTCATGGAGCAATAGTTGGGCATCACCAATAGGGATATTGGCATCCAAATAAAGACAACGGTAAACCACCGGGTGCTGGCAATAAAAATAGAGGGTGATTACCAGCCAAATCAGTATGATTTTTGCAGTGATACGAACCCACTTGGACTTAAACATTGCTTATTCTCCTTCATTATGCTTATAGTATATATCATTATGTGGTGAAATGGGGAAATAATACCAAATATAAGCTAGATTATAAGCAAGCCGGAAAGGGAATAGGAGAGACATTTAACCAAGATTATTAATAGGGAAGCCTTTGATCCAAAAACTTTTCAAAAATAATAAAAGGCAAATGAAACCAAGCAGGCTTTAAAGCGTAATTGATAATAGATGGCAAAGTTGCCAATGAAGGTTTTGGCAATCTGCTCAAGAGCCGCCTTTGCAAGGATAAGGGAAAAGGCACCTTGAAAAGTCTGGAACGACATTGATAGAATGGAGAACACACTTAAATTTTCAAAATAATAGGTACTTATGGAGGATATTTATGAGAATAAAGCATAACAGATTCATAGGAGCTGTCTTAGTAATTGCCATACTGGCGGGTCCATTTTTAACCGGATTCACCTACCAGCCGGGTATAGGATATGTTTATTATGAGACCATATCGGAAATCTATGAAAATGCTAGTTATATTGAACAACTGGCCGGCCATAGTATCAATGGCATTGAAAGGGCTTATTTTGCCAGCGTGGATACCCAGGGCACGGACTTGAGGCCCTATGTATTTGAAGGTGAAGTAACCGGGACTTATACCTTGGATACCATGGTCAGTATCCTTGAAAACCAGGGATATAAGGTTGTAGCCGCTATAAACGGGGATATCTATGACACTTCCACCGGAACGCCTAAGGGACTGACTATTCATGATGGTAAGCTCAAAACCTCCGGATATGCTCCGGAATATGCGATTTCCTTCGATGAAAGCGGCGCTGCTTCTTTGGTAAAGGCGGCTCTGGGTTTCACCCTGAAGGGAACGATTAATGTCCCCACTGTCGTTACGACTCCCGTTGAAAATCCGGTTCTTCCACCAGATGAGACCCAGCCAGAAGATGAAGCCCAGCTGGAAGAACTAATTCAATCGGGGGATTTACCGCTAGAGACAGATGAGGTCCAAATAACCAATGAAATTCAGCCGACCGATGAGGTTCAAATAACAGATGAGATGCAGCCGGCAGATGAGGTCCAAGAGACTGGTGAGGACCAAACTGGAGAACCTGGCACTGAGCAGCAGACGGTTTATATACCTACACCATATGTAACCGATATTGGCTATTTTAACGTTCCCCAAGGTTCTGGGAAAGCTTTGCACCTGTATAACCGCCAATATGCCTCCTCGACCCGAACCTCCGGAAATTCTGTGGAAGTAGTTTTGGAAGCCGGTTCGCCGGAAAATGCGGAACTGACGGTGGGAGGTACCATCACGGCAACTGTTGTTGAAGTCAGAAATGGTACTTATAATACCCCCATCGGTGACAGTCAGTTGGTACTTTCAACCGCGGTGGATTCAGCCTATGGGGTTCAACTGGCTCAGTTGATTCCTGGAAGCCCAGTAGAGATTACGGTACATGACCTAAGCGGTGGAGACCTGGCTCAAAGCCAGGAAGCGATAGGTGTATACCACGTGCTTTATGATAAAGGTCAGTTTGTTACCCAGGGAACGAACTCGAATCCCCGAACTATAATCGGCATCAAACCTGACGGTACTCTCATGCTGTATGTGCTTGACGGAAGACAGCCAGGTTTTTCGGAAGGTCTAGGACTTACCGATGCGGCCAAACATTTGGTGGATTTGGGCTGCAGTACCGTTGTGAACCTGGATGGGGGCGGATCCTCGACGATAGCCGTGCGCAAAGGGGGAATTGACTCTAAGGCGCTTGTCAAGAATTCTCCATCTGGGAAAAAGCAGAGAAAAATTACCAATGGACTGCTGCTGGTATATGATCAAAGCGGGGGAGAGGAAGCCGAGCATTTACATACTTATCCCAGTCAACCTCTGGCCATGCCGGGGGCGGATATTCAACTGAAAACCTATGCTTCCAATGAAAAATATGAGCCGGTTCCGCTGCCTCAAAGAGTAAAATATCGTGTTGAGCCTGATTCAGACCACTTTGCAGATGAAAACGGTCTCTTTACTGCCGGTAGCTCAATCGGAACGGCTGTGATAGAAGTATTTAGCGGGGATCTTCATACAACCGCCCAGGTCAGCATCCAAAACAATATAACCTTTACTACGAATGTGCAGAGTCTGACTATAGATCCGGGACATACCTTTGATATAAATGTAACGGCCAAATACGGGTATGCTCCCATTGCCAGCAAGGACAGCCTGTTTGCTTGGAACTGTGATCCAGCCATCGGTACCATCGATGCAGACGGAATCTTTCAAGCAACCGACCAAACCGGGATAACCGGCCACATCTATGTCGAATACAACGGCGTAACAAAGACCATACCTGTTCAGGTAGGGGCCGCCAGCATTGATTTTGAGGATACGGTAGACCATTGGGCCAGAGAGTTTATCGGCAAGCTGGCCGCCAGGGGAATTGTAAGCGGAATGGGCGATAATCTCTTTTGGCCAGGTGATTCTCTCACCCGAGCCCAGTTCCTGACCATGCTGGCCAAGAGCATCCACGACTTAGACGTTACCCAAGCAACACCGGCTGGTTTTACGGACGTTCCCGCGGAGGAATGGTATTATAACTACGTCAACTGGGGGTTTGAAACTGGAATTGTAAAAGGCATGGACGAGTTTACTTTTGCCCCCAATGAAAAAATAACCAGAGAACAGATGGCGGTCATGCTGAATAATTTCATTATCAACACCGGCGTGGTTCTTCCGGAAACAAATGCAGGAGTATCCTTTTCAGACAACGAACATATCAGTCCCTGGGCTGCCGATTCTGTAGCCAAGATCGTATCTTCGGGTATCATGGGCGGGTATCCGGAAGGCGATTATAAACCCCAGGGGAATGCTACCCGGGCGGAAGCCGCCACTGTTATCTATAAATTAATCATCATACTAGATAATACCTATTCCGACTCCCCTGGTAAGCCCGAAGGCTTGCCTACAGGCGAAAACTAATGCTTGTTATGATATAGGATATGAGGGGGGGTTCCCCCCCCCATTTTAAGTTACATGCTTTTCAACTCTGTTTTTGCCTCTTTGTTTTGCCAAATAGAGTGCTTTATCAGCAAAGAAGTAATAATCCTCTAAACTTTGGCCATTAATATCACGTAATGAAGATACTCCAAAGCTGGAAGTGATTCTTAATGTAGCCGCCCCCACGGTAAAACTATTTTCCATTATTATTTTTCTTATTCTTTCAGCCAAAAGATATCCTTCTTCCACCGAAGTATGGCGCATAAGGATGATGAATTCTTCTCCGCCCAACCTTGCTACCGTATCTGATTCTCTAACGTTGTTTTTTAATAGATCAGCTAGTTGTATAAGAATACTGTCACCTACCGGATGACCGTAGGCATCATTAATTTGTTTAAAGTCATCAATATCTAACATTATTATTACTGTTTCATAATCGTAACGCTGCACTGAAGCAATCTCTCGCTTAAGCAAACTTTCTAATAATCGCCTGTTAGGTAAATCAGTAAGCGGATCATAATAGGCCATTTGTTCTAATTGTTGCTGTTGACTCTCAATGCGCCTCCAGGAGTAATTAGTTCCGAATAATGAATTGTTCTGTATTTTAATAGATGATAAAGTGTAAATATGGCTATTTATGCATTTTATAGTATGGAACAAACTAGCTGTGATTGCGCAGAAATGCGACCTTTAGTTGATATAGAGAGGTGACGGCCATGTTTGAATTATGGCAGGATCTTTGCCGGGCGTTCTCACCTGAACTGCTGGCCAACCTTATGCGTCTTGCGGCCCCTAGTTTTCGGCCAGTGCACAATTCCCTTGATGACTTTATTTTAGATGAACCATTTGATGAAGCTTCCCAAATCGGTGTGATTGAACTTACGGATGCTCAAAGCGTAATTGTAGGCGTCGTACACGTTAAAGAAGAACTTACGATCCGCTCGGGCAAGCGCAAACAATATGAACTAGTTAAACGCGTACTCAGACACAGCAGCCACAATGCCGGTATTTTTGCTTTCTATGATGACGATGGGTGCTTCCGGTTCTCACTGGTAACAGTCACTTATTACGGCACCCAGCGGCAGTACAGTACTTTCCGGCGTTACACCTTTTTCGTTGATCCCGGGTTGCCTAACAAGACCTTCTTACAGCAAATGCAGCAGGCTGACTTTTCAAAGTTGGCCGGGATTTTAGAAACCTTTTCCCTGGAAGCAGTCACCGATGAGTTCTACAAAGAATTCAAGAACCATTTTGATGCTCTGGCCTCTGCCGTGCAAGGAACAGGTGATACGTCTCTCAAGCAGGATTTTGCCCTGCTGTTTGCTGTGCGCGTCATATTTCTGGGCTTTGTGCAAAAGAAAGGATGGCTGGGGGACAATCACAAATTTTTGCTGGAGTTCTGGGAAGAGTACCGGCAATCCGGCAGCACTGACACTTTTTATAAAGAGTGGCTGGAACCGCTGTTCTTTGAAGCCCTCAGCTCACCTCCCGGGCGCAAGGTAGCCTTCGGCTATGCCCTGTTTTCTGAAAAAACGCAAGAAACGCTCCAGATGTCGCCCTACCTTAACGGCGAGCTGTTCAAGCGCAAGAAGGATGTGGATGATCAAGGGCTTTGGATTTCCGATGAACCCATCGACAATTTCTTTGATTTTCTTTTCCAGTACAACTTTACCGTGGAAGAAAACGAGCTCTACGATGAGGAACTGGAACTGAATCCCGAGTTTTTAGGTATCATTTTTGAACGCATCACCAATAAAGATCAGGGTGCAGTCTATACCCCCCGGGTAGAAGTGGATTTCATGTGCCGGTTAGCCCTGGTTAAGTGGCTGGAACAAACATCTGACATCGAAGAAAAAGACTTGTACCGTCTTTTCTTCCGGGAAGCTGGTACCGGTGAAGCCTATGATGAGTACCAGAAACAGGGCGATTTCTCTCCTCACGAAATTAAGACCTTGATTGAAAGGCTGGAAAACGTTACCGTATGTGACCCGGCAGCTGGCTCAGGAGCTTTTGAAGTAGGAATGTTGCAGGTTTTAGAGCAGGTGCTGGAAAACCTTTATTCCCGCAACAATACTCCCGATGAACTGAAGAAAAACATGCCTACCCCATTTGAACGCAAGAAAGCCATTATCGCTAATTCCCTTTATGGTGTAGAGGTAAAGCGCTGGGCAGTGTGGATCAACCACCTGCGCCTGTGGCTCACCCTTTTTGTAGACATGCCCGATGATTTGAAATATTCTTTTGAGCCACTGCTGCCCAACTTAACCTTTAAAGTACGTACCGGTGACTCCCTGGTCCAGCGTATCGGCAGCAAGACTTTTCCGGTGCACGGAGATATTAACCTGACGCCAGAGGTCAAACGTAAAATTACCCAGCTTAAACAGAAGAAACGGGATTTTTTCTATAACAAGCATAAAGATTACTTTTTAATCGAGCAGGAGGAACTGGCTGTTTTCCGGGCTATCCTGGATGAGGAAATCAGGTCCCGGCAAGAACAAATCCGCATTTTAACCAGGCCGGAGCAAAAGCAGGAATCATTATTCCAAATAAACCCTGAACAAATTGAGCTGGATTTTCCCGAAGAAAATGAAGCCCCACGTACTCGGTTAGAAGCCGAAATCACCGAACTGCAGAGCCAAAAACAAAATCTCAAACATGAGCGTCCCTTTATTTGGAGCATTGAGTTTGCCGAAATCTTTTTCGACCGCGGCGGTTTCGACATTATTATTGGCAATCCTCCTTATGTGCGCCAGGAGTTAATCAGCGACCCTAACGACACCATCAATACCCGGGAATACAAAGACGCTTTGTTAGAGATGGCAAGAATTGATTTTCCCGATTATTTTGCCAAATCCCGGGCGCAGATGGACCAATTCCAAACAGGACGCAAGCCCAGCGGCCGTTCAGACCTGTATACTTATTTTTACATACGCTCCTTGCGCTTGCTCAATGGCCAGGGAGTGCTTGTTTTTATCTGCTCCAATTCCTGGCTGGATGTGGGCTATGGGGCCTGGCTGCAGGAATTCTTTCTGCGACAGGCACCCCTCTATCTTGTAATTGACAACCATGCCCGCCGTTCTTTTGCCCGTGCTGATATCAATACAGTTATTACCGTAGCCGGGGCACCTGAGAAAGTGAAACAAGACCATACCGTGCGATTTGTGGCTTTCAAGCAGCCCTTTGAAGATGTTGTGCTTTCCGATAACTTGCTGGCAATTGAACAGGCAAGGAATACTCTGAAAAATGAAAGTTTTCGTGTATTCCCAATCACTGTAGGAGAATTGTTGCGGGAGGGTTCGGAAGTAGAACCAAACCTGTCTTATCAAGACAATTCCGAAGCGTCTGGACAAAACCTGTTCCAACCCGGTAAATATATTGGCGACAAGTGGGGCGGTAAATACCTGCGTGCACCCGATATTTTTTTCACTATCCTGGAGAAAGGCAAGGGCAAACTGGTGCGCTTAGGGGAGATTGCTGAAGTGCGCTTTGGTATAAAAACCGGTGCTAACGACTTTTTCTACCTGGAACCGCTTGGCCCCGGCTCACAGCCGGGCTTGCTGCGAGTGCGCAACGGTGCCGGCTGGGAAGGGGAGATCGAAGAGGAGTTTCTCCAGCCGGTGATTAAAAGCCCCCGGGAGTGTCGCAGCATAGTGACCAAGCTGGAAGAACTAAAATACCGTATCTTTATGTGCCACAAGAGTAAGACTGAGTTAAAGGGTACACGGGCATTGGAGTATGTTGAATGGGGGGAAAAACAGAACTTTCATCTTCGGTCTTCAGTTCGTTCCCGGCAGAAGTGGTGGGACATAGGGAAACGAGAACTGTCAGGTCTGCATTTCAATTATTTGATCTATGATGTTGGTAAAACTTTCATTGGGGAATTATATTTTAGCGATAATTTCCATGATATATACTTGAGCAAGGATTATGCGGTTAGTTTGAACTCGATGGTATTCTTTTTATTTCAAAACGTCATTGGTCGAGCAAATTTTGGCGGTGGATTAATGAAAATTCAGACGTATGAATTAAAGCGTTTGGGTCTGTTAAATCTCAAAGCAAATATACCCAACGAATTTGATAATAGCTATTCTTCGGTTTTCATAGAATGTGGTATTGACCCTGAATCCACAATCCCCATTGCCCAGCAGGAACCTAATCCCTTGCCTGACCGCAAGGCGCTGGACGATATTGTCTTTGATGCTCTGGAATTAACCGGAGAGGAACGCAAGGAAGTCTACCGGGCAGTATGCCAGTTGGTTTGGGAGCGCATCAGCAAAGCGAGGAGTGTGGAGC
>FZPS01000045.1_pt61 | contig 12953 bp, 24 predicted proteins | sample 1817821 | NCBI WGS metagenome assembly FZPS01 (sample SAMEA104158645, study PRJEB21678) | metagenome | place: Germany | collected 2015-04-21 | reverse complement strand
GCTTGTAGCCGTCGGGTATACCATGCACAACCTGATCGTTAACGGATATGCACACGCTTTTGGGGTAGCCGTTATAGTTCAAAAATGAAGGTGTTGCGCCGAAGCTCTCAATGAACTTCTTAGCTTCCTTATCCATTTGCTCGGTCGTTACTCCAACCTCGACCATATCTCTCAGGAGCAAAAGCGTTCTCTCAACTATTGTGCAAGCCTTCTGCATCTGAGCTATTTCTGATTTGGTCTTGATTGTTATCAACGCCCCAATTCCTCCAATATGCGCTGAACCTTATTCGCTACGCCCTCCATGGTGTCGTTAGCGTCAACGCTTATCAGCTTGCCCGTATCCTTGTAGTAATCAAGCACGGGCGCTGTCAGCCTGTTGTGCGTTTCAAGCCTTGCTTTTGCAACCTCAGCCTTATCGTCGTCACGCGTTACAACCTCAGCTCCGCAATCGCAGAGACAGCCATTCATCTTATGGGCTATATGCCCTTTGCCGCACGCGGGGCATACTCTTCTGTTAGCGATTCTATCAAGCAGCACGGCTTCGGGAGCCTCTAAGCTGATAGCGGCGTCTATGCGCACATGCTTATCCAGCTCTCTTGCCTGATTCAGAGTCCGCGGGAAGCCGTCTAAAATGTATCCGTTGCTTGCAGACTCAGACTCAAGCTTTGCCAATAGCATATCTATTATAACTGAATCCGGCACCAAGTTTCCATCATTTATATATTTTTCCGCTAATCTGCCAAGCTCGGTGCCTGCCGCAATCTCAGCCCTAAGCATATCCCCTGTGGAGATATGCAGCAAATTATACTCGCTTGCTATCCTTACCGCCAAGGAGCCTTTTCCGACTCCCGGCGGCCCTAAGAAAACTAAATTCACCTGCTACCTCAACCTAAGAAACCTTTATAGTGGCGCATCAGCATCAAGGATTCAAGCTGTGCGGTCGTTTCAAGCGCTACGCTTACCATAATCAGCAAGCTTGTAGGACCGAATGCCGACAGCACATCGATATCGAACAATGCCAATAATATTGAAGGTACCGTCGCGACTAACATCAGGAACAGTGCGCCGAAAAGTGTCAAGCGCTTTGAAATCCTGTTCAAATAGTCGCTTGTGGGCTTGCCTGCGCGAATACCGGGTATGAATCCGCCATTCTTCTGAAGGTTTCTTGAAATTTCAACAGTATTGAATGAAATAGTGGTGTAGAAGTATGCAAATCCTAATATAAGCAGCGCATATACCACATAATACAGTATCTCGCCCTGCCCGAACCATGTTTTCCAGAATGTTTGGAATTTTCCGGGGAATATCTGCGCTATCATTCCCGGGAACTGAATTATGGTCATGGCGAATATGAGGGGCATAACGCCGTTTGCGTTCGCCTTGATGGGCAAGTATGTGGATTGTCCGCCGTACATCTTGTTGCCTACAACCTTTTTTGCATACTGTACGGGTATTTTGCGCTCTGCCTTGTCAACAGCCACAACACCCATAATCAATATTGAAACTATTGCTGCAACAATGGGTATTATTGTCCAGCTATACATATATGATGTACCGGGAACGACATTGAAAACACCAGCAAAAATGGTGTAAACGACTGTGGGAACCTGCGATACTATTGATGCGAATATCAGCATCGATATACCGTTGCCGATTCCCTTTTCGGTAATGCGTTCGCCCAGCCATATTAAGAGCGCTGTGCCTGCTGTACAGGTTATTGTTATGCGGGCATAGTTCCAGAAGCTTGTGCTTACAACAGCCTGCGAACCCATGCTTGCTATAATACCAATACACTGTACCATTGCTAAACCAATACCGGTGTACCTTGTAATCTGCTCGATTTTTTTCTTACCGTCCTCGTCCTTAGCCATTTCTTCAAGCTTGGGGAACGCTATTGTGATAAGCTGTACTATAATCGAAGCAGTGATGTAGGGTGAAACACCCATTGCGAAGATGGAGAACGAACTAAACGAGCCGCCTGAAAACAAGTTCAAAAAGCCTAAAATCTCTAAATTCTTTACCTGCTCTGCTATAAAGCTTACATTAACACCCGGCACGGGTATAAACGCGCCGAGTCTGTAAATAACGAATAGCAGCACGGTAAAGAGGATTTTAGTGCGAATATCGCGAACCTTCCATGCGTTTACTAATGTTCTAAACATTAGACCACCTCAAATGTCCCGCCGCATGCTGTAATAGCTTCTATTGCTGACTTTGAGAACTTGGCAGCCTTAACATCCAAACGCTTTGTAAGCTCACCCCTGCCTAAAACCTTCAAGCCGTCTTTTTCCATCTTCTTGATTATACGCATCTCATAAAGGAGCTGTTGTGTAACCACTGTTCCGTCCTCTAAATTATTCAAATCTGAAACATTGATTACATTGTAAACCTTGGCAAATATGTTTGTAAAGCCGCGCTTGGGCAAACGGCGCGTCAATGGCATCTGACCGCCTTCGAAGCCGTTCTTCTTGCTGCCGCTGCGAGCCTTCTGACCCTTATGACCCATTGTGGCAGTCTTGCCCATACCTGAGCCGGTACCGCGACCGACTCTCTTTTTCTTGAATACCGAACCCTCGGCAGGTCCTATTTCATGTAATCTCATACTTACCTCCTAAGGTTATGCCTGTTCAACGACTACCAAGTGGCGAACCTTGAATATCATGCCACGAATGCAGTCATTATCAGGTTGAATTACCGAGTGATTGAGCTTCTTTAAGCCCAATGCCTTAACGGTAGCCACCTGGTCCTTCGGACAGCCTATGGTGCTTTTTTTAAGCGTTATCTTCAAATTAGCCATACTGTTCCCTCCGTCAATCCATTATCTCTGCGACTGTCTTGCCGCGCATGCGAGCTATTTCCTCCGCGGTGCGAAGCTGCTTCAAGCCGTCAAGAGTTGCTTTTGCGCAGTTTATAGGATTGTTTGTACCAAAGCTCTTTGTGCGAATATCCTTGATTCCAGCCAGCTCAAGAACCGCGCGAACGGGACCGCCGGCGATAACGCCAGTACCTTCTTCAGCGGGGAGCATTCTTACATGACCCTTGCTGAATCTTCCCTCAACCTCATGAGGTATTGTAGTGCCTACAATAGGTACTGCTATCATGTTGCGCTTCGCGTCCTCTACGCCCTTCCTTACTGCTTCGGGAATCTCGGCTGCTTTGCCCAAGCCAATGCCTACATGACCGTTTTCGTCGCCTACTACCATGAGCGCTGTGAAGCGGAAGTTTCTACCGCCCTTAACAACCTTAGCAACGCGGTTGATAGCGACCATCTTTTCTTTCAAATCAAGAGTTGAAGCATCAATTCTGTTATTCTGCATTGTGTAATACCTCCTATTAGAAATCAAGGCCGGCTTTGCGTGCGCCGTTTGCTAACGCCTCAACTCTGCCCATGTAGCGATAGCCGCCGCGGTCGAATACAACCTTGGTGATTCCTTTTTCAATAGCGCGCTTACCTAAAACTTCGCCTGTGATTTCTGCTGCTTCCTTCTTGGTCTTGCCTTCAAGCTGAGCCTTGACTTCGGGGTCAAGCGTTGAAGCGGAAACCAATGTAACGCCAGTGCCGACTGTGTCGTCAATTATCTGAGCGTATATGTGCGAAAGCGAACGATAAACATTCAAACGCGGTCTTTCGGTTGTTCCTGTCAACTGATTACGCATGCGCCTATGGCGAGCCTTGCGCACAGCATTTTTGTTTATAAGTTTAATCATACCGTTCTCCTCTCCCCTTACTTAGCTGTTTTGCCTTCCTTGCGGCGTACATTCTCATTAGCATAGCGAATACCCTTGCCCTTGTAGGGTTCAGGCTCACGCTTCGCTCTGATGTCCGCTGCAATCTGGCCAACCTGCTGCTTATTTATACCCTTTACTGAGATTTTGTTCGGGGCAGGTACTTCAAACTGTATGCCCTTTGGAGGGTCGAACTCTACAGGATGTGAATAGCCCAGGTTAAGAACTAACTTGGTGCCCTGAAGCTGCGCCCTGTAACCGGTACCCACGATTTCAAGGTCTTTTTGGAAGCCCTGCGTTACGCCGACTACCATATTGTTAATAAGCGTGCGTGAAAGCCCATGCAATGAGCGATGCTGCTTATCATCTGAGCTGCGGGTTACTCTAACAACGCCGTTGTCAATTTCAAGCCCGATAAGCGGTGAAATCTTCTCGCTAAGCTCCCCTTTGGGACCCTTAACTGTAACGGTGCGGTCGTCTGAAACCGTAATTGTCACTCCGCCTGGAATGGTTATCGGAAGTTTTCCGATTCTTGACATAATTACACCTCCTGAATTACCAAATGTATGCTAAGACTTCGCCGCCTATAGCGCTGTGCCTTGCCTGACGGTCCGTCATAATGCCTCGTGAAGTTGAAATGATAGCGATTCCCAAGCCGTTAAGCACCTTTGGAATCTTATCCTTTCTTGCATAAACACGCAAGCCGGGTTTGCTTATGCGCTTCAAGCCTGATATAACAGGTGTGCGGTTCGCGTACTTAAGCTTAATCACTATGTTCTTAATTGAGCCTTCCTCAACCAGCTTGAAGTCCTTGATATAGCCTTCGTCCAAAAGGATTTGTGCTATTGACTGCTTTAAGTTTGAAAAAGGTATCGAAACTTCCTCATGCCTTGCAACGAGGGCGTTGCGAATGCGAGTAAGCATATCTGCAATGGGGTCTGTAGTTACCATAATATTTCCTCCTTGATTACTTACCAGCTTGCCTTGCGCACGCCGGGTATTTCGCCCTTGTATGCCAATTCGCGGAAGCATATGCGGCATATGCCGAACTTACGCAGAACTGCGTGCGGACGACCGCAAATGCGGCATCTCGTATAGCTGCGGGTGCTGAACTTCGGCTTACGCTGTTGTTTTATTTTCATGCTGACTTTTGCCACGATTGTTACCTCCTATTATGCCTGTGCAAAGGGCATACCCAATGCGTTGAGCAGCTCTTTGGCCTCTTCGTCGGTCTTAGCGGTGGTTACGAAAATAATATCCATGCCGCGAACCTTTTCAACATCGTCATAATTGATTTCGGGGAATATCAACTGCTCCTTCAAGCCTATTGAATAGTTGCCCCTGCCGTCAAAGCTGTTGGGTGAAACGCCGGCGAAGTCTCTAACGCGAGGAAGCACTATGTTCATCAGCTTATCCGCGAAGTAGAACATTCTGTCGCCGCGAAGTGTAACCTTTGCGCCAACATTCATACCGGCGCGGAGCTTGAAGTTAGCAATGGACTTCTTAGCCTTTGTGATAACAGGCTTCTGACCTGTTATTAGCGTAAGCTCGTTAACTGCGGCTTCGATTCCCTTAGGATTGTCCTTGTCGGCGCCTAAGCCCATGTTTACGACGATTTTTTCGAGCTTCGGCACTTCCATAACATTCTTATAGCCAAACTTCTCAATCAAATAAGGTATAACCTCATTCTTATACTTTTCCCTCAATCGAGCGGGAGCAGAAAAGCCAGCTAATTGTTCTTCGTTCTGCTGCTTCTTTTTCTTAGGCTGTTCAGCTGCCTGGGCTTCTTGTTTCTTTGCCATAACTATCTCCCTTCTCAATCAATGTTCTTATTGCACTTCTTGCAAGCGCGATGCTTCTTGCCGTTCTCATCGAAGGCATAGCCTACGCGTGTGGGCTTTGAGCACTTGGGACATATAAGCATCACATTGGATACATGTATGGGTGCTTCCTTTTCGATACGGCCGCCCTGCTCGCCCTGCTTGCGAGGCCTTGTGTGGCGAATTATCATGTTGGCGTTTTGAACTATAATGCGTCTTTCAGCGGGGTATGCGGTCAAAACCTTGCCCTTTTTACCCTTATCCTCGCCGCTTATAATCACTACGGTATCGCCGCTTTTGATTCTTAGCTTGTTATTCATGGTTTACCTCCATCAAAGCACTTCAGGCGCCAAGGATACAATCTTCATGTAATCCTTTTCGCGCAATTCTCTTGCGACAGGCCCGAAAATACGCGTGCCCTTGGGCTGCTTTGCGTCATTGATTATTACTGCTGCGTTGTCGTCGAAGCGTATGAAGCTGCCGTCGCTGCGATATACGCCGCTGACTGAGCGAACTATAACCGCTTTTACTACATCCTTTTTCTTAACAGCGCCGCCAGGGGAAGCGCTCTTTACGGAGGCAACAATAACATCACCAATGTTCGCATACTTGCGGCCTGAACCGCCAAGAACCTTGATGCACATAATTTCTTTTGCACCGCTGTTGTCTGCGACCTTTAGTCTGGTTTGTGGTTGTATCATTGTGCTGTCCTCCTTACTTAGCCTTCTCGACGATTTCTACAACACGCCAGCGCTTATGCTTGCTCATGGGGCGTGTTTCCATAATCTTTACTGTATCGCCTACTTGGCATGTATTTTCCTCGTCATGCGCCATAAACTTCTTTGTGCGGTTAATCATCTTGCCGTACAAGGGATGACGCACCTTGGTTTTCGTGGCGACGACTATCGTCTTTTCCATCTTATCGCTTACTACTATGCCTATGCGAGTTTTGCGGTAACCTCTTTGCAGTGTCATCTCAGTTTACTCCTTTCGCCTCAGACTTCGCAGCTTCACGCACGCGCTCTGAAATCAAAGTCTTAACGCGGGCTATATTGCGCTTGCATTCTGAAATCTTCATAGTGTTGGTCAATTGACCCGTAGCAAGCTGAAAACGAAGGTTGAACAGCTCTTCCTTCAATTCCTTCTCACGAAGTGCAAGCTCGGAATCCTTGAGTTTTCTCAATTCGCTCATTTTCAGTTTCATTCTACATCACCGCCTACATTCAAGCTGTCCCTGTGGACTATTTTGCATTTGAGGGGAAGCTTGTGCATAGCTAATCTCAATGCTTCCTTCATTATGTCTTCCTCAACGCCGCCAATTTCGAACATTACTCTGCCCGGCTTAACTACGGCTACCCAGTATTCGGGTGAACCTTTACCGCTTCCCATACGGGTTTCGGCGGGCTTCTCAGTAACGGGCTTATCGGGGAATATCTTTATCCAAACCTTACCGCCACGCTTGATGAAACGAGTCATCGCAATACGAGCGGCTTCTATCTGGTTGCTTGTTACCCATGCGGGTTCTGCTGCTACCAAGCCCATTTCGCCATAGCAAATAACATTTCCGCGTGAAGCCTTGCCCTTCATACGACCGCGGTGAACTCTCCTGTACTTCACTCTTTTGGGCATTAACATTATTGCCTTCCTCCTTCCCTGCGGGACTTGCGAGGTCTTCTCTCCTTAGGTCTTTCTATCTCCTGCTGAGGCGCTTTGCCACCTAAAACCTCACCCTTATAAATCCAAGTCTTTACACCTATACGGCCGTAAGTGGTGTGTGCCTCTGCGAAGCCGTAGTCGATGTCCGCTCTTATTGTCTGTAATGGTATTGAACCCTCATGGTAATGCTCGGACCTTGCGATTTCCGCGCCGCCTAAGCGACCCGAGCACATAACCTTTATACCCTTTGCTCCTGCCTTCATGGCTCTTGTCATAGCCTGCTTCATAGCGCGGCGATATGATATGCGCTTCTCAAGCTGGCTTGCTATATTCTCAGCTATTAACTGAGCGTTCGTATCGGGGTTGCGAACTTCAATTATATTGATGCTTACGGGCTTGCCTGTAATCTTTGAAACCTCTTCTTTAATGGTATCAACGCCTACGCCGCCTTTTCCAAGCAATACACCGGGGCGTGCAGTGTGAATGCTTACAGTTGCCTTGTTCGATGCGCGCTCAATATCAATCTTTGAGATTGCTGCGCTGTAATATGTCTTCTTGATATGCTCTCTTATCTTCTTGTCCTCGATAAGATAGTCGGCAAAATCCTTTTTGGAAGCATACCAACGGGTATTCCAGTCCCTGATAACACCGACTCTCAAGCCGTTTGGATGTACTTTTTGTCCCATTCTTCTACCTCCTGTTAGTTTGCCGTATCAAGAATTATCGTGATATGGCTTGTGCGCTTCAAAATACGCGCAGCACTGCCCCTTGCACGCGCCCTGAATCTCTTAAGCGTGGGACCCTGATTTGCAAATGTTTCTGCAACATAAAGGTTATCAGCCGAAAGATTTAGGTTGTTCTCTGCATTCGCTATTGCCGAATTCAACACCTTCAGCACCGGCAAAGCAGCAGCCTTGGGCGTGAATTGAAGTATAGCTCGCGCTTCGTTGACCTTCTTGCCGCGAATGAGGTCTATGACAACCTTCACCTTGCGGGAGGAAATGCGAATGTACTTCGCAGTAGCGCGCGGACGCCTATCAGCATTCTCTCTACGACGCTGTGCTCTTAATTTTTGATTTAGTGCCATTTTCTACGCCTCCTTACTTCCCGCGAGTGGACTTCTCTGAGCCCTTATGCCCACGGAATGTGCGTGTGGGAGCAAACTCGCCTAACTTATGTCCTACCATCTCTTCAGTAATATATATCGGCACATGCTTCCTTCCGTCGTGAACGGCAATCGTGTGGCTTACCATCTCAGGAAATATCGTGGAAGCACGCGACCATGTTTTTACTACTGTCTTCTTGCCGCCTGAATTCATGGCCTGTATGCGATTCAACAGACGCTCTTCAACATATGGCCCTTTCTTTGTTGACCTACTCATGCTTTACTCCTTTCCGTATTACATACCGCCTCTGCGACGGACTATGAACTTATCATTGACATTCTTAGTCTTTCTGGTCTTATAACCCAATGCAGGCTTACCCCAGGGAGTAACAGGACCAGGACGACCGATGGGGCTCTTGCCTTCACCGCCGCCGTGCGGGTGGTCAACGGGATTCATCGCCGAACCGCGAACGGTAGGACGAATGCCCATATGACGCTTTCTGCCAGCCTTGCCGAGTACTATGTTTGCGTGCTCTTGATTGCCAACCTGACCTATGGTTGCCATTGCGTTCATAGGAACGAGTCGCACTTCGCCTGAGGGCAAGCGTACCTGAGCATACTTGCCTTCCTTAGCCATAAGCTGAGCAGCACTGCCTGCGCTGCGTACCAGCTGAGCACCCTTGCCGGGCTTCAGCTCTATGCAGTGAATCATAGTGCCTACGGGTATGTTAGCGATAGGAAGCGCGTTTCCGACCTTGATGTCGGCGCTTTCGCCTGAAACGACTGTATCTCCTACCTGCAAGCCCAAGGGAGCTATGATGTAGCGCTTTTCACCGTCTACATAGTGAAGAAGTGCTATATTAGCCGAGCGGTTGGGGTCGTACTCTATTGTAGCAACCTTAGCGGGTATGTTGTGCTTGTTGCGCTTGAAGTCTATAATACGATACTTGCGCTTTGCACCGCCGCCCTGATGACGAACTGTAATCTTACCGGAATGGTTTCTGCCGCCCTTCTTCTTCAAAATCTCAAGCAAGGACTTCTCAGGGGTAGTGGTAGTGATTTCATTATACTCGGACACCGTCATAAAACGCTGACCCGGAGTAGTAGGTTTAATCTTTCTTATAGCCATGGTTCCCTCTCCTTACTGCGACAGGCTGTCAAAGAAGTCTATACCCTTTGACGATTCCTTTAATTGCACATATGCTTTCTTTGTTGAAGCTCTACGCCCAACAAATCTGCCTTGACGCTTCATTTTGCCAAGCTGATTTATCGTGTTAACCTTTTCAACCTGAACATTGAAAATCTGCTCGATAGCCTGCTTGATTTCATCCTTTGATGCCCTCTTATCAACTATGAAGCAATACTTCTTCATAGAAATAGTGTCATAGCTCTTCTCTGTGAGAACGGGCTTTATGATAATGTCATACGGACTTGTCATTGTACGTAAACCTCCTCGACCTTAGCAAGCGCGTCTTTTGTCAAGATAACTTGCTTATGCTTCAAAATGTCGTAAACATTCAAGGTGCTAACGAGAGTAGTTTCAATATGGGGTATGTTTCTCGCAGCCAACTCAACCTTTTCTGTTTTTTCAGGAAGCACTATGAGAGCGTTGTTGGTGTTCAATGCTTCAAGCACCTTCGCCATTTCGCGTGTTTTTGCTTCCTTGATATCAAGATTATCCAATACGATTATTGATTCGCTGATAACCTTCGAGGATAAAGCGCTTCTCAATGCTAAACGCCTAACCTTTTTGTTAATGCTCATGCGGTAGTCGCGCGGCTTCGGCGCAAATACAACGCCGCCGTGCCTCCATTGAGGCGCACGAATTGAGCCATGACGCGCTCTGCCTGTTCCCTTTTGCCTCCAAGGCTTTTTGCCGCCGCCACGAACCTCTGAACGCGTTAATGCGCTTTGTGTGCCCTGGCGTCTGTTAGCCAAGTGCGCCTTAACGACCAGGTGCATTACATGGACATTGGGCGTAATTCCGAACAGGTAATCGTTCAGCTCAATATCACCGATTTTCTTGCCTGTCATATCTAACAATGCTACTGTCGGCATCTATGTTTCCTCCTTCCTCTAATCCTCAACCCTTGACGGTGTTCTTTACGAGAACAAGACCCTTTTTAGCGCCCGGAACAGCTCCATGCACCAAAAGCAGGTTGCGCTCTTTATCAACACGAATCACTTCGAGGTTCTGCACAGTTACTCTTTCACATCCCATATGGCCGGGGAGATTCTTAGTCTTGAATACTTCGCCGGGGTATGTGTTAGCGCTCATTGAGCCAACGCCCCTATGGAAGCCCGAGCCATGCGACATTCTGCCTCTGCTCTGATTATGCCTCTTTATAACGCCTGCATAGCCCTTACCCTTTGAAGTGCCGGTAACATCAACCTTATCGCCAGCCTCAAACATATCCGCTGTGATTTCGCTGCCTACCTCATAGTTAGCTGCGTCGTCGAGCCTGAACTCGCGCAGATAACGGAAGTACTGCTTCAATCCGGCCTTCTCAAAATGACCCTTCATGGGCTTGGTAACGAGCTTTTCACGAACGGGCGCGAAGCCTAACTGCACCGCGTTATAACCGTCGCTCTCAACTGTTTTAACCTGAACAACAGAGCATGGTCCTGCCTGCAACACTGTTACGGGAATCATTGTGCCATCTTCACGAAACATCTGCATCATGCCAACTTTTCTTGCAATAATAGCCTTTTTCATAATCGCACCTCCCCCTTACAGCTTTATTTCAATGTCAACGCCAGCGGGCAAATCTAACTTCATAAGTGCGTCAACTGTTTTTGATGACGGCTCTATGATGTCGATCAAACGCTTGTGCGTGCGCATTTCGAATTGTTCGCGGCTGTCCTTATGTTTGTGTGGTGAACGGAGTATAGTTATAATTTCCTTCTCCGTAGGCAGCGGTATAGGACCAGATACCGCGGCGCCTGTTCTGCGTGCTGTATCGACTATCTTTGCCGCGGATGCGTCGATCAGCGCGTGCTCATACGCCTTGAGCTTAATGCGTATCCTTTGGTTTGCCATTTTTATTCCTCCTATTTTATTCGGCATACACTGCCCCGTGTGTTTCATGCTAATTTTTTACACGGGGTTTCTGCCCCTTAGTTTTGTGAGAATTACCCGGATGGCCACCGGCAACCTCTCACGAAGGTGTGCATAAAATGCACGCTTGGTTATGATACCATAAGGGAAAAGCGTGTGCAAGCGTTTTTTGAAAAATTTTTGGGGAAAAATTATATATTTTTAGTGTGAGGTTAGCTCGCTTTGCGCAAAACGCGAAATGAATAACGCAAAATGTATAATGATAAATGCATATTGTGCAAGGCGCAATATTTTATGCCTGCTGGATATTTCACGATTCGCGGCGGCAAATCCCAAACGCAACTCTCGCCTGCTCTCTCAGCATAGGCAGGCCGTTTTGTATGCGCTTGCCCTGCGCTTCTGCGGCTTTGAGAAGCTTTGTCTTTTTCGGGGAATACACTAAATCGCATACTGTATCGAAATTCTTAACAAAATCGAAATTCGCGAAGTCGTCATAGCCCGCACTGCCCAATGGTGTTGCGTTTATGAATATGTCGTGCGGGGAAAAAGCATCGGCAAGCCGCACACCGAACCTATCTGCCAGCTCTGCCGCTTTCTTGGCGTTGCGCCCGCAAATCGAAATGTGCTTAGTGTGCTTTTTTAATTCGCTTAGCAAGGCGCTTGCGGCACCTCCCGAACCGTATAGCAGAATACGCCTGTTCTCAAAATCAATATTATCTGCCTGCAAACCTCTTATGAAGCCAATACCGTCAGTGGAATAGCCTGTCCATTCATTATTATAAATGGTAACTAAATTCACGCTGTCAGCCGCGCGCGCGGATTCGCTGATAACATCTAAATACTGCATTATTGCTTGCTTGTATGGCATTGTTACCGCGAAGGCGTTGAGATCTCTTTCCTCCACGATTGCGCGAATGTGCCGCAGCTCATCGGGCAGAATTGAAATTAGCGAGAAATTCCCGTCAATTTTATGCTCCGAAAAAAGCCCGGCATACAGAGCGGGCGACAGACTTTTTCCGATTCGACTTCCAATAAGCGCAATATTCATAGCTTCATTATAATAATGCGCTTAGAATAGTCAAACGCTTGCAAAATTAGGCGGATTATTCGATAATATTTCTATGAACTACACACAGTTTTTCTCTGATGTAAAGGCGGGGAAGCTAAAAAATCTGTACTTGCTTCATGGCGACGAGGAGTATATAAAGGAGGAAGCTCTCAAAGCGCTTATTTCGGCTGCTGTTCCCGATATGCAGGACTTGAATGTATCGGTGTTCGAGAATCCGACGCTTGACGATGTGTTCGCAGCCTGTGAAGCCATTTCTTTTTTAGGCGGAATGAGGGTGGTCGTAATAAAATCGCTTTTCAAGGAGCAGGAAGCGAAAGCGCTTGCGAAATACTTTGACGAGCTTCCAAGCAGCGTAATATTGGTAATTTACTTGCGTGGAACGGCAGACGCGCGTTCTATAATCGTAAAAAAGGCCAAAGAGTTGAATGCGATAGTCGAATTCAATATTCTTTCCGAAGGCGACGCTATAAAGTGGGTAGAGCAGCAGGCGAAAAAGGCGAACTGCCCCATAGGCAAGGA
>FZPS01000039.1_pt51 | contig 12953 bp, 10 predicted proteins | sample 1817821 | NCBI WGS metagenome assembly FZPS01 (sample SAMEA104158645, study PRJEB21678) | metagenome | place: Germany | collected 2015-04-21 | reverse complement strand
GAGCACGTAGTTCAAACTTTAGTTTGCCGTATGTCCCGCAGGCTTTAGCCTGCCAACATGCAATTCAAACTTCCGCTTGCCGCATCTACCTCGCTTGCAGGAGCACGTAGTTCAAACTTTAGTTTGCCGTATGTCCCGCAGGCTTTAGCCTGCTTACAACACGCATTTCAATCTTCTACTTGCCGTCTGTCCCTCGCTTGCAGGAGCACGTAGTTCAAACTTTAGTTTGCCGTATGTCCCGCAGGCTTTAGCCTGCCAACATGCAATTCAAACTTCCGCTTGCCGTATGTCCCTCGCTTGCACGAGCATGTAGTTCAAACTTTAGTTTGCTGTATGTCCCGCAGGCTTTAGCCTGCCAACGTGCAATTCAAATTTCCGCCTGCCGTACGTACCTCGCTTGCAGGAGCATGCAATTCAAACTTTAGTTTGCTGTATGTCCCGCAGGCTTTAGCCTGCCAACGTGCAATTCAAATTTCCGCCTGCCGTACGTACCTCGCTTGCAGGAGCATGCAATTCAAACTTTAGTTTGCAGTATGTGCCGCACGCAGTTCAAGCTTCCGCTTGCCGTACGTAGTTCAAGCGCTCCCTCACCCCTCGCCCGCTTAGGGTTTGACGACCGCGAAGTCGATATAGGCGATATTAGCGCCGCTGGCCTGGGAGATCAAGGTCAGGACGTGGCGACCAGCAGTCAGGCGTATATCAGCGATCACAGAGTCGCTGTCAGTGCGGTAATCGGGAAACTCATGCGGCGGGATAGCAAATTTCCCGGCGATGACGCCGTCAACCAACAGCAGGAAGGGTCGGAGATTGCGCTGCGGCGTGCCGTAACGCAACGTCGCCTGGTAAACCCCGTCCGCTTCCACCTCGACAGTGTACTTCAGCCATTCCCAAGCAGCGACGCCGCCGATTACGGTTGGGGTGGCGTCGACCTGTTCGCCTGGGCGGAACGTGCCGGTCTTGTCAGCAGTATTTTCCGGAGTATTATCGACATAGGCCACTTGTGGGCCGCCCTCGTCGTAATGCGAGAGTTGCAGCCGTCCTGGAATGACCTGTGGCTTGCCGAGGTAGGGCGTGCTGTCAGCCGTCGGCTGGATGAATTTCAGCACCGGGGTTGAGTGGGCGACTTGTCCGTTGGCATCTTGGACAAAGACGCTGTAGGCGTGCAGGGTCGGCCCGAATTCGAGGCGGGTGCCGGCGCGCCCGGGCGCGACGTAGCGGGTGGTGTCGTAATACTCCTTGGTCAGGAGGACTTCAAAGTCAAACGGCGGCTTAGTCTTGTAATCAAGGAGAAAGCCGCTGTCAAACAGATAGGCGGCCTTGATGGGCGCTTTACTTTGCGGCGATGGCTCGGCCTTAGCGGAAAAGCGCAGTTTGGTTCCTTGCGGGAGCATGAAGTCCGGCTCTGACACCGAGGTCATCGTCACCTTGGGAGTATCCTGGTCCGGATATGCGTAGATGCGCACGTAGTCGATGCGGAAGTCTTCCGGGAAGTTGCCAAACGCCGGGTCGCCGCCGGACTTGCCGCAGCAGCCGCTCAGGATAGCGCGCAGCGGGGATGCGCCAGCCGCATGGTGAATGGGGTCAAAAGTGACCGAATCATAAGGGCTGTGGTTGGCGGTGCTGGCCAGCAGCTGTCCGTCCAGGTAATAGGAAATTTCAAACGGCGTCCATTTGCAGGCGATGACATAGTAGTCGTCAATGCTGCCGGGCAGGGTGGAGTGGTAGTTCCAGCTTTTCAGCACGCCGCCGGCAAAGACGTGCAGGTTGTGGTCGAGAGTCCGTCGCGGTTCGCCGCCTGGCTCCTTGGAGCGCAGGTAGTAGTCTTCGTAGATGTCAATTTCAAAGCCATCATGGAATGGGTTGGACGGGCCGTGCGAACACAGCCAGAAGGCCGACCACCAGCCATGCTCGCGCCGGAAACGGATGCGCGCTTCAAAGTACCCGTAGAGGAATTCCTGGTGCGTGTAGATGCTGGCGCTGCGAACCCGTGTCTTCTTGTCATTCCAGTCAGCAGTGATGACCAGCTTGCCATCCTCGAAATGGATGCGGTCTTCCTGGCCTGGCCCGGAAAAGTACCACTTGTTCAGGTCCAGTTTGCCGTCGTTGAATTCGTCTGCAAACGCCAGTTTCCAGCCGGCTTTGACCGGGTCAAAGGTCTTGGCGCATTCGATCTGGAAGGGAACGTCAGGGAAACCATCGCCGGCGCCGGCCTGTCCGAGGATGAAGTTGTCAACGACGATTTGGGCAGGGCGATTGCCCGTGGCTTTGAGAGTGAGGCTGGCTTGCAGGTTTGCCGCATCCAAGAGCATGGCGGCTTGGCCGTTGAACACGGTGGAACTGCTGTCGGCCAGGCTGTTGATTGAGAGAACCACTTCTCCGCGTTGGTTGACAGCAATGATAAAGTCAGCCGGCAACCGCTGATAGGGCAATTCCTGCGCTGTTATGATTTCCTGGTCTTGCGCCAGGACGAGCCTGAGCAGGTCGCTGGCGGCCTGGTGTTCTAAGCGCATGGTCAATTGTCGGCCGGTGTCAGCAGTTAGGTTCATGGCGAAATTGGCATCGGCTCGCGCTTCCGGAGTCTGGCCAAAACCCTGGATGCGGATTGAGGCTGCCCCGAAGGCATCATCGCCCGGCCAAGCCCACGGCAATTCGGGCGGGGTGATGGTGACGGTGTCAGTAGTCGTATAGACGGCCTGGCCAGTGACGGTGAGAAGGCCCGGGGTCGGATTGCCTTGGATGAGTTCCGGTGGGGCGCTGCTGCGGCAGGAGAGTTTCTGGCTGTTGAAGTCTTCGATCCAGATGATGCGGTTGATCTTGAGGCTGGAACGGATGTTGCGCAAGTCATTGGGGCCCCCCAGCATAAAGATGGAGCTGGCAGCGCCGGTGACGACCCGTACGGCCAGGATGTTCTTGCCCTTCTGCAAGCGGGCGGTCACGACGTGATTGTCAATGGCGTATGGGTGCTTGACATTGCCTTTATCCATGGTGTCGATGATCTTCTTGCCGTTCAGATAGACCTCCATCCACCAATCGGCAGCGGCGCCCAGGGTGTAGTCGCACTCAATCGGGCTGGTGATTTCACCAAACAGCCAGGCGCTTTTCTCTTTGCCGGGCCCGCCGACCAGTGGCGCCAAGTCAATGGCGTTATTACGGAAAGTGACGGTCTGGGCAGCAACACCGCCAAACTGCGCGGGAATAGCGAGAAGCTCAGCTGTCGCCGGCTGCAAAAAGCGGTCAACCGGCGCAAAGACAGTCCATTCCCCAGGCAGGTTAAGATTGCCGCGATAGGCGCCAGCGTCCTGCCAGATTTTGACCGAAGACAATTCGACTTCCATGCCTCTGCTGATGGAAAAGCAGCAGTTGAACGAGGCGGTTTCCCCGGTCGTGCCATTCGCTAACCCGATGGTGACGACGTGGCTCTGCCATTCCGGCTGCAAGCTGACAGGGCGAAACACCGAGGTCTGGTTCCATTCGCCGTGATCAGTGTAATAGTACAATCCGACTCCAAGCTGGCCAACCCCGCGGGCGCGAAATTGAATGCGCAGGCAGTCGCCGGACTTGCCTGGAAACCGCTTGACGGTGCGAAGGCAGGCGCCGTACTCAGCGGTTGCCTCGGATATTCTGACTGCATTGGCGCCCTGGTCAGCTTGCGGTATTATGGCCAGGTTCGCAAACGGCTGGAAGCCTCTCCATTCATGCAAGACCCATTCCGTGAGCTTGCCGTCCGCATTCAACTGCGAAAAATTGCCGTCAATCGCCAATTCATCGCCCGACAACATGCCGGCTACGCCCAAAAAGCCCAGCCAGAACCAAAAACAGAGTCGTGTTCTCATCTTTGTCCCTTTGTTTTATTGTCTTATTGAATGGACAGTGCTTGGAGCCTGCCGGATGTAATATACAATCCAGGCGTCCCACAGGGTCACAACATAAAAGCCCAGGGCAGGCGTTCCACAGGGACGAGCCGCCCTGGGCTGGGTAAGGCGGAATAAATTGGAAGATAGCCGCTGGCTGGGTCATGGCTATTGCCGTTTTCCGCAGCCAGCTTGTGCTCATTTCCTTCCCATGCCCTGGGGCGAACCAACGGGGCAGAGGAGGGGATTCGCGGTCAGCGTTTGACGCGGGCGTTTCCTTTCCAGATACTCCAGACCTGGTCTTCGTCAATGGGCTGAGCATAGTCGGTCAGATGGGTGGTGGCCAGTGCGCCGGTGGCCCAGGCGAACTGGATCCATTTCTCCGGCTCCCAGCCGCGCAGGATGCTATAGAGGAAGCCGCCGACAAAGCCGTCGCCGCCGCCAATGCGGTCCAGAACCGTGATTTCGCGCGGCTCTACTACGTGCCAGGTGTTGTTGATATTGGCAATGGCGCCCCACAGATGGCAATTGGTGCTGATGACCTGACGAAGCGTGTTGGCAAAGGCGTATGCGTTGGGATAGGCCGCCTTGACGCGGCTGACCATTTCCTTGAAGTTGTCAATCTGGTTGGTGATGTCCTTGCCGCCGGCTTCCGGCCCCTTGATGTTCAGGCAGAGCTGGAAGTCTTCCTCGTTGCCAATCAGAATATCGGTTATGCTGGCGATTTCAGCAAAGATTTCGGCCAGTTCCTCTTCGCGGTTTTTCCAGAAGGAGGCGCGGTGGTTGAGGTCAAAGGAGATTTTGGTGCCGTGCTTTTTAGCGGCGCGAGCCAGTTCCAGGCAGAAGCGGCTGCTTTCCGGGGAGAGAGCGCCCACCAGTCCGGAGAGATGGACAACTTGCACGCCTTCTTTGCCGAAGATGCGATCCAGGTCAAAGTACTTGACATCCAGGAGGCGGCCGACTTCGCCGGCGCGGTCATTCTGCACGCGTGGACCGCGTGTGCCGTAGCCGCTGTCTGCCAGGTTGAATTGGTGCCGGTATCCCCAGGGGCCGCCCTGGTCGATTTCCGGGCCTTCATAATCCATGTGACGGCTGGCGAGATTGTCCTTGATCATCCGGGCGATCGGGCTGTCTTTCACAAAGGCGGTCAGAACCTTGACTGGCAAGCCGAGATAGGAAGCAATGCTGGCGACGTTGGTTTCGGCGCTGGTAACCTGCATCTGGAACATAGTGCTGCAATGGAAGGGCTGAGCGTCAACAGGTGTCAGACGAATGCCCATGCTGGTCGGCACTAACAACGAATAAGCGGCATCACTTCGCAGTTGCAATGACATGTTTTTTCCCTTTGCTTAGTTAAGTTGGGTGAACGACAAGCGCGTGACATTCAATCGACAAGAACGCCGCCGGCTTGCTTGATGACGAACGGAATCATAATTCATAATATAACAGCAGAAATCATAACGTCCATGCCAAAGCAGAAAACGGTTCGGGGAGGAGGCGGCAAGAGGTCAGGGGTGCTCTATGGCTCAATGTTCAAATAAAGAGCGCACCGCTGCCTGCAAGCAGTGAGAAACGGCGGTTGACATGTCAGCTTCACAGTGTTATTCTATTATATATCCGTAACATTTACCCTGGGGTCTCAAAAAGGACAGAAGCATGAGCAAAACCAAAGACTGGGGCGACCTCATGCGAACACAGTCCGAGAACAACTGCTGATGTCAACAGGTCGCGGACGTGGCACCGTGTACCACCTGAAGGGGCTTGGTTTACCGCATCCTAACGACGTGTTTGGCAAGGCTGCGAGCTCTCCACTGAACGGCGACAGCTCCCCACTTAACGGCGGCAGCTCCCCACTTAACGGCGGCAGCTCCTCAGATTTGGCTGCGGGCTCCCCACTTAACGGCGGCAGCTCCCCAGATTTGGCTGCGAGCTCCCCAGGTTTGCATAGTTCCCGGGATATGCATGGACGCCTACTTTCCTCCCATTTGCAGCACCCCATTATTGATGACGTTAAATGTCTTGCGCCGGACTTCCGGGCGCAAATGGAACAGCTTGCGGCTATACCCAGAATTAAAAGAAAAGTAGACCGCGAAACAATGAAGCGGGTCATTCTCGCTTTGTGCAGTAACCAATACGTCACCCTTGATTGCATTGCAGTATTTGTTTGTAGAAATGCGAAGTCAATGCAGAGCCAGTTTTTGACACCAATGGTGAGGGACGAACGCACACTGCAATGGGCTTTTCCCACCACGCCCAATCATCCGCAACAGGCCTATATCGCCGCGCAAATGATGCCCAATGACCAGGGAAAGGAAAAGTCGGAATGACCTTAAAAGGACAGACAGAAGAGTCTGCGAAGGGGGGTGGAAAGGAATGCTGGTCTTTCTACCTCCTTGCCAAAATCCAACTATGTTTTTTGGAAAAGTATCTGTCCCTGACGCCAGGCCTCCAGTCCCAAAGAATTGGTTAATGTACGAAATCTTGTGATAGAAAGTGCCTGCTTGAGAGCTTCAAAAAACTTTATACTGCGCCTCTGGAACCTAAGGACTCAATAGTAGCAAGCCATTCCGCAAACAGCTTACATTCAGTGCGGATTTTCTCCAGACCGATCTCTAAGGCGGCAAGTGAACCATAGATAACTTTCTCATATTCAGGCATCAAACCGATGAGTCGTTCGCTCGGGGCGGTGATAGGACTGTCGTTGATGTCTTCCGGTGTGCTGAAGTCTGCTCGAATCCTTTCGAGTGCCTCTGCTAGATCCTGGCGGTAGATACCTGTGGCTAGGCTTTTTGGTTCACTGAAGAGAAGCCCTTCGAATTCGTACATCTGGACATAAGGGATGAAGCGCCGGATAGCGTCCTCGCCGACCACTTTCCGTATATGCTTTTTCATTTCCTCTTGAATACACGCAGCCTTTTCATCAATCGTTCGCTTCGTAGTCGCTTCGCTCTTCCCGGGGAATTCCGAGTCAATACGATAGAAATCGACGAACGTCGTGCAGTATGCCGCTCTGTCGCCCAGAAGCAGATTCCGTGCATCTGTGACAATTCGCTCAATTTGGATGTTGCCTCCCTTATGCCCAGGTTTGCCTACAAGTGTTGGGATGAGCTCTATGCCCTTGAGCATCATCTCTTGTTGTAGCAGCTCCTTGAAAAATGTTTCTTCGGTCTGTCCTTCGCAAATGATGTAGATACGTTTCATTAGTTTGGCCTCCCCCCGAGAATGTTCTTCTCCCAGAGCTCGCCAATCGTGTAGTCTTTCAGCCAATCTGCAAACTCATTTTCGTCATAACGCTTAAAGACGGTCGCTTCCTGCTCTCGTTCGACGACAACAAGGTCATCGACAGAAAATTCATTCACCAAGGGCACGGACTGCGTAGAAACAATGACTTGCATGCGTTGCGACGCTGATCGTAGGAGAGAGCCAAGGAGCGTAATTGCGTAGGGATGCAGGCCCAGTTCCGGTTCATCAATGATAATAGTAGATGGGGGCTCCGGCTGAAGCAACGCTGTCACCAGGCAAATAAAGCGAATTGAACCGTCAGAGAGTTGGCTGGGCCAGAACGCATAATCGCTTCCCTTTTGCCGCCAGAGCAGGCCGATTTGCTGTTCCCCGGTCTGGAGTTCCCGCGGTTTCAGCACGAAGTCGTCAAAAAAGGGCACTGCGAGGCGAACCGTCTTTCGGATTTGCTGGTACACTTCGCTGTGTTGTTCACGAAGCAAATATAGGAAGGCAGCCAGGTTCGAGGCATCCGTGCGCAGGTACTCGTTGTCATGCAACGCCCCGGGCTTCTTAACGCCGGCCGTGTCGCTCGTGTCATGGAAATGATAGACTCGCCAGCTGGATATGGATGAGTAGCAGTAGTCCGCTTCGCTGCCTTCTCCCAACTCTTTCTTTTTGGCTTTGAGGTTTGACTCCAAGTGACCGGCCCCGAACGACGTCCATTTCGGGCCGTAGTAGACTCCCGCGGAAAACAGGCGTTCGTCTCCAAAAGTGAAGGCATCGTTTGCCGTAGGTTCGAGGGAAAACTTGTAGCCGTTCAAACCAAACTCAATGTAGGACTCCAAGGCGGGCGTCACCTTTGACCCGAAACTCAAAATGCGTTCCGCACCTCCTTGTTTGGCTATCCACACTTGGAGGCGTTCCTCCACCAACTCTCTAAGCATGCGAAAATAGGAAACGAAGTTGCTTTTCCCGGAGCCGTTGGCGCCAATGAGGACGTTGAGTCGTTCAAGCCTGAACTCGTTCACGTCACGTAGGGATTTGAACCCTTTTATGGTCAGTCGTTTTATCGGATTTTTAGTCTCAGCCATAGTGTGTCGTCTCCTAGTAAGTCCCAACGCTCATCATTGGCATTGATGCTCATAGCAGTTCTCTTTCTTTATCTGTTTGCGCATCAATCTGTCCTAGACGCCTGGCCTCCTGCATTTACGGCATTGCTGCCCAGGCGGTTTGGGCAGCGGCATTGAGAATTGCCACTGCGTCATCGCGTCGACCTTGGCGCATTTTGGCGCGCGCCTCCGCTTGAGCCTGACGATAGGCCAGCAGCATGGCTCGTTCTAAACTCACCCAAGAATCGATTGGGGAATCAAGCCCCTGCTTTTCAAGACGCTCGAAGGCTGCGTCTGACCAAACCGGCTGCTTGCTCATGGCGTCGGGCCTGTCGTCCGTGACACAAATGGGGATGGGAAGATACATGGTGTGACGCGGCGGCCCGAGTGTGGCAAACATAGTCGACAGCGTGTCAGGATATTCCCGGTCGATTTCAAGCGTACTGGTGGAATTGGTTTTCGTGTTGCAGACGCCGGCTTTGTTTTCCGAATCCGGCATGCTGGTGTTGCGGGAAAGCTCCCAAAGGTCCGAGCAGGTTATGGTTTCGCGGCGAACCGTCAGGGCGTGATTAAGCATGGAATACACCTGCATTTCTCGGATGCAGCTGTTTAAATGACCCTTCGGGGTGTTGACAGAGTAGCGTGACATGTCAGGATTGTGCCAGATATTGGCTCGGTAGCAGTATCCGTGGTCGAACCTGGCCGGGGAGCAGAAGTGCGCGGAGCATTCAGCGATATACCCCTCGTGGAGGTCCATAAACAGGACAATGGAGCCGCTGTTGCCGTGGCTGTACTTGTCATTCTTCAGCATATCTTTTAGGCAGGACAAGGCGTCCGCCGCCCGGTCATAGTTATCTAGGATGTGCATCAAGATTCTTGGAGTTGTCCATTCGTTTTTGGGATTGTTGTCAATGCATGGTTCGCCGCTGTTGACTACGACCGCCAAGCCTTTTTCATTCATGCCCATGGTGGCCATATGCTCGGAGATGTTTCCCAACCCGACCCATTTCCGACTGCCAGGGGTTCGATTAGTCAAAACACCGATGCCTCGCACATTGGAATCGCGGTTTTTGTGCAGGATGTTGGTGTGGTTGACAGTCAGGTCATGAAACACCATCCAACTGGTGCATTCGTGATTTAATTCATCTAGGACTTCCCTGTGCATTTGGTGCTCCTTTAGAATATGGATAAAAAACAATGGAGGCCAAGAAACGCTTGGATAGATTTGCTGAAGAGTACTATGTCAGTTCCTGCTCAGATTGCAAGCAGACGCCTTGGCCGGATTATCGAATCTTGACCTAAAAGCATAAAATTAAAATATGAGTCTCTAGTGGGCTTGAAATTACGTCAAAGCTTAACCATGAACAACGCAATGCCAATGCAGATTGCTTCCAGGCGAGATTGTTAAGGGTGGGCAAATGAATTGCAAAGTTAGCAGAAGAGGAGATATTATAAGCAGCCAATGATCTGCTGGTGCAAGTCCGGATAATCCTAATAGGCTGTCGAATATGGAGTTTCACCTGCCAATTTTGCGGCAGAAGCCTTGGTTATTTTGAAGTATTGGAGATAGGGACAAGCGCATGAATGAAAACATAATCCCCTTTGGGTATTACATAATCCGCACAAACCATGCCAAAGACCTGCCATCCTGCTGCCCTCCGGAATACTTATCCGTTGCTGGATGCCTTTGTGAGGCAGTGATACCTGATGTCGACAATATTCCGTTGGTGTCATCAAATTTTGAGCCTGAAACATTTGCGGAAAAGTGGAAGCTATCATTGGATGCGGCCAATGAGCTTTTTCAATTTAACCGAAAACATGTCGCACAAATAAGCTATGCTCGGTCAAATTATATAAGTTATGAGACCGCCCGAAAAGTCAAAGACACCTTTTTCCAGGAACGGGACGAGATTGCGTTGGTAGGAATTGGTGTGTTAGAGCCGGATATTCTGGCAAATCCTGATCTTCGACAAGTATCGCCGCTGCCGGAGCATGGAACGCTATTAGGATATGATCTCTACGAATTCGACTATTATATTTCCGAGGGCGAAGAAAGAAAATTGCCGGCCGAAGGCGAAGAAAGAAAAAAACCGGATTATGTAAAAATCGACATTATGGGACTGGGCTGCACCATTTGTTGTTGTGATGCCAACGGTGAAATTCCGGCCAGGCTGGGAATAACTCTCAACCGTCGGGGACTATATCCTAATGCCGCTGATGCGATACGGGCAGCGGCATTGGTCAATCAGGAGAAGCTCGGAGAGCCTTGTTACTATATTCCGCTGGCATTGTTGCAATTTTAATCTCGTCTCTTGTTGGCAGCTAGTCTGGTAAGAGGATGGTTGAATCCAATCCAATCATTGAAGGACTGATTATCAAAGAGCATGTCGGGGAAAAGCCATCCGTGGCGCAGTCAGCGCAGCGGGTGGCTTGTTTTTCTCATTTGAGTTACTGCAATGCAAGATTGGACGTCGGCTATATGACCTGAATGGACGCTTACACTGTAAATGACATGTTCATTTATACATAAAATATTTATAAAGGCTTGTAAAGACATCATATCCTTGAGAGCGCCACGGCTTTTTCTTTCCGCAAAAATGAAGTATGCAGGTATTTGATATTATCCAATCCAAGTTATGCTTGTTAGCGCTGTTCAATAAGGTACGCGCGATAAAATCTTGTGTCATAATTATAGAGCACCTCAGGGATTTTAAGTGTGTATTTGCCATACATGGCATTAAATATATCCTGATCAGGTAGAATCAACTCTATATCTCTGCTCTCGTTTACAGTTTTAATTATTTCATCAGCATCGACTATTTTTCTCGCTTTTGTAAGATTCATAAGAATCACTCCGGTATTAAAATACGAGTGGTCTATATCGAGACGGATTTTATTGATATCGTCGGTTAGATACCCGACAATTGCATGAGATGCCGCAGCATAAAACTTCCCTTCAGGGAATTCCGTTTTCCAAAGGCTATCCAATTTGTTTATAACTAGAATGTCAGGGTCTAAATATAAAATTTTATCTAAGGTTTCCGGTAAAATCAAAGGCGCTAATAGCCTATAGTACATGGATTTCGGATAGCGTTTTGTTATTTTAGCATTTTCAAAATAATTTTTAGAAATACAAATATGCTCAAATTTTGCCCCATATGACAAACAAAAATGAATTAAATCTTGTAACTTCTTTTCCTCAATGCCGTCATGAATTAACCAAAAAGTTGTGTTTTGCTCAGGGTTATTAATCATAAGCGATTTTAGCATGGTTTTGAACGGTGGGATATAATTTTCATCAAACGTAACTAATATATCCATAATTCTTCCTCCAACTAAAAGGTATACACCTGAAAGCAAAGCAAAAAAGAAAATTTCTCTTAACTATATATTGACCTTGCAAAAGCCAATGATGACTTTACCTGCGAGGAAGAATTTAAGCTAGCCGTCATCCGACCTATGCTATGTTTTAACGACAACCCTTGACTATGGAGGCTTTCATGGCGACGACCAGCGCTATCTACCATAATCAAAATATCTTGGGTTTCAACCATATCGCCACGAAATACACAGGAGGCGCCAACTACACAAGAATCGAACGCAAGGAACCCAGCTTCCCAGCCAGCGGCTCCTGCGTGGTCAAGCCCCCACTTTGCCCGTGACCACTGGCGGAGCATGGAACGCTATTAGGATATGATCTCTACAAATTTCGACTATTATATTTCCGAAGGCGAAGAAAGAAAAATGCCGGCCGAAGGCGATATGGGGAAAAAGTCGGATTATGCAAAAATCGACATAATGGGACTGGGCTGCACCATTTGTTGTTGTGATGCAAACGGTGAAATTCCGGCCAGATTGGGAATAACTCTCAACCGTTGGGTTTTGTATTCCGATGCCGCTGACGCGATATGGGCAGCGGCATTGGGCAATCGGGGACGGCTCGGAGAGCCCTGTCATTATATTCCGCTGGCATTGTCGCAATTACGGATGCCTGCCCAAGATTCGGCCGAGGGATGTTGTTGAGGGGAGGGAGACTTCGTTTAGGCGCTGCCCGGCTTCGTCTGCGCCCGCAAGCGGGCTTGGCTACGCCGAGGCAGATTTAACACAAAAGGCTGAAGTGCGAGCACTTCAGCCTTTTGTGTTAAATCTGGTGGAGGTGGCGTATCTTGACTGCAAAATTTTCTCTCAAAGATTTTTACGCTCAAATAATAGAAAAGTTCGCAGAAGTAATACCTCATTTTATAGAGAGTTATAAGACTGCGAAAAAAGTCCCGTAAAATCAAAAATCGTAAAAAATAATACTTAGAACTTTCTCTAAAAAAGTTCTCTGTTCTTACTTTTCAAACACAATCAAACTCAACATTAACTGACCTCATTAGTAGAATGAACGATTGAAACTTTTCATCATGACTAGATCAATTATCCCTCCATCTTTTGTTGATTTAAAATCGTCAAACGTAAGCAAGTATGTATGTTGCGATTATTACTATAATCCCTATTGAACTTTTTACTACGCTTGTATTATGTTTAATACATCTTATATCAAGTTTCTCATCATATGAGGTAGGTAAACCTTTTGAAACTCTGCAATATTGAAAAACTGTAGTACACAAAATAACTAAGGGAATCTTCAATCCATATCCACTTAAATACACGGACATGTTTCTGATAAAAAAACGATTAGGTTTCAAACAAGAGCCATCACATTCGATCGTCTTTACACCGAAAATCCATTTGCCAAATGTATTACCGAATGTTGCATAGATAGCGC
>FZPS01000051.1_pt90 | contig 12954 bp, 13 predicted proteins | sample 1817821 | NCBI WGS metagenome assembly FZPS01 (sample SAMEA104158645, study PRJEB21678) | metagenome | place: Germany | collected 2015-04-21 | reverse complement strand
TCGGCGACAGTGCCGTAGATGCCGGAGAGAAGCTTTTCATTTTTTGCAGTCAAAACTGTTTTTACCCCGGGGTAATACCCCGCCATGTTTGCTTCCAGCTCATTTAAAACATTCAGCCTGTTTTGGGCTTCCCTTGTTATCTCCTCCTGCTCTCCCAGTTGAGCAGTGATTTTTTCGGTTTCTGCAAGTATTTTTCCGGCTTCCTTTTCTCTCTCTTCAAGAACAAGCTGTATATCGGTCTGCTGCCGTTTATAATCCCGGATTTGTTTGCTGATTGCTTCCAGCTTTGACAGCAGTTCCTTCCTTTCCCGCCTTTTTGCTTCCCTTTGCTGATTAAACTGGTTTATTTTCTCATGCAGCTTTTCCTTTTCCAAGTTAAGCCTGTCGTGCTCGGATTGCAGGCGTCGTATGCCTATAGCAATATTTTCAAGCCTCTTCTGTACATCCTCAGCCTGCTGCGCTTCAGGCAAAGAGGCCATCTCCTGAAGCTTGAGCCTTGCTTGCTCAAGTTCCATTTCAGCCTGTTCCATTCTTTCCTGCTGCAAGGCAATTTCCTCTTCAAGCTCGCTTTTCTTCTTTTCCAGCTGGGACTTTTGTTCTTCAATTTCCGCAATATCCACCCTGTATTGCTGCAGATGACGGTCGATGTTTTTTAGTCTTTCTTCATCCAGCGCAATCTTTCCCTGCATTCTTTCCAACTCAGCGGACAAATGCCTGATTTTTTGCTGACTTTCTGCGACTTCCGACTGAGTTTCGTCAAACAAAAGCTGGCACCTTGCTACCTTTTCCTCCTGTTTGTTCAGCTCCGTCTGTAAGGAAAGCAGCTCATCCGCTACTTTTTTTATTCTTCCGTCGGTTTCATACCATTTATCCCGGAGTTCCCGGGCATCGCAGACTATAAGGTCAACTTCCTTCTTTTTAAGTTCCCGGCGGTAAGCATGGTATTTTTCTGCCAGTTTTGCCTGTTTTGCCAGTGGTTCCAGCTGTGACGAAAGTTCTGAAATAATGTCGCCGATGCGCAGCAGATTGTCCGTAGTTTCTGCCAGCCGTTTTAGTGCTTTTTGCTTGCGCGTTTTGTATTTAAGTATACCTGCTGTCTCCTCAAAAATTAGCCGCCTTTCAACAGGTCTTGCATTTATAATTTCGTCAACTTTGCCCTGTCCGACAATGGAATAAGCATCTTTCCCCATGCCTGTATCCATAAACAATTCAATAATATCCTTCAGGCGGCAAATGTTTTTGTTCAGCAGGTATTCTGTTTCCCCGTTGCGGTAAATCCTCCTGCCAATGCTTATCTCCTGGTAATCAAGGTCCAGCAGGCCTTCCGTATTATCTAAAACAACCATAACTTCGGCAAAACCCAGCGGTTTGCGGTTTGCCGTGCCGTTAAAAATAACATCATCCATTCGCAAGCCACGCAGATCTCTTGCGGATTGTTCTCCCAGGACCCAGCGCAGGGCATCGACAATATTGCTCTTGCCACAGCCGTTTGGCCCGACTATTACCGTAATCCCGGGTGTTAAATCAATGACGGTTTTGTCGGCAAATGATTTAAAGCCGTGCATTTCCAAACGCTTTATGTACAACAGCATCCCTCCGTCCGGGCAATATATGGCAGTTGTCTTTCATAAAAATACCTGCTTGCATACAAGCAGGCAGACTCCGTTACCCAAGCGGGTTTCTCCAAAAATATGCTTGCTGTTTTCCCTGCTTTGGCAACCTGCAGCCGGCAATTTCCTGCATTCCTTTTGGAAACGGCTAAAGATTCACATGACTTGCCATCTTTGCCATATTGTTAATATTCGCTCTTCCAAAAAGAGATTCCTGCCGGCTGCCGCAAAGCTACTTTTTGTTTTGCATTATAATATTATAGGCAAAGCGAGCTGCAGCCTGTTCCGCTTCTTTCTTGGACCTGCCGCTTCCTTCACCGAGAAGATCACCGTTTACCAGCACCTGGGCAACAAACAGCTTGTTATGATCAGGGCCTGACTCGGAAACAATCTTGTACTCCGGTGTTGCCGTCAGCCGGGCTTGGGTATACTCCTGCAGCATAGTTTTGAAATCAGTGCAGAGATTTCCCAGTTCAAGTTTTTCAAGCAGCGGGGAGAATATTTTTTTAATCACTGCCCTTGCCTTTTCAATTCCCAAGTCAAGATAAACGGCACCGAGCAGGGCCTCAAATGCGTCTGCCAGCAGCGAAGGGCGGCAGCGGCCGCCGCTTGCCTTTTCACCCTTCCCCAGCCGGAGATAGCTTCCAAGGTTGAGGCTGACTGCAATTTTAAACAGCGATTCTTCGCAAACAAGTTCCGACCGGAAGCGGGTTAGTCTTCCTTCCGGCAGTTTTGGAAAAGCATGATAAAGCATCTCGGAAATAAGCAGTTCCAAGACTGCATCTCCCAAAAATTCCAGCCTTTCATTATGCGCACTGCCGCTTAAATTATGCTCATGGGCATAGGAGGAATGAGTTACCGCCTGGAAGTACAGCTCAGTATTGTTTGGAGTGATATTTAGTTTATTTAATAAAAAACTGATACTTTTTTCTTTCATTTTTTCACCGGGAGCTTGTCTTTATTATTGCTAAAGAAGCCCTGCAAGGGCAGGGCACTTTACTTATAATTATACTTAGACGTGGGTTTCTATGTACTGCAAAACATTCCCCACCGTCCTAATGTTTTCAATTTCCTCATCTGATATTTCCAGATTAAATTCCTCTTCAAAAGCCATAATCAATTCTACGATATCAAGAGAATCTGCATCAAGCTCCTCAAAGCTGGTATCCCTGGTGATTTCCTTTTCATCTACATTTAACTGTTCACTGACAAGTCTTTTGACTTTCTCAAAAAGATCCATCTTTTCACCTCCTTACAGCTATATTATTGAATATTACGGATTTAAGTTATAAATTCATATAATTTTCAGGTTGAAGGCCTTGAGCAAAAGATAAGCAATATCTATACTCAGGCAGACATTATTTTCTAGTATACCAATTTTATCGAAATTATCAAGCGCCAAACCGGAGCCAAACCTGCAGCAGTTAATATTACAGCGAAAGCTCCGCTATTTCTTTCTCAATAATGCCGTTTACGTTCCGCCCGGCAAAGGGAAAAGCCTGGGCAATAATAGCATTGCGAATTGCCTTGGCCTTGGAAGAGCCATGGCACTTGATGCAGGCTTCCCCCACGCCCAAAAGCGGGGCACCGCCATATTCGGCATAGTCAAGTTTTTTTCTGATTTTTCTTAATCCGGGCATAATCAGAACGGCGCCCATTTTGTTCCTTAAACCGGCGGTTAATTCTTCTTTCAGGGCGGCAAAAAGGCCAATAGCCACTCCTTCAATTGTCTTTAAGACTATATTGCCGGCAAAACCGTCACAAATTACGACATCGGCTTCTCCTGCCATAATGTCACGGGCTTCAATGTTGCCGGCAAAACCAGATAATTTTTCTTTGCACAGCTGATAAGCCTTTTTCACCTGTTCGTTGCCCTTCTTTTCCTCCCGCCCCACATTCAATAAAGCAACCCTTGGAGCAGACTTGCCTAAAATTTCCCGGGCATATATTCTCCCCATCAACCCGTACTGCAGTAAATGTTCCGGTTTGGCATCCATATTTGCGCCGGCATCAAGTAAAACAACACCGCCCCCGTCAAAAGTCGGGACAATAATAGTCAGGGCAGGCCGTTCAATGCCTGGCAGACGGCCGCAAGTAAGCAGGCTCCCGGCCATCAGGGCGCCTGTATTCCCGGCAGACACCGCGACGTCTGCCTTTTTTTCCGTTACCAGCTGCAGGGCAATAATCATGGATGAGTTTCTTTTCCGGCGCACGGCCAGCACAGGTGAATCATCATCTGTGATAACTTCCGGGGCATGAACTATTTCCAGGCGTTCACTGTTGTACTTTTTTCCGGCAAGCTGTTTTTTAAGAATTTCTCTGTTCCCAACCAGCAAAAGCTTGAGACTGTCCTGTTCAGCCAAAGCCTGCAGGCCGCCCTCAACTATTTCCAGCGGAGCATTGTCCCCGCCCATTGCATCCAGGGCTATGCGAATCACAGCACTCACCTCACATACTTCTTGCGTAAAAAGTTTCCATCAAAGTATATATATATACTTCTCAATAATAAAAACCCTCCCGTTGCAGGAGAGTTAAGCAAAAGATTCCAGCCCTTTTATTCCGTTTCCACAACTTCTCTTCCTTTATAGTAACCACAATGTACACACACCCTGTGGGGCAGCTTAAGCTCATGGCATTGCGGGCAAGAAACCAAGCCGGGAAGCGTCAATTTCCAGTGAGTTCTCCGTTTATTTTTTCTTTGTTTTGAGGTTTTCCTCTTCGGTACTGCCAAAAATTCCACCTCCTCAACTTACTGTCGCAGTAATTGCTTTAGTACTTCCAGCCGCGGATCCGTTTCCTCCTGCGGGCAGTCACATTGCTGCCGGTTTAAATCCGCACCGCAAATTGAGCATAACCCGCAGCAGTCATCGGAACATAACGGTTTCAGGGGCAGTGAGGTCAAAAATATTTCTCTGAACAGCTGTATAAGATTAAGGAATTTATTCGTTCCGACAGGGATTTCCTCAGAAAACTCCCAGTTAAACGGGGCTTGAAAAGCCTCCAGGCAACGGCTGCAGGTCAGTCTTATCGTTGCCTGCATGCTGCCGTTAATATATAGAATGCCGTCCCTGTATACTGCCTTCATCCGTATTTTCAGAGGAGAAAGCATCTCTACATCGGAATCGGTCTGTTCCAGCCGTTCTGCATCCGCCTCAAAAATAAAGGGAAACTCCGTTCCCGGTGCACTTTTTAATGCCAAAATATCTATATTCATCAGAAAAATTATGCACCTCACTTGCGCTAAACCTAATTATATAAGCGAATAAAGCCCTTGTCAACATTTTGCAGATAAACATCCGGCCGCTGCATCAGTTTGAGCTGCCGGAGAGTCCTTCCAAAAAATGCAATGCTTCATCCAGCGTCCGGACCGCCACAACAGTAACAGTGCGGGCGTTATTTTTTGCTTCTTCGTAATTCTTCTCCGGCACCAGAAAGTACTCCGCGTCGGCTTCTTCCGCCGCCCTTACTTTCTGCCGGACACCGCCGATGGACCCCACTTCCTCCTCCAGATTAATTGTGCCGGTACCGGCAATTTTATGGCCAAAAGTCAAATCTTTTTCATCAAGCTGGTTTAGTATTTCCAGAACAAACATCAAACCGGCTGAAGGCCCGGTGATCTTTCCCACCTGAATATCAATCTCCAGCGGCAGGACAGGCTGCCAGTTAAGTGTCTGGACATACGCTCTTATACCGGCTTTATCCGGCTGCTGCGAATGGGTTACTGTATTAACAGTCAACTCTTTTATTTCAGAATCACGCCTTACGGTCAGGGTAACAGGAGAACCGGCGGGTCTTGCCCCCACCTCCTCGATTAATTCCTCAACCAGGTAAACTTCCTTCCCGTCTACAGCAACAATAACATCACCAGGCTGCAGTATGCCCCTTGCCGGGCTGTCTTCTTCGATTCTTACCACTTTTATGCCGTCACTTTTTACCGGTACTTCATATCCTTTCTTGCGCAACGCAATAACTTTCGCCAGGGTCTGGCTTTCAATCATCCATTGCTTCATTATTTCCCTGTATTCTTCCTTGTTTAGCCCGGGAGGTATATACCTGCTTTTATGCCGCAGGTCCACACCGGAATCAAATATTGCCTGCAGCAACTGCAGGGGGGTTGCCTCCTTTTGAACTACAGTGACCAGGCAGAAACTGCCTTCATCTTCTTCGCCGGTGACGCTTTCAACAGAAACCAAAGTTGATAAATCTAAAGCGGAGCCGGGTCGAACCACCAAATACCCGGTACGCAAAAAAAGCAGTCCGGCAACTACCAGCACAATTAAGGCGTACCTAGCTAATTTCTTCATCTAAACCCTCTTTTTCCAATGTTTCCCTTATAACCGGCAGCATTGTTAAAGCCTCTTTTTCTCCGGCACTGATTGCCTCGGCCGCTTTGTAATAGTGTCCGGGCAGTATCTCCTGCAATTGCGGTGCAATTACCACATCGGCCGTTTTCAGTGCATGTCTGCTTAAGTCCCTTTGCATGATGTCCAGGCTTTGTGTGATGACATCAAAAATATGCTGGGGCCTCTGGGTTGCCGGGTAAGCGCCCACATCCACGGCAATCACAATATCCGCTCCCAGTTCGCGGGCAGTCGGTACCGGCACCCTCTCCACCACTGCTCCGTCAACCAGGACACTTTTGCCGTCTTCCACAGGGCAAAACACTCCCGGGATGGCTGCGGAAGCTCTGACAGCCCTTGCTGCCGGGCCTTCCTGCAAAACAACTTTCCTCCCCTTGCAGAGATCGGCGGCTACGGCAGCAAATTTTTTTGGCATCTGTTCAATGGCAATACTCTTTGTTAAAAGCGTAATTAACTGCTCCAGTTTATCACCGGAGGCAAGCCCCATCCTGGGAAAGGTCCAGTCCATCCAAAGGCTGCGGCGCAGCTGATGAGACAACCCTTCCAGCATATTTATCTTTATTCCCGCACAGTAAAGCGCCCCGACAACTGCACCCATGCTGGTACCGGCTATTAGATCGATGGGAATGTTTTCCCTTTCAAGAATTTTTAACACACCGATATGGGCAAAGCCTCGGGCAGAACCGCCGCCTAAGGCAAGCCCTATTTTCTTCCTTTTTTTCAGCAATTCCGTCACATCCTGTGTCCGGTATAATCCCGCGGCACAAGCTATATATATTACTGTTATCCAATTTATTATGCCGCAGGAGGAATTATGTAGGCATGAATCTCACAAAAAGTCGCCTGTCCGTGTATCTGCCTGCCGCCATCGCCGTGGCTCTTACTGTTTCCATGATCTTTTTCCCTGAAGAAGCTTATTCTGCAGCCGTGAAGGGAGTAGATGTCTGGTGGAACATTGTTTTTCCCGCCCTGCTTCCGTTCTTTATCGGTTCTGAAATACTCATGGGACTTGGCGTGGTTCATTTTCTCGGTGTCCTGCTGGAACCGCTGATGCGCCCGGTCTTCAATGTTCCTGGTACAGGCTCTTTTGTCATGGCCATGGGTCTGGCCTCAGGCTTCCCCATCGGCTCCATTTTGTCAGCCCGCCTTAGGCGTGAAGGCCTCTGCAGCAAAGCAGAGGGAGAAAGATTAATGTCTTTTACCAACACAGCCGATCCGCTGTTTATGGCCGGAGCTGTGGCCGTCGGTATGTTTGGCCGCCCGGAAATAGCTTTTATAATAGCGACAGCTCATTACCTTTCAAGTATAGCGACCGGCTTTTTAATGCGTTTTTACGGCAAAGACCGGTCAGTCATAGCTGAAACCGGCATTAAGGGAAACGTCATCAGCCGGGGGTTGAATGCTCTTTACCTGGCCCGCCGCAAAGACGGCCGCCCCATAGGACAGTTAATGGGAGATGCCATTCGCAACGCAGTTAACAGCATGCTTCTAATAGGCGGTTTTATTATCCTGTTTTCCGTAATAATACGCATATTAACCATTGTCGGCGCAACAGACTTTTTAGGCAGCATAACCTTTAAATTTCTCAGGCCCCTGGGACTGGACAGGCGCCTGCTGCCGGCTTTAATCAGCGGTTTTTTCGAAATTGATCTGGGCTGTGAACTGGCGGGGAAAGCCGCCGGAGTTGTGCCATTATTGCAGGCAGTTATTGTTACCGGCGCCATAATCGGTTGGAGCGGGCTTTCCGTTCATGCCCAGGTTGCCAGTATCATCAGTGATACGGACATGAAAATAAAGCCTTTTATTCTTGCCCGCTGTGCGCACGCAGTTCTGGCAGCTTTCTTCTCCTGGCTGCTTATGGGGCCTCTTGGAGCCCTTACCGTGTCGGTCACGCCCGTTTTTGCCCCCCTTCAGCCGGCAAAAGGCTTAAACTTCTTCATGAAGGCGGCACTGATGAGCCGGTTATTTTTAATAATAACTGCAGCACTTCTGCTTTTGGGAGTTGTCATCAATGTGGCCAGAAATCTAAAACTGGTTGTTTTCCGAGGTTAATTGCCGTCTTCTTTCAGCCGGGCGATTTTTTCACAAATCACGCTGTGGACTTCCGGCGGAACCAAATCTTTAATATCCCTTCCTAAATAAGCTATCTCCTTGACAATGCTGCTGGATAAATATGAATAGCGATAATCGGTCATTAAAAACATGGTCTCCACATCCGGGGCAAGCTGGTGGTTTACCAGCGCCATTTGCAATTCGTATTCAAAATCACCCATGCCGCGCAGCCCCTTGACAACAATTGCCGCATTCTTCAGCCGTGCATAGTCAACCAGCAAGCCCCGGTAATAATCTACTTCTACATTTGAATATTTGCGGGCAAGAGATTGCAGCATTTTCAAGCGCTCCTCCATGGAAAACAGGGGCTTCTTTTTTGTATTTTCCATTATACAGACTATTACTTTGTCAAATATACGGCTCGCGCGTTCTATAATATCCCGGTGGCCGTTTGTCGGGGGGTCAAAACTACCCGGATAAATTGCAGTATTCATTTTACCTCCTTAGCTTTTTCCCGGGGAATAAGAAAAGACAGCACAGTATCCCCGTATTCTTTTTCCCGGATTAATTGCCATAAAGCATCGTCAATCCAGTCCCTGTCAAGCCTGTGGTGTTCCACAATAATCAGTCCGCCTGCTGCAAGCAGCCTGCCTGTTGCAATCTTTTCCAGCGCCCCTTTTAATACGATCCCGTGGTAGGGAGGATCCAAAAAAATCAGGTCAAAGGCACTACCCGCCCGGGCAAGCAGGTCTGAAGCAGTCAGGGCATCCTTCTGCCATATCTCGGCTTTTTTCCGGAATTGGCAGGACAGCAAATTATCCTTAATAATTTTAACACACTGCCCGTTTTTTTCAATAAATACAACCTTCTTTGCTCCGCGGCTTAACGCTTCAATTCCCACGCTGCCGCTGCCGGCAAAAACATCTAAAAAATCAGCACCCTCCACCCTTGCTCCCAGAATATTAAAGAGAGATTCCTTAACCCGGTCAGCGGTCGGGCGGGTTTTATCACCCTTTATAGTTTTTATTTTTTTTCCCCTGGCAGAACCGGCAATAACCCGCATGCTTTCACCCCGCCTGGTAAACATTACCTGAATGTTTGCTGAATATTTTCCATTCTTCCTGTTAATAATAAGGGTACAACATATTCCCCATAAGCTCTTCCTCCGGTTTCTCCTCTCCCACCCTTCGGGACTCCCCGCCCGAAGGGCTCTTTTTGTGACTGGATACTATTCTTACTTTAAACTGCCCTTTTTAAAGCCATTGATTATCCGGCCGGGGAGAAAATTCTATCTGCACTGCATAATAAGGCCTGTTAAGCCTCAGGCAATCAACCGGCATATGGGGCAGCCCCTCCGGGACAATAATGACGGATGCTTCCTGGAAAAGATATGCCTCTCCCTCGCTTCCCAGGCTCACTCTTAACTCCGCACCCAGATCGTTGGGATTCTCGGCGTTATTGCCGAAAAAGAGCAGCAACTTGTCATAGGGGCTGACCTGCGCTCCCCTGCCGGGGTGCCAGCTTCCTTCCCGGTTATATAATCCCATGGTTACTGTGAGTGGAATGCCTTCCAGGTCTTTCCCCGTAAAGGTTGTTCCCTCTACCGCGCCGGCCGGTTTTTCTCCCTGCCGGAATTTTTTTACGAGCCGGGAATACTTGTCTCCACTGCTGCTGCCTTCCCGGTCCACCAGTGTTGTAGCACCCTTCAGGCCGTGGTCCGTACTCAAGGCAATGTGCATGTGGGCAAAGGGGCGTTTGAGCTCTTTCGTGTACAAGGGACAGTGCGGCAGTTCAGGCGGCAGTACCACAAGGGAAGGTTCGCTGATAATCTGTTCTTCCCATTCCTTTCCCAGCGCAAGATTTAGTACTGCTCCCAGGTTGCTTAAGCCGTCTTCACCGTAGCCGAAAAACATAAGAATTTCGGGGAAATTATGAGCATGGGCACAGGGTTTAGGTTCAAATTCCCTGTCGACTTTATCTTTGTAGCCGCGTTTTGGCGCCCATAAGCCCATAATTTCGTATACACCGATAACAAAATTAACTTCAATGCCGTTCAGGTCGGCCGCTTCCATGTAAACTTTGTAGCGGGCGGGTGTTCCTCCCATATTTTTCCTAAAGTTTAGCCGCTTCACATATTTTTCGTATTTTTTTGCCATGCTCTTACCCTCTTTCTTTATATGTTGTTCATCTTCTTCTTCATTTTTATCTTCCGTCCTGCTTTTCTATTGTCGGATTTTGCAGGCTAAGCACATTTTCTTAGCATTACTTGCTAGTTAAAATATCATACTTGGCAGCCAAAGATATACATACCTGTTTAAAAAGAGGGCACAACACTTTTGTGTTGTGCCCCGTGATAACAGATTATTAACCGGTACCAGTCTCTTCCGCTTCGGCAACACGCTTTGCCTCCACTCTCTTGTAAAACGGTTTTAGTCCGGCTGTAAAAACGACAAGGGCAAGAAATACCGGAATTATGAAGAGTAAAAACATTGTTGAATAGCTATTTGTTTTTGCGTACACGGCACCCGCGATCGTGGGGCCGATAAAAAACCCCAGATCAATTCCAAAATAATTAGTATTGCTTGCCACTCCCCGCCGGAGCGGACTTACCGACTGAATACCCATGACCTGTACGGCCGGTTGTGCCGAACCGAAGCCCAAGGCGGCCAGAGCCGCTCCTATGAGGACAGCGCCAAGCGAGTTGCCCAGGCCGACTACAACAAAGGAAAGGGCAAAAATAACCGTACCGGGAATAAGCACCCTTGGTATGCCGAACCTGTCAATCAGCCTGCCGCTGAGAGGCCGGGTGGCCAGCAGTACAAAGGCATAAACAGTAAAGAAAAGTCCGATATTCGGTATGCTTTCGGCTATGGCAAACGGTTCCATGTAGATGGTGTAAATTATCTGTGCCATGGATAAGAATAATAAAACAACGGCCGGCATCAAAGCTTCACGGGCAAATATATTTTTATACCAGGCTCCAAGCTGCGCCAGTTCTTTTTCCGACCTGTGCTTATAAGGCATTAAAAAACATGGGACTAAGGAAACAAGCATGCAGGCAGCAGCCGCCAGAAATACCACGGTATAGCCGTCTCCCAGGCTGCCGAAATTAGTTTCGCCCCAGGCACGCAGTGCCATTCCGATAGACGGGGCTATGGCTGTCGCCGTCGCCCCGCCGGCACCAAAAAGACCAAGTCCCGAACCCATTTTTTCCGGGGGCAAACTGTCGGAAGCCAGCGTCAGGTTAAGCGAGCCGATAAAGGCAAACTGCAGCCCGTGCAGTACCCTGGAAACAATAAAGAGCGGTATATCCCTGGCTGCGGCATAGCCAATATTGACCAAAAACCCTAAAGTATAGGCAAAAAGCATTATTTTCTTTTTATTCATCTTAGTAATAATCGGACCTGCTACCGGCCTTGCGGCAAAGGCAATCCCGAAATAAAGTCCGGAAACAACTCCGGTCATCACATCGCCCGCGCCTAAATAATCAGCATAGGTTGCCACCAGCGGGTTGACAATAAACTGCGAAATGCATAATAAAAAATTGGCGATAAACGCGCATGTGAACATTCTGTTCCATATTTTAGACTTCTTCTCTTTCATTTTAAGCATCCTTCATTTCATATTTAGTATGATTTAACTTGACCGCTTATTATTTCATTTCAACCAATTTTTCTGTATCCTGCCTTGTCTAATATGTTTTCCACGCCGCGTACATTACTTTACTTGGAATACAATCCTGTTTAGCAAATGCTCAACAGTTTTGTCTGCCAGCAAAATAGACGGCTACACCGTCTACGATCTAAGGAACCAATGCCCTGCTGCCGGTATTTAATTTCCGTCTGTTCCAAAGCAAACCTAAATAATAGTATAGCCTTCCTTTGGGCAAATGTCCAGGTAGCCCTGCATGAATAAAGCACTGCACAATGCAAAAACTAGCCAAAGGAGGTGTTGTTATGAATTTGACGCAAAAAGAAAGATTGCTTTTAGAAGACCAAAAAGTTCAAGAAGAATTGTGTATCAAAAAATACGGAGAAGCGGCAGAGAAAGCAAGTGACCCTGAGCTCAAACAACTGTTTACCACCTATCAGCAGCAGGAGCGGCAGCACCTGCAAACCATACAGCAAATTTTAAACGGTGAAGCGCCCCAGGTTCAGCAGCAGGGACAACAGCAAGCTTCGCAGCAGCAACAGCAAAATCAGGGAACATCCATGCAGATGCAGGGTCAGGGCGGCTCTAATGTAACGGGGCTTGCAAGCAAGCAGGATGCGGATATCTGCATCGACTTGCTTTCAACGGAGAAGTATGTATCTAGTACATACAATGCAACGATTTTCGAGTGTTCAGACCCCCAGATCCGTCAAGCGTTGAACCATATTCAAAAGGAAGAACAGCAGCACGGAGAAGGCATCTTTAACTACATGAGGCAACATGGCATGTACCGGCCGGAATAAAATTGCCATTGCAGCACCTGAGGCGGTATTGCATTTGCGCAAGCAAGCTGCAATACCGCATTTTATTGAGCTTTCAGGCCTTTCAATCAAAGCGGCTTCTGCGCATTCAATCCGCTTGCAGCACTTGCATTCCGGCTTGGAATGTATTATAATGAATGTTGCGTCGGGGCGTGGCGCAGCTTGGTAGCGCGCTTGACTGGGGGTCAAGAGGTCGCAGGTTCAAATCCTGTCGCTCCGACCATTTTTGTGCAAAAATCCCACAACCATTAAAGGTTGTGGGGCTTTCTTTTTTAGGGCTTCCCGGAAAACGGGAAGCCTTTAATGCTCCAGTGAGTTTCACCTCCCGCTACCTGCAGCACAAAAGACTCACCGCTCACAATTACAATATTTGCAGGTTCTTGCATTATCTTGTCGAATTATGATGATGGGGGTGGTGTTTTATGTCAGTATTTCTGGCTTCTGTGGCTTTCCTTGCCA
>FZPS01000001.1_pt221 | contig 12962 bp, 9 predicted proteins | sample 1817821 | NCBI WGS metagenome assembly FZPS01 (sample SAMEA104158645, study PRJEB21678) | metagenome | place: Germany | collected 2015-04-21 | reverse complement strand
ATGGCCGGGCAAAGATCTCGCTTAATACCAAATGGCTTAAAATGAAGCTTTCAGCCTTTGGCCTTTTTTGCTGAAAGCATCTACTTATACACAAAATTGATTTTTGGAGATTTTAGATAAATCAGAGGTATTAACGCACTACCTTAAGGCTCCATTTAAAGCAAGGCCCTCGCGTCATGAACCCTTTGGCCTTGAATTTAGCTATGGTTAGCCTTCACTGGAACGCAAAGCAGGAAAGCTAACCATTCCGCCGATTATCCCCGCAAATGGTTAGCTTTGCACGGAGTGTAAGGCTACAAGGCTAACCATTTCACTGCTTATCCGCTCAAATGGTTAGCTTTGCCCGGAGCATAAGGCCACAAGACTAACCATTTCACTGCTTATCCCCGCAAATGGTTAGCTTCGTCTGGAGTGCGAACTAGGAAGCGGTAGCTCTTTTGCCCCAAAGGTTTTATTATGAGGCGGAAATTTGAGGAACAATAAATTGCCAAAAGATTTGTTTATGGTACAATTTAACTATTATTTTTTAACCGCAGCAAGGTTCGCAACAAATAATGTAGAATAGGAGTAAAAGTCTTGAAACGAATAACGAGTCTTCTTTTAGTAATGCTTTTGTCCATTGGGATGTTTGTTTCCCCGGTTTCTTCACAATCCTCCCTAGTTGAAAAACTAAGCCCCGAAGCAGCGCAAGCATATTATGATGTTCTAAGTGAAATTATTGGAAGATATGGTGTTACGAGCGTAGACGGTGATAAACAGCCGGAAGGGCAGGGGCTGTGGTATTCAGACTTGATCGATTTTAATAATGATGGGAAACCGGAGCTATTATGTCTGTACTCCAGAGCTGATAATTACATGCCCGTAACCACTACGGCCTGTGAGATATGGTCCTTTGAGGGAAAACCTGTATTAAAGCATACCAATAAAAAAATGGACGACGACTATGCCGGTGGCAGCTCTGATAATGGGGATTATAGCGAGCTTTTCCCCTTTGTTAACGCAGGAAGCAACAGTGGTGCCATAGGGTTAGCCTGGAAAGACTCTAAACCGTATCTGCATTACTATAACTGGAACAGCGATAGCATAAACTCATGGCAGCTCGACTATTACTATGGACTGAACGACAGTAACTCTCTGGTTTCAGAAAAGCTGTATTTGTTTAACAATGTTGAATTTGATGATGAGACGGGCGAAGAAATTGAAAAGTACAGTAGCTATATGATCAATGGCCGGGATGTCTCTGAGAACGAGTATAAAAAGGAGTTCGCAACTTTTAAGAATGTAAAACACATAGGTTCAGACAGTTCCTTCTTATTTGATGACACTCCACTACTCAAAAGCAACAACCCGGATCTATTTAATACGCTTAAGGAAAAAGTCTTGTCGGCTTATTCTTTAGACGGATGGGAAAGGGTTTATGCTGAGACCTTAACCGGAAACGACTACGAGATCCCTGACAGCTACCTGGTGTTATGTGATATGGATTTTGACGGGATCCCCGAGCTGTTCGAAGGCCTGTCCTACCGAATTACGCAGACTGTTGACGGGGCTTTTACCATCGATGGCAATATTATAAAACCTATCAGCCTTTCGGGTGATTTCAACGGTGATTTTGTGGAAGGTAACTCCGATATAATAGGTATCTACTATTTTATGAACATGAAGCTCTACCAGAACCGGGAAACCAGTGAAAAGAGATTCATAGGGACAGCCGGTTGGAGCGGCGTTGGCGGCTCGGAAACAACCCAGGTACTGGAATCTTACATGGAAGATTCGGTTTTAAACGTTAAGAAAATTTGTAGCTACTCATCAAGCGGTTTTTTGGAAGAAGAGGAGACAAGAAACTATACCTTTGATGGCAGGAGCGTCTCGGAGAGTGAGTATGACTCCCTTAGAGCCGAGTATTTCGATCAGTGGGAGTTAATTGAGTACGATATTGTTTCCGCTTACGGAAGCGCACTGGCTGATGCGGCAAGACCTTACGAGGCCTTTGATTATATGAAGCTGGCTGATTTTTTCTATGAATATAAATGGATGGTTTCACTGACAGACGATGCCGGGGAATTTACTTCAGATGATATAAACCTGATTATTGCCGAGCTTAACCGCAGCAAGAACAATATCGGGTATATTAAAGGGCATGAGCTGGTAAAGATAAGTAAGCTCAGCAGAAATGTTGTCTTTGTGAAGTACAATATTATAGATCAGTCAGGTGCCACGGGCGGAAGCTCTTATTATGCAGTGCTCGAAGAGTTTTACGCCAATGGACGCAAGGGTTTTGAAGTGATGAGCGATAGCTATAATAACTCCGCATTTTCACTTAAGGGTCTGACCAAATACAAAAAGATCCAGAGTCTGCCCTCAAACATTGCGATCGATTATTCCTTAGTTCCAGGTTTCAAGAATGCGCAGGACTATGTGACAAACCTGGATCAATTGCTTGGCGAAATGAAGGAGAATCCCAACAACAACGCCATGAACGAAATCGTGAAGTACATAGAGTATGCCATTGCGAATTCCAGCGTCACAAAGGTAAAAGCAAAGAACAACTCCGTCAGCATTTCTGAAAAAGTATTCACGGAAGCCTATGACAACACGATAAAAACAAAGAAGCAATTTGACGACTTGCTGAAAAAGTACAACCTTGAAACAAATAAGCCCGTTAAGGTCGTGGTCAATTTTGCAGCGGGAAAATTGTCTGTAGATAAGCCTGCAAGAATCGAGTTTTCTTCAGAACTCATAGATGGGGTTAAGGATGCGGATGGTATCCAAATCATCATCGACGAAGAGAACCACTCCGTTTACGTCGACAAGAGCGCCCTGCTCGGCTTGCTAAATGAACTGGGGGTTGCCGACGTGGAAATACAGAAGGAAAATCTGAGTTCCTATAAAATTCTTTTCCTTGACAGCGACAACAATGCTCTGGAGCGGATCCCCTATCCTATGATGTTCTCACTTCCGGCGGATAGCGAGTACTCCGTCATTATGGCAAATTATAAAGGCGGCAGCGATAGCTGGGGCGGGCAATACGATGCAAATACGCAGACCATTCAGTTTGCAACCTCCTATTCCGGTGAGTATAGCGTATTGGAGAACTCAATCGATATAGATGATATCGAGAACCTGACCGAGGAACAAAAGAAAGCGATCAAATTCATGGTTTCGAAAGGGTATTTCGATCTGGATGGCAGCAATTTCAATCCTTACTATGAACTGACACGATATGACTTCACCTCTGCTCTGGTAAAGATATTCTATGCACTGGATAAAGAAGCACAGACAACATTTACGGATGTACCGACTGAAAATAAATACTATCACTATGTGTCCTCCGCCCAGGAGAAGGATATCGCCAAGGGCTTTGAAGACAATACCTTCAGAGGAGATACGAACACTACAAGGGAAGAGGTCATCGCTTTTTGTGGCAGAACCCTGGCGGAAAAAAGGGTTATTTCTATCCGGAAACACCGGACAGTTACCTGCAATATGCTGATGCCGAAGATATTTCTGAATGGGCCAAGCCCGACATCGCGCTGTCCGTTAGCGCCTCATTGATCGACGGAGGAGGATTGCTCGGTCCCAAGTCCCACATATCGAGGATGGAGGGCGCGGAGATCCTTTACAATCTCTTTATGCTGCTTTACGAAGTATCGCCGGCAAGTACCGTTGGGGTCAGCTCTGATGGCGATTCCATGCCGATCCTATTGGGCGGGGCGGCAGTTGTCCTGCTTGCAGGCGGCGCGGGGGCTTATGTTTACATAAGGAAAAGGAAGAGAAAGAAAGCGATTTCTTAGGTCGAAGCTTAAGGCACCATGTCCGTGGAATACTAATCCTAATAAGATATCCTACGAGTTATACAAGACAATAAAACACCCTGCATTAACGGGGTTTTTAGTTTTTTTGCTTTGCCGATTAAATATCGTCTAAGTTATCGATAGTCGCCTCAAGGCCCATAACGCTGTTTACCGGCAGCGAGAAACAGCTTCCCCTTGCCTCAGTATTCAGCCCCGTTTCCGCCGTAATGCGCTCCATAATTGCATGGCGCTTTTCCTGGGGCGCGAGAATCAGGACTAATTCTTTCTCGGGTTGCATGGTTATGCCCAGATATTTCTCGGCTTCCTTCGAGCCCAGGCTCCGTGCGTGGATCAGCGTTCCTCCGCTGGCTCCCGCAGCCTTTGCGGCGTCCATGACTTGATCGAAATATCCGCTGTTTACAACAGCTACAATTAACTGATACGGTTCATTTGGCGTCACGCTCATGCTCTCACTTCCTATCTCTATATTCTTACATGCCTCGCCGCAAGTCTCAGCAAGGACCCTGTTCATGCTGGTTAAACTTATGGTAAAAACCACTCCGGTTCCCGGTCTGTGAAGATCAATCTCGTCGTGAATTTTCTTCATGATAAAATCAGACACTTTGTTCGTGTGAATACTGATGGCCACGATTTTTCTCGGTCCGCCGTAACCCAGCATCTCGTAGATTTCGGATTTGGCCGTACCGTAACCGTATGTCAACAAAACAAACGGGATCTTGTTTTCTTCATATAGATCTATCAAAACATCGTCCAAATCCACGTCAATTATAGCAAATAACGCTTCTACTCTGGATTCTGAACAATCTATCATCCCTGTCCTCCGTTATACATAAGTAAATTTTGTAGTTATTATAACCCATCGTATTTTTATAGTCCACTTTATTATGACTCCGTCGCTTCTTTCTGATAGGATTCCGCTTCTGTTGCCGACGGAGCGTCAAAATCTATAATAGTATCCTCTTCCACCGGAAGCTGAACTTTAGCCGCGGCAATTCTCGACTTGATCTCATAGACCAAACCGAATAATTGAATCGTAATCACCGGCATCATAGCAACAAGGGCAACGATGCCGAAGGCGCTGATATAAATGTTGCCTCCCAATGCATCACACGCACCTATGGCCAAAGGAAGCATGAAGGTGGCCGCCAAGGGTCCGGAGGCTACTGCTCCTGAGTCAAATGCTATGGAAGTAAATAAATGTGGTACGATAAAGGTCAGAACGAGGGCAAACACATATCCGGGGATGACGAAATAAAGGATAGATAACCCTGTTACAACGCGAACCATAGCTAAACCTACGGATATTGCAACGCCAACAGACAATCCTATACCCATGGCTTTGGCTGAAATGGCTCCTGCAGTTATTTCTTCTACTTGTCTTTTTAGAACAAAGACTGCCGGCTCTGCCGTAACCACAAAAAATCCCACTGCCATTCCGACGGGAATCAATGCCCATGAACTGTTGTTTTCCGCCAGCACCACACCCAGCTGGTAGCCCGCAGGCATGAATCCCACGTTTACACTGGTCAGGAACAGCACGAGACCGATATACGTATACACTGTTCCGGAGCTGATCTGCAGTATAGTCCTCTTCCTCAGGTTCAGCTTTACAATTTGGAATATGGCGAAAACAAGCAGAATGGGCAATAAGGCCACAGCCACCTGCTTGAAATACTCAGGTAAATTGCCTCTAAACAGCAAATTGAGATCTGACATGGACCCTATGTTTGGAACGGAAATGACGCTTCCCCCTGACGGCTCATAGAACATTCCAAGAATCAACACCGTGATGATCGGACCTATAAGGCAGAGAGAAACCAGGCCAAAACTGTCCTCTTCAGTTGTTTTATCTCCACGAATAAAGGACAGGCCAAGTCCAAGGGCCATGACAAAAGGAACCACGATAGGACCTGTAAGTACAGCCCCGGCCTCCCAGGCAATGGATAAAAAGTCCTTTCCTGTAAAAGCGGAAAATGCAAATGCGATGGAATAGCAACCGATAAGTATATATGAAAGGGGCAGTTGGAACAAAATTCGCAAAAAGGCGCCCACGAGAGCCAGCCCCGCACCAATAGAAACTGCTATGATGATTACGGAGTTCGGAACCCCGTTAATCTGCCCTGCCAGAACGATCAAGTCCGGCTCAGCCATACTGATAAAGGCACCTATTACAAACGTTAAAGCGATTATTAACGGAAGTTTTTTGGTTTTTATCATGGCGGAGCCCACATATTCTCCGATTGGAATAAGGGAAACGTCCACGCCTAAATTAAAAAAGGTAATTCCCAGAATCATCATAAATGCGCTCATTACAAACAGAGCCAGACTCCATGGCGGCATAGGCGCAATGGTGTAGTTCAAGATCAGTACAAGAATAATAATCGGAACTACTGAAAAAAAGGATTCCTTGAACTTTGCAAATAATAGTTTTAGCACTAAGTCACCTCAACCTTCTTAGATATTATCGTTAGCCGTATTTCATTTTTTTATAGCTTTCCATATTTAATTCTTTTCACCTTCCAATGAAGATTAAAAAATATAAAATCATGCATAAAAGCACAAAAAAGAAGTAACCGGTAGGAATATACCGCTTGCGCTGTATTTTTAAACTCTCGCCTTTATTTTCCCAATATTTAGTTAATTTTTACATATTCGGTCCGGAAATTTTTTCACTAAATGTACAATCGTCTTATTATAACAGGTTTTTAGGAATAATTAAAAGCCCTTTTTCTTTATAATGTAATACAATGCCTTAAATCAAATAAATTGCGTCTATTGCGCAAAAGGAAGGAGCACATGCCATGGCGAATGTAAGAGTTAGACTGCAACCCCTGGTTCAAATGATAAATCTGCCCACTGTATTAAAAACGGCAACACTTCCCGGTGACACGACGGAGCGGTTGTTTATAGCCACCCAGGTGGGAGAAATTTTCTACATAGACAACGAAAACATAGAAACATTTTTGGATATTCGCCAGCAAATCATAAGGCTAGGCACTTTCGGCGGTTACGATGAACGGGGGCTGTTGGGTCTTGCCTTTCATCCCGAGTTCAACCGAAACGGTCTGTTCTATATCCATTATTCCGTGGCGGGATCTCAGGGACCGGGAGCTCTTCCCGGTCCCTTTCGTCCGGACCCGTGCAATCCGGAAAGTTTGAACCTAAGCTGGACCGAGCGAGAAATGTTATATGATCACATCGATACCGTAGAAGAATGGGTTTTGGGACCTGGCGGTCAACCGGAAAAGCTGCGGACCCTGCTCAATTTAAGGAGACCTTTTGCCAATCACAACGGGGTGAACAGCCTGAACTTCTCACCGGAAAGCGGTAGGCTTGTTCTGACCACCGGCGATGGCGGATCGGGCTATGATCCTTTCAATCTCGCCCAGGACGATATGGAACTTGCCGGCAAAGTAATTGAAATCGACGTTACCATGGAGACATTTACCGGTAGCCCGCCTGTGGTCACCCGCTTTGAAGAACTTCCCCGACCGGTGCTGGAAACCCTTACGGTTGTCGTTAAAGGTGTACGCAATATTCCCGGGATCGCCTATCAGAGAACAGAGGATCAATATATTAAATATATAGGGAATGTGGGCCAGGACCTGGTAGAGTCAATCTATTCGTTTACCGGATACAACCCAATTCCGGCCTCACAACTCATTCAATCTGCCATGTCGCCCCCGTCGGAATCCGGATCCGGCAGGGAAGAGCTTGTTAATCTCGGTTGGCGAGGTTGGGAAGGCGTATTCCCTTCTCCTGTTATTACCCGGTGTCCCGGCAATCCCACACTGAACGAAAAGACTTTTGCCTATTACGATGAGGCGGTTGTTGCTTCTTCCCGGCGCATCTTGCCCCTCATAAGCTACTTTCATCAAGATCCCCGTCCCGATAAGTTTTCCGGAACTGCCCTCACGGGGGTTCAACCGTATGCAGGGAATGCAATCCCGGGCTTGACGGGAAAAATTGTGTTTACCGACTTTGTCCAACGCGGAGGACCTCAACGTCTGGGAGTTTTGGCATATACCGAAATCCGAACCGAATGTAAGCAGAATGATTACTATGTAATCGAAGTAAATCACGATTTCGGACCCCAGTCTGCATACTATGTAAGCCTGGGGACCAACTCCGATCAAACCAGACTTTTCCTGGGAGTATACGGTTCCGCAAATGTAACGGATTTTAACAAGGGAATCGTTTTTGAAATCGTACCATGACGGTAAATGGCAATAAGGCAATAAAGAAAAAATAGTAACAGATCTTAAAAAAATATGGCCGTCTGAACTGTGATTCCAGGCGGCCGTAATGAATTATCATTTACGATCTTTTAATACGTTCTTACCCTCTTCAATGATGGTCTCAATGCTCTTTTTATAATCCTCCAGGGTGCTGATCCAATTCTCGAGACATTCAAAACCTTTTTCAGTTATCATATAGTTCTTCTTTGCCGGACCGGATTTTTCAGTAACCCATTCAAAACGTATCATCTCCCTGTCCTTCAGGGTCTTTAAAGCGCGATAAACCCCGGTGTTGTCAACCCTCTCATCAACGAACAGGTTTTTTCTCTCAAGCTCCTGTATGATCGAATAACCGTGCATGCTCTGCTTGGCAAGGATAATCAAGATGTTTGGTTGAATCAGTTTATCGAGATTATATCCTCTGCAGGAACATTTCTCGCCGGCATCTATTTGATTTTGTCTAATATTGCCCATTTGCATCACCTCTTTATGAGAATACATGCAAAACACCCCAAAGTCAATATGCTCAAAAAATCAAAAGGGACTGTCCCTTTTGATTTTTTGATATCTTTAGACACCAAGTACAAGTATGATATAATGTGTACCAGCAGTAGTATTTGCTTTAGGTGTTGCATTTGGTGTTTGACACTTTTTACAACACCTTTTTACAAAAGGAGGTGTTATCATGCCACTTAAAGTTCTTCGGGGTGATATTACAAAAGTCCAGGTAGACGCCATTGTCAATGCAGCGAACAAGACCCTCCTCGGCGGCGGCGGAGTTGACGGAGCCATTCACAGGTCCGCGGGGCCGGAACTTCTGGAAGAATGCAGAACTCTCGGCGGTTGCGAAACGGGACAGGCAAAGATTACAAAAGGCTATAAGCTTCCCGCAAAACATGTGATCCATACGGTAGGACCGGTCTGGCATGGAGGCAAAAATAATGAAGAAAAGCTGCTTACCGATTGCTATAATAACTCACTTGCCCTAGCAAAGAAACATAATCTGAAAAGCATCGCCTTCCCGTTGATATCCGCCGGAGCCTATGGATATCCGAAAGAGCAGGCGCTGCAGGTAGCCATTTCCACCATTAAGCACTTCCTTGAAGAAAATGAAATGGAAGTGTATTTGGTCTTATTTGACGAAGCCACATTTTCCATGGCAGAAAAATTGCTGAATAGTTAATATTGAAGAATCAAAAAATCAAAAGGGACTGTCCCTTTTGATTCAGACCGTAGACAAAGCGTCTCAGAAGTTCTTGTTTTCTGAGACGCTTTGTCTACAGTCTGCGCCAATCGCAATGCGGTTGGCGTTTTTTTATCTTTATGAAACTTAACCCCAATAAGGCGTTAATGCATTATCCTTAGTTACATGAACTTCCGGATGTTTCCCTAAGCAACCTGAGGTCATGTCCTGAGGGGTTCTGGAAAAGTCTGAGATCAAATTCGGGAACCACGGCCAGTATATGGTCGAAGATATCCGACTGAATTGACTCATATGCCGCCCAGGCCGTATCGTTGGTAAAAGCGTAAATCTCTATGGGCAGCCCCTTTTCCGTCGGCTCAAGCTGTCTCACAATCTGAGTCATTCCTTTGTGAATACGAGGATGGTTCTTTAAATATTGCACGATATATGCCCGGAAAGTGCCGATATTTGTCAAATGTCTTCCGTTGACCAAACTCTCAGCATCGATTCCGAGCTTTTTATTGTATTCTTCAATTTCTTCTGTCTTATCATTAATATATTGCTGAATATAGCGGATCTTTTTAAACCTTTCCAGCATCTCCTCGTCACAGAACTTGATGCTCGTCATATCGATGTATATGGATCGCTTTATTCTCCTGCCGCCGGCCTCACTCATGCCTTTCCAGTTTTTAAAGGAATCGGATATCAGCGCATGAGTCGGAATAGTGGTGATCGTCTTGTCCCAGTTCTGTACCTTCACTGTATGCAGGCTGATATCTATCACATCGCCGTCAGCCCCATACTTGGGCATTTCGATCCAGTCTCCGATCTGCACCATATTGTTCGATGCAAGCTGAATACTTGCCACCAAGCCCAGTATCGAATTCTGAAAGATCAGCATCAGCACCGCCGTAGCAGCTCCGATACCGCTTAGGAGGAGCAGCGGCGAACGATCTGTCAGTACCGCTATGATCACGATAGTTCCGATGACGTAAGCAATAATTTTCAATACCTGCAAATAACCTTTAATAGGCCTGGACTTTGATACCTCAAAACTCCTGTAAACATCATCAGCGGCATCCAAAAGCTTGCTCAGCGCTGCCACAAACACCAACACCATGTAAGAAAACGCTATGCGCTGAATCCAAACCTGGTAAGACGGGAAGACCGGCGCGAAGGAATGAATCAAAAAGGCAGGAATGATGTATATAATGCGTTCGAATACTTTGTTCTTTAACAATGCCTCGCCTAATTTTGTTCTGCTCTTTTCAATAAATGCGCGAATAATCCGCAGCAATATGTTCTTTGCCAGCAAGTAGACCAATGCACTGATGAAAACTATGAACAGCGCAGCTATAATAACTGAGGTGTATGAAACCATTGATTGGCTTAACCCATATGACACCAATAGATTTTCAATATACTCAATCATATTTACAGCTCCTCTCACCCCCGCCGTAAACTACCGCCGGAGATAGGGTTAAAGCTTTAAAAAAACGGGGCGAACAGCTTGTTGAATATGGGTAGCTTAACACTGACTCCGCAAACACCGGGTTATTCCTGCCCAAAAGAATTGTTACAAAGAAAAGACCGGCGGCAAGGATCAGAAGTCCCAAATGCTTGCGGATCTTGTTCTTTTCATATTTCTCCATGAAGGAAGCGAAGTTTTCTTCTTCTCGACGGATGGCCGAGTGAACCGCCTCTTCCAGGTCTTCCGGCAGCTCTGCCGATTCATATATATCCACCAACTCCTTGATCTTGGCCTCTGATTCTTCATCCATCGAGCTGTCTATTTTCAATTCGCCGCATACGTATGCCAGCTTATTGCACACTTCTTTTTGGCTCATATTGAGCACATCCCCGATCTCTTCCTCGCTTAGGCCTTCAAAATAGAAGAGCTTAAACGCATTGACCGCCGAAGGTTCCAATGTTTCCATAAACGCATAAATTTGAGAGTTCCATATACCATATTTTCTTTCCGACGCCGTAATACAACACGCCGAAGAAAATATTCCATGCAGTGGCCGTCCAATACAGCGGACCCCGTGGTATAGAAGTAACCGTTTGATCCGAGGAAGGCAAATGCGCTCCACCATGTAGCAGCTTGCTTTTTTTATCCACTACCGGTTCGCCCCAATTCAGTTTATAGGCAATGAAAATAACCACTACTAAATATGCCCACATAATCAGGTTGAAGGAGTAGATGAAGGGGAATCCGGAAATGTACGGGTCCGACATACCTTTGAAGAAGAATACGCCCGGGAACTCCATACACATGAAACCAATTAAGATTAAAACCCAAAGGATTTTGGATTTTTTTTATATTTTAGCGTCGTCCGGTCTCATAAAGAACCTCCCTTCTACCTCGTAAAAGAAAAATGTATAAATATAAAATCATCATATCACGCCTTAGTTAAAGCTTGTTTGACCAAACCTTAAAAGAAACTAAAATATTAAAGTTTTCAGAATTATAAAAATAAGGGGAGCATCCATCTGTTCCCTCGTTTAGGATACTCTTTGAAATAATTTTTATGCATTGCTCGCCTTCTCATAACGTTTCCCTGCGTTTAATTATTCCGGCGAGCATCTTCATGACCCTCGATGAACTCAAGCGCCTTATCCTCGTCAAGAGGCTTGCTGATCAGATAACCTTGTATCTTGTAACACCCTGCGCTAATGAGAAATTGTTTTTGGAATTCATGCTCCACGCCTTCGGCAATGGAGTCCTGATCGAATTTTTTTGCTATGGAGATGATATCGCTGGTAATTGCCTTGCTCGGATGGATGTTCATCAGGGCATCTATAAAGTATTTGTCTATTTTAAGGCCGTTTACATTGAGTTCCCTCTCTCTTGCAAGAGAGGAATATCCCGTTCCGAAATCATCGATGGCAATATAAATTCCCAATTGCTTCAGTTCCCCGAGAATGCGATTTATTTCCTCGTAGTCCGATGAGAACACCGTCTCGGTGATTTCGATGCCGATGTTTTTCGGTTGCACTTTCTTTTCCCGGATTATATTAAACAGGTTACGGCAAAAATCTTTATGTAAAAGCTGAACTACCGAGACGTTAACGAATACTTTCACATCGCGGTACCCTTGGTCCGTCAACCTGTTCATAAAATCTAAAGCTTGGCGAAGCACCTTTTCACCAATTGGGATTATGAGCTTTGTTCTCTCGGCTATGGGAATGAACTCCAGAGGGGAGACCATCCCTAAAGTGTCACTTTTAAGCCTTGCAAGAGCCTCAAAATCGCTTATCCGGTTTGTCTTCACATCGAGGATCGGCTGAAATTGCAGGTACAGTCCGCCATCGTCTTCCCTCGAAACAACACGTGCCAATTCACGCTGTATCTCCTGCTCACGGATTATTTGCTCTTCTAATTCCGCATCGTAAAAACAAATGCCGAATTCTTTGTCCTTCAGTTCAATTATTGCTCTTTCGGAAGCAACAAGGATATGGTCCAGAATCTCGGTTATATTGTTCCCGGTATCCTCCGTGAGTTCAAGCACTCCTATCCCGCCTCCGATGCGTTCCGTCGAAAGGATGGATTCCAAGGAATCGATGACGGAGTTGCAGAACGCCAGCAAATCTTCCTTATTCTCATATTCTTTTATGTAGAAGATGAACCGGTTTTCAAAGGAGCTGAACAATGAGTGCTTGTCCGAACAAAGTGTCATAAGAACTTTGGCAATCTGCTTTATTAAATCCCTGGCGTAATGGAAC
>FZPS01000106.1_pt4 | contig 12964 bp, 15 predicted proteins | sample 1817821 | NCBI WGS metagenome assembly FZPS01 (sample SAMEA104158645, study PRJEB21678) | metagenome | place: Germany | collected 2015-04-21 | reverse complement strand
TCATCCTCCTCGGTTTGGTATTTGTTTAGCAACTATATTTTACCGAGGTATGAGCTTTGGCTCAACTCCTTTTTACACCATTATATAGACTTAATCCTTTATTACCCTACCATGGTATAATTTTGTTGAATATACGGCTAATAAGAGTGAAATTGATGAATATTGCCGAAATATAGGTTTTCAAGACCCGAAATTTGAAGTATTTTATTAATTAAGAAAAAACAGGATGGAACCTGAAAAATTGCCGGGAGGTGATGCGCGTTATGTGGGAAAGGCTTTTTGCATCGACGGATCTTTTGCAAAAAGGTATGGAGGCAGCCTGGCTTAGAAATACGGTTATTCGCAATAATTTGGCCAATTCTGAGACACCAGGGTTCAAATCATCCGATGTAAAGTTTGAAACGCTGTTCAAAAGCGCGCTGGAAGGCAGTGGTTTCACAGGAAAAAGGACAAGGGATAAGCATATTCAAGTAGGAAGAGGCAGCTTAAATACCCTGGAACCCAAAATAGTTGAAAACAAAAAAACGTCCATGCGAATGGATGGCAATAATGTTGATGTGGAATCAGAAAATGTTAAGCTTGCACAAAACAGCATCCAGCACAACGCTCTGCTATATAAGCTCAACAGCGAATTGTCGAGAATAAGGATGGCTATAAGCGAAGGAAGCAGATAGTTTGCGCTGATATGATGTATGCGAAGAAAAGGATGGTGGATATGTCATTTTTAGATTCTATGAGTATTAATGGCTCGGCTCTGACGGCCCTGAGGCTTCGCATGGATGTGATTGCCCAAAACATGGCGAATGTGAACACCACCAGAACCGCCAATGGGCAGCCTTACAGAAGAAGGTATGTGGTATTCCAGCAAATAGAGCCTGACAACCGTTCATTTGCCTCCTACATGAACAAAGCCCGGAGAGTAGGCGGAGGAGTTCGGGTTACAGCGATAGGAGAGGATGATTCTCCGTTTAAATTGGATTACGATCCATCGCACCCGGATGCCAATGAGGAGGGCTATGTGGAATTGCCTAATGTGGAAGTAGTTCAGGAAATGGTCGACATGATGTCGGCATACCGCGCATATGAGGCTAATATTACAGCTCTCAACACATTCAAGGATATGGCCTTAAAGACGCTTGAAATAGGCAAGTAACACATAAAACAAAGAGCAGACTGAAGTAATTACAAGGGGATGACTAAAATGAATATAAATCCTGTTTCCGCCAGCTTCCTTGATCAGTTGTCAGAATCGGCCGCAGCTTCTAAGCCGAGGGAGACAGTATTTGAGAGTTTTTCAGATTTTCTGAACAACGCTATGGACACTGCATCGGAAATGGATGCAGCCGATAAAGCCTCGACCCTTGAACTGTTATCAGGACAGGCAGAAGACCTATCAAAGCTGATGTTGGATGCCCAAAAGGCTGAAATAACCCTAAATCTGGCTATACAGCTTCGAAACAAAGTATTGGACGCATATAAGGAAATAATGAATATGCAGGTATAGCTGTCATTATGGGGTTCCTATAAGCAAATAGACAACAAAACAAAGGAGATAAAAATGAACGGCCGGATCGCTGTTTTTATACTGGCATCAGTGCTGGTAATAGCCGGTGCTTATTATTCTACATATTTTCTGGCCACCAAGACCGGCAAGATGAGATCAGGCCGCTCCGGTCGGATGATCAAACTGATTGATAGGTTTTCTTTATCAAAGGATAAAAGCATATACCTTATCGGAATAAAGGATAAGGTATACTTTGTAGTTATTACCGGACAGAGTGCGACACTTCTGGAAAAGTTTGATATCGCAGAATTGGAGACGGCATCGGTTTCGGGAAAAAGTGACTCTGCTCCTTCCCGGTATGAACCGCAAGGAATGCTTCAAAAAAGTCTGTGGAATGCTTATTCCTCGATTAAGGGTAACAAAGATAAGCATGAGGGATATAAACAGTCGCAGCGAAAACAGGCCGAGCAGTCACGTCAGGCTTCCGGGGAGGTTGACAATTTGGAGCTTGTATATAAAAGAATACAAAGCAGATTGTCGAGTACCAATATGTCGGATCAAGAGAATAATGAGGAGAATTATCTATGATCAAAAGGAAGAAAATTCTCCTCATTGTAATGATAGTTGTGTGCGTGGCGCTTTTTACCGGAATGACGGCGAGTGCGGCCGGGACCATTGAGGAGCTAACAAAAACGATTTTTGGAGATAATACCGAAACGGTCGATATTATCATATTGCTGACCGTTTTAACTCTTCTTCCCTCGATTATCGTGATGCTGACAGGGTTTACCCGAATTGTTATTGTGCTGGCTTTTATTAGAAACGCTCTGGGAATGCAGCAGACACCACCTAATCAGGTAATAATCGGGTTAGCTCTCTTTCTTACCATGTTTGTAATGGGACCTGTGTTTTCCGATGTATACGAAAATGCATATAAGCCATACACCAGGGAAGAGATAACTCAGGATGAGTTTTTTGAACGGGCTATGGAGCCCACAAGAATGTTCATGCTCAGGCAGACCGGCAAGTCAGAGCTTGCGTTTTTCGTTAATATGTCCGGTGAGGAGCTGGAAGCCCCGGAAGAATCTCCGAATCGTATCCTTATACCTGCGTTTTTACTAAGTGAAATAAAAAGAGCCTTTATGATTGGCTTTTTCATATACATACCTTTTATAATAATTGATATGGTTGTGGCAAGCACGCTTATGGCTATGGGTATGATGATGCTGCCGCCGGCCATGATTTCACTGCCCTTTAAGGTCCTGCTGTTTATTATCGTGGATGGCTGGCAACTTGTAATTGGCACTCTTGTGCAAAGCTTCGGATAGCGGCACAGCGCCGGCATTTTTATATTATGGGAAGTTCCTTTTAAAGTATATATTTGGGAGGCATTGCAATGTCCCAGACTGAAATAATATCGATTCTTCAGGAAGCGGTATACACAACCATTATCTCGGTTGCCCCTGTACTGATAGCCGCAATTGTCGTTGGCCTTATAGTATCGATATTTCAGGCAACCACTCAGATTCACGAACAAACCCTGGCTTACGTTCCGAAAATTGTTGCGGTTTTGCTGACCTTTCTTATATCGGCAAGCTTTATAATAAATACGATTAGTGGTTTTACATACAGGCTTTTTGAATCTGTAAATACATATATATCATGAGCGAAGCAGTAAGTCTGATATTTTCAAATACCGATTACTTTGTGCTTGTTCTTTTCAGGGTGGGTGGGCTCGTATTTACCTCTCCGGTTTTTGGAAGAACGCAGGTACCGACAAAAGTCAAAATCGGGCTCTCAGCTGCTCTGGGATACTTATTGTTTGTATTACTCCCTCCATCTGCTCAGCTTGAATACAATTCTCTGCTTGAATTTGCACTGATATGTATATCCGAGCTACTGATAGGTATAGCACTCGCTTTCGTGACCAATATATTTTTCGCGTTAAATTTCGTAGCCGGTCAGCTTATTGACATGCAGATAGGCTTCGGTATTGTGAATGTCTATGATCCCCAAAACAATACGCAGATACCGATGATGGGGAATTTGCTAAATCTAATTATGCTGATTGTGTTTTTTGCGGTTAACGGTCATTACAGACTCGTGCAGATAGTATATATTGCAGCCGACAAACTTCCAGTTGGCAATCTCGTATTCTCACCCAATATAGGCATGGTTGCCTTGGAGATATTTTCGATGTCATTTCTTCTGGGAGTTATGGTGGCTCTTCCGGTAATAGCCTCGGCACTTATCATAGAAATAGGATTTGGGGCCCTTATAAGAACAGTTCCGCAGATTAATATGTTTGTAATCGGCATACCGGCGAAATTGCTTGTTGGATTGATAGTAATGTTTTTCATAATTCCTGTTTATATCAACTTCACTGGCGGGATATTTGAAGAATTATTTATGGGGATAGAAAAAATGTTTAGTACATTTGTGGCTTCAGCGTGAGTAGTCACACGGACAACAAGACTGAAAAAGCGACAGCAAAAAAGAGAAAAGATGCTCGCGAACAGGGACAGGTTTTAAAAAGCACAGAGGTTAACACGGCTTTTGGTGCCATTGTGATGCTGGGGCTGATGCTTATAATATGGCCCAGGTACACAAACCAGCTGACGGGCATATTTACCGATTTCCTGGGACCCTCTGCAATGGATGCAACAAATCATGAGATTTCTATCAGGATGGTTGTGGAGCTTTTTAGAAAAGCCGTGCTCAGTATGGCAACAATTCTTTTGCCCATATTGGGAATTGCCATGCTGGCAGGACTTATATCAAACATTGGACAGACAGGTTTTCTTTTCACCACTAAAACCCTTCAGCCAAAGCTTGAGAGAATAAGTCCCATAAAAGGGTTTAAAAGAATATTTTCGCTGAGAACCCTGGTAGAGCTCCTGAAATCGCTGCTTAAAATCTCCCTCCTGGGGTATGTATTGTATACTGAGTACACAAAACTCATAACAAAGTTTACACATTTCCTGGGAATGGATGTATATGGAGCTTTCCTGGAGATTATGGATATTGCCCTGTCCATTGCACTGAAGATGAGTATAGTGCTGGGCATTATAGCCGCATTTGACTATCTGTATCAATGGTGGAAGTATGAAAAAGAGCTGATGATGACAAAGCAGGAAGTCAAGGATGAATACAAGCTTCTGGAAGGGGATCCGCAGATAAAAAGCAGGATCAGACAGAAGCAAAGACAGATGAGTGCGATGCGTATGATGGAAAGAGTACCGTCGGCTGATGTGGTAATAACAAACCCTACGCACTATGCAATAGCACTCAAGTATGAAGAGGGAGTTGACAACGCTCCGATAGTAATAGCCAAGGGTCTGGACTATCTTGCCCGGAAAATAAAAGAAGTGGCGCGAGAGAACAAAATTGAAATAGTCGAAAACAAGCCCCTGGCCCAGGCACTGTATAATCTTTGTGAGATAGATGACGAGATACCGGTTGAGTTTTACCAGGCTGTAGCGGATATACTGGTCTATGTCTACAGAAGAAAAAACCTTAGGAGAGAAGGCAGCAGATGAAATTATCGGATGTATCATTTGCAATAGCATTACTGGCCATAGTACTTTTAATGATCATACCGATGCCCACATTTATGATGGATATTCTTCTCATCATAAATATAAGCCTGTCAATAATAATACTCCTGATGGCTCTATATACGAAGGATCCCCTTGAGTTTTCAATTTTTCCCACCTTTCTATTGATAGTAACGCTCTTCAGGCTGGTATTGAATGTATCAACCACAAGGCTTATTCTCGGTAATCAAGGGGATGCCGGAAATGTTATAAGAACTTTCGGCAATTTCGTAATCAGGGGAGATCCTGTAGTCGGTATTGTAATTTTCCTGATTATACTGGTAATACAGTTTATTGTTATTACCAAGGGCGCAGAGAGAGTTGCCGAAGTTGCAGCCAGATTTACTTTGGATGCCATGCCAGGAAAGCAGATGGCTATTGACGCAGATCTGAATACCGGGTTAATAGACGAGGCCGAGGCAAGGGTCCGGAGAGAAGCTATTCAGCATGAGGCTGATTTTCATGGAGCCATGGATGGTGCCAGCAAGTTTATCAAGGGTGAAGCAATAGCTGGCCTATTGATAACGATTATCAATATTGTGGGCGGTCTTATAATCGGTCTTGTCACAATGAAAGACAAGCAGATGTCGGAGATAGTCAGAATCTTCACACTGGCAACCATAGGTGACGGTCTTGTCAGCCAGATACCGGCGCTCCTGGTCTCTACAGCTGCAGGCATTATTGTTACAAGATCGGGCAGAAACACCACCTTTGGTTCAGAGGTATTCGGCCAGCTTTTTGGAAATCCCTTTGTACTGATGGTATGCGGTGGCCTGATTTTTGCAATGAGTCTGGTTCCTGGGCTTCCAACGCTGCCAATGTGGGGACTGGCTGGCTGCCTGATGATAATAGGATACAATTCATATAAAACCCAAAAGAGCGCCACTGAAGCCGAAGTCGTGGATCAGGACGAGGCGGCAGCTCAGGAAAAGAGGAAACCCGAAAGCGTTACGACACTTATACAGATTAATCCGATTGAGCTGGAGCTTGGATACGGACTCCTGCCTATGGTGGATGTATCACAGGGTGGAGATCTTTTTGACAGGATTGTCATGATAAGGCGCATGTGTGCGCTGGATCTGGGAGTTATAGTTCCCGTTATCAGGGTATATGACAATATTCAGCGGAGCATGAACACATATGCCATAAAGATAAAGGGTGTTGAAGTTGCCCAGGGAGAGGTTATGGCGGATCACCTTCTCGCTTTGAGCACAGGCGAGGTTATTGAGGAGATAGACGGCATTCCGACTGTGGATCCCACTTTTGGACAGCCTGCTTTATGGATAGCAAAGAAGGACCGGGAGAAAGCCGAGCTTTGCGGCTATTCTGCAATTGACCCGCCCTCGGTCATAGCCACTCATCTGACACACATAATTAAGAGGCATGCCCATGAGCTGCTCAACCGTCAACAGGTTCAAACACTGGTAGATAATCTGGAGAAGACCCAACCCGCCCTTGTGGAGGAAGTTATACCAAAAATGTTCACACTGGGTGAGTTGCAAAAGGTATTGGCAAATCTGCTCAGAGAAGATGTTCCAATTAGAGATATGGCCACAATATTAGAATGCCTGGCCGACTATGGGAATATAACAAAGGATACGGAGCTTCTGACCGAATACGTCAGGCAGAACCTGAAAAGAGCAATTTCCAAGCGCTTTATACCTGACGATGTGGCTCATGTTATCACCCTGGATCCTTCATTGGAGCAGCTTATTATAGAAAACACCCGCCAGTCGGAGCATGGTTCATACCTTTCCCTTGAGCCGGCGCAGCTCAACACCATATTTACAAGACTTCGGAATCTGGTTGAGAAGGTGAAAGGCGCCGGAAAGATACCTGTTATACTGACCTCACCCCTGGTAAGAAGACAGTTTCGGAAAATAGCCGAGCAGGTATCCCAGGATTTAAATGTTTTATCTTTTAATGAAATAGAAGCTAATGTGGAAGTATTCTCGGAAGGAGTTGTGAAGCTCTAAATGCTTGTAAAAAGGTATCGCGCAAAAAATATGCAGGAAGCGATGGATACGGTGATTAAAGAGCTGGGCTCCGACGCGGTTATACTGAACAGCCGAAAGGTGCGCAGGAAAGGACTTCGCTACATATTCCAGAAACCCCTTCAGGAAATAATGGTGGCTTATGATCCTGCTAAAACTCCGATTGCAAAAAAAATATACGGCACATATGGTTCGGGAGACAGCACCGGTAGCGGAAATGCTTTCACTTCATATGGTTACAAACCTTCGGTTGGAGAAAGAAACGATGACAGGATAAGAAAAGCTGTTGAAATAAACAAGGAGCAGCTTACAAACCTGGACAAAAAAATAGATACGCTGGATAAAATGCTGACCGGCTTTATTAACAATTTTTCGCATATAAAGCGTGATATAACCTATGATTATCCTGATGATATTGAAGAGTTTCTCATAAATATGATTAACAATCAGGTGAGACAGGAGCTTGCCCATATACTTGCAAAGGAAGCGGAGCAAATAACCAAAAGGCAGCAAAGTGATTCGGCAGTGGATATCATGGAGCACCTGATTTTGGAAGAGTTGGGCTCACCGGCTCCGATTCTGACTAAAAGATACAATCGTAAAATAGTGCTGGCCGTGGGGCCTACTGGAGTTGGAAAAACAACAACAATTGTAAAGCTTGCGGCAAATTTCACTTTAAAACAGAAGAAAAAAGTTGGTATACTAAATACGGATACATACAGGATTGCCGCCCATGAGCAGCTTAAGACCTATTCCGATATCCTGGATGTTCCGTTGGGCATAGTTTATCAGCCGACGGAGATTGGAAAAAGCCTTGAAGAAATGGGCGACAGGGATATCATATTCATAGATACAGCAGGTAAATCCCCCGGCGATATTCAGCATAAGGAAGATATTGAAAGCCTTATTAAAAACGCATGTCCGGATGAAATCCTTTTATGTTTGTCCGCATCCACAGGTTTCCCCGCCTTAAAGGAAATAATCGATACATACAGCTATATTAAAGACTACAAGCTGATTATTACAAAATTGGACGAGACAAGATACAGGGGGATGATCTTAAACCTCTGTAATTACACAAAAAAGTCAATAGCTTATGTGACGACAGGCCAAAATGTTCCTGACGATATTGAGCTAATTGATACGCTATCCATAACGAGACAACTGTTGAGGCCACTATAATGATTAACCAACCTATCAGGGATCAAGCACATAACCTCAGAGAGCTGGTCGGAAAGAGCAAGAGCAATATGAAAATTATCTCTGTTTCCAGCGGCAAGGGTGGAGTAGGCAAATCAAGCATATCTGTTAATTTGGCCATTGCTCTGAGCAATCTGGGTATGAGAGTACTTGTAATCGATGCCGATTTTGGGCTTGCGAATGTGGATGTGATGCTCGGCATTCATTCAAAATATAACATCAGCCATGTAATTAGAGGAGAAAAAAAGCTTTATGAGATAATCCAGACAGGTCACGGAGGAGTAAGGTTTATATCGGGAGGCTCCGGAGTCTCAGAGCTCTTGCGAATGAGTGAGAGCCAGATAAAAGAGATTATGAAGGGTATTATGGTTCTCCGGGAGCCCACGGATATTATAATTATTGATACGGGAGCCGGTATAAATGAGAATATCGTTCAGCTGTTACTGTCCTCAAATGAAACCATTATTGTAGCAACACCTGAGCCCACATCCGTACTTGATTCGTACGCGCTGATAAAAACCGTAGTGCTTCGTGAGCAGGCTCACCCTATCCGCATTATTATGAATAAATGTGATAACAGAAAAGAAGCGGAGAGTATTGCGGAAGGCTTCAGGGAAGTAGTAAAGCGAAATCTGGCAGTTGATATACAAGCTCTGGGATATGTGATGTTCGATCAGGAGCTGCCCAAATCCATAAAACGTCAGCTTCCCATATTAATAAGCCATCCGCAAGGAGTGGCCGCACGTGAATTAATGGCTATTGCCCGGACACTGATTGACCTGCCGGCTATGCCTCTTTCATCCGGCAGATTATCCAGATTGCTTTCACGGATGTTCGGCCATTAGGAAGGAGGTTGAGTTTTGGCAAGCAAGAATAAAAATCTGCTCAGTATAGGCGACAAGGTGGATTTATATTTAGGGACCGGGCCAGTTTACCTCAGCAAGCTGGAGGACATTACTCAAAGCGGCAATTTGCTGGTTTCAATACCGACCTATCAGGGAGTGCCAGTTAACATTAAAGAGGGACAGGGGTTTCAGCTTTACTTTTACCGGACAAACGGCCGATACAGGGTTAATGTTAAAATGAACGGCTATGTCAAAGACGGGCATATAAGGCTTATGGAGTTAAAGCCTTTATCTGATCCTCAGAGACAGCAGCGCAGAGATTCATTCAGACTTCCAATAGATCTCAAGGTTTTGGTTACAAATATAGAAGAAACAGAAAACGAATCCATTACAGAGGATGTTTCTGGTTCAGATAAAACCGAACAGGTGTCTTCTATAAACCTGAGCGCAACAGGCATAGCGATAGCATCAAGACATCAGTACTCATTGGGAGACAGGGTTAATTTGCAAATATACCTTAATTGGCCGGAAGGGAATTCCGGACCCATTGAACTGATAGGTGAAGTAAGGCAGGTAACGGAAGCAGAACCTTTTGAGAAGGGGTTTATTGTGGGGCTCAGGTTCTTATACCTGTCAAACGATACATATAGCCATTTATACAGGTTTATTATGTCACAGGAACAGAAAAGATTGAGACAGAAAAGACTGGTCGAAGGCGATTGAAGCTAAGACATACAAAAGTGAGTGGTGGGGGATGAATAATGGAAACGGCTGCAAAAACTACGGATATTCCCAGGAATGATATAGACAAGCTTTGGCGGTACTATAAGGAAACCGGTGATTTAAAGGCAAAAAACGAGCTGCTTCTCCATTACATATATCTTGTAAAGTGGACTGTTAGGCGTATGATGCCTAAGTATAACAGCTATAATGAACAGGATGATTTGGTTAATTGTGGCGTAATTGGTTTGATCGATGCTGTTGAAAAGTTCAATCTCGACCACGGAGTGAAGTTTGAGACCTATGCCGGGTCTCGCATTTGCGGAGAAATACTGGATTATATGAGATCTCAGGACTGGGCGCCGCCCAGTCTGCGGAAAAAGATAAACGCAGTAATGAAAACATATGAAGCATTGGAGGCCAGAAATCATAAGCCACCAACAGAGGAGAATGTGGCAGAAGCTCTCAGTATGCCTGTCTCTCAGGTTCGTAAAATTCTTTCCCAGACCCATATGTTTAACCTTGTTAACTTTGAAGATGCACTGAGCTCCTCAAATGCGATAAACGAGATTTCATCTCCCGAAGAAAGTACACCCGAAAATACTCTTCTTAACAAGGAAATGAAGAAAATACTGGCGGATATGATAGAAAGTCTTCCGGAAAAGGAAAGGCTGGTAATAACTCTCTATTATTACGAAGGTCTTCTTTTGAAGGATATTGCCGAAATATTGGAGGTCTCTGAGTCCCGGGTTTCGCAAATACACTCAAAGGTTCTTGCCAAGTTGCGTGCAAAACTTCAGAAAATAATATAAATAACAGGATTAATTTATATGGAATTACCCGATATTTATTCAACAGAACAGTATCGGCAGGGGGGGACATAATGAAAGTTAAATTCTTTACCGCATCAAGCGAGGAAGAAGCGATTGAGAAAGCCTGTAGGTTTTTCAATACTAAAAAAGAAAACCTCTTCACTATTGTTAAGCGTCAGGGCAATGAAGTGCTCCCATGGCTTGTGCTGGTTTATGATATGGAAGGGACCAGCATGGCTGCCCTTGAAAATATCAACAGTTCTTTCAAGCTGTATTATGAGCCAGACGGCGTATATCTTGAGATATATCCCAGCAGAGGAAGTGGTATAAAGCCTAATCGCGATGAGATTTCCTCTTATGTTCAGAGAAAAAACATAAGACTGCTTAATACTACCGATATGTTGAAAATCCTTGAAGCAGGTGAGGGTCAGGCAAAAATAGGACCGCCGCAAGGGGAGATATTGCTGGGTGAGGATATAGTCGCTTTTACGGAGCAATCAGATATGGAGGGCTATATCAGGTTCTTGCCACCGGATGAGGGCGGCCCATCAATAAGTCTCGAGGAAGTTAAGGAAAAAATCAAAAAAAGCGGAATACTCTATGGAGTTGATGAAGAGGCACTTCAAGAGGCTATTGCTGAAAAACAGTATGGAAAAAAATATCTGATCGCAAGAGCCATTATGCCTGAGGATGGGAAAGACGGTTATCTTGAATACCATTTCAATATAGGCCCAAGGAGCGCCGCACCTAAGGTAGATGAAAAGGGGCGTGTTGATTACAGGACCCTTGATCTTTTTGAACCTGTAAAGGAGGGACAGCTTCTTGTGACACGTCACCCGGCTACCCAGGGGACTCCGGGAAAGACCGTCAGCGGAAATGAGCTTAAACAGCGGATAGGCAAGGAAGTGTTGATGCCCAGATCAAAAAATACGATTCTCAATGAGGATAAAACCGCAATGTATGCCAAGATGAGCGGGATGGTGGAATTTGTAGGCGGCTGCCTGACGGTATCGAATGTGTATACTGTTAAAGGTGACTGCGATATGGGCGTAGGAAACATTGATTTTGACGGAAGTGTTATAATACAGGGAAATGTGATTTCCGGACTTACCATAAAAGCAACCGGATCGATTACAATATACGGTGTTGTAGAGGGTTCTGAGATTATAAGTGGCTCGAATATAGAATTAAAGCGCGGCATCCAGGGTATGGATAAGGGCAAGCTGGTTGCGGACGGCTCTATTAACGCGCAGTTTATAGAGCGGGCAACAATCATAAGCGGTTTTGATGTTATAGCTGACTCAATAATCCATTCAAATATAGAAGCCGGCAGATCCATAATCGTAACAGGAAAGCGCGGTAACATCATGGGAGGCAATATAAAAGTCACATCAGAATTAACCGCCCGCTCTATTGGATCAGTTATGAATACAATTACTGAAATAGAGGTTGGAATTGTTCCGCAAAAAAGAAAAAGATACAGTTTTTTGAAAAAGGAAATAGAGAAACTAAAGGAAGAAATCATAAAGCTGGATAAGCTTGAACAATATCTGAGCCGTAAGCCCGCAAACATGACTAAGGAGAATGTGGATAAAATACTGGCATCAACAAAAAACAACAGATATCTAAACAATCAGCTTTATGAAGAATATGCCCGAGAGATGGAAGAGCTGGAATTTGATATGAGCAATGCAACTGCTGGTAAGGTTCATGTATTTGACACCGCATATGCCGGATGCAGGATAACTATCGCTAACGCAATGTATAGAATAATAGAACCGATAAACTTTGCCACATTCAAATATTACAATGGAGAAGTTATATTTACAGCCTGTGAGGCCAGGTCCAAATAACGAGCAAGTGAAAAAAGACGCATGAGCCTGATAGATGTAACATAGACCATTATATTCCCGTTTCTAAGAAGACTAACCCTGACATATTGCGATTAAAAATTGTTATTGGCAGCTTTCTGCCTGGGTGATTTGCTTTATGGAGGAGGAATAAGAATGTCCATCAAAGGTATTGATGCACAGCTCATGGTAACACGCACAGCGGAATTGGCAAAAGAATCAAGTAATCAGCTTAAAAAGAACGAGCTAACACAGGAATATATGAATATACAGGCTGCCGAATTTGAAAGGCAAAAGAAACAAATGGTCTCCAAGACCAATGTGACTGAGAACCTGCGCCTGCATCCTGACAAAGACAAGAGCGAAAACAATGCTGGATATTACAGGCGAAGAAAAAAAGAAAAGAAAAAAAACGATGGGGACCCTTTGGATGAGCTTAAGGT
>FZPS01000027.1_pt335 | contig 12967 bp, 9 predicted proteins | sample 1817821 | NCBI WGS metagenome assembly FZPS01 (sample SAMEA104158645, study PRJEB21678) | metagenome | place: Germany | collected 2015-04-21 | reverse complement strand
AGGTTTTCCCATTAAGGTACAGGGACAGGACCATCCATTCAAAAGGCGAAAGGATTTTCCACATTTTGTTTTCTATGCCGCTGAATTCTTCCTTTTTTATTATTAATTGCTCCGGATTAGACGCAACATCATCAGGGACAAGTTCGATATATGTTTTATCGGATTCTTCGTCAAATATTCTACGGTTAAGCGATATATACGAATTAAGGGGGATATGCTTCTGTCTGGTCGCATTCTTTACCGCAGTTATCATCTGCCTGGTAATGCATAATTCTGCGAATGTTTTAAAGGCCATGGCTTTATCAGGCTGATAATCGCGGATAGCTTTATAGAGTCCAATCATCCCTTCCTGAATTACATCCTCTCGATCGGCGCCAATAAGAAAATACGCTCTGGATTTTAGCTTTACCAAATTCTTGTATTTATGAATCAAAAAATCCGTAGCGTTTTTATCACCATGCCTGATTAACAAAATAACCTGCTCATCATCTAAATCTAAATATTCAGCAATATTTGATTGTGCTGCAGTTAACAAACCAAGCCCTCCTGAAGCCGTATTTATCCAATTGCACTGCGATGCTGTCCCCGCTAAAGTAAGAAATCGCGAAACTACCTCTTAGTAAGGATTCTACCAAAAAATTATATGCTATTGAATTTGCTCTGTCAAGGCAAAGGTTTTTTTCATCACGAGGCTTTTTGCCGTTATATAAATTTTAATTATGTTTAGCGCAGCAAACCGTTCAAGCTCAAGCCGAATCATGTCCTGTGCGTGCTTAATTGCATCTATAAGATTATATCCATATACCATCACAATATCCATATCAAGCACAAAACCATCGTCTGCTTTACTTAGTCTGAACCTTGTAATCTTATCCATCTCTTCCATCCCGGTAATAATATGATTTACCACTTGGTAAATAGCATAATCGGATATCGTATATTTCCCGTTATAGCTGAAAGGGGGACGGACGACAGACTTTTCTCCCATATGCTGAAAGTGTCCCTTTGCCTTTCGTTTAAAAATCTGCAGCGGATCCAGAAAAAAACCCGAGAAATCTTTTTTCAATTCAAGACTTGGAACAGGTATTACATGTTTACCCTGATCTGATCTGGTTTTAATAGCCTGTTTTATCTCAAATTCGGTAGCAACATCCCGAATATATATTTTTTCGCTTACTTTTCCAAGTTGAAGGTTTTTTGCTATCTTTTCCACCATTTCGTCGGAGGTGCCTAAAACAAGGAGCGCTTGCGGATTTTCATTCTTAATCGCTTCAGTGACCTTTTCGCGGTGCTGTTCTTCATAGAACAGCGCGGTTTTAATTGATCCGATCTTTGTAGGTGCTTTTTTAGCTGATTTCCCTGCAATAATCCGGCTCTGGTATATAAGCAGGCCGTCATCGATAATATAATCTATATTTCTCTCTTTTGCCACCCATAATGCCCTGTGGCTTTTTCCCGTTCCGCTGGGGCCGATAAACCCTACAACCCGCATATTATCCCTCCGTAATCTTAATACATAATGCTCTGACCTTAAAACAAAGGAAGAAAATAAAACGCCAGGATTCTTTAGTATAATAGATTATACCATATTTTCCGGGTAACACGGAGCAAAACTACTGCAGGAATTACTGTGTAAACAATAATTTGCGGATTCATACCGAATACACAGCAGGTAGTTCGGGTGTTATATGTATTTAAAGTATTAGCCGGGTAACAAAAAGCGGAGAACTCTTTATGTTTCTCCGCTTTTTTAAAAAATATGTCTTTGCAATATATTAGTTTACAATTGTCTTTTCGGTTTCCTTGTCAAACAGGTGCATAGTACTCATATCAAACGCTATCTTAATCTTGTCTCCGGGCTTTGTCGTTGATTTCGGATGCACGCGTGCTGTAAAGTTAATACCATTGATAACAAGATAAAGATATGTTTCGGAACCAAGCATTTCAGTAACTTCTACCTTTGCATCAACAATTGCGTTCGGCCATTTTTCAAGGTTGTAGGGTTCATCATGTGTATTTTCGGGACGTATTCCAAAAACAACTTCTTTTCCTACATAACCGGATTTTTCTATTATTTTTGCCTTATCAGGAGTTACTTCCAGTTTATCCTCACCGAACTTCAGGTACAGTTTTTCGTTTTCTTTTATAACTGTTACATTTGCAAAGTTCATTTGAGGGCTTCCAATAAACCCGGCAACAAACATATTCACAGGGTTGTCATATAGCTCTTGAGGACTGTCAATCTGCTGAATAAAACCATCTTTCATAACAACAATACGAGTACCCATCGTTAACGCCTCGGTTTGGTCATGGGTAACATAAATGAAGGTTGTCTGCAAATTCTGATGAAGTTTGCTTATTTCAGTTCTCATCTGAACTCTTAGTTTAGCATCAAGGTTAGAAAGAGGCTCGTCCATAAGGAATACCTTTGGTTCTCTAACGATTGCACGGCCTAAAGCGACACGCTGCCTCTGTCCGCCCGACAAAGCCTTCGGTTTTCTGTCAAGCAGATGCTCAATATCAAGAATTCTTGCAGCTTCATGTACTCTTCTTTTTATTTCATCTTTTGGTGTTTTTCTAAGTTTTAGTCCGAACGCCATATTGTCGAAAACTGTCATATGCGGGTACAGAGCATAATTCTGGAAAACCATTGCAATATCTCTGTCTTTCGGGGCAACATCATTCATTAGCTTGTCCCCTATGTACAGTTCACCCTCAGTGATTTCTTCAAGACCAGCGATCATTCTTAGTGTTGTAGTTTTTCCGCAGCCGGAAGGGCCAACGAGAATAATAAACTCCTTATCCTCGATGTCAATGCTGAAATCACTTACTGCAGTAACACCACCGGGAAAGGTTTTATAGAGGCCCGCTAATTTTACGCCTGCCATTTAATTCCCTCCTAAAAATAGATTTCTTTAAGACACACTATAACTTTAACACTATACAACCTTTGTTACTACTATTTTTTTAACCAAAAAAAATTTTTTTCTTTTAGTGACTTTGCATAATATGAATATGCTCCGGAGAGGCGAAAAATGGCTTTTTTCAAATGTTTCCACAAAGCAGACCAATAATTTACCGCTATTTTTTAAAAGTTTGTATGCTTTTTTCATAAGAAACTCTTCGATCAGTGTTGCATTTTTATACATCCGGATGTATAATTATGAATTAATACAAAACACGGAGGAAGGATCCGCAGATTTTAATATGCCTATAGAGGTGAGGTAAACCCTTGAACCTCATTATAGTTATACGGAGGGTTGATTTATGTTTAATGTTGTAGTTATTGGTGCAACGGGATATGTTGGAGCTGAAATTGTAAGGTTATTGCAATATCATCCTGAAATTAGCATAAGCTGCGCTGTTTCCCGAAGCTTTGCCGGCAAGCCTTACTCAAATATATATCCTAACCTGAAAAAAATATTTGACATGCCCTTAAGCACCGTTGATATGGATTTATTATGTGAAAAGGCGGATTTTTTTATTACCGCCCTTCCGCATGATGTGTCAAAGGATATAATACCAAAACTTATAAACGAGGGTAAAAGGGTTATAGATCACAGCGCACTTTTCCGGTTCAGAAAAAGGCAAACGTATGAACAATGGTACGGTACCGCGCATGGAATGGAGGATCTATTGGAAAATTCCGTATATGGGCTTCCCGAGTTTTACCGCGATAATATTTCACAGGCAAAGCTTGTCGCAAATCCGGGGTGTTATCCCACTTGTGCCATACTTGGAATTGCACCTCTTCTGGCCAATAAACTTGTTTATACAACAAATATTATTATCGATGCTGCATCGGGAATATCCGGAGCCGGAAGAAAATCCGATCTTGCTTATTCCTTTTGTGAAACCCATGAAAATTTTAAAGCATACGGCATTACAAACCACAGGCATACTCCTGAAATAGAGCAGGAACTTTCTCTTCTTACCGGCGAAGACATAATGATTTCCTTTACTCCACATTTATTGCCGATAAAAAGAGGGATTCTTACGACAAGCTATTTAAACCTCAAGGATAATAACCTCACTTCGGACAAATTATATGAGGTGTACAGCGAATATTACAAAAACGAATTTTTTGTACGGGTGCTTGAACCGGGAGTTTTTCCCGAAATAAAAAATGTGACGGGATCAAATTTTATAGATATAGGTGTTACTGTTGATAAGCGCCTGAATCGCGCGGTGATAGTGAGCGCCGTTGATAATCTTGGTAAAGGTGCCGCGGGACAGGCAATTCAATGCCTTAACCTTATGCTTGGAATAGATGAAAAAACCGGGCTTACCCAACCGGCGCTGTATCTTTAGGTTTTATATGACCGATAGAAAATTAACGAGGTGACTATATGAAAGATATCATTAAAAAAGCTGAAATATTAGTGGAAGCTCTTCCGTATATTCAGGCTTTAAACGGTAAAACAGTCGTAATCAAATACGGCGGTAATGCAATGGTTAATGAAAATTTAAAAAACTCTGTTATTGAGGACATCACCCTTCTTAAATATATAGGTGTGAATCCCGTTATAGTGCATGGCGGCGGTCCTGATATTTCCCACACGCTTAAAAAGCTTAACATTGAATCTGAATTTATTAACGGCCTGAGAAAAACTGACTTTGCAACAATGGAAGTTGCCCAAATGGTTCTTGTTGGAAAAACCAACAAGGAAATCGTTTCGATGATTAATCGGATAGGCGGCAAAGCTGTCGGGATATGCGGTATTGATGATAGTATGATTGAGTGCGAGAAACTTACCGCCGTGTCTGAACAGGGTGATCAGATAGATATGGGATATGTCGGAAATATCGTATCAATTAACCCGCATATGCTTGAAGTATTAGCCGGCGGCGGCTATATTCCGGTAGTCGCACCTATTGGAGTTGACAAAAACGGGCAAAGCTATAATATTAATGCCGATACTGTCGCCGGGGAGCTTGCATCGGCTTTAAAAGCAGAAAAACTAATACTTCTGACCGATGTAGAGGGTGTAAAGGTTTCATGGGAAACTGATAAGATCCTTCACGCGTTAACTGTTGACGAAGTAAAAAAACTTATAAAGGATAATGTTATAGTCGGAGGTATGATCCCAAAGGTTCTTAGCTGTATTAAAGCTCTTGAAAACGGCGTCGCCAGAACCCATATCATTGATGGAAGGATGCCCCACTGCATACTGCTTGAAATATTCACAAACAAAGGAATCGGTACAATGATTATGAAGGAAAAGGTACTGTATTACGAAAATGAAAAACTTTAAAGTTTCCATTGCCTTTAAAGCTGTAGCCGACATTTAAAGGCCCTCTCCAATGAGTGGGCCTTTTCGTATGCTCGTCAACCGGTAAAAATGATGTTATTTGTTTTTATCCAACCCCAACCGTATTACATTCCAGGACATTTTAGGTAATCTAACTGTTATTTTGCTGTCTTTATGCTCAATCTGTTCAAGTTTAACCGGAACAACTCTATCAGGGTTTGATTTGTCATTAACGGCTTTTTTATCATCATTTGCCAATGTTAAGGCTTCCTTTAGAACAAAACCGGGAAAACATCTCAGCTCGCAATCCACTTGCATCGAATCGTCCATACTGCGGTTAACTGCAAATATAGTCAATTCATTTCCATCCTCACTTAAAATCACAGCCGCGTCAAGATACGGCACGTCGGTAAAATCTTTGCTATCGTACTTCTCTGATTTTATTACAGGGTTTAGCACTATTCCCCTTCCGTAATTGGACGCGTGCATAAATGGATAGAATATAGTCTGCCGCCATGCCGCCCCGCCGTTTTCCGTCATAATAGGCGCAATCACGTTTACAAGCTGTGCAAGACAGGCAATTTTCACCCTGTCGGAATTTTTAAGAAGAGTTATCAGCATCAACCCGACCAAAACAGCATCTTCGAAATTATATATATCCTCAAGCTGCGGCGGTGCAATTGTCCACGGTTCCATTTTTCTATCCTGTTCGTTGGAATGGTACCACACATTCCATTCATCAAAAGATAGATTTATATTTTTCTTGCCGCGTTTTTTTGCTTTCACATAATCACAGGCGGCAACAACTCTCTTGATAAAGCTATCCATATCAAGGGTTCTTGCAAGATAATTAGGAGTATCATCATCTCTGTTTCCATAATATGTGTGCAGTGAAATATAATCAACATAGTCGTATGTATGTTCCAATACGGTCGTCTCCCAATGGGGGAATGTTGCCATACCGCTCCCGGAGCTGCCGCAGGCCACCAGTTCAATTGATGGATCAACCCATTTCATAACTTTTGCTGTTTCTGTTGCAATACGCCCATATTCCTCAGCTGTTTTCCCGCCGATTTGCCATGGGCCGTCCATTTCGTTGCCGAGGCACCATACTTTTATGCCATGCGGATCCTTATACCCGTTTTTAATTCTCATATCGCTGTAAAAGCTTCCGCTTTTATGGTTGCAGTATTCCACCAAATTCCTGGCTTCATCCGGGCCGCGCGTACCAAGATTTACCGCAAGCATTGGTTCTGTTCCGGCCTTTCTGCACCAATCAACAAAATCATCGGTACCCACCTGGTTTGTTTCAATAGTCCTCCAAGCCAATTCAAGCTTTCTTGGGCGCAATTCCTTTGGCCCCACTCCGTCTTCCCAATTATATCCCGAAACAAAATTACCGCCGGGGTATCTGACAATTGGTACATTAAGCTCTTTAACAAGGTTAATAACATCCGCTCGAAAGCCCTTTTCATCGGCAGCAGGATGACCGGGTTCATAAATGCCTCCGTATACGGCACGTCCGAGGTGTTCAATAAAGGAACCAAACAGCCGCTCATCCGTTTTACTGATTACAAAATCCTTATCCAGAAGTATTTCCGCCTTTTTCATTTGGTTTTACCTCACTTTTTATTTTCTTAGAATATAAAATAACATAACGTATGCAATCACGCAACAGGGCAGTTTTGTTTGTGCCTGGTAAACGTGGGTAAAATCGCTGCTTTATTATCTGCTGGGATATTCTTATAAAAAAATTCAGAGAAAATAACTCTCTGAACTGTTAAATCATTTACCACCGCCTACACACTTTTGATGTCGCGTATAGGTGGTTCTTAAATTTTCCTTATTAAGACGTCATATCAATACCAAGGTGAAGAAAAACTATGTACAATAGTACAGATAAAAAATATTCACTAATACACTAATGGTGACCCATAGGGGATTCGAACCCCTGTTACCGCCGTGAAAGGGCGGTGTCTTAACCTCTTGACCAATGGGCCATTACTACATGAGAAATGAGAGGTTTGAAACTCCGGCTGTATTCAGACATGGCCATTGTTTCTCACTTCTCATTTCTCATTACAAACTGGTAGCGGCGAGTGGGGTCGAACCACCGACACTGCGGGTATGAACCGCATGCTCTGGCCAACTGAGCTACGCCGCCATAAAGCATCGTCTTGAAGACGCTTTATTATTTTAGCATGCACCCTGGTATTTCGTCAAGCAAATCGTAGTTATTTAATTTGACAATATTCAAATGTTTACTGTTTGAACTATTGTGCAATAAAGGAAGGCACATCAGAACAGTGACACTAAGGACTATTGTACAATAGTTCATATAATAACGTCTTAACAGCAACCGGTTAATCTTTCCGCTTCTTTAACAGCAGCATATGCATCTGCTGCATAGGCATCAGCACCTATTTCCACAGCAAAGTTTTGATCGACCGCGGCGCCGCCGACAATTATTTTTACCTGCAGGTTTTCACTTTTTACACGTTCGGCCACTATGCGCATTTCTTCCATTGTTGTAGTCATCAATGCGGAAAGCGCGATAATATCCGCGTCGACTTCCCTTACTTTATTGATTATTTCGTCGCAGGGAACATCTTTCCCGAGGTCGAATACTTCAAAGCCGTAATTTTTCAGCATTAACCCGACAATATTTTTTCCTATGTCGTGAATATCACCTTTCACAGTTGCAAGAATTATCCTGCCTTTTTTACCGGCCGCACTTTCGGTTTCCAAATAAGGCTGAAGAAAACTCATTGCCGACTTCATAGCTTCGGCACTCTGTATCAACTGCGGCAAAAAGTATTTCCCTTTTTGATACAGCTCACCAACATATGTTATCGCGGGAATCAAATAATTATCAACCAATTCCGCTGGAGGCGTTCCTTCATTTAGTGCAGCCTTAATACGGGAAATAACTTCTTCCCGACTGCCGTCGACAACCGCGTAATATAAAGGGTTATGTTGTTCTCCTGCAGTTTTTCCGTTATTGTTTTTACTATATGTCTTTATATATGCTATGCTGTTAATGTCTTTCGAAGTTAACGCGTCGGAAGCCCTTTTTATATGCATAAGCGCTTCCACTCCCGGGTTCATAATAGCGCATGACAAGCCGCATGACGCCGCCATTGCAAGAAACGCGGCATTAATCCAGGTTCGTTCCGGCAGTCCGAACGAAATGTTCGACAGACCCATTACAGTGTTGGCATAAAACTCCTCGTTACACCATTTTATTACCTTCAAAGCCTCTAAAGAACTGCTTTGGTTTGACGCGATAGTCATGAGCATGCCGTCTACAAGTATATCATCCTTTGTGTACCCGTATTGTTTTACTTTTTCATATACTTTTTTAATTATTTCTATTCTGTCTTCCGCTGTCTCGGGAACCCCATTGTCATCGAGAGGAAGAAGTATGAACGCTGCTCCGTATTTCGCGGCAACAGGAAGTATTTTATCCAGCTTGATCTGTTCACCGGATATGGAATTAATCAACGCTCTTCCAGGATAAATCCTGAGTGCCTGTTCCAAAGCCTTCGGCGAAGAGGAATCAAGGCACAGCGGTGTCTGTATCATTGTGCTTAAAGTTTTTGTTATCTCAAAAAGCATCGCTGCCTCGTCTATACCAGGAGCGCCCGCATTTACATCCAATATCTGTGCCCCTTCATCAACCTGATCCATCGCGTATTCAGTGACCAGATCCATTGAGCCTTTTCTCAGCTCATCCCTTAATCTTTTCTTACCGGTGGGATTAATACGCTCGCCAATTACACAAATCGGCGAAGTCCTTTCTATGGTAACGGTCTTTCTTGACGAAGACAGAATTAAAGTACTGCCTTCATTAACTATACCTTTGCCTTTCCTGCCTTTTGCTATTTTTGATACTTTTTCTATATAAGCCGGTGATGTTCCGCAGCATCCGCCGATAATGTTTACTCCCGCTTCGATAAAAGGCTGGGCAAAACCTGCAAACTCGTCGTCTCCCATATCAAAAACTGTAACACCGTTTACAAGTTTAGGCATACCAGCGTTTGGCTTTGCGACCAGCGGAACTTTTGCAAACGGTTTAAGTTTCTTTATTATCTCAAGCATTTGTTCAGGTCCTGTTGAACAATTGCAGCCCACGGCGTCCGCACCAAGGCTTTGAAGCGTGACAAGAGCTGTTAATGGGTCGGTTCCGTTTATTGTATGTCCTCCGCGCTCAAATGTCATGGTTACCATTACCGGCAGATCACAGGTTTCTTTCACCGCGAGAAGTGCAGCTCTGGCCTCCTGTATATCCATCATTGTTTCTATGACAAACAGGTCAACTCCTCCGTCAAGCAACCCGTTAACCTGTTCTTTATATACATCCACTATTTCTTCAAAGGTATAAGTACCGAAAGGCTCCATCAATTGACCGGTTGGAGCAATATCCCCCGCAACAAAAGCCCTGCTGCCCGCCGCCTTTTTTGACAGCTCCGCCAGCTCTTTATTTATACGGTATGCGTCTTCAACGCCGGATTCTTTTAGCTTCAGCCCGTTTCCACCAAGTGTACAGGTGTATATAATCTCTGATCCGCTTTCTATATATTCTTTTTGTATTTTTATAATGGTTTCGGGGTTTTGTAAAACCCATTTTTCGGGGCATACACCAATCGGCATCCCAGCCTTTTGAAGCTGCGTACCTGTAGCGCCGTCTAAAATTCGTATTTGCTCAAATGCCCATTCTCTAAATTCATTCTTTGTCATTTAAATCTCCTCCATTTTCTGTTTGAATTTCATTATATGGAGCGCCGATACCTGCTATTGCAGTTACCGATTTTCTGGGGATCAGTATATACTTCGGCGTGATTTGTATTCCCCATTCGCTTAATTCCAGTAAATCGTAAAATATTGATTGATTGGAAAGCTCAAAGTCTGAGTATCCGGGGCTGAAACGGCTGCTTGTAAGTATTTTTCCTCTTTGTATAAGCGGGCGCCTCAAATATGCCATAAGCCAATCAAGCCCCGCGTCTGTGATTACCGATGCAGCCGCATCATAAACAAGAGCTTTAGCCATCTCACCCGAATGCTGAAGGCGATTAATTTCGTTTTCGATAGCGATGCCCGCAGAAGACGCCATTAATACAGCCTCACGCGAATCCTGCAAAAATGTCGCAAGTGCGCCACTGTTAAAGGTTACTCCGCCGGAAAGCCTCACGCTGTCAGCACAGACACTCTCAATGCCAATTAGTCTGTAAATAAGAATTATATCACAAAACATTTCGGTTTCCGTAATCCATCTGTCTATTTGCTTTACCTGTTCCTGTTCAATAAGCGTGCTTGTTTTCATATAACCCAGGCGCGTATAGATCATGCTTTTTCTGTATGGCACCCGAATATGACGAAAAATTTTCACCTCTTTCATATACGCCTCCATACTGTTCCAGCCTGAATTCACCTTAATGCAGCAGAGAAATTATTCGGCAATTTAGGCACACCAGGCCGCATAGTCAGGCAGTGCGCCAGAGTGGAACAGCCAGCCCCGTTTTAACGAGGCTGTAGATTTAGGTTTATTTTACCACAGCGGTCTTTTTCTATCAAGTACATTTATCGTATCTTTATATTCATTCATATGGATAGAATCAACCATTAACTGATGTCACTGACATGTCAAGGATTATCCGCTGAAAAGCAAAAAAGCACAGGGAATCAAAACCTGTGCTTTTAAATTATGGGTAACCTATTGATCTGTAAAAAGTTTATTTCTCTTGTTTTTCGTTATCTGCGTTTTCCTTCTTTTCGCTGTTATCCTGTTCGGATTTCTGATCCTGTTTTTGCTTGCTTCTTGTCTTCTTTTTCACTTTGGCTTCCGGGTCATTTTCACCATTCTCTATTTCCTGTTTCTTTTCTGTTTCAATTTTTTCAGGAACATAACCTTCATTGAATATCTTTTCAAACTCATAGCCTTCAAGCCGTTCTTTCTCTAACAGCGCTTGGGCAACATCGTGGAGACGCTGCATGTTTTCGTTCAGTATTGTCTTGATTGTACTGTAGGCTTCATCTATAATTTTCTTTACTTCCGCATCAATCTTTGCCGACATTTTTTCACTGAAGTTTCTCAAGTGGCCATAGCTTTTCCCAAGAAATACTTCATCATTTTCATCACCGAAAAACATGTTTTCCAGGTCTTCGCTCATACCGTACTTTGTAATCATATTCCTGGCAATATTGTTTGCCTGTTTTAGATCACTGTAAGCACCGGTGCTTATTTCCCCAAGGACGAGTTCTTCCGCGGCTCGCCCGGCAAGAGCGATAATAATTTCTTCCATCAGCTGCGACTTTGTCCGGTATGACAAATCTTCCTCAGGCTTATGCGCGGTATAACCCCCCGCTCGCCCTGACGGTATTATTGACACTCTGTCCACTTTATTTGTTGTAGAAGCAATTTTTACGGCTATAGCATGCCCCGCTTCATGGTATGCGGTAAGTTTCTTCTCTTTTTCACTCATTACGCGGCTTTTCTTTTCAGGGCCCACAACAACTTTAAACGTAGCCTCTTTTATTTCATTCATTGTAATCTCTTTTTTCGATCTTCTGGCGGCTAACAGTGCGGATTCATTAAGCAGGTTTTCAAGATCCGCCCCCGTAAACCCAGGAGTGCTCTTAGCCAGGTCTTTTAAATCCACATCTTTGCCCAGAGGTTTTCCACGCGAATGAACTTTAAGTATTTCTTCACGGCCTTTAATATCCGGAAGGCCTACAACTACCCGCCTGTCAAAACGTCCCGGTCTTAAAAGCGCAGGGTCAAGAATATCCGGACGATTTGTCGCAGCAAGGATTATAACTCCTTCATTTACGCCAAAACCATCCATTTCAACCAGCAGCTGGTTGAGTGTCTGCTCTCTTTCATCATGGCCCCCTCCAAGTCCTGCACCTCTGTGTCGGCCAACCGCGTCAATTTCATCAATAAATACAATACACGGCGCGTTTTTTTTGGCCTGTTCGAACAAATCACGGACACGGGACGCCCCAACACCGACAAACATTTCTACAAAATCCGAACCGCTTATCGAGAAAAAAGGAACCCCGGCTTCTCCTGAAACGGCTTTTGCAAGAAGGGTTTTCCCTGTACCCGGAGGGCCTACCAAAAGAACACCTTTTGGAATCCTTGCACCAAGCTCAACAAATTTGCGCGGTTCTTTAAGAAACTCAACAATTTCCATAAGGTCTTCTTTTTCTTCGTCTGCTCCCGCAACATCATCGAATCTTACTTTAATCTTATCGTCTGATGCCATTCTTGCCCTGCTTTTGCCGAATGACATCACCCGGCTTCCTCCGCCTCCCTGTGACTGCTGTATAAAGAAAACCCAGAAAAGAATAAACAGCACCACAACAACAAGCGTCGGAAGTATTGTAAGCCACCACGGAGCTTTGGCTTCGGGCGGGAAATTTACATCATTTAAGTGTCCTTCTTCCATCGCCTCGTCAATTAATCGAGTAATATGTTCGGTGGATAAAAAACTTGTCCTGTATGTTACATTTTCTCTGAATTCACCGGAAGGGTTTTTTAAAACAACCTGGGCATCCAAGCCCTGAACCTGGATGCTTTTAATGTTTCCCGAATCCAATTCATGCTTAAACTGGCTGTATTTCATTGTCATTGGATTATTGAAATCGCTCCACATCGCAATAATAATCAATATTATTATAAATAAAATGATATAAAAACTTATTCCCCGTAA
>FZPS01000059.1_pt547 | contig 12968 bp, 7 predicted proteins | sample 1817821 | NCBI WGS metagenome assembly FZPS01 (sample SAMEA104158645, study PRJEB21678) | metagenome | place: Germany | collected 2015-04-21 | reverse complement strand
TAATAATTCTTTCTCCCACCATTCCTCTCCCGGCAGTCATATAATCAATGGTAAAGGCATTTCCCTTTTCATTCTGCTCCATCGTTACCGTACTATTGGGATCCACACCGAAGTTGATGCTGGCATCCACAAAGGCACGCGATCCGGTATTGGGTTCCAACATATAGCCGTAGCGGTAAATGGCATTGGCACCGATGGCCAAAATCCGTTTGGTTTTGTAGCCGAAGATAATGGTGGTATGACAAGAGGATCCTTCCGTAGAATTGGTATTGATTTCTAAGTTATCAATGCGGGTCATAATGCCTTCTTCCGTATCCGGACTAATAGGGTCATTCAGGTCTTTTACCGGAGTACCGTGTCCTTGCAATTTGATGGTATAGGTGCCGTCTGTATTCTTTGTAACTCGTCCATCTGCTATGCCCTCATTCATTGTACCCTTAAATTCAAAATAAATGCCTTTCCGGGTTTCCGATACAATCTCAACGGTTTCTTTCTCAAACTTATCTGTGGTTGACGTACTACCCTCAAGAGTAGGCTCGATTACTGCATCCAGGTAGTGGGTATAGTTCAAGGGGATACCTTCCCGATACTTGCCTTGTACCTCTATGCTGCCACAAAGTAATTTATAATCCACATTGACTGCTTTTTGATACACTTCGATGGTAAATTTTAGATTCTCCACTGTAACCGTCAATACGGCATTTCTTTCCTCCGTATTAACTTCTTCGTCTTCTTCTTCTTCTTCGTAAACAATCATAATAGAGTTTGCAGGAATTATACTACCATCGAGTTCAAATTCTTGAGTGGTTAATGCAGCCGATAATTTTTTTGCAAATTCCGGATTTTCCGAACTCACAAACGAAAACGTTACATTTTTATATTTTGGTAATTCAAGTTCATGTGCTTTTGGATCTTTAATAAGCGGAATATTGGTACTGAACGGAATATAAGTAGTAATTAGCTGTTTCCCTTCCGGTTTTACTGCATCGAATTCTACTTTCCGCCTATCGATCTGAAAAAAGTACTTGCCCTGCAAGATATAATCTAAAGGCACTTCGTTCCACTCTTCTACCGTCAGTTGCATCGAGGCATTCACGGAGTTAAGTGCCTGGTCCGGTTCTTTAAATCCGGGACTACTGACTGATTGGATATCAAACACATAGCGGTGATTACGTAGCACTTGCAGGTATTCAGAGATCGTGGCACTTCCTTCTTGTTTGTTATATTTAGCAAAATCCGCACGGTAAAATGTTTCTTTTGAAGTATTGTCTTTTCCGTAATATCCTCCGATTACCAAACAAGGTACCTCATCCATATTTGGTTTTTCTGTTTCATAAACCGCCGATTCGGGGATATAGATTTCCCGCACACAACTGTCTGTTGGAGCAAACTCATAAAGCAACGGATCTTCGTCAGCTTCTTTGGTCGTCTCATACGCCTTAGTTCCGTCATTCGAATTGTATTCCGCATCCGAAGGTATATTAGGGGCAGTAACCTCATTATTCGTATCTGCCGAAGAAGCAACATACGCTTTGTTCTTGGTACGATAGACCCGCACACTGGTAATCTTGAAATTATCCAGCCCTTCTACTTCCTCTGTCTGGCTGTCCTGTGTTTGTTTCTTAAACTTCAATCCCACGTCCACTCGTGCCAAGGAACGGTGTAGCAGGATCGTTATACTATTATCTTTTTCTACTGAAATCGTCTGCTCGTGTTCTCCCCACATCGGGATCAATGATTTATCTCCGGTAGTGGCCCATTTACCGGCACAATCGAAAGCAAATTGGTTCAAAACCTCTTGCTTAGAGGCACCATCCGTAATGGTTTGAGGAGTGGCGTTTGCCAATACCACAAAGCGATAGTTAGCTTTTCCGATAGGCAGTTTAAGAGTAACCTTGCTCGGCGTGCTTTCGGTAACCTCTCCAATCTTGCGATAGACTTCATTTCCCGCTATTTCTTCAAATACCAGTACCTGCAGATTTTTGATTGCTTTTTCCTGATCGGAGTTCATCGCCCGGGTCTTCAGACCTGCAGAGGCTCCCGGAACCAGCAGGTCAACGGTAACGGTGGCACTCTTTCCGTTGGTTACACCATATTCTTCGTGCTCATCCGTACAACCCGAGGAGGAGAGGAGAATAAATATCCAGAAACCGGATAGTATGGGGAGAAATATATTTTTAAGTTTCATAATCAAATCTTCTTTTTATGATTGATTGTATTATTATTTACTGTTTACCTAATGCCTCTAATGCCGCATCCCGTTTCGGCCGCAATTCCACAGAACGATTGACCGCCCAAGCCATGATATTCATAAATAGCTGGGAATTATACACCTCATGTCCACGATATCCGGTTTTAGGTGTAGGGAAAGCATCCGTTGGATCCCACCAGAAAGGGCAAAGTGTGGAGCCATCTTCGGAAGGTGAATTATTCCTTATTTCAGAGGACATTACCCCCCCATCCGTGAAGAATACAAGGCTGATATCATCGGTTTGATACCTGAATCCACTGACTTTGTCTTCCCCTTGAGATTTTTTATTCAGCATATTCCCGGTGGTATAAACAGTAATCCCTTCAACCTTGGGAAGAGTCAGTAAGTCGGCAAGCGAAGCATCGTCTGCCCACTGCTTGTCACAGATATTACCAAACGGCCCATTTAGTATGGGGTCTGCTAAGAGCGATTCATAGTACCACTCCCACGAGTCCTCCTCTTTGTCACTGATAGGTATGAACTCATCTTTATAAACCTTATTCCCCGGGAAAGGGAAAACACCTCCGGAACCATCATTAGAGTGAAAACCTATTTTTTTTGGAGAGAAGACGCCATTTAAGAGGTTTTGCGTTGGGTCAGGTTCTTGTAAAAAAGCAACGACAACTCCCCCTTTTTCCAAATACGAGCGAATGCATTCCCCATCCTCTTTACTGGGGGCCCCACCATATGCCAGATAAAGAATATCAGCTAACTCTCCTTCACTTCCTGTAATTAATGCCTTGGCTTCCGGATCTAAGGAGTGGTCTAAATCTTTTTTAGCACACTGGATAAACTCAAATCCTTCTATTTTTATCCTACTGTAATCGTAAGGGCCGAAATTATTGGGATGGGTAAATACATAATTAGCACCACGTCCCGACTCGCCGACATCATATCCGTATTTATTTGTAGATGCCATTGTAACAATCTTCATCTTGGATAGTACCGGGTTTATGGTTGCCTCGCAATAAGAGTCGGAACTGCTGTTGGAACGGATGGTTACCGTGAAAGGGGTTGTACGGCCTTCTTCTGGAGTATTTAACATTCCTTCACCTTTCAATACTACCTTTTCAGTTAGCGAGTTGAAAGTTCCTTCTGCTTTGAATTCAATGCCATAAATGGGTTCCGTATAAATCTCATACTTGCTTCCCAATATACTGCTATCTTCTGCCGTGATCGTTAGTTCAATGCGGTGAGTGGGCGGATCAGCTGAAATGGTATTTAATTCCTGTCCCGGACGATAGGTGCCAAACACCTTTACTGTTTCACAATTTAGTGTATATTTGAAGTTGATATACTCCTGTTTAACAGTCACCTTTATGGTAAAGCAGCCAAGCTTTACGTGCAATACATCCGTAAGTACCGTATTGGTTTCGTTGGTTGTCTTGGCGGTAATCGTTATTTTTCCTTTTTTGTCACCCTTTTCACTCCATTCTACGTTAAAGTAATCGGCCCCTTTATTTTCCCATTCAAACGTGATACCGTCTGTATCGGATATGGGATAGTTAGTTTGGTATGTAATCACTTTGAGATTTTCCGATTCTTCTGCCGTACTTTTTTCTTTCAGGGTGATTTCACGGTTGTCCAACCCGAAATGATATTTTCCCTGTACGTGCATTTCGTGGATACTCTCGTCCCAAGCTATCACCTCGTATGTAATGCCACTTGCAAAAGGTGTAGAAAGCAAAGCCTCTTCATAACTTGAAAAACCGGGGCCGTTTACTTGGGTAATATTAAACACGTAGCGATAGTTGCCCGCAATGTCCATAAACACCAGATTGTCACTTTTATCCATTTCGGCAAAATCCATCCGATAGTACGTCGCTTCGGTACTGCCTTGGTTATATCCGCTAACAATCAGGGTGTGAATTTTAGAATGATCCACTTTTCCGCTCTCCAGCGGTTGGTCCGATTGGGGTACATAGATTTCACGTACATAGCTATTCACTCCATCGGGAACCGTGAAGGTCAACGGTTTATCGGAAGTTCTTCTTACAGCTCCCGCGGGGATGTCGGCTTTCTCCAAATTTGTGCTTAAAGTTCCCACTAAACCTTCATCATAGGTATGGACTACTTTTATCTCTTTGAGCTTGAAGTTATCCAATCCGGATGCATTTTCCGTTAGTTTACCGTCAACGATTTCAAAATTCAACCCTACATCGATCCGCGCCATCGCTCTGCGCATATCAATCTTCAACTTTTCGGTCGTATTTTCTTTAATCGTTTTGCCGGTTATGGTTCCCGCCATGGGGATATTGTTAGTGGTATTGGTAGTGGTATTCCATTTTCCTTCTTGCGGCATGGAATACTTGTATTTTTCATAAAATTCGGCTTTTGTCGTAACCTTCTCTTTTACTTGAAAGTTTTCCGGTAAATCACTGTTCGCCACCACTACAATATCAGAAGCGATATCCTTTACCAGTTTAATGGTTACCGTGGCTGTCCGGCTCGTTGCGTCTTCCGTGTAGGTGTCAGTTAATATCGGTGCCTTGTACATAAAAGTGTTGTCATCCGCATCGGCATTAAAAACAAAGACGTGTAGTTTGTTCTTATCAATGGCACTCTCTTGCTTGGCATCCATGGCTCGGGTGGTGGGTGCTTCAGGAGTTTGAAATTCGGGCAGGTTAAAGGTGATTTGCATATACCCTTCGGCATTTACGGTACCATTCCCATTGTTATAGTCATCGAAGTGATCTGTAGTACAAGAGGAGAAGATGCCAATGGTTACTGTTAAACAAAGGAGGGTACTGAAGAATAGCATTCCAATAGGTTTTAATTTCAATGCCATGATGATGTGGTATTTTATTGGGTTGTGTTAAAAGTAACTTCATTATGAAGTCGTGAAAATGGGTGTCGAAAAAAGCGTAAACATTCTATTTAACAATTTGAATTGTCAATCCACTTTTCTCTTATGTACTAATTCTATGCAAAATATTTACAGTTTTCTATTGTTTCTTTATTCCTGTAAAAACAAGATTTATTGAGCTTTTAGTGAGTTTATTAATGTTTTAGCCTAGCTTCTTTTATTGAATAATTTGTCACAAAATAACAAAAAAAATTACATATAAGCTACATAGTTTCAAAGAATTATTAGAAAGGTTTGATAAAAAAGGTTAATAATTGTCGGAATTTAAAATATATGGGCTTCTAGGCACTGTGTGGGGGTATTGTAAAAAGATATTTTTTTTGAATTCCAGACAAGAAAATAGATTTTTCAGTCAAGAACAACTGATTGCAAAATGGAGATGAAGTAGGGGAGTAAAAGTACTAAAATATTACAAAATAACACCCCTGTTGCTTTAATTTGCAACAAGGGCGTTTGGTTTATTGTGAACTTATTGTTTTATGTTTTCAGTGCGTAAGCTAAAGCATTTTTTTTCTTTATTTCAAGGGGTGTTTCATGGCGCTGTTTTCACCAATCGATAATGATCCTTGTGATCCGTTTGATGGGCACTTCGGGCATTCACGTCTCCAAAATGAAAATTCATTCGCTGTGGAATTTTTGTTCCGTCATCACCCGTTAGATTTCCCTCACGTGCCGTAGAGCTCCAATACCAGTGCATATACGCCTGAAAAGGAATAGAACCTACTTCTTTAGGGTATCGAATCATCTGCCAAATATAGGTATTAGGGGTACTTTCATCTCCGGGTTTTTCGGGATCATAATATCCGTGCCCTTCTTCCTTATAGAATGGAGCCATACCTCCTTGTATCAATAACGGATAATAAATGTAAATCAATTGCAGTTCCCGCATGGTTGGTAAGCGGCTACTACCCGTATTTTTTAGCGCATCTGCTAAAGTATATTCCTGATCAATCCATTTATCGGGAACCGCCTCAAGATTGTTTACTTCGGGAGGCGTTGAAGATTTGATCCAATTGGTTGAATAAGGGTCTCCCTTGTCTTTTTTATAAAGAGGGGCTCCATTTTTTGTCCACCACGGAAAAGATTCCCATTTATAGTGATGTCTATATTCTTTTGACAAAAATCCCTTCGAATCAGTTCGTTTATGTACATATTTACTACCGGCATCCTCCAACCACCGATATACTACTGTTTTTTGCTTTTCTCCATGGGGTTCCTGTACCTCTATTTTTCGTGCAATTGGGTTCCATACGTCTTGGCGGAAATAATCGTCGCCCAAGAAGTTATAGGGATCCATGGTTACTGTTCTACCATTCACAGGGGTTACGGTGCGCGCAATACTTCTTATTTCCGCGGGTAATTCTTCCGGTTTTAAGTTTCGCACACAGCGGATAGCCGTCTCTTTGTGAACAGGGCCACGTGTAGTTTCTCCATTCGAAAAGTAGATCACCGGGTAACGTTCCGAAACATTCAAAGGATTCGGATCCCGGTTAAAAGGTTTATTATCCGGTCCATAAATTGATGTAGCTTCCTTGTAAATAGCTTCATAGCTACTGCTGTAATTATTCCTTGCAAAATAGGCATAATTCGGTTCACTTGCCGGTTCTCCTTTCATCGGCGAGAGCTTCCGGCTATCACTATTTTCAGTCAGCCAGAGCCCCATGAGCTGGCGGCTGGAAGGCAGATACCAAAGCTTTTCTCCTCCAGCAGGATTCCTGTCTGAACAATACTCTTTAATAGTTTTTCTACTATCGTAATGATTAAATATTTGATCCGTCGCAGTTCGCCCCGGATACCGTTCAACTAACAGATAGCTGTCGTATTGATCTCCTTCGTCAATTGTTCCGTCCTTCGGAATCTTGATTAACTCCGCGCCTCCAAAAAAGCCACTTAAATCGGCATTCGCCTGAGCCACGGTTACTTTTAGCATTCCATAGTCTGTTGCCACATAAGCGTCCGCAAAACGATGCCCTTCCCACTCTGCATTCTTACCGGCCAACCGTCCCATTTTCACGGGATCTATATGTTCCCGGAATTTCATACATAACTCTGACAGGAGAGTTTCTTCTGTAAACTCCGTTTTCGTTTTTTCGTTCAAAGACAGATTCTGAAAGTAGTCCTTATCGAATCCTACCCAGTCTAAGTCCGGATTCGAACCGGGAGTTTCGTCGGCTTTCCGATGGGTAGTAAGCCAGGCATGTGAAACCATTGTGCCTAAGGGATAATTAGCCAAAGCATCCAGATGGAGATTATAATAGGTACAATTAACCATTTTTGATGGAAATAGTACCTGAATCTCTTTTATGATATTTTTATACCTTAAATAAATCTGCATTTTGCTACCTATAGTGATCTCATTGATGGCTTTAGCTGTAATCATTAATTTATTTTTACCCTCTTCCTGAATAATTTGTTTGTCAATTGTAAAATATTGTTCCGAACCGGAAGATTCTATAGTGATATCCTCTTTCTGTAAATCGCTTTTTTCCGTTTCTGCTATGGTAGCCACATAAGTATAAGCTTCTTTTTCACCTGAAAACCCAATTTTGTAGTAATGCGTTTTACCTACGATAGAAAACTTCGAATTGGTAACGGCCAGATAGTTTCCACTTTGGTTCGCGATAAAGTCATAGGAAGAGTGCTCCTGAATGTCAATCGAGCCTTCTCCTTGAGCAGAGTTAATTGGGTTGTCCATTGCCTCTTCCTCAGTGCTATATCCATATCCGATATCACTCTTTAGCGTGATGACATAATCTTTATTTCGCTTAATATCAATCAGTTTTCCTCCCTGGCGCATATCAACCCGGTAAAAGCCCTCTATGTGGGTATTCCCCAGCTTCTTGGTAGCTTTAACAATAATGTATGCCTCATCGTTTTCCGGGAAAGTTTCCGAGTTCCGGGTTTCAGGCACGAAGACAGCCTTTTTCTTATTATCATACGCCTTTATATCCTGCTCATAAGGAACATTTTCAGGTCCACCTATATTTTTGATGGTTTCTTGCGGAAATACATACCCTTGTTTGCGGAAAGCAAATGTACGGAAACCAAGTAGCCGCACATCCTTGCCTTCAACCACTATCCGGAGTTTGGCCACCGCACGGATAAAATTAATACGCCCAAGCTCTGAATCACCAATTTGCGCACCCTCTTCAAAGTCCATGACCCCTTGGTCATAAAACATCGGGATCAAATCTCCCGGATTCAGGGGTAAACTAAAATGAACCTGTTCCCGCAGCACACTCCAGTTTTTGCCTATCCAGCTATCATCCGGCGTGATATTTGCCACCAAACGGATATAACACTGCTTATATTTCCCGGGGTTGGCTACGGTAGCTACCCCCTGATTGTCAAGCGTAGAATGTCTTTTAAACGTTTCGAGTGTCTTACCTTCCTTATCGAAAATCAGCACATAAATGCTTTCTACTTTGTCTTCCACCTCACCGGTTTCTCCTTCGGTATGGGTACCTCGGGTCTGTATGTTGGTTTGAGCCAATGTAGGGGTGGTAAAGTAAATGGTGACCTCTTTACCATTGCCGATGACAACCGAATCCGTATCGTCTACACATCCTGATAAAGAAACCATTGAAAAAAGAGCAATGAATAGTTGAATAGTTAAGAACGTTTTTTTCATAGGTTGTGTTTGTTTTATTGTTATCGCTAGGTTCAGCAAACCGTTTTATCCTTTCTGTATTCCAATTCTATAGAAGAAGAAAAAAGAGCAAATAAAAAACCGTTTTTTAGGGTTTATTTGTATGCAATTTTATTTTAATTGCAATCTTGGATTGATCGGATAACGTTGTATTCCTAAATAACAGGTAAAAATACCCCTGCTTTACTGTTCCATCCTGAGTGAAATCTTGGAATTTTAAATCCAATCTATAACCTTGTCCAAAAGATTCTGGCGTAAATCCGAAGTGATCGTCGGCATTGGTAGCCAGTGTTTTTTGTGCTCCGACATATTCCATATAAGTAGTTCCTCCAAAATTAAAATAGAGCACGCCATTCCAAGAAGTTATACCTTCCGAAGTGATTAGATCTAAATAGACTTCCCGTCGGTCAATATTCACGATGCTGGGAGCATTGGGGTATAACTCAATCGGAATCGGTTCACCGTAATAATCCACCCAGAAATAGATAAAGACGTCAAGCCCTCTTTCTGTTACACAGACCTTTGCTTTATAATTCGAGTTTCGCACAACAGATATAGGGTTAATCAACTCACTACTGAGTTTAGGAATTGCCATTTGGTCAATTTCATTCCACACTGTAACATTATCTTCCGGCATTTGTAAAAAAAGACGTGCATTCAGGTCGTTATTGCCCCCATCTTTCCCCACAATATCAATCCAAGTAGGCATGACAGGAGTTTCACCCGGTTTGCGCAGAAACTCGGGGATGTAGAAGGTCATTATTTTCGTGGTGGCATTGGGCGTATTGTAAAAATCATCACCCAAGTCAACCGGTACCTCATAGTTACCTAATGTACCGGTATGGGTGGGAACATTAAAAGTAGCACCCGGTAGTGTAAAATACTCAGGTATATTTTTAAAAACGAGCTTCTCTATTTTCTTGGACTCCTCACCCGGTTGCAGATCTTGGTTATTTATAAATTCAAGCTCCACCTTGGCAAAGGCTCGCACTAGAAAAATTGAATGCCGTAAAGGGGATTTTTGAGTATGTTCCTTTTTTAATTCTATCCCAGGATAATAGGCACTCATTAAAAAAGGTGTCTTTTCAGAGGGAGTAAATCCCCATTTGTAAGGTAGTTTTTTAAAGAAATCCTCATCGTTGAAGTTGGAGATATTGCTTATCCCTTCCAGTTTAGTTGTCAAATCAGGATAACCCGATTCATTGGCTACAAACAGGAAATCATAGATACCCGGATCTAATCCTACCAATTTGGAAGGTGAATTCAAACCTTCTGGGAACTCTAATAGCTCATTGTACATCACAGTACCCAAACCTTGTTTAAAGGCTAAAAAGCGAATTTCCTTAACCTGGTTTTCGTCTGTACTATTGAATGTATTTGAATGAAGTTGAAGAAATACTTGTCCAGAGAGTCCATTTCCTTTTTCTCCATCCAGTATGCTATCACAGGATAAAAAAAGTAGAGAAGCCACTATTGCCATTACGAATGGTAATAGTGGTTTGTGTGTTTTTAGTATGTGTTTTTTCATAGACTGTTCTGTTACTTTTATCGTTCTAGGACAGTAAGCTATATTTTTTTCAAAAAAATATTATAGTTCTATATCAATTAAATTAATTACCCATCCATTAATAATAATCGTAGCATTTAGCCAGGTGGAGGTATCTCCCGATACATAAAGGGTTATGGAAAAATGATCTTTTCTATCTAAGTACTCTTGGAAGGTCATGTCATCGGGGAGGTACCCTTCTGATTTTAGCAAACGAATTAAATCAAGTAAGCTTTCATCCACTACTATTTCATTGTTCTTATTTTCAACAATCAGACGGATGTCATGATTTTCAATGATTCGGGAGAAGGCAAACTCAGTCGCTACGGCATTGAATTGTTCTTCGGGTATTTTATGGTCGAACTCGTCCTCGCGGAGAGTAGTTTTTTCATAATAAAAGGGAGTATAGGTAATGGGGCCATCTGATATTACATCGTAATTATAATTAATGATGCCGTTACCGTCTCTTTCTTCAATGCGTACCTTGAAATCATCCGTAGTAATTGCGTTTTCACTCTTATCTATCAGAATAACGCGAATTGTATTATTTACCTTTTTTGTTGGGATGATTACCTCTTTGTGTGTGGCCTTGTCGGTCAGGCGGGTCGGTACGTAACCCACTAATAAGTTATTTAAATTGGAATTAAACGTGGTGTTGTTTTCCATACGTTGTAACGTAGCTTTTACCTCGTCTATGGTAGAAGTTCCCGGTGTTAGCATGGGAAACTTGAAGTTGGCGCTTTCGTGAGTCAGTTCGTTGCTTTGCGCCCAAGCCACGAATTGGTAGTTGCCCTTAGGCAAGTCGGTTAGTTGGATCACATAATCGTTGGTAATATGGTCTCCTTCATCGTGTAGGGTACGGAGTAACACACCTTTTTCATCGAAAATATATAATGTGATTTCATCTACTTGTTCACCAAAAGTATTTGAGTTGAGCATATTGTACGAAAAGTCGAAGCGAATGTCGGTAGTACAATCGTCGAAATCCTCTTTAATGCAGCTGCTTAATAACAGAAACGATAAAAGCAGACCGGAGAATTTTATCAGAGATTGGTTTGTTATCATCATTATATAAATTAGTTGTGATAAATCCGTTGTTTGTGTTAAGAGAAAGAAAAAGAAAAAAAGTTATCGCCGTGCTCGCCGTAAAGGCTTCACGGCGATAACTTTATATTTGTTAGTTGATATTAAGTACGCTTAGGTTAGAAATCAATAGGAATTTCATTCAATACCCAAGGATTAACTTCTACAGTAACTTGTAAGTAGGTTTCATCTGTGTCGACTCCAGGATCCGGATCTTCTGTAGTTCCTTGATTATCGCCACCTGGTACGTCAGAACCAAGTTTAGAAATACTATTTATAGTTAAGCTGTAAATAGAGTTTCTCATTACTGTGTAATAAGGAAATGTATCTGTACCAGTATCAGTATCAACAGTTACTTTGTAGTTTCTATCTTTAATGTAGTAGGTGTAATAAACATTACCCTTTTCATACACTCTGATATTTAATGCACGTAATTCCTCTGATTTTTTTTCATCTAATTTAGTTACATATTCACCATTAGCATCCTTTTCATTAAAGTCTGCGTGTTCTTGCAGCTTAGCTAAATCTGTATAAATGGTATTGTAATAAGTATAGAAGTTTTCCCCTTCATTCATTACTATACGATAGATAACACCTGTAGAAGAGTTGATACCGGCAGTTAAAACTCCTTTATCAGTAAATTTAAAAGGTGCACGGTTCTCAGTTGTATAGATAGCATTTGTTGAGAAAGGACTCTTTGGAAATTTGTCAGTATCAATAGTTAAGTCTATTAGACCAACAGTTTTATCACCTGCTTCATTCTTTCCAACGGTCCCAAATGTAGAAATGGGGTTATAGTACCCTGAAACTGGATGAGTATCAAGTGTTCCTACCGGTGTCATTAGTGGAGTTCCGCTAACCTCTTTTCCGCCTTCAGTCACTTTTTCTGCCCAAGTTTGGAATAAGTTAAACTGTGTGTTCCCGTTTATTAATACAAAGCCTTCTAGCTTTGCATTAGCCAAAACAGCTTTAAAAGCTTCATCTGCTTCTCCCTCTTTAGGTAAATCCAAGGTTGCACTCTTATGAACAACCTTTACTGCAACACGATCCACTTTTGCAGTAGCTTTTGCTGGGTTATCCTTTTTGTTATTAGCTCCAATAATAACTTCTGATCCGGTAGATTTTACTTCATCACATGCTGTTGTCATAAGAAATAACCTTCACTATAACCACCTTTAGCTTGTGCCTCTGTAACATTCGTGATAACATCTTCAATTGAAGCACCTATTGCTTTCTTAGTCATTCCAACTGTAGGATTAGCTACCACAAATAAGTTATAAGTTCCTTCAGGAACCGAGAAGGGATCTGTAACTCGTTCTTTGTTGATGCCTGGTTCATCAGCACTTACGATTTCACCTGATGTTTGATCCACCAAATAAACCCAAACCTTTGCAATTTCATTTTCAGCACCTTCACCTGGTTTTGTTCCATCACCACCTGGAGCTGGTTTTGTTTTAGTTGCTGGTGGTCTTGGACTATCAACAGCAATCTGTAAGTAGGTGTCATACTTAGCTGTCGGCTCACCACCATTATTTATGGTGTCGTCGTCGCTACAACCCACAGTAAATAATCC
>FZPS01000109.1_pt1058 | contig 12979 bp, 20 predicted proteins | sample 1817821 | NCBI WGS metagenome assembly FZPS01 (sample SAMEA104158645, study PRJEB21678) | metagenome | place: Germany | collected 2015-04-21 | reverse complement strand
AATTCGCGCTTGTACTTTTCAGGCGCGGTTTTCGCCGCTTCTTCCACACCCGCCACAGCTATACCCAGGTTGCTGGACGCGCTTTTAAGCTTGTAATACAAGTCAAACAACGCTTTTAATACGTCCCCCGCGGTGTCTGCTGTTTGTCCTATTTGACGGCTTGGTTTTGTCACTGGTCTTGCTCCTTAGTAGTCGAGCCGGTTGAGCCGGTCCTCATCGAACACTAGCTTTGATTTTTCAAGGTCAAGCGCGGCCAATAGGGTGATCGCGTTGTAAAGGTCCGGGTTGTGCCACACGTAGCCCGCATAAATGCGACTGTCTGGGAGTGGGTGACGCGCCTGGTAGCGTTCCCCACTTTTACGGGTTAAGAACACGGCGTGGTCGTCGGTCTCCCACGCATATTCCAGCGTGTCAGCCACGTATTGCGCGTCGGTTTTTTCTACCCATTTACAAAACTCCTCGTAGCTAGACACACTGATTAGCTTGTATAAGTAGTCGAATTCTTCTGACTGGGTTTCGTACAGGGCGATAACGTCGTCTATGTCTGCGAATTCTGGCGTGTCACAATCGCAATAGTGCTCGCCGTGCGGCCAGGCACAGTCGAGAGATAGGCCATTAATGCAGTTAGTGGCGTGGTAGATAAACTCTGCCATGCGCTCAACGTTGTCCTCTCCCCTCACATCCTCGAAGTATTCCTCAGGGGGTATGACACGATCATTTTCAACGTCCACCAGCATCCAATCACCATGCGCGGCCTGCAGCCACGTCTTGTAGTGGCGCACGTAGAAACCGGGTTTGCGCGTACAGTCAATGCGCGCCCCGTTGCCAATGTCATCTTGCAGCTCAGGCTGAAACCCGGTCAGCCACTCCACCAAATCGGGAATGTTCGCTCTGCTCATTTGGCTTCTCCTTTCAAAATTTGTTGTAAACGCATTAACTCAAGTACTGCCTGATGCAAATGCGACCTCGCATGCCGCGCCTGGAACAACGCGGGCCGCGACAATTGCGGCGTGTCAGGGCTATTAGTCAGCCGGTCAAGCTGTCTAGAATCCTGATCAACACGGTCAAGAAGCACCGCGAGCGCGTCTAATAGTTGGGTTTCATGCATCGTCCGGCCTCGCTCCAGTCAACAATGCGGCCAAGTCGCGTAGCGTCATAGTTATCCACTGGTCGCCAGGAGTGTTATTCCCATGCCTTTTATGAGCGATCAGGCCAACCTGCGCGTCATCATTACCGCGCTCTATTTCGACTTCACTAGCCCACGTGCCAAGATTCATGCGCGCAGTGTTTTTGCATTCGATGACTATGCGCATCCCCATGTGGCGCAGGCCAGTGATGTCACCACGGTCATTCACACCGTTCTTAGTGCGGCGTTCCACACGGTCATCAACATGTAGCGCTAAATAGTCGGCCACCTGTTTTTCAAACCTTGCGCCAGCCTGGCGAGCACTCCGATTCGAACGATTCCTAACAGTCACAACAAAACCTCTCCTTCTTCTAAAACTTCTATAGCGAAATCTCTGAGGACCTGACTGACCCTCACTTGTGAAGCCACGCCAGTAACCTCATGGTCAGACTCAGGCGTCACCGCATTCAGGGTCTGAATGTTCTCCATGAGCACACGGTGAATTACTGGGTCTAACGTGCCCGGAGCTAACAAGGTCGTAACTGTCACCCGTCGATCTTGACTAATCCGGTGAATCCTGTCCTCCGCCTGAACAACGTTCGCAGGCGTCCAGTCAGTCTCTACAAACAACGCGTCCGAAGACCTCGTCAAAGTGAGACCCGTTCCTGCAGCAATGATCTGGGCTATCAGCACGTCGACCTTCCCCGCCTGAAAATCTGTGACGGTTTGGTCTCGCTCATCTGGTGGTGTGGCACCATAAAACGTGCGCACCTGTAAGCAAGGGTCGTGTTTGCGAAGGGCGTCTTTTAGTCCAAGGATTACGTCAGTATGCACAGCCCAAACAATGAGTGGGCGATTGTTGGTGCCTTCTATGTGGTTTGTTATCCAGTCAAGGGCGGCGGGTATTTTCGCTAACCCAGTGCCACGGTGAAGTTCTGACACGAGCGGACGAGATTCCTTAATCCACTCGTCTAAATGCTCAACGCCATGTTTCTTAACATGGTTTAAGAGTTTCTGTTCAACTGGTTTGAAAGCGTCCCTAACCTGCTTATAGTCAACGTCTACGAACTGGACGTGCCTCGACTTGGTTGGCAACTGTGTGAGGACTTGTTTTTTTGTGCGTCTGACCCACACGTGTTGTTCGAGTCGTTCATGTAAATCAGGTAAAGCTTCCGGACGCGGGTCACGCCCGTTGAAAAAGTTTTGTTTCGTGTACGTGTCCACATAGTTGTCTGGAAAATGTTTTAACTGTCCAAGCATCCCCAAAGTAGGTAGCAGGTCCAACGGGTTCGAAACAATCGGAGTACCAGTCAACGCGAGCATGCGTTTACAAGATTTCGACAGGTGCCAGACTTTCCGTGTGCGCTTAGCCTTATAGTTTTTCAACCGGTGTGACTCGTCAACTATCAACAAATCCCAAAACTGTTTCGATAATTCTTCTAACAGTTTCGGCCTTGCCGTAATCAAAGTATCTGACGTGACTACGTAACCCACGTTTGGAAGTTCAGGCGTGGTCTTGTTTTTAGACGTGACGGTCACAACCTCGCCTGGCGTGGATTCGTCTAAATGTTCGAGTTGGTTGGACCTGCGGATCTCGTTTGTCCAGTTCGTAATCAGAGCGGGCGGGCAAATGACAATTATTCGCTTCGCTCCCATCAAGCCAGCTGCGAGGATTGCTTGAATGGTTTTGCCGAGGCCGGGTTCATCTGCAATCAGATTGTGGCCCTGATACGCGGCTTGGATTGCGCCTTGAATTTGGTATGGATAGGGCTGGGGCGTGAACCAGCCGGGCCCCGTTTTTTCTGGTGTGTAGCCAACATAGCCAGGTTTTTTGTAATTATGATCGTAATTTACGTTTTTAGTCGTAATTTCGTCGTAATTCGTGTTTTCAGTAGTTAACCCTAAAAAAACATGGCTAAGTTGGCTATGTTCGCTTTTTCGGCTTGATACTGCGGGAAAGTCTAGCCGTGTTTGTTGTTTAATAGTTGGCTTAAAGTTGGCTTTCTGGGGTATAAGTTGGCTCTGAGCTTCTAGCCGTATTCCTGGCATGTTAGTCATAGCCATGTTTTGAAACTGGTTAGCCACATAATTGTTGGCTCTTTTTTTCGAGGGGTTCACAGTGCTCCTCCGAGGTCATTCCAAGCATCGTTTTCATCTGGTTCTGGTCCGGCTGCATACAGGGTTGCGTTGGTGTAGAAACTGGTTCCACTTGTGTGAGTGCGCCCTATGTCGAAGCGTTTTTTAAGTTCCCGAGTGAACATGTGGCCACTCATTGGTTTCTCTGCCTGCTCGTCGCACCATTGCTTGTAGCGTCGTTTCACGTCAGCCTGCGGTACGCGGACAGCAGTTCCTCCGCCGAGTTTGAGGTGTTCGGTGACGAAGCGTGCGAGGCTGTCTTCTTCTTCTGCGTATTCTTGACTAGCTTCGATAACTGAGTCGGGTTCTTGTAACCCGTTTGTGAGCATGTTGGCTGCGCCGTCTACTACCCATTGGAGGATGCCGGGGCCTTCTTCTTCTATTAGTAGGTCGGTTAGGTTGTCGATCATGTCTTCTTTGCGGACTTGGTTGGTGAAGCCGATTAGGCGTAGTCTGCGCCAGAAGCTGGGGCCGCCTGCACTGACGCGGGGTTGGTGGTTGCCCATGAGGAAGAGTTTGTGTGTTGGCCTGAAATCGTAGTGGTCTTCTCTCATGCGCCTAGCGGTGAGTTGGTCTCCTCCGGTGAGTAGTTTGACTTTGGCTTCGTCGAAACGGTCGGATGGGTTTATTTCGCTGGAGACGACGAATCGGAGGCCGTCGAGGCGTGCGATTTCGGTTTCGTGTGTGGTGATGGTTTTGGCCATTAGGAATCCTGCTGGCGCACTGCCTGCATAGTCTCCTAATAGGTGCATGATGACGTCTGTCAGTACGCTTTTGCCGTTGCCTCCGGCTCCGTAGAAGAAGGGGAGAATATGGTTGCGGATGACTCCGGTGGCTGCGTAGCCGAGGAGGTCTCGCACGTATGCGATGATTTCGGCATCCTTGTTGAACGTGTCATCTAAGAACTTGTCCCACCGTGGTGTGGGCATAGGTTTTGGGGTGGCTGTCGTTGTTTTTGTGTGGAGTTTGTGCGGGTTGCTGGGCATGAGTTCGCCGGTTTGTAGGTTTACGATGCCTCCGGGCGTGTTCAGCTCTAGGGGGTGGGCGTCGTATTCTTCTGCTTTCCTAGCGATTCTGCGGTCTGTGGATGCGAGGGCTAGCCGGCCTGTGATGCCACTGTTTTTGAGGGCGGCTTTTTTCCATGTTTCTTGTTTACTGTTTTCAGGCGTGATGGTGCGCGCGTATTGTCGTGCTAGTTCGCGGACGTAGCCTCCGTCGCTGGGTTGCCATTCCCATTTGTGGCCGTTCCAGTGGAGCCACTTTGATCGTTCGATGCAGTAAGTGATTTCGTTTTGGTAGGTTTCGACAATATTTAGTGCGTCGTAGTCTTCTGACCCTTCTATCGAGGTGGCGGTGTTGCCGGGCATAGGGATTATGGTGGCTACAGTGTTGCCCTCCACTGTTGCTTCTTCCCCGCTGAGAGTGGGTGTGGGGTTGTTTTGGCGTTGGGGGATGTCTAGGACGATTTTTTCGCTTGGCTTGCCGTAGCCTTGCCGGGCTAAGTCTTTGGCGCAGGCTTGGTGGTCGCCGTTGTAGTTAAGGATGGCGTGAGCGTGGAATTTGGATATTGGTGTTTCGGTTTCGAATTCGGTGGAGGTGCTGAAAACGTAGAGGCGGTCTGCGTCGTCGGCGTGGCCGGTGGTGGCGCTAATACCGGGCGTGGTTTTACCTGGCCTGCGCCAGTAGGTTGTGCCCGAATGGTCGGTGTGCAGGAGGGTCCAACCGTGGGGTTCGAGGATATCTTGCCACGTGGCTTTTTGGTTGTAGTCTTCTCCTGGCTTCACACCCTCACTGTCCATACCGTTTACAACTGTGGGCGTGAATGTGGGCTTCTCGGTGGGTTTCTCGATTGGCTCATCTAACGTTTTGAAGAGGCTGTGGAGTGCTTCTACTTCTTCTTTTGTGAAGGTGGGGACGGTTGTGGGGTTGCCGAATAGGCTGGTCCAGGCTCGCCCGGTTTCGTGGTGTGTGCCTGGCGTGGGTGCGCAGATGCTGTAGCCGCCTTCTCCTCTGGTTTCGGCTAGGACTTGGATTTTCTGGTTTGGGTGTGTTTCTAGCTCGTTGGGGGTGCTTTCGCGGCGGGCGAGTTTCGTGTTTCCTGCTACTGGTTGTGTGCTGCGTAGGTAGTAGTGGATGCCGCCGCTGGGTGTGGCTTCGCTCCATCCTTGGGTGAGGCGTTGCCATAGCTCGTCGAGTCCGCTGTTTTCGGCGAGGTCTTTTAGGTGGCTGATTTCGTGTGCGGCGCGGCCTTCTAGTTCGATCATCTCCAGGTTGCCGCTAACCGCGCCGGTGATGATTGCCAGCCCATAGTTAGTGCCTGTGAACCAGTGTCGGATTTGTTGTTTGCTGGCTAGTTCGTGTTGGTATTGTTTCCAGTTGACTGCGGGGCGTTTCGCGCCCATGGGGCCGGCTGGGTGGATGGGGATGACACTGATGCCCATGGTGTGGGCTTGTAGTGCTGTTGTAAGGATCGGGTTTTCCACTTCGCTCTTATTCCCCTTCTTGCATGTTCTTTTTGGCTTGTTTTTCGCGCCCGGCCCGCTACTTGCAAGCGGCGTGTCCAGCTGGGTCTGGTCGGGCTAATGTGGTTGTTACTGGTTGTTGATGATTTGCTGTACTTGGTCTGCTGGTAGGCCGAGCGCGCTAGCGATCGTTTCCGCGTCCATGCCGTTGGCGGCCAGGTTTAGGACCTGCTGTGCTTGGTCTACCTGTTGGTTTACGGCCGCTACTTGCGCCGGTGTGGTGGGTGCCGGAGCGTCCCACGGGTTGGTGGTTAGCACCGGTGCCTGCGGAGCTTGCGGGGCCTGTGGTTGTAAGGTTTGGTTCATTTCCTGTGTAGTAGCGGGAATGATTTCGTACTCGTACACGTTCTGCGTGAAAGTGTTCTTATTGCCCTGTACTTGTTCTTTGCCCTTGTAGGTGATGGTGAAGAATCCGCCTGGTGCGAGCGCGTCGCTTGCTTTCTTGAGTCCTAGATTGCTGATCGCTGTTGCGAGCGCCTGTTTCTGGGTTCCCCACGTTTTGATGTAGACACTGCGTAGCCCGTCGTCGTCCTGAATGGTGGGGTCACGGTCGGTTTGGAGTGTTAGCACGATTTGACGTTTCGCGTCGCCCGAGGGCCACGTGTCAATCTCGTTGGACCCGTATTTGTATACGTCGCGCATTTGCGCGTCAATGATTTTCCCTCCAGCGCTTGCGCCTGGCTGTGGGTCTTTCGGCAAGATGTTCGGCATGCCGGGGCGCATTGCATTGTCTAGTTCTGAAGCGAAATCTGTGAATGACATTGTGAATATTCCTTTTCTTGTAGTGAACTTTTTTCGTGTTGTTAGAGGTTTAGGTCGATGCCCTGATATGTGTCGATTCGGGGCGTGTAGTCTGCGTATTTTTTGCAGTCCCAACAGTTGTCTGCACGCGGTAGTTGTTTCACGTATTCGTCTGGGTCTCCGATTGCGGTTTCGATTTCTAGGTTCGTGTTGATCCGGTTCGCTCGGTTAAGCGCGTCAATAGCGACTTGTGGGTTGTAGGGTTCTGTCCACCAGAATCCGTCAGACATTTTTGAACGTGTGCGGGGCAGGAAGTAGATGCTCACGTGGCGTACGGGTATTCCAGCGTCGTTCCATCCTTTCGCGTATAGGTGGGCTTGCACTTTGTATTGGTGGGAGGGTCCTGACCGGTATTTGTTTAGGCTGGCTTCTCCGACGAATTTCCAGTCGACCGTCATTCCCGTGACAGTGTCGAGAAGGTCCGTGCTACCCCAGATTTCCGTGTTTCCGATGTGTCCAACCATTACTGGCGCTTCCGTCAAAAACCGGTGCAGCCGTTGGCCTTGTTGTTGTTCGTAACGGTTGAAGAATTGTTCAAATAGCAGGTGCGCGCCGGTGCCGATGGTAGAGGCCCAGGGGATTCCGTATTCTTGTTTTTCCCATCCTGCGAGTCGTGCTGCTAGGCAGTGGTCGCACGGGTTTCCTATTTCGGATGGTCCGATTATTTTTTGGAGGCTGCGGGGCTGGTTGATTATCGAGTCTTCAATGATTCCTCTGATTTCTTCTAACGCGGTGCCCGCGTCAGCCTGGGGGTTGAATTTTTTCGTGTGCGTGTAGGTGGTCATGGGAGTGGGTCTTCTAGAATTGTCCAGATTGGAGTGTTTTGGTCTGCGAGGATGCGGTTGTAGTGGTTAGTGATGCAGGGTGCGCCGTATTTGTGTTCTTGTTTCGCGGCTATTCCTTTCCGGTAGACGGTGACACCATCACAGTCCGCGCTTTTGGTGAGGATTAGTGTTCCTGGTTGGACTTTGTGGAATGGTGTGGGTGTGAAATGGGTGTTCATTTGATACGCACCTGGCTTCGCCCTTGCGTGTAGTAGTCGCGGGTTTCGAGGTAGGTTTCTGCGAATGCTTCTCTGACTCGTTTGGTGTCGATGGTTTGTTTGTAGAGTTGTGGGTATTGCATGGCCGGGTAGTCGGTGGCGAGTTTCCTGGTGTTTAGGCGGCGGCTGGGTTTTGTGATTGTTAGCGTGTAGTCGCCTGCCGGGTAGTTGCCTGGCTCGTGGGTTTTTAGTAGGTGGTCTTCTAGTTCAGCGTTTTGTTGTTCTAGGCTCGCGATTTGGTGTTTGTTGTCTAGGATTTGCGTGATGATTGCTGCGGTTTTGTTTGGCTGGTTCACTGGTTGCTCCTTGCTGGTTGTGTTTTGTGTCTGTTGGATGATGGTGTTGTGCTTGTTGTTTTCGAGATTGTCGGGTTTCGTCGTTGATTCCGATTGATGTGATGGCTAGGCCTCCGAGGGTGCTTGCCAATGCGTATCCGGCCCACGCGCTGTCTGGGTCGTAGGATGTGCAGAAAAGCATCACGAAGCCGATGAGAATGGATGCGACACCGAAGGTGATTAGTTTTTTATTTCTTGGCTGCATGTCGGGGCTCCTTCCCGAGTACGTCGCGCATTTTCCGTGTGCGCCTGTCGACGTACACGTTGAGGGCGACGAAGCCGACTGCGGTGATGAAGCACAGGACTAGTGCTGCGATTACTAGCGGATTAGTGGTCATTTATGGTTTCTCCTCGAGGATTAGGATGCGAAGGTAGTGGGGTGCCCTGTCGATGACTGGCTCCTTGTAGGCGGCCATGTAGTCGTTTTGCGGGTGGTCCATGGTTGTGCGCGTGATTGACACGTAGTGCCTGTTTTTAGCGGGCTCGTTGTCTTTGAATAATCCGTGCCATAATTCGTCTGCTTTCGCGACTCGTTTGGGTCCGTCGGGTTCGATATAGGTGATGGTGTAGACCGCGCGGTCGGGGTGCTGCGGGTGTGCCGTGAAATATCCTTGTATGCCTTGGCTGTGCGCGCGTTCTAGTTGTGCACTCACGACTGGGTTGAATCTGAATTTTGTTAGGTTTCGGATTTGGCGTGTTTTTGGATACTGCTCTTGCGCTGCTTTCTTATTTGTGGGTAGAAGGTCGTAGAGGGCGGAGAATTCGTTGGTCATGGTGGGGCCTTTACCAGGGGTGGTTGTCGATGAATTCGTTGAAGGCTTTGCGGCTGATACGGACGGTTCGTTCTTTGCGGAAGGCTCGTAAGGAGCGGTCTGCGAGCCAGTCGTTTACCGTGGTTTTCGAGACGTTCATTAGCTGGGCTACGTCTTCGACGGTTAGGAAAGCTTTCTCTTCAAGCGGAGTGCTCATAGGTGTTCAGTCTTTCGACGATTTCCTGGTCGATGATTCCGAGGATTTCCAGGAAGGTGAATCCGTCTGCCGCACTGTCGATCAAGTGCGCTGCGTCGTGGGCTGCGTCGGTTAGTTCGTGGTCGTGCTCGTCGAGTTTGATTTCTAGGCAGGATGCGAGTTCGCGTGCTTCCTGGAGGGTTTCCAAGGCTGTTTCAACGTATGCGCGGATGGTGCTGGCGATGTCGTTGATTTCGTAGTCTTTTAGTGGCCGCTGCTCGATTGTGGCTTCTCGCCACGTGTTGTGCGCATTGTGGTAGAAGCATGTGAGCTGGTCGTCGAGTCCTTTAACGGTCATGATGCTTGTCCTGTTTCTGCTTTGAATGGGGCGGGGATTAGCGCGCCTGGTGAGACTTTGAGGGCTATCGCGATTCGTGCGAGTTCGTCTAGGGAGAAGCTCCCTACGCCCTTCATTTTTCGGTGGAGTGTCGTGTAGGGGATTGCCGCGTCTGTAGCGACTTGAAGCATGGACATGTGTCGTTGCTCCATTGCGTTTTCAATGTTTGTGGTGACTTGCTTGTTGGTCTCTGCGTTATCCATATGAATAACGTAACAACTACATCAACGTTATTCAAGTGGATAACAATATAAATATAAGTGAGTTAGGTCACACAAGGATTATCCAAATGGGTAACAGTGAGATGATAGAAGTCTAGGAAACGGGGAGGGCAATGGACATCAAAACAGTTGGAGTGAAATTCAATAAGTACACGGCTGCGCGTCTTAAAGCCGAAGTTGAATACGCAGGGGTAAGTCAACGCAATCTAGCTCGACTACTGAACACAACTGGAGCCCAGGTCAATCATTACTTAAATAACAACAGGACTATTCCTATCGACTTTTTAGGAAGAGTCTGCAAGGTTATTAATGCTGATCCTGCTGAAATTGTGAATCGTGCTTGGGATGACACTCGAAAAGCCCAGATAAGGGAACAACTAAGCGCGGGTTCCTTTACTGTCTACGATGGTGAAGACGAGGAGGAGCTTATTAGCGCTGCGCTCGATGATGAACGTCACGCCTTTTCCCAGCATGGTGACGAGGATGAGCTGACACAACTCGACCCGTAGAGCGTCGTGTCCGTGTCCTGCGGTATGAATAGGAACATGACTGACAAACGACTTGAATGGCTGGAAGGAATAGCCCACGCCGCAGGAATCACAATCATTTATAAGCCCCTGCGGCCTGATTTGAAGGGGTATTACACGCACTCCAAGTGCTCCATAACTGTTAGCAGTCAACTCACCACAGCACACACAGTAGGCACGCTAGCGCACGAGCTGATTCATGCGTTGCATGAGCATGACGGTCCACAGTCAGACGTGGTGGAAGCAAGAGTAGATAAGCTCGCAGCGCGCCTCCTAATCTCCCCCAAAGAGTACGCGCAGGCGGAGCGATTGTGCGGCCCTCACGCGGGCGCGATAGCCCGCGAGCTAGAACTGCCGCGCTGGGTGGTGCAAGCCTGGCAGGACCAGGCGCAAGCGTGCACGTACGATTTTGCTAGAACCTCGCCAGAACCTAGAGTTTTAGAGTTTTTTGCGGATCGTTGATTTTGCGGGGTTTATTAGGGGTGTGGGTTAGGCTCCGGATAACTGCCCCCTTGTTTTGGGCATGAAAAAAGAGGGGCCCCCACCCAGTCAACCCAGGTGAGAGCCCCTCTTTTGCTTAATCGCCGTGGCCGGTCTTGTCCCCCTCAACACGATCTTTAAGATTGTCGATGACCGCTTGGTCGACTCCCGCTTTGTGCAGCTCTCGCAAAGCATCATACAACGCGGTTATCGCGTCGAAATGCGCGGCGCGTTCCTTCCCCAACTCATCCGCGATCTCTTTTTGAATCTCACGTTTCTTACGTGGCCGGCCCTTCACCCATTCAATCACACCCCAGAAAAGTTTAGGCACGATAGCGACTACAAGGCCGGAACCGAGGATTGCGGAAACCATTTGCGAATCCAAAGGCTGGCTTCCTTTCTCTTATTTCGTGATGCCCCGAACCTTGATAGGAGGATCGCCTGGCGTGACGTCAAAATCTTTAATCCGTATCCACCGGGTCACGAAAAACGTGATGACGATAAGTCCTAGCCAGCCAGTGCTTGTTAGGCCGGTGAGAGTCAGCCACGTTATGACGCCGGCAATACTGGACATGATCGCGGCCCGCTCCAACTGGTAATAGCCGAAAAGGCTCGTCGGGACACCGAAAGCACCACCCGTGACAAGAAAAAGGCCGTGAATGTAATCCACAGCCTGGGTCTCACCTTTCAACGCGATCGCTCCGACTATGAAAGTCATCAGATAAGCCACGCTCATAGCCACGGCTATTGACTTGGGCTCATGCACGTGCGACCAAAAAGTTTTCACCGGATTTTGTCTAAGCCATGGGAGTTTCATTGTGTTCGTCCTCTATCTCGCCCGGATTGATCTTGAGCTCTACCGCGTCGAGTACTGGCTTCATGGCGGTGTACACGACTTGCATTACTCCCAGGGCGGCGGCGATGACTGCGGCGATTTCCTGCCACGAATCAGGCCTATACGCGGCGAAAATACCCACACCCACAAGAAGCAAAGTCGCGGCAATAGCGATCAGACGCTTATACGCGGATCGTAGCTCGACCTGCGTCAAAATAGCGGTCAGCCAAGGAGCCAAAAGGCCCGCGAGCGCAGCCACGGTTAGTTCGGTTTCCATGATTACTTACCCCCTAGTTGTCGGTTGATAGCGCGTTGCATGGCTTTGACTGTCTCGACTCCCATGTATCCGTCCACGGTGACGCGGTAATATTTTTGCATAGCTTTCACCGAGTTAGGGCCCATGATGCCGTCAGCGGTCACGCCGAAAGCTTTTTGCATGCGTATGATCAGTTGGGAGCCGACGGGGTTAGAGGTCCATTCCCACCCGCCTGTAGCGGCGGGCATATACTTTCGGTTTGCGATCTCTTGGCTTGAAACGATCCCGTCCACCGGCGTTCTGTTGATACGTTGGAGGGCGCGGGTTGTGGCTGGCCCCCAGTAGCCATCCACTGTGACCGCGCTAGCTGGTTGCGGCTTGGCTTGGCGTGCGGGTTTGCCACCTGCCCTGATTTCCTCAGCCCGCTTATCCAGCCACGCGATCTTACCGGCGTAAGTGCCCGGACAAGACGTGTCTTGATAATCCGAGTGCTTAGATAGTGGTAGGTTTCCGTACACTTTGCGAATGTCTGCGACAAGTTCAGCCACAGTCTCAAGGTCGCCCGCGCTCATCCTAGGGTTGCATTCAATACCGATCGTCTTTTGATTAGACGGGTAGTGTCCGCAATGCCACGCAGTGTCCTTCAAATCGACTATGCAGGCGACCCGTCCGGCTTCGACTACGTAGTGGGCGCTGGACCCGCCGCCGGGGCGGCACAGCCATTGGACGACCCCGTCAAATGAGGGTTTCTTAGACGGGTCATCCCACCAGTGGATAACAATCCCCGTGATTTTCCTGCCCCCGCGCCCGCGCGTGTGGTTAGGACTCGTAAACTTCGTGATGTACTTGTAAGACATGGCCGTCCTTTCTCTATTTTTGGGTGTAAAAAATCCCCTTGAACGCTCGTTCAAAGGGTGTTAAAACCTGTGGGTTTATAGTGCTCGCCACGCGCCCGCAGTGTCAGGCGAGAAAACGTTAAAACTAATCAAACTCTCAAACCGGTTGCCGTCAAATGTGACAACATCGCCCGCCGCATACCACGTCTCATATTTCGCGGGGTCAGGTTTACGCCAACGCGCGCCCTCAACTTTTACCGCGTCGCGAAGCTTCACGAACTGCGCCTGATACACGCGGATAAGCTGACTAAATTGCTCAACGTATTCTAAATCGCTTTTGCGCTCTTGAGCTGCCCTAATAAGCTCGTTCAACTCCGACACGGTAAGACCACTAATATCAATCATGTGAAGCTCCTTATGCCATGCTGATCGGGTCGGCCTTCACCATGAGACGCGACAACCGCGCGTCGGCGACTAGCTGGACCGTCGACTTGTAATCTGGATTGCTCGGGCTGCT
>FZPS01000048.1_pt422 | contig 12980 bp, 9 predicted proteins | sample 1817821 | NCBI WGS metagenome assembly FZPS01 (sample SAMEA104158645, study PRJEB21678) | metagenome | place: Germany | collected 2015-04-21 | reverse complement strand
GTCAACGGCAGTCTCGCTAGAGTGCTCTTGCGTAGCAACTAACAATAGGGGTTGCGCTCGTTGCGGGACTTAACCCAACATCTCACGACACGAGCTGACGACAACCATGCACCACCTGTCTCGACTTTCCCCGAAGGGCACCTAATGCATCTCTGCTTCGTTAGTCGGATGTCAAACCCTGGTAAGGTTCTTCGCGTTGCGTCGAATTAAACCACATACTCCACTGCTTGTGCGGGCCCCCGTCAATTCCTTTGAGTTTCATGCTTGCGCACGTACTCCCCAGGTGGGATACTTATTGTGTTAACTCCGGCACGGAAGGGGTCAGTCCCCCCACACCTAGTATCCATCGTTTACGGCGTGGACTACCAGGGTATCTAATCCTGTTTGCTCCCCACGCTTTCGCGCCTCAGCGTCAGTTGATGTCCAGCAGACCGCCTTCGCCACTGGTGTTCCTCCCGATATCTACGCATTTCACCGCTACACCGGGAATTCCGTCTGCCTCTCCATCACTCAAGACGTACAGTTTCAAGTGCACCTCAAGGGTTGAGCCCCTGCATTTCACACCTGACTTGTCCGCCCGCCTGCGCGCCCTTTACACCCAGTAATTCCGGATAACGCTTGCTCCCTACGTATTACCGCGGCTGCTGGCACGTAGTTAGCCGGAGCTTGTTTTCAGGGTACCGTCATATATTCTTCCCCTGTCAAAGAAGTTTACAACCCGAAGGCCTTCTTCCTTCACGCGGCGTTGCTGGGTCAGGGTTGCCCCCATTGCCCAATATTCCCCACTGCTGCCTCCCGTAGGAGTCTGGGCCGTGTCTCAGTCCCAATGTGGCCGTTCAACCTCTCAGTCCGGCTACTGATCGTCGACTTGGTGAGCCGTTACCTCACCAACTATCTAATCAGACGCGAGTCCATCCTTAAGCGGATTGCTCCTTTGATATACCAATGATGCCATTAGTATATTTTATGCGGTATTAGCATCGGTTTCCCAATGTTGTCCCCCACTCAAGGGCAGGTTACTCACGCGTTACTCACCCGTCCGCCACTAAGTCACTCAAAGCAAGCTCTAAGTGACTCCGTTCGACTTGCATGTGTTAGGCACGCCGCCAGCGTTCATCCTGAGCCAGGATCAAACTCTCTATAACAATATTTCACTGACCGTAGTCAGTATTAACATCATTATCAAGTGAGCCTTTGCTCTTACTCAGTAATTCTCAAAAAAATCTCCGGTCTTCGTTAAACATGATCATAAACCATATCCAACGATTACCCATTTTCTTTCTGGCTTGTTTGTTACGTTGTTTAATTTTCAAGGTGCATTCTTGCGGTCCATAAACTCGCTTTACCAACGCTTTCTCGCTCTGCGTTTCGCGCTGCCCTTTTTGACCGCGGACGTTTAGTATAACATCTCTGTTTCGCTTTGTCAACTACCTGTTTTTGCTTTTTTTAAGTTTTCGGTGTCGCCCTACTGGTGGCGCCCACTAATGACGTCTCACAAAGCGACTGTCAGTATAACAAGTATGATCCCGTTTTGTCAACTGTTATTTGCTTCCGACCAAAAAAAGATTCTTTGAATCTTAGTTTGTGTCTGTTCCGCTTTTGCTAAGGGTATAGCGTAACTAGCCAGATGTTCTGAACATCATCTTGTCTGTTCGGCCCCAGAGCCCCTGCTAAGGGCGTAGAAGTGTTCCAGAAGTGTCAGCACATGTATCGCATTGTCTTTCACATATATATACTGTATAATTTGGATGAGAACATGAATCTTAATAAAGCAAACCACATAAAAGCAAACCGCATAAGCACACCTCAAAGCCAGAAAGGACTAGAGTTTAATATTATGTATAAGAAAAATTCAGAAAACTCTCCCAACACCTCAAATACTAATAAGAAGTTAAAAAGGGTTAAAATGTATACCGACGGTGCATGCTCCGGCAACCCCGGCCCTGGCGGTTATTGCGCAATCCTCATATATAATGAGCACGAAAAGGTAATCAGCGGCGGAGAAGCAGACACCACAAACAACAGAATGGAACTTATGGGAGCAATAGCAGGCCTTGAGGCGCTCCGTGAACCTTGTTCAGTTGATCTGTACTCAGATTCAAAATATCTTGTTGACGGTATCTCCAAAGGCTGGGCCGCATCCTGGAAAAGGAGGGGCTGGATTAAATCCGACAAAAAACCTGCCCTCAACCCGGATCTGTGGGACAGGATTTTGCATCTATTAGAGGTTCACGATGTTACGCTGCACTGGGTAAAAGGCCACTCTGATAATAAATACAACAACCGCTGCGATGAAGTAGCAGTCTCAGAGTCACTTAAGTACGCAAAGATCAACAATGATGTGTAATCAGCTGCGACAACTATAGAACGCACTTCTGATTGTGCCGATTGCATTTCTCTCTTCAATCAAAGTGCCATACTCCTCCAGCACACCCTCATTATAATCAAAAGCATCTATATGGTGCCCATACTCGCCCAACTGAAGAGCCGCTTTCTCGATTGCATCTCTCGCACCCCGCAGTTCGAGCCAGTAGCAATCCATATAATATGTAAGCTTCGACCGGATTTGCCGAGCGTTGATTGCTCCAACAGCATCAATTAGGTCTTCAAGGTCGCTAAACATCATATAACGAACCAGCGACTCCAAGTCCGTTTCCGCAAATATCAAAATACCCTGTTTACCGTCGAAGACTTCTATTTTCATATCACCGTTCGACTCGTATCCGAGATTACTCAATGTGTCGACTACAAGTCGCTTCATCTCTCTACCTTCAGTTGCTCCACAACATAAACCCAGATCATCAAGCTCATCATGCTGTAGAAAAAGCACAAGCATGTTGCTTCCGATTATCTGACTGGTCAAGAAAACTACCCCCAAAACGAGATTTGACCTCATTATACCTTTGCAGGGTAGCAAAAGAAATGCAAAGTTACTGCCTCAAGTGGCAAAGAGAGCAATATTATCCCACGCTTACCCTTACATACTGGATATTAACTGCTTGTAAAAGTACACGCCCCTCCCTAGTGTCTCAACATCAAGCCTTTCGTTTACACTGCGAATCGTCGCTTTTTCCGCTTCTGTCAGCACAAACGGTGTTATTCTGTAAACCGCATCGGCATTATGCTTAAATGGCGATAATGAAGTGTCCTCCGACAATATGCCGGGGGCTATTATTATGCCTCCGAATACCTCCTGCAGCGTATCCTTCAGCCTACGGTACTCCTCTCCGGAATAATTCGATATTGCAGATGCTTCCTCAGCGAGTTCTACATCTATGCTCACGCCTGTAGGCCCTAACAAATCCTCCAGGAAACTAAAAATATCCGAGCAGGAATCTCCACTGATCAATCGAGCATATACAGTGGCCTCGGCAGTCGATGGCATTAGCTTTTCTTTACCTCCGGAATGTGTCTGGGTTACAGCAAAGGTTGTTCTGAGCATAGAAGAGAATCCTTCATAGTTTTGAAGCGCTTTTAGAAGCTTCCCCTCAAAGAGCCAGAGATTTGCGGCATAGACCCTCAGTCTGAAGGGCATATATGGGGAAAATGCCTCTATCATCTTTCTCATGACTTCGGATTTCCTTATGGACTGAGGACGAAACTCAAGCCTGCAGATAGCTTCGCTTAACCGACCGATTGCGGAATACCTCGGTGGTGAGCTGATAGACCCGCCCCTCTCCTTTGCAGAGAGCTTCATTTTCATCGTGCCCTTTTCAGCTACCCCGATTATCGCCTGAGCTCTATCCAGTGGAAGTAAGTCACGAGATATGCAGCTTCCTCTACCAAAAACGGCAGCAAATCTATTAGTCCGCCTGTTGAGTGCCTCTGAAAGAATGCGCGCACCGTTGTTTTTCGATTCTGCATCACGCACTATAGCGACATATATGTCCCGCTTAGGTCTAAACCCCTCTCTTAGCAACAACTCTGTTGCTTCCAGAAGTGCACAGAGCACTCCCTTAGCCTCGATCGCGCCTCTACCCCAGACCTTATTCTCTGCAATAACTCCTGAATAAGGCGGGTGCTCCCAGTTGCCCTCAGACGACACCACATCCATGTTTGCGCAGAAGAGCATAGGGTCTTTATTATAGTCACTTCCAGACCAATGTAGGAGAAGATTACCCTCAATATCTTCGACGGTCAATATCCTGAAGATTTTCGGGTAGCGAGAGCGAATGTAGCTTATCATTCTTTCAAATGAGTCGCTACGGTTTAATTGGGAGTCGTCGGGAACCTTTGCATCCTCTGACAGTGTGGGGTACTTTATCATTGCTGAAAGAGACTCCGCCGCGCGACTCGATATCTTATCATCGACCTTGGCGCCCTCTTTGGGTACACTTTTGTCGGCAATTTGGGTTGCACGAAACAACACCATAACAAGAATAAAAATGATAGCTCCTAGCAGGAGCATTAGACTCAAATCCATGGTATCTACCTCAATAATATATGTTAGAATATCGTACTTTCGGCCTGATTAATAGCAGTATTATAGCACTCTCGAATCCTAATCACAACAGACGGCTTATAAATCATTACTCATCCGATATATATGGGACGCAATTGGTATATCTTCTCTATTTCCGCTTGCCATTTTATTCAATTTGTGTAATACTAGTGGTGTTATTTTTGATGATATTAGGCAGTTTCAGACCTAGGGTTTGGAACCACATATGAAAACATTCATTCACAAGGGGGGCACAATGGATACTCTAGATAGAATTACGAAAGTTAGAGATAACATCAAAAAGGTGCTGATCTGTAAAGACGAGACTATTGACCTGGTGCTGTCTGCTGTGCTAAGCCGGGGCCATGTCCTCATCGAAGATGTTCCGGGTATCGGAAAGACAACTCTGGTCAGGGCTCTGGCAGCTTCGATTGGCTGTACTTTCCAGCGCATTCAATTCACGCCCGATCTAATGCCTTCAGATGTTACCGGATTTACGATGGTTGATATGGCAACTGGGGAGTTGAGGTTCAAAAAGGGAGCTATAATGAACCAGATCATCCTTGCGGATGAAATCAACCGAACATCACCGAAAACACAGTCAAGTCTGCTCGAAGCGATGCAAGAGGGGCAGATAACCGTTGACTCTAACACCTACGATTTGCCAAAGCCTTTTATCGTGCTTGCTACTCAGAATCCTATAGAGCATATCGGAACATTCCCGCTACCCGAAGCTCAGCTCGACCGATTCTTTATCAAGATATCTCTGGGCTATCCCGGAATTCGCGAGGAAATTAGCATCCTGGACAGGCACGACGGTGTAGCTTCTACTTTAGATGAGCTTGAAGCTGTTGTATCCGCGGAAGATATTATTCAGATGCAGGATGAAGTCGATAGGGTTGTATGTTCCGACGCAATTAAGGAATATGTCGCGCTGATCGTTGGACAGACCCGTTCAAACAGTGACCTGCTTCTAGGTGCAAGTCCAAGAGGTGCAATCGCCCTTATGAATGGTGCAAAGGCTCATGCTTACATACGCGGTAGTGAATATGTTACCCCTGACGATGTAATATTTATGACACCCCACGTACTTGCACACCGCTTAATTCTACGCCCAGAAGCAAAGCTAAAGGATATGACGGCTGTGCGAGTTCTTAAAAACATCACCAACATGGTGAGGATACCTGATTCGGTATGAGACGCCGTAGAATCGCCTTTTTCAGCTTGACAGTAATTGCTCTGCTTGTGCTGTTCTATACCGGTGATCCGATATATTTATGGGTAGTCATATTCCAACTCAGCATGCTCGTTATATCGTTGCTTAACATATTAATAACATTTATGTCAATTCGCTTCCTCCAGAGTGCCACGCCTGAAAGTGCAGTAAAAGGTGATTCGGTTAGACTACAGCTCGAGCTTCACAATGAGTCTTTCTTCCCTTTTGCACATCTGACACTAAGGTACAGCACGCCTGAAACTCTGTATACCGGCGAGGAGTGCCATCTCTCCACATCACTGCTTCCAAGGAAGAGCGAAGTCCTTTCGGTCCCAATCAAGTGCCCATATCGCGGTCTTTATCAGCTTGGCTTCACTCAGCTTGAGGCAACTGATATATTTGGCCTTATTACTATTACAGTTCCCTTCACTGTTTATCATAATAAACCCGTTGATCTCTTAGTATACCCTCAGGTGAGAGAAATTGCTCCCGGCTCCCTCGTTAATCGCGAGATGGAAGGCACAAAAGATACTACCCAAACCCGTTCGGAAGAACTCTCGTCAATCGCGGAGATTCGTGACTACCGCGAGGGTGACCCATTAAAGCGTATTCACTGGAAGCTTTCAGCCCGCCACAAAAAGTTTCTGATCAAGGAGTTTGACGGCTCCCTTGTAACCGATAGCTTGATTCTTGTGGACTGTACAGAGCACCGACTGGAGGGAGAGGAAGCCGCGCAGTTTGAAGACACTGTTGCGGAGTGTGCCGCGACCTTCTGCAAGAGAATGACCGATGATTATCAATCTATCACAATGATTACATATGCCGATAGCCGGACTGAACTATCCGGCGCATCGCCAGTTGATTTTCCTGCGTTTCGTGAGCTTTTGGCGCGAATAAAGTTCTGCGGTGACTTAAGCATCTCTTCGGCAGTTAAGCTGGAGAGAACTCTCATGGGTAACATCGGCAGTCTGATCGTAATTACACGGTCGCCTACCGACGAGCTGTTTGAGATGCTGGTTTACCTCTCCGAAAACGACTGCCGAATAACTCTTGTCTCCGTCCTAAAAGACAACACTCCCGACGAGAACCTTATAAGGATGTTCGGCGAACTCTCTCTGCGCGGAATACGCGCTCTCTCGCTGATCCCAGGAGAAGATATTTCGCTGCAGTTGGGAGGTGGGAACCAATGACAAGAAAACAGCAGATTTCATTTGCTGCCACTGGCTATCTGGTTTCTCTGCTCTATACATACGGCATAAGCTATTCGCTTATAAAGGTTAATAATCTGGAAGTGACTTGGATTACCGCACTCCTGTACACCGCTGTGCTTCTACTCATCTTCTCCCTGATCTTCTACAATAAATGGACTACCATTGCCACGGTCGTTGTTTCCCTTGGATATACATATTGGGCCTTTCGTCACGGTGAAGCCTTAGTCTGGATAACCGACAGCTTATTCCCCTTCGTCAAAGATACCTGGTCCTTCTTGCGTGGTGCCGAAGAGCTGGCTCTTGAGTACCATCCTTTTCTGGCTTTTATTTTTATAATACTGCCTCTTCTTTTCTCTCTGATATCTGCATCAAGGCTTCGTGGCTGTGTTTCAATGCTTTTTGTAGCAGCGGCAGTATTTATCACTGAGTGGACTTTGGGGCACCATAATATTTTCCTTCCTATAGCACTTTCAACTGTAGCCATTGTTGCAGTATATGTCTATTCATTCTCCAGGCGCCTCTATCTGCGCGATATGTCTGATGCTACAGAAGACTATACCGAGGAAGATGAACTCTTTGAAGAGGGGCAAACCGTAGAGGCTGACAAGCGCACAATTAGGATCCCAAGTGCAACTGCATTAGCTGCTTTTTCATTGCCTATAGCGCTTATTACTGCTATGTTCACCATTCTGGCTCTGCCTAAGAGCGCAGACAACTTCCGTGTTCGGTTTATTGAAACTGTGGTGGATGATGTCGTCGACTATATCGGACAGTACACCGACTTCACCCGAAAGCAGTATTCCTTCTCAATTTCCACTCTTGGATATCCAAGCACATCCGAATTAGGAGGCCCTGCCTCCCCCACCGACGATACTGTTCTGGTTGTAGAGGGAATTTCGCCTTCATTGTTGAAGGGCGCGACAAAAACCTATTACAGCGGAAGAGGCTGGCTTAATTATTCTGATATCGGATCATACAGACTGAATAGTCCTCTGTGGTCGGCTAAGCGTAAAGATGTTTTCGATCTTGAGCGCCCCGATCCAGAACTCTTGGAGGACCTAGGACGCAGTCTATACAGAGAGGTAAGGTTTAGGATACAGAATTACTACAATCAATATTCTATTTTTTCACCCACAAGGCCTGCCGACGTCTATTCATCTAGTAAGTCCTTCATCCCCTATTTTAATGATTTAGGGGAGCTTTATCCAAAAGAACGCATAGATATATATAGTAGATACACCGTCGAAGCTAGGCAAATCGTTCCTTTGACCGAAACCACCATCGACCTTCTTTTGGAGCTCGAAGCTTCAGTCGAAGAGGAACCTTTAGAGAAGATGCAGCAGTTACGAAACACATATTTGCAGTTGCCGGACTCACTTCCCTCCAATGTTATGGTTCTGGGTTACGATATTGCCTCTTCCGTTAATAGCGAGTCTGAGATTATCAAGGCTTTGGCTATTAAGGACTATCTGTCAAGGAACTTCACGTATACGCTAATGCCACCAGAAGTTCCAGAAGGTAGAGACTTTGTTGATTACTTTTTACAGACCCGTAGAGGCTACTGCAGTTATTTCGCCACTGCAATGGTCGTATTGGCAAGAACAATTGACATACCCGCACGATACTGCGAAGGCTTCCTTCTAACAGACGCACCACATAAAGACTCCGTATATACTGTAACTGGCAAGCAGGCACATGCCTGGGCCGAACTCTACTTCGAAGGCATCGGATGGATTCCTTTTGATGCCACCCCCTCAAGACAGGCGCAAATAAGGCCTACCCAGCCATCATTAACTCCTCCCGAGCCTGATATCCCCTTACCTGAACCATCTCCGGAAGTACTCCCTACAGTTCAAGTTCCCGAAGTCGAGTTCGAAATGCCAGCCTGGGGATTGTTGCTCATTGTCATCGCCAGTATTGCTCTTGTAAATACACTTCTAATAATTGCACACAGAATTTTCTACAGCAGCAGAAGATTGCTCTCCAAGTATTCGAAGAGCGAGGCTGTGGAGATTTGGTGGCACGCAATCTTAGCCCTTATATCCGATCAGGATGAGATGTTCGAACGCAGACCAGGAGAAACTGCGGCTATGCTTGCTAGCAGAATTGGCAGACTGATAGATAGCAAGGTCTGTACCTTCGATCAACTTGTGAGAATCGTTATGCGATCATTCTATAGCGGGAAAGAGATATCTGACACAGAAGCCCAAGTTGTCTATAGATATTTCGTCTCTCTAGAAAACAGGATGATGAAGACTAATACTCCCCCTGTTTACGCAGTCAAACGTATACTATTCCCCCGGATTTTCGGATTTGAAGCGTTCTGGCAGATCGGGAACAAATTCTCTCTTCCTAAGTCTAATTCAAATGTAGATACTGATATCTAGCAACGACACCGCTTGTTGGCACTCCAAGCTAAGGCTGGTAAATCATTATCTTATTTAAAGTAAACAGGAGGACAATATGAAAAAGAGATTCTTTTTATCTATAGCACTGCTTCTTGCATTAGCGCTGCTTTTTGGTTGTTCGTCCGCTTCAAAGGACATGAAGGCTTCCGAAGCGCAAGCCCCTTCAGCAACCAGCTCCTACGGTAAGGGCGAAGACGGGTTGAGCGGATCTTACGAAGAAGCTCCTTCCGCCTACGAATATGATTCTGATGATGGAGGCAATGCAAGCTTTGACAGTTCCATTGTTGCTGATCCGGCCAGAAAGATGATTTGGGTCGGTGAGATAACTCTGGAATCGACAGATTTTGCTGCCGCCGAAGAGGCTCTCCACACACTTATCGGTGAGTGCGGAGGTTTTATTCAGTCCTCAACAGTCACCGGAGAGGGACGGACTTCTAGGGGGGAACCCCGGCTGCGCAATGCGCGATATACGATCCGCATCCCTACCGAGAATTTTCAACTCTTTATGAAGAGCAGCGGAGACGTTGCTACGGTTGTAACCTCCTCCACAAACTCTGAAGATGTCACAGCCATGTACTTTGACACAGAAGCGAGGCTTCGTGTCCTTGAAATTAAAGAGGAGCGTCTCATTGAGATGCTAGAGCAGACCAACAGGGCAAACTATACCGATGAACTTAAGTATATACTTCAGCTGGAAAATGAGTTAGGAAACGTGCGTTATGAGATTGAAAGCCTAACTGGTACTCTGCGAAGATACGATGACCTCATTTCATATAGCACTGTAACTGTCTATCTCCAGGAAGTGAGAGAATATACCGCAACACCTGCAAAGCCAGAATCCCTCGGGGAGAGGATATCAATTACATTTAGCTCAACACTTAGAAAAGTCATCAGTTTTGGTGAGGATTTCCTTGTCTGGCTAGTGGGTAGATCACCGCTTCTCATACCGCTTGCTGCAATTGTTGCTTTTGTCATCTTTGTTGCCAGAGGTATCTCACGCAGGAGAAGAAAGCATAATCTCTCAAGAAAGTCAAACTCTCTTCCCACCACACCTCCCTCCGCACCCGAACAAGTAGAATCAAAAGACTCTAGTCAGGACAAGTAGCAGTTAATTTAAGCTGCAACTCATAAGATAAAACTGGCTGCCTCGCTAAGGACAACAGGTCCCTGGCGAGGCAGCCTTTACATTATCTTACTCTAATGCAACTATCAGCCACTGTCTCTCTCGACTATCTTCCACGAGATTTTTTCCGAGACAGCATCTTTTCCATCCATGAGATCCAAGATCTTCTTCGCCGCCACGTTTCCCACATTGTTATTTCCATGGGACAGGGTGGTGATAGAACTCATCTCACTCAGATAGCTATTATCGAAACTTACAAGGCTCATATCCTCCGGAACTGATATTCCACACTTGTCCAAGAGGGATAGGAGCGAACATGTCATTTCATCATTGTAACACACTATTGCAGTGCACCCTTCAGCTTTCCAACGCTTAATAACATGGGCTACCACAGGCTCCGAAAATACCAGAGGATACGAGGCTGTGCTGTACCATAACACTAAATCGTCATCAGGAAGTAGTCCACAGCTATGGAGGCCTTGGGTATAGCCGGCGTACCGGCCATGACCTTGAATATCGTCGAACTTAAATATGCCTCCAATTCTTCGGTGCCCTTTGCTTACTAGATACTCAACCAACATCCTGCCTCCGCCCTCGTTATCGTCTAGAACGGATATGGCATCTTGAAGCTGAGGATAGATTCCGTTGATGAAAACCATTGGTATTTCCTTATCCATCAGCTGTTGGAGAAGTTCCAGATTAGGATTGGGGAGTGCGGTCTTGGTGCCCTCAATAATGATGCCGTCAGGATTGCACACAAGCAAGTTTTGCAAAATTGACCGTTCAACCGAGATGCGGTTATTTGTTGCGAAAAGCTGTGGTACACAGTCGCTCCGGGACAGAACGTCCTCTATCTCCCGTAGAATACTGGGAAAGATGTAATTACTGATGTAGGTAGTTACAACCGCTACTGAGCGTCGATGTGAGGTCGTCTTCGGCTCTACACTCTGCCTGATATAAGAACCGCTGCCCCTCCGTTTGTAAATGTATCCCTCTTCCACCAAAACCGTAAGGGCATTACGGATAGTCTGACGGCTGACTTGAAAGTCGTTCATCAAAGTATGCTCTGTAGGGAGCATATTGACATCCTTATACACTCCAGTTTGAATGCGAGCTCTCAGCTCAGATGCAATCATTTGATACTTCGGCTGCACAGAATCACCTCTGATGCTAAATATTATCTTCTAATAGGGGGAAATGCAAGTCTTTTCACAAAAAAACCTTGCAGAACTATGCAAATCTCAATTTATACAACAGTATCGGTTCCCCTACTAGTTTCCGAACACACCGTCAAACGACACTTCACCAAGTCCAAGGTTATGCTCGCATTCCGTGAGGTTGATACCGCTCATTCTGCTAGTATTATCTTTGAGTAATCGTGTGCCCCCCTCCCTCAGGACATTCAGGACTTAGACATTAGCTCTGCATAACGTCTTCTGTTTTCGTCCAGCATGAGCGCCATTCTTGGATCTACTTCTTTTTCCATTTGGACCGTGTCAAAGAACTGCATTGCTCTGCCGTTCTCTGCATCATATGGTAACCAGACTGGCATGTCACTACCGTCCTTGTCCTTTCCGTTCGGGTCACCAGTACGCGCGAAGTTTGCGAAGTAATTACACATCTTTCTTGCCAAATCAAAGTGGTGCCCGTCAAAGGGACGCCAGCAACGGATCAGTGTGTTGAACTGGAACCAAAGATCGCAGCTATGGAAGGCACCGGCATCATCTCCCGGTATGGTAGGTCCAAACTCCGAGAAGTAAACAGTACGCCCTACTTGGGCTAATACCTGTGCAGTTACCCTGTTTGCTATATTGAATGTAGAGTAGTCAGCGGCTTTCCTCAGAGATTCTTCATTATCAGAACCAGCGGCCTCTTTGACAAGTTCCCAGTATTCTTCTGCACGGTTCTCAAAGCTTGCTTCGACCCACTCTTTTGGTGCACCTGTCACTCCTGCCATGAACTCGTCTGAGGTAGCGGTTACCATCAAACTCACTTCGTGGAGTCGGTTAGCTGGAAACGCATCATTCGGTAGCTCAGTTATGAATTTCCCATCAATCACAGGAACCATCGGTCGCTTCATCTCGATATACTTCTCCAGCAGGATGGCTGGATCCAGTTTACGTGCTTCCGCCAGTGTCTTTACCCCGCACATCTCAAAGAGCCGTGTACTTAGCTCATATGCCGTTTCCATGGAATCGCCTTTGGGTAGGAAAGTGGGCATAGGAGGATAGAGGAGCATGCGGGAACCCGCGGACTGTATGATTGCGCGCTGAAAATCCCCTTTTGTTTGCGGAGACACCAATTGGAACTGTACTGCGTCCCCACCGCCCGACTGTCCAAATATGGTGATGTTCTCAGGATCACCACCGAAGTTTCTTATGTTCCGCTTTACCCACTTAATGGCAGCAGCCTGATCTAAGAGCGCAAAGTTTGACGGTGCCTCCGGACTCTCTGCAGTGATCTCCGGATGCGTAAGGAACCCGAAGAGGTTGAGCCGGTATCCCACAGATACGAGTATAACCCCACGGGAGGCAAACTCCTCACCGTCAAATTCCATCTCATGAGCGTAGCCCTCCTGCAT
>FZPS01000082.1_pt167 | contig 12986 bp, 11 predicted proteins | sample 1817821 | NCBI WGS metagenome assembly FZPS01 (sample SAMEA104158645, study PRJEB21678) | metagenome | place: Germany | collected 2015-04-21 | reverse complement strand
TCTATAATTAGAAAATTCATTTATTCTTACATTAAAACTTTTAGTATTCAACAAATCTTGCTTTTTCATTAGAAGACCATTTGTTGTCACGTAATTAAAGTCTTTTAGCGGATCAACTAATGATGTTCTTCTTTCTGATACATAAGTGGACATAGGAATCTGTAGGGAATCTTGGACTGAAGATTTTTTTTCAATAAAAGAAACACATATTCCTTCAAAAACAACTCTTCCTCCCCCAATGTCTTCAAGAAAATAATTAGTCACATAAAATTTTTGTGGGATATCTATATTAGAAATATTGGTCCATTTAACTACGTCACAGACTGAATTTGTAATAATCTTATTTGCAGACTGAAATGAAATATCGTCCATTTTAGCACGAGTTACATCAATCGTCTCTATGATTGATTCTGGAAAGAAAGACTTCGCGGAATGAAAGGCGTAGCTTACATCTGCCCTTCCCCCTTTTTGCCGGTAATCTCTTCCTCTACGTCCAAGTGGGAAAATCGGTTCCATCTGGATGACATCATTGGTATTTGTCAGGCTAAAACCAAAACAGTAAGCCATCCATATAGGAGTAATCCCAAAGCCATATTCTGGTACTCTGCCATCATTAAGGAAAATCATAGCATCATTTACAGGTTTTTGAGGTTTATCCAATTTCTTTTTTTCAACTTTTCCCTCTACAAGCTCTGCGACTTCTGTTACAAGACAATTTGCTTCATAATTAATAAGGACATAACTGCCCCCATCAATGAGTCCGTATTCAATTCCCTGTATTGCAGGATCACTTGCTCCAATGTTAATCTTAGTGTTACCCGCACCCAGCGTTACGACAAACTTATTTGTTACTGTTCCAATTTTATTCTCATATTTATCAAAAAAATATGCATAAATATCCCCGTGAATTTCAGAATCAGGGAAAACCGAGAGATTTTCCTTCGACTCAGCAACTGCTAACTCAAAAGGAAAACAGAACCGAAGCAGTAACATACTGCTAAAAAAACACTTATTCATTACTCTTAAACAAGAGCAAATTTTTTGATTGTTTTTAAGACCACTCATAGCAAAAAAATCAATCTAACCTTATGAAGAAATTACCACAATCTCTCCAAGAGTACCCCACAGAAACCATCTAAACAAACTACTGCTTATCTGGGCGAAAGTCAAGCCCACTTCTTCAAAAATTTTTGCATCGCGTTGCCTTAAAAATATGCGCACCGAAAGGAAAAGAACCACGGATGAACACAGATGGACACGGATAAGTGATATGCGTTCTATAACCACAGGGGCATCCGCCGAAATGTTTGCTGCTTTGTCCTGAGTTTCCGGGGCTTTACCTTGCACGGCCCTTCGAACCACCCTCCCCAAAACATCCGTGTTTATCCGTGTCCATCCGTGGTTCCTTACCCTGTGCCTTGCCTCAAAAAAACAGCGACCCCTCCGGCTTCTGAGGAACTGTTTGTGTATCGTGAAACGGTTTTTACGATACACAAACTCTTTTGTGGTGATTAGACGATACACAAAATCACTAAAGGACCTTTTTCCCTTCCGCGACATTCAGCAAATCGGGGAATGCAAGGATTGCCGGCCTGCGGCCACTGCCAGGGCGTAACTCATTAAGAATCCCTCCTTTTTTCAGTTGTCTGAGAATGGACATTGCCGTGGCTTTTTTTATTCCGATTTCTTTCACAAAGTCCGTTGTTTTAAAGATGGGACGATTAAAAAGATGATCCAGAACAAGAACAGAATATTGAGAGCGCGTGGCTTCCTGGATTCTCTGCTTCATTCGTTCATAGAGCTCGCGGATATGATTGACTTTTTCAATATTGCTTTTTGCCTGTTCCGTAACAGCTTGCAGAAAAAAATGAATCCAGCCATTCCAATCACCCTTTTGGGAGATGGCTCTTAAATAGCGGTAGTATTCATCACGGTGTTTCTCCAGGTAAGCGCTGAGATAGAACATCGGTTGCGAGAGGCGCTTCTTTTGATATAAGAACAATGGAATCAAAAGACGCCCGATTCGGCCATTGCCATCTTCAAAGGGATGGATTATTTCAAACTGGGCATGCATTATCGCGGTTTGCAAGAGAGCATCCTCATCTTCCCTCTTTATATATTCGAGCCAATTTTCCATATGCTCCCGCACTCTCAATGGAGAAGGAGGGATGAAAGCGGCCTCTTCCATGGGGCTGCCCGGAAGACCAATCCAGTTTTGAACTTCTCTGAAACTGCCGGGGCTTTTATTTTTCCCGCGAACGCTGCTTAAAAGGAGCTTGTGAAGTCCCAGCACAAATGAAAGCGTAATCGGGTACTCTCGCAGATGCTCCTGAGCAAGCCGCAAGGCCGTTCTATAGTTGCTGACTTCCTGGATGTCGTGTTTCTTCTCTGCGTCTTTCTCGATGCCCGCTTCATGTTCGTAAACATCATCAACCGTCGCCTGAGTGCCCTCCAGCCGGGAGGATAAGACCGCTTCCTCGACCGTTAACGGTGAGAGCATAATCGCCGGATTCACGATTCCCTGTAATAAACCGTCATACCTGCCGAGCTCCGCATTGGCATTGCCTGCCGGAGAACTCAGCCGCTGAAAGTCCAGCTTCCCAATCGGCAGAGGTGAGGGGTCATAAGGTTTCATGTGATGCTTTTCAATTATAAATTTTCTATTATCGTTTTAACCTGATCCATCCATTTGGAAGATTGCTCTTCATTATCAATAGCAATATTTTTAACGATTTGCAATAGTGCAGTTGTCGGACTGTGGCGGTTTTCCGCATTTGCGTTTTCAGAGTCGCTATTATCGTCTCCGCTCTTTTTTATAGGATAATTAGCGTAAATTCAAGATGTTATAAATAAAAGAAGGGTTTTTTCCGGACGGAGGTCAATGTGGTTTGTGTATCGTGAAACGGCTTTTACGATACACAAACTCTTTTGTGGTGATTAGACGATACACAAAGTCAGAGGCGGCAGCTCCCGATTCAGGGCCGTTGCATCCGAAAAAAGGGCTCCCCAAAAAGGGAAGCCCCTGCGATTCAACAGGTTTCTATCTGCAAGCCGGAGAGGAGTATCCCCTACCAGTTCCAGCCCTTGCGGTACTCGCGTTTGACGAAGGCGGAGACCTCGGGGCAATTGGGCGACTTCATGTTCGGGCCGTCCCACTCCATCAGTTTGCCTTCACCCAGACGGACGGCCAGGCAGCCCAGGAGGATGATCTCGGTCAGATAAGCCGCGATATCGAAGTTCGAATAGGCCGGTTTGCCGCCCTTACAGGCTTCGAGCCACTCTTTGTAGTGGCCAATGGAGCGCGGAATGGAGACCGGGATGACCTCTGTCTTGGCCGCTTCGTGATTGCCGCTGGCCTTGAACTCTTCGTCATCGTTGAGCTTAAGGTAGAACCTTGCGCCGTAATCATCCGGAGAGAAGATTTGGCCCTTGTCGCCAATCAGCAGACAGCCGGAGCCGGGTACCTTTTCAAGCAGCTCGCTGATGTCGGCCGTGATTTCCGGGTTCGGTTTCCAACTGCCGTCGTACCAGTAGAAGGTGACCGGCGGGAGGCCTTCGCGCTCGGGGAATTCAAATTTGATCCGCGATTTATTCGGATAGGTCTGGTCGTTAGCTCCTTCCATCGCTTCGGCAATGACGCTGGTCGGGTAACCCAGCTTCAAAGCACGGAACGGCATATTGGCGGTATGGCAGGCCATGTCGCCCAGGGCGCCGGTGCCGTAATCGTACCAGCCGCGCCAGTTGAAGGGGAGGTATCCATCGGCGTAATCACGCTCGGGGGCCGGACCCAGCCAGAGGTCCCAGTTCAGTCCCTTGGGTACTTCCATCTTCGCCAGCGGCTCTTTGATCCCCTGCGGCCAGACCGGACGGTTGGACCAGACGTGAACCTGACGGACGGGGCCGATGATGCCGGCCTGGATGCACTCGACGGCGCGGCGCAGGCCGTTCTCAGCCGAGCCCTGGTTGCCCATCTGCGTGGCGACCTTTTTGCGGGCGGCGGCGGCGCGGAGCTGGCGCGCTTCAAAAACCGAGTGAACCAGCGGCTTCTGCACATAGGCATGGAGACCCCGCTCAATGGCCATCATGGAGGCCAGGGCGTGGTGATGGTCCGGCGTGGAGACGACCACCGCGTCGAGGTCCTTCACCTTCTCCAGAAGGACGCGATAATCGCGGTAATAGGGGACATCGGGGAGCTCTCTGCGCAGAGCGCTACAGCGTCTATCATCGGCATCGCAAATGGCGACGATATCCTCACCCTTCATATTATCGGCGTCGCCCTTGCCTTTGCCGCCGGCGCCAATGATGGCGATCTTCAGCTTGGAGGGTCCATCGGCCCGCATGATGTAGGGGGCAGACATGGTGCCCAGAGTGGCCAGAGCAGCTGTTTTGAGGAAGCTGCGGCGGCCCATACCATATTTATATACTTTTTTCATAGTGTTTTACTAAAACCTGGTAGCCCTGTTCCGCAAGAGACTTGCAGAACAATCTACTCAACAGACGAGTTCCAATGAGTATAATCATTCACTGCGGACAAGTCAAGAATTATCCGCAATTTCTCGGCAAAATGGTCTTGTATCTCGAGTATCCGGTAAAAAAAACTCTTGCTATTGAAATGAAGCAGAAAATGTGCCATATTGACTTGGGTTGGTAATTATATGGGTCGAGAACTAAAACTGACAATGAAGACTGCTCTGGCGCAGGTCATCGCACCGCAGCTACAGGAGTCGCTGGTTCTTTTGGCCACGCCGGTTCTCGAGCTCAAAAGCAAGGTGAATGAGGAGCTGGAGCGCAATCCGGTTCTGGAAATGGAGGAGGGGCGCCCCACGGCAGGCGATAACGGCGCGGGAGAGCTGCCTGTTGGCTCAACCAACTTGACGCCAGCGGCTTCTACGGGGCGGGAACTGAATCCCTCCGGTGAAGCCCCCGCCGCTCAGGATGACTTTGCCGAGCGGCTCCAGCGCCTGACCGAGCAGAGCGAGGGATGGAAAGAATACTTCCAGAGCGATCAGAGGAGCTTCTCGAGCTCTCCGGTGGATGAGGAGAAGCGCCAGCACTTCTTTAACTCCATCCCGACAGAACAATCTTTGCAGGAGTACCTTCTGGAGCAGGTTCAGCTCCTCGATATTAGCGAGGAGGAGCGGGAAGTAGTGCTGCTTCTGGTCGGTTTCATTGATGAGCAGGGGTATCTGCGCGCCAAACCGGCCGAGCTGGTTATCTCCACAAACCGCTCGCCCGAAGAGATCAAGCGCGGTCTGGAGCTGATACATCAGAGCCTGGAGCCGGTCGGGGTTGGCGCGCGTGATTTACGCCAATGCCTCCTGATTCAGTTGGAGCGCTCGGGCAGGAAAGACTCTCTGGAGTGGAAAATCGTCAGCAGCCATCTGGAGGCTCTTGCGGCCAAAAAATTTCCGGAGATCGCCCGCAAAAACAGGGTGACGCTGGAAGAGGTCAGCGAAGCCGCCCAGCGGATTGCCTCGCTTGAGCCCAAGCCGGGCCGCCCCTTCTATTCCGTCACCAGCCTTTACGTGGTGCCGGAAGTCTTTGTAAAAGAGGATGATGATGGCCAATACATCATTACGATGAATGATGACCTCCTGCCGCGCCTGCGGATCAACCCGATCTATAAAGAGATGATCGGCTCGAGCGATTCCAGGGAGACCCGCAGTTATATTCAGGAAAAAATCCGCTCCGGCCGCTTCTTCATTACTTCGCTGGCGCAGCGGCAGCGGACGATCCGCAAAATCGCCGAGGCGATTCTCACCTTCCAGTCCGATTTTATGCGCCTTGGCCCCAAAGGGTTAAAACCTCTCACGATGGCCAGAGTGGCGGAAGTGACCGGTCTGCACGAGACGACGGTCGGCCGCGCCGTCTCGGGCAAATATATGCAGACGCCGCAGGGAGTTTTTGAGATGCGCTACTTTTTCAGCAGCAGGCTCAAGAGCAGTTCGCCTGAGGGAGTCTCCAACGTGAAGGTCAAAACCGCTCTGGCCGAGATGATTAACGCCGAAGATAAATCCAGTCCGCTTTCGGACCAGCAACTGGTCGAAATCTTTGAAAAGAAGGGGATTCAGGTGGCGCGACGCACCCTGGCCAAATACAGGGCGGAGCTGGGCTTCCTCCCCTCTTCCCAGCGCAAGAGATTCAGTTAGAGTCTCTTGGCGGCCCTCTACTTCTTCAGCAGGAAGCGAAAACTCCCCTCCTTGAGCGCGAAGACGGTTTTGCCATCCTTTTCTTTGGTTTCCAGCGTAACGATCGCCGTTTTGCGCTGATGAACCTCTTTATCGGATTTGTGGGTATGGAAGACGTAGAGGAGGTTCCCCTCCGAGTCGGTCAGGATATCGCCGTGGCCCGGGCCGTTTTGTCCCACGTTCTCGCGGCTCAGGATTGGGTTGCCCTCATAGCGCTTCCAGGGGCCCAGAGGTGAGCTCGCCGTCGCGTATCCAACCGCATATTCCACGTAGCGAAAGTCGTTTGCGCAGTAGAAGAGGTAGTAAACACCGCCGCGTTTGATGACGGTTGGCCCCTCGGCCACTCCCCAATCGTTGTTACGGACGTTTTCCCAGCTCTCTTTCTGAGCGGCGATACATTCCCTGAGAGTATCCTTCTTAATCGCAGAGAGATCGGATTCCATCTCGGCAACGAAAATACGATTCCCATCCTCCAGTCGAACATGGTAGAAATAGACTTTGCCGTCGTCGTCAAAGAAGAGAAAGGGATCTATCTGGCGCTGATCGGTCGGGAGCTTCTCCAGTTTTTCCTGTTTGAAGGGGCCGAGCGGATTATCCGCCTTTGCCAGCGCAATATATTCATCGGCAGTATAGGCCATCCAGTATTGCCCCTGATAGCGAAAGACTTGTGGTGCCCAGAAACCGCGCGTCCCAAAAACATCCCCCTTGATCAGTGCGAAGCCGCCCGTGGCACCGGTCGGCCCCTCCCAGTCCCGAAGCTCTTTGGAGCTGTAGACCATGAAGCCATCAAGGCCGGAGCCGGGGAGAACACCCGTCCCGTAGAGATAGTAGCTCCCCTGGTCGAAGAAAATGGTCGGGTCCGCCAGCGGGATGGTCTGAGCGGGCGCCGTGGCCGGGACGGGCTGTGCCGCTAGAAAACCCATTAAAAAAGAGAAACATCCGAGGGAAACCGCTATTTTCTTTGCTCTGTTCCACATGGCCTTATTATTCGGTTTGGGGCTGATGATTCCAAGAGAAAACTCACCAGAATCTTTGACAAAATGCACGTTTTGGCTCAACCTTTGGATGAAAAGGACGAGGCTGCGTAGCCTCCGGAAAGTATGAAATTGAGCCAGGGGAGAACAAAACCGCACCGGAACTTCCTGTGCAAAAGAGTTGGCGGGAAGTGGCTGGCAGTGCTGGTGCTCTGCATCTTCTTGATCGGCTGGAGCTTGCCAACTCGGGGCTCTGAATCGGTTTCGGAGTTGGCGGGGGTGAGAATGGAAAACTTTGATGCCGCTTTTGGGCTCAATGCCCGCGGCTGGAGCATCCGGCAGAGCGCCTGTTCACTGGGCGCCAACCTCCTCTGGCCCGGGGAAACAGCCGCCTTCACCTTCTTTATCAAGCCCGAAACTCCCTATCACGGAACCGTTAAGCTCGAAGTCAACCGCTACGGCACCCGTTCGCGCTCGGAGGCCCCCGGCCGACCGGTCATTTTCCTGATGGAAACGCTCGGCACGACTGAGCTGGAGGCGCGGATTCCGGCAGAGGGCGGTTTTGTCACTTTTACCCCCGAGATTGGCGAACGCTTTGGCGGCTACCTGCTGGTTCTGGAGCTGGAGGGGAGGGGCAGAGCCTTTGGGGCGTCGGTGGTGCGTGCGCTTGAGGCGGAGGCGGGGCCGGTTTTTGAACCGACTTTTTCTATTGATCTGCCGGAGGAGCAGGAAATCTCGCCGCTCCTTTTCAATGCGCTGCGGAAGCTCGGGGTCAGGGGCGCTCGCCTCCGGAGCGGTTACGACGCTTTCCCGCAAGCCGTTGCGGAGTGGGCTCTCGCGAATGAGGTTGCCCTTCCGCTCGATGTTAATGGCGGCGCCCAGCTCCGCACTGAAGAGCAGATTGCCGCGCTCTGGGCCAGCCGCCGGGCAAGCGGCTACGAGAACACAGCCGCGACTCTCCACTTAAGCTCAATCCTGACTCCGGCAAATCCGCCGACATCTCCCCCTACCGCAGCGGAGCAGGGTGTGTTGCAGGCCTGGGCACCGGCCGCCGCGGTGGCCGCCGCTCAGAAATGGATTGGCCAGAGGGGGTTCCGCGAAATCCTTTTCAAGAATGGGCTCCCCTGGGTCTATGTCTTTGATGGTTTACGCCCCCACCGGAATGGGCAGCCGAGCGGCCGAGCCAATCCCGAAGATGGAACGGTTGTCATCGTTGGCGACCTGAAGGAGCTCTACCGGCCTGACTGCACCCCTTTTCGTTCGGTCAAGATGAATGCCGGAGCCAGTTTTTCCCTTGAGAACCCGCGCGATGAATTCCGCGTCTATGATTTCTATGGCAACCGCCTCGAAAGCGTGGCGGCTCGGATCACGCTTCCCCTGAACGGCAGCGGCTACATACTGCGGAGCGATGGCCGGCGCGGCTCTTTCAGGCGCTTGCTCAAGGCGGTGGAAGCGGCCGAGATTCGCAACGTGGACCCGGTCCAAATCGTCGTCTATGATTTTGCCGCTCCGGTATTGCAGCCAAAGACGACCCTGAAAATCCGCATCTCCAACGTCCTGAACCGAACCGTGGAGGGGAGGGTGCAGGCGCTGGTCCCGGGCATCGTGTTTGAGAAGGAGGATTTTGCGCTGAAGCTGCGGGCCGGGCAATCGCGCGAGCTTGAACTGCGCATCGTGCCGCATCTATCCCAGGAGCGCGACGGCAATAACTATCCGCTGATCATCGCCTGGAATAGCCCCGAGGCGAGCATCCAACATGCCGAGACCATCCATGTGCAGTGGCTGGCGCGCCATACGCCCCAGATTGATGGCCGGGCCGATGACTGGAAGGAGCTCCTGCCGCTCTCAACCTTCACACCGTTGGCGGAGCCCGACCCGACCCAGCCCTATGAGCCGTTCCGCGATTGGCCGCTGGCGACTGAGCGTGAGACGGTGAGCGGCTGGATCGCCTGGGATGACGATTATTTCTACTTTGCGGCGCGGACTCCCGGTTTCCGGCCGATGCCCCGCTTTTCCTATCGCCAGGCGCCTGGCCTGCCTTCCGGCGCTGGTCAGCACAATGTGCAGATCGCCTTTAACCTGAGCCCGCAAAAAAACATGCCTGCTTGGGGCGGTTGGCTTGAAAGCGTTTATGAGTTCGCCCTGAACCTCTGCGAAGACGGGGGGAGTGAAATTTTTTGTCTGAGCCGGCCGGTTGCTCCGCGCAGGCAGTTCTATCCGCGCCAGCCGGTTGGGGCGAAGGGGCTTGGACCGCTGGGAGACGACTCCCTGCTGGTGATACGGGGCGGCTTTTGCGAGTGCGCCATTCCCTGGCACGAGATACCGGAGGTGCGCGACTCCATTTTGAAGGGTAAACCGCTTAGCTTCAGTTATCGGGTCAATGCGGGTGAGCGCGCCTGGGAGCTCCCCCTGGGCCGCAGCGCCTCCAGAGAAATCCCGCCTGACCTCTCTACCGGCTCCTTCCGCTGGGCAAATCAGCTCCCCCTCGGCATCGAACCCGCACCAAAAAAATAGGCTCTCAGGATATGGAACCACGGATGAACACGGATAAACACGGATGTTTTGGATTGGGTGGCTCTATGTGGCCGTGCGAAATAGAGCCTGCAAATCTCGGGGCTAAGCAGCCGACACCAGATGGACGAGGCAGAAGGCTATACCGCTTCAGGAAAGCACTTCACAAATCCGTGTTTATCCGTGTCTATCCGTGGTTCTGAATCGTGTTCATCCGTGGTTCCGAGGATAAATTACCGTGGTTCTGAATCGTGTTTATTCACGGTTTCACGGATTGTCTTTCGGGTTGGGAGCGGTTAAAATATCGTTACGTGAGGCATCACCGCAAAACAGCATGAAATTTCTCAATTCCAAACCGATCTTTCTGGTGGTATCCGCTCCCAGTGGCGGCGGCAAAACGACCGTTTGCAATGAACTCCTGGCAGCAAACTCCGGTCTTCAGCGGGCGATTACCTGCACCACCCGGGCGCCCCGGACCGGAGAGGTAAACGGCAAGGACTATTATTTTCTTTCTCAGGAGGAGTTCGGGGCCAAACGCGCTGCCGGCGAATTCATCGAGTGGGCCAATGTCTACGGGAACCTTTACGGGACCCTGAAAAGCGAGATCATTACGCGGCTGGAGGCGGGTAGTGACGTTATCGTCTCGGTCGATGTACAGGGGGTGGAATCGATCAGCCGTCTGGCTGCGGAGGACCCGGTACTGGGTCCCTCACTGGTGAGCTTTTTCATCGCGTTGCCGAGCCTGGAGAGCTTACAGGAGCGGCTCCGGAAGCGTGCCACCGATTCGGAAGAGGTGATTCAGCGGCGGCTGGAGACGGCACGAGCGGAGATGCGGAGCTGCCGCGGCTTCGATTACATTCTCCTGAGCGGCTCCATAAAGGAGGATTACCGGCGTGCGCAGGCGATTTTCTGGGCCGAGAAAATGAAGCGCTCCCGAGTGAGCCCTGCCGAGCTGGAGCGGTTCATCGCCTCCTTCGGCTAAGGGAAACCCGAGCAGGGAGAAAACAGTTTCGCAGGCAGAAGTTTCCGCTTCCTGTAGCCGCCCCCTTCTGCTATAAGTTGAGATGTTATGAGCAGCTTCTTAGAAAGAAAAAGTCCCCCCCGAGTGGTGGTTGGCGTTACCGGCTCCATTGCGGCGCACAAGGCGATTGATCTGGTCAGCCAGTTGGTTCAGCGTGAATGCGAGGTGCGGGTGGTGATGAGCGCCGATGCGCTTCGTTTTGTGACCGAGGTTCCCTTTCGAACGCTCTCACGTAACTCGGTCGTGACCAGTCTCTACGATACCGATGAGGATTGGGTGCCGCAGCATATCTCGCTGGCCGATTGGGCCGATGTGGTGGCGATCGCTCCGGCCACGGCCAATACGATTGCCAAGCTTGCCTGCGGGATTGCCGATAACGCGCTCACCTGCATGGTCCTGGCGCTGCGTCCCGAGACGGGGCTCCTGCTGGCGCCGGCGATGAACGGCAGGATGTGGAGCCATGAATCGACGGAGGAGAATGTGCGGATACTGGCCAGCCGCGGTGCGGAGCTGGTCGGCCCCTCCGAGGGGCTCCAGGCCTGCGGCTACCAGGGCAAGGGGCGGATGAGCCCCGTGGAAGAGGTTCTGGCCCATGTGATGGAGATGCTCAAAGAACGCGGCCGGGCCTAGGGGACGTTTCCATCCCCAAGCCTTTCAACCATGCAAATGATCAGAGAGTTACTCGACCAGGTAAAACTGCTCGTGCCCGATTTTGAGCAGATGCGCCAGCGGATACGCGTGGTGGAGAGGCATATTCTCTTGCCGATCAAGGCGGTGGCGCTGCCGATTATTCTCTGGAAAGCGCTGGTTCATATCTGGAATACCGAGGTGATGACCCATTGGGACGCCACCATGCATACGGTTTATCTCTTCTTCGTCCTCTACTTCATGATCTCGCTGGCCTGGGGGATATTGGTTTGGGGGATGGATGGGCTCAAGCGGTGGCAGCTCTTGAGCGTGATTTTCGCGGGGATACTGGTCGATACGCTTTTCCTCTCGGCGCTCATGATTGCTTCTCATGGTTTTGACAGCCCCGTTTTCTGGCTCTTCTGCCTCTGGATCATCCGCAGCTCGGTCTGCCTGCCGACCTTCCTGAACCAGCTCAGCATGGCTCTCTTTATCTGTATCTTCTATGTCTCCGCCGGTTTCCTGGAGAGCTGGGCGGTCAGTGCCGATGGTTATAGCCGCGAGGCGTTTGTCGAGCCGGTGGTGTTGCGTATTTTCTTCCTGGTCATTCTCTCGGCCTCTTCGATGGGGCTGCACCTGACCCTGATCCGGCAGAAGCAGGTGCGCGACGAGGCCCAGGAGTTCTGGCTCCGGCAGGAGCAGATACGGGCCAATGGCCGGCTGGCGGCCGAGATCGCCCATCAGCTCAAGAACCCGCTGGGGATCATCAATAACGTCGCCTACATCATCCAGAAAAAGGTGGAGCGCGGCAAAAGCGATATCGAAAGCCAGATACAGATCATCCGCGAAGAGATCGACCGCTCCGACCGGATCATCACCGACCTGATGGGCTATGCCAAGCTGGCCGAGGGGACTCTGGAGCGGCTGGCCATCAATGAGGAGCTGGAGCGCGCGCTGGACCAGGTTTTCCCCAAAGCCTCCCAGTTCGGCATCGAGATCATTAAAGAGTATGCCCAGGGGTTGCCGAACCTGATGATGCAGCGGAGCCACCTGGCTGAAATCCTCGTCAACCTGCTCTCCAATGCGCGGGATATCCTGGAGAACCGCGGCCAGATCGCCCTGCGCTCACGCTTCTCCAGCGATTATGCGGTGATTGTGGAGGTCGCCGATAGCGGTCCGGGCATCACCCCGGAGCTCCTGAGCCAGATATGGACCCCCTACTTCACCACCAAACGCAAAGGGACCGGCCTGGGGCTCTCCATCGTCAAACACAACGTGGAGATGTACGGCGGCACCATCGAAGTCTATTCAGAGCTCGGCCAGGGGACCTGTTTTACCATCCAACTTCCTGCTCGTTCTTTTCTGAGAATCAGTTAGAATAGAAGCAGCGTTACGCAATCGCCAGAAAGGCGAAAAATAAAAAAATGAAAAAACCGTTACCACCCCTGTTGGTCGTCGATGATGAAAGAAACATGAGGCTTTCTCTCCAGACGGTGCTTACGGACGAAGGCTACGACGTCATTGCCGAGGAATCGGCCGAGAGCGCCTATAAAACATTGGAGAGCAAAGAGGCTTTCATGATCATCACCGATGCGAGGCTGGGCGGGATGAGCGGTTATGAGTTTTTGCGGGCGGTTAAGAAGCGCTGGAAGGATATCCCGGTAC
>FZPS01000050.1_pt11 | contig 12990 bp, 11 predicted proteins | sample 1817821 | NCBI WGS metagenome assembly FZPS01 (sample SAMEA104158645, study PRJEB21678) | metagenome | place: Germany | collected 2015-04-21 | reverse complement strand
CTTGAATGGGAGAGGGTGGCCGCGGCGGGGCTGGATACGACGGCGGACTATGCCTACGGCAGCATAACAAAGCCCGGCATATACGCGGTGCTGGGTGAAACGTAGAACAGGGCCCGGCATATTCGCAGTGCTTGGTGTAAACTAACAAGCGCGGCGGTGGTCCCCCCCCCGCCGCTTGTTACACGCCCATTCTGCTGAACATTGAGCAAAGGGCTTGCCGCCGGACAGCCTATATTATAAAAGCACCCGTGTTTGGGTATGATTATCGGAACGGTATCCCATTCTGGCCGAAATGCTGTCGGCGCATTTCATGACTTCAGCACCCAAAAAGTTTATTTTGCCTATTGGGAATGAATCCAGGTACCCTGTAATGCTGACTGCCGCTATCACTTTTCCAGTATAATCAAATATAGGTGCAGCAACACACCGGACACCTTTTTCGTTTTCCTCATCGTCAATGGCATAACCCCTGTTACGGGTTTCTTCAAGCTCCTTGTAGAACCTTTCCCTAGATTGAATCGTCCTGTCGGTGACGCGTACAAGCCCGTGTTTTGACAAGCAGTACTCTACAAAGTTCTTGTCCATCTGTGATAGCATAGATTTGCCCAAACCTGTGCTGTGTATATATGCCCGTTTTCCTATCTGCGAATAAAGACGCAGGTAATTTGTGGAACCGATTTTTTCGATGTACACCACGTCCCTGTCGTCAATTATCGCAAGGTGAATAACCAGACCTGTTTTGTTCTGCAGCCTTTCCATGTAAGGCAGTGACTCTGTCTTAAGTTGCAGGCTGTTCAGGTAACTGCTGCTGAGGGCCACTACCTTGAGACCCAGGCGGTAGCACTTTGTATCGGGATTCTTTTGCACGTAGCCCCATTTAACCAGGGTTTGTAAAATCCGGTGTATTGTACTTTTGTTCAACTTCAGCTTATTTTCCAGGTCTATTATATACATGCCTTCGGGTTCCTCGGCCAATGCTTCCAGTATTTCAAAGGCCCTATCTATAGATTGTACCGTTCTTTTTTTGTTGTTCATATATACACAAGCTCCTTGTATTAGTTTATATTCCCGTATAAGCAGCACCAAAGGGCTTTGCAGGTATATATTGTCCCTGGCCCAGTTCGCCGACGAACTGGCCCTTTTCCGCTACAACATTTCCCCTTAAAAGGACCGTATCTGGTCGCCCGAAAACCTCTTGGCCTTCATAGATGTTATAATCAACCCCATTGGGGTTATCGGACCACTTGATAACGCCCCTGTATTCCGGGTCGAATATGACAATATCAGCATCCGAGCCAATGTCAATATGACCTTTTCGCGGGTATATACCGTTTATTTTTGCAGGGTTGGTAGAGGTAATCTCCACAAATTTCTGTTTTGAAATCCTGTTACCTACCACCCCGTAGGTCCATAGCATGGGAATCCTGTCCGCTGCACCGGGGGAGCCGTTGGGTATAAGGGTGAAATTGTCAACCCCCTGTTTTTTCATCGTCATGTCTATACCGCAGTGGTCGGAAGCTACCGCATTCAGCACGCCTTTTTGAAGGGCTTTCCACAGCGCATCCTGGTGTGCGGTATCCCTTAGGGCGGGAGAGCATACAAACCTTGCCGCCTTTTCAAAGTCGGGGTTTTCCAGGACCTCCTTGGTGATGGTTAGGTAATGGGTACAGGTTTCGCCCATGACCGGCTGCCCCTTTCCCTGGGCTTCCTGTACTGTCTCAACGGCTTCCCTGCAGGTAATATGCACCACGTAAAGGGGGGCATCGGCCGCCTTAGCGATTTCAACGGCACGCCTTGTGGCTTCTCCCTCCACAAAGGGCGGGCGTGAAACCGCGTGATATTTTGGTTCAAGCTGGCCGTTATTTATGCAGTCCTTCTGCAGGGTGTCTATTATCTCTCCATTTTCCGCATGGACGAACACTGTAACGCCGTGGTTTTTGCTCTCCTTCAAAACCTTGTACAGCGTACCGTCGTCCACGTGCAGCGGAGAGCCGTTGTAGGCCATAAAGCATTTAATGCTGGAAATGCCGTATTGGGCTAATCTTCCAATTTCCTCTATAATACCATCATATACCTCTGTAATCAATGCGTGCAGCGCAAAATCGACACAGGTCTTTCCCCTTGCTCTGACGTTTATCCTGTAATCGGCGGATTCAATCAGCCCCTTTCCCGGGTCCTGGGGTGCATAATCCACAATAGTCGTGGTACCGCCCACAATTACCGCATTTGTGGTTTCGTATCCCGCCGTGTCCCTGTCACCGGAATTACATAGGGCCGAGAAATGGGTGTGCTGGTCCACTCCGCCAGGGAAGAGGTATTTTCCCTCGGCATCGATTATCCTGTCCGCATCCACGTCAAGATGCGCCGCTATAGTAGCGATTTTTTCGTCCACAATAAGGATATCCGCGTCAAACTCGTTGTAGGCCGTAACCACATGGCCGTTTTTAATAAGTGTTTTCATATGGACTATTCCTTTCTTAATTGTATTTTTTGTACAGCTTTATAACAAGCTGCTAAGCTTTCTTGCCACGGCTGTCCAATTGGAGTAGCGTATCCAGAAGTATCTTTGTCCCAAGCGAAATGTCCCGGGGAGACGAGTATTCCAGTTTGCTGTGACTAATGCCCCCCCTGCTCGGAATAAACAGCATGGCTGACGGTGTCAGGACTGACATGTTGATTGCATCGTGTCCCGCGCCGCTGAATATATGCTGGAATGATATGCTGTTTTTTTTGCACACCCTTTCGAACAGTTCGACCAATTCGGTATCCATCATTGTTTCCCTTTGATTTAGGTATTGGACCATTTCCAGCCCCAGGGGCCCGTAAGTGTCTTTAAGCCACCCGGCCACTTCCAGCATGGGCGGGACAGAAATGTTGCGCATTTCAATCAAAAACTCAACCCTACCGGGCACAACGTTTACTGCGCCGCGGGGCACGCTAAAATCACCGACGGTGCAAACCATGGTTGGGTATTTTTCTCTAACGGTTTCGAATAGCGAAAGGATGATACGGCATGCTTTTTCCAGGGCGTCGTCTCTCAAATACATCGGAGTGGTTCCCGCGTGGTTGCCAGTGCCGGTGACCGCTACGCGGAATCGGGTAATACCCACAATTCCGTCCACTATACCAATCTGCACCGAATTGTTCTCCAGGATGCTCCCCTGCTCGATATGTAGCTCCAGGTAGCATTCGTAGTCTTCTTTCCGCCTTCGGGACGACAGCACGTCCTCCATGGTAAGTCCGTAGCGTTTCATGTTTGATTTTTCCGCTTCCCCTATTTCCACCCCGGCAAAGCATTTGCTGCCAAAGGTTCCGCCTATCACGTTTCCCTCTTCCTCGTTGAATGCGATTACTTCAAGGGAATAATTGTTCCGGTACCCGTTTTCCCTCATGGTGTGAAGACATTCGATAGCGCTTAGTACGCCCAGGGCACCGTCGTAAATACCGCCCCCCGGCACGGTATCGATATGGGAACCCACTGCAATCTTTTTTTGCACTTTGCCCGGCATAAGCCCGGTCAGGTTTCCCACTGCATCCAGGTGTACCCGTAACCCCGCATCTTCCATTAGCCGCTGCACATAGTCGGCACCGGCGTAAAAGGAATCGGAATACGCCATCCTGGTGGTCCCGCTTTCTTCTTCAAACCCTATTTTACCCAGCGTTTCGATATGCTCCATAAGCCTTTTGGTATTTATCTTCATCGTATCCACCTTCTTACTGGAGGCACTCCAAGAATTCCTTCATTTTATTAAGCCCGGAAACTATATTGTCCTTTGATGAGGCACATGACAGGCGAATATATCCTTCTCCCGCATCTCCAAAGGCGGTACCCGGAACCACCACAACCTGCTTTTCTTCCAGAAGCCTGTATGCGAATTCCTCCGAGGTCATCCCGGTTTGCTTGATATTCATAAAAATGTAAAAAGTCCCCTTTGGCCTCAGGCAGGAAACCAGCGGCATTTGGCCTATTAGTTCGCAGGCCAATTTTCTGCGGCTGTCATACTCTGCAATCATCTGTTGCTTGTATTCCTGGCTGCCTTTTAAGGCTTCCAAGGCTGCATACTGGGACGGCATGGGTGCGCAGGCGGCCACGTTTTCCTGGAGTTTTGTCATGTTGCGGATAATATCCTCGGGACCTGCCGAATAACCTACTCTCCACCCGGTCATGGCGTATGTCTTGGAAAAACTGTCGAAAATTACCGTGCGATCCCTCATCCCGGTTAATCCTGCAATGCTTTCGTATTCCAGGCCGTCAAACAGGATATGTTTATATACCTCATCGGATAGAACTATTAAGTCCTTCTCGTTGGAAAGCTCGGCCACCGCGGCAAGGGTGCCGTGGTCAAGGACGCTTCCGGTGGGGTTGGAGGGCGAATTAAGCAATATGGCTTTGGTCCTGTCGGTGCAGGCCTGTTGTAATTTTCCTACGTCCACCATGAATTCATTTTGCTCATCGGTGGGTACCAGCACCGGCTTTGCACCACACATTTTGACCTGCTGAATGTAATTGGTCCAGCATGGGGTGCTTATAATCACTTCATCCCCGGGGTCCAGCAGTGCCCGCATGCACAGGTACAGCGCACCCATAGCCCCAATGGTGATTATGACTTGGGACTCGGGGTCGTACCGGTTACCATTTTCCCGTTCCAGGTATCGGCTTATTTCCATTCGCAGCGGCAGTATCCCCGCATTTTCAGAATATTTTGTCTTGCCTTCGAAAATAGCCCTGCTTCCTGCCTCCATCACATTGGTACCGGTTATAAAATCCGGCTCGCCGATGGTTAGGTTTATTGTATTTCCGTATTCCAGGGCCTTGTTAAACATTTTCCGTATGGCGGAAGGGACAACCGACCGCGCGACACTCGAAACCCTCATTATTAACAGCCTCCGTTACAGTAAATTTTTGAAAATGGTTTCATAATCTAAAACAGAATTTTATTATTATCCTACTTTTAAAGCTTAACATACAGACTTTAAGGAATCAAGTCGGATTGGAACCGGAAGTAACGATTGCAAATGTTATTCTGATGTGCTACAATTATGGAGCCAGCATAAAAATTTCTGATTATGAATTTATGTTCCGCATTATGAAATTTATTCCTTGCGCGGCAAGCAGGGGATACAAAATGCAAGCATGTTAAAAAAAGAAGGGAGAGGTAAAAGTGGTTAAAAGAAGACTGGCAGTATTTCTATTGGTTGTTGCTATGGTTATATTCAGTATTGCCGGGTGTAGCAGTCAAGGTCCGGCCGTAGAGGAAGAAGACGGACTGAACCTGGAAGAACTGTATGCTTCTGTTGCGGAGGAGCAAGCGGTATTGAAAATAGAAGACATCATTGACACCCAGGCCAAAGAGAAATACACAATCGGTGTTGCGATGAATACCGTTAGCACTCCATTCTTCAAGGCTTTGTCCGACAGTATCCAGGCCACCATTAAAGAGGCCGGTGCCGAGCCGCTGTTGGCGGTCTGTGACGAGGATGCTTCAAAACAGGTAAGCCAGATTGAAAACTTCATTACGCAGGGGGTTGATGCAATAATCATAAAACCGGCAGACCCGGCGGAAACCCTGAGTATTGCCCTGGATAAGGCATACGAAGCAAATATTCCGGTCATAGCGGTGGATGCGCCCCCCGCCGAGGACGCCAAATACCTATGCGCTTTTATCACTGATGCCTACGACCTTGGTTTCATAGTGGGTGAAGAGATAGCCAAACAGCTGCTTGAGAACCATCCCGAAGGTGAAATCGAGTACGGTATCATAGGCGCTATTGACGGCAATACAATTGCCGCTATACGTAACCAGGCATCCAGGGACGGTATAGCTTCGGTGGACACCGAGGGCAGGATCAAGGAAGTGTCCTACCTGTATTCCGGTGGCTTTTCCGAGGAAGGCGGTCTTCAAACGGCAGAAAACATGCTTGTTGCCAACCCGAATATTAAGGCCATCATAGGCACCTGCGATGCCCACGTGATCGGTGCAACAGCGGCTGCGGAAAGGCAAGGAAAGGCCGACCAGGTAATAATGGGTGCAATAGACGGTTCCAAAACAGCCATGGAAATAATGATGGACGGCGGTCCCATAAAGGCCCTGGCCTGGAACAGCCCGCAGGAAGTCGGCAGAGCCGGCGCTACCGCGACCATAAGACTGCTCAACGGTGACCAAACACCTGCCAGCAGAACAATGGTTATTAAGGCTCTTCTTATTACGCCGGAAAACGTTGAAGATATCTATGATCCCAACTCGGCATTCTAATTGAAACGGAAATCCATGCCGCTCTGTATGCATTATTCTTCAAAGTCAATGCCGTACAGGGCGGCTATAAATTCTCTGGAAAGGTACGATATCTATGACTCCAATTATTGAACTTAGGGATATAGATAAAAGATTCGGAGCAGTACATGCACTAAAAAAGGTTTCGCTGGCTGTAAACAGGGGCGAAACCATTGCCCTGGTTGGCGAAAACGGTGCCGGCAAAAGCACGCTGGTGAAAGTATTAACCGGGGCTTATACAAAGGACAGCGGTGAGATCTGGATAGAGGGCAAGGAAGTCCTTATCAGTGACACCATTTCGGCAAAAAAATTCGGAATAGCGCAGGTTTACCAGCAGGCAGAATTATGGCCGGAGTTGTCGGTTGCAGAAAACATTTACCTGGGCGACCGGAGCATGTCCCAGAACGGGCTGGTCAACTGGAAGAATATTCACAGGAACGCCGCGAAACTGCTTGAGAAATACGGTATACCTATAAAGGATACTACCAGGGTAAAGGACCTAAGCGTTGCTTCGCGTCAGTTGGTTGCCATTGCCAAGGCCCTTAGCAGGAACCCCAAGGTGGTTATTTTTGACGAGCCTACGGCGGTTTTATCCGATAAGGAAGTAAACATCCTGTTTAATATAATTTGGATGCTGAAAAAAGAAAAGACCACCATCATATACATTTCACATCGACTGGAAGAGGTATTTGAACTGAGCGACAGAATAGCCGTTATGAGGGACGGTTCAATGGTAACCGTATTGGAAAACCATAACGTCACCAAGAATGACTTGATTGCCCATATGCTGGGGCGGCACATAAATGCCATGTATCCGGAAAAGAACGTTATAGAAAGCGACGAGGTTGTACTGGAACTTCGAAACGTATCCACCGATAAGGTCAGGAATATTTCCTTTACCCTCAGAAAGGGCGAAATCCTTGGAATCGTTGGCCTTGTAAACAGCGGCCGTACCGAGACCGCGAGGGCGATATACGGTATAGACAGGATTAAACAGGGCGAGATGCTGGTTTTCGGAAAACCCGTGAACTTTAAAAGCCCTACTGATGCAGTAAGACACGGCCTGTTTCTTGCACCCGAAGACCGTAAGGAAGAGGCTTTGGTACAAATCCGGAAGATTCGTGAGAATATCACCCTGTCCAATTTAAAGTCCATTTCAAGGTTCGGGTTTTGTAACAGGCAAAAAGAAAACAGTCTTGTAAGCAGCATCATGCGGGATTTACGCATAAAAGCGGGCTCCATGGAATCCGAAATAAATACGCTAAGCGGTGGAAACCAGCAGAAAGTGGTTATCGCAAAGGCTTTTGTCGCCAAACCAAAAATACTCATATTTGACGAGCCGACCCAGGGTATTGACGTAGGCGCTAAATCGGAAGTAAATGCCCTATTGCAGCAGCTGAGTGAAGAGGGAATGTCCATTATTCTTATATCTTCAGAAATTGAAGAAGTTCAGGGTATGTGTAACAGGATTGTGGTGATGAGGAACGGAACCGTTGCCGGGGAAGTGGAGGATAACCTTGATGACGGCAAACATATCCTGGACCTCATGTATAGGAGCGAAAACGATGCAAAACTACAATGATAAAACTTTAAAACAGTCACAAACCGGTTTAATAAACAGCTTGAAGTCATACTTGAAAGTCCAGGCAATTCCTCTTGTTGTACTTTTACTCATGATTATTGTTTCGGCCTGCCTTTCACCGGTTTTCCTTTCCAGGGCCAATGCCCAGAACATGATGGTACAGATTGCGCTGAGCATGGTGGTAAGCATGGGAATGTTCATTGTAATACTGACCGGGGGTATCGACCTCAGCGTGGGCTCCTTCGTGGCCCTTTCCGGTGTTCTTGCTGCAGGCTTTATGCGAACCATGCCGGTTGGCTGGGCGTTGCTTGCTACCATGGCCATATGCACCCTTCTAGGTGCCTTTACCGGCCTGATAGTAGCAAAACTTAGGATTGCACCCTTTATTGTCACGCTGGGCATGTTAAGCTTTGTAAGCGGTCTTGCGTACTGGTATTCCCAGTCCGCTCCCATTTCCTGGCGGTCGCTGGAGGGGGCTAATGTAATCAGTTTTATAGGGTCGTCAAAGCTGTTCGGTATCCCGGTATTGGCGGTTATATGGATAATCATGGTCGTAATCACCATGATCGTCATGCGCCATACCATAATAGGACGCATAATGTACGCCATCGGGGGAAACGAGACGGCTGCCAAGCTTTCGGGCATAGATATTAGTAAATGGAAGGTGTTTCCCTATGCCTTCTCAAGCTTTTGCTGCGGCCTGGGCGGCATCCTCCTGATGTCACGGCTTGGGGTGGGTTCTCCCACCAGCGGTACCGGCCTTGAACTGGACTGTATCGCCGCGGTGGTAATAGGCGGTACCAGTTTCAGCGGCGGTAAAGGCAACGTAAGCGGCGTTGTTATAGGCGCATTTATACTGGGCATTATAAACAACATCCTGGACCTGATGAACGTGCCTTCGTACCCGCAGCTTATGCTTAAGGGTGCGATAATAGTGCTGGCGGTTATACTTTCAACCATAAGGGAGAAAAAGCAATAACAATTTGATGGAGGCATCGTACAATGAAAGATACCCTTGTTAAAACAATAGGAAACATCGGAATAATTCCGGTAATAAAAATAGACAATGCCATGCACGCTGTTCCCCTGGCGAAGGCTGTATATTCTGGTGGCTTGCGTTGCGTGGAAATTACCTTTCGTACCGACGCGGCGGAAGAATCCATCCGGAGAATCTGCCAGGAAGTACCGTCGCTTCTTGTAGGCGCAGGTACGGTCCTGGCAACCGGCCAGGTTGATCGCGCCCTGCAGGCAGGCGCCAAGTTCATTGTAACGCCGGGGTTTAACAAAAAAGTTGTGGAGTACTGCATACGGAATAAGGTGCCAATAATTCCCGGCATAAGCATACCGGCGGAGATAGAAGCGGCCCTGGAACTGGGGCTTAATGTGTTAAAATTTTTTCCTGCCCAGGCAAGCGGCGGCGTGAAAACGATAAAAGCCCTGAGCGGCCCCTATGGGAATGTCAGGTTCATTCCCACCGGCGGGATAAATCCGGATAATCTTAATGAATACCTTTCCTTTTCAAAGGTACTGGCCTGCGGCGGCAGCTGGATGGCTCCGTCCCAAGTGATTGAAGACGAAAACTTCGATGAAATAGAGCGCCTGGTGTCCCAGGCCATCCAAGCGATGCTGGGTTTTGAACTGAGATACGTTGGGATAAAATGCAATACACCGGAGGATACCGCAGCCTTAGAAAACGGCCTCCTGGGAACCATGATCGGGAGCCCGAAGATAGAAGCTCCCGGCGAAGGCGGGTATATTGCCATTGCTACCAATTTCATCGAAAGGGCGGTGTACTACCTTTCGCTTCAGGGTTACCGGTGTATAAAGGAAACTGCAAAATACGACGAAAAGGGTTCAATGGAATCAATCTTTCTTGAAAAACGGGTTGGCCGTTACGCTATCCATTTGCTGCAGAAATAGAGACAGGGAGTTGAATCTAAATGAGCAAAGCTGTTACTTTTGGTGAAATAATGCTTAGGTTGTCGCCGGAAGGCTATGGCCGGTTTATACAGGCCGAAAGGTTTGAAGCGGTATACGGGGGCGGAGAGGCCAATGTGGCGGTATCCCTTTCAAACTTCGGGATTGACACGGCCTTTGTTACCAGGGTGCCCCGGAATGAAATAGGCCAGGCCGCCATTAACGCCCTTAGAAGATACGGCGTAAACACTGAATATATCGCTAGGGGCGGCGATAGGCTGGGGATTTATTTTATGGAAAAGGGTGCGTCCCAGCGCCCGTCCAAGGTTATTTACGACAGGGCCAATTCCTCAATAGCCACTGCGGGCAGTGAAGACTTCAACTGGGATGTTATATTCAAGGATGCGCAGTGGTTCCATTTTACCGGGATAACCCCGGCCATAAGCGACAGCGCGGCACGGCTGTGCGAAGAAGCCTGCAATGCGGCAAAACGCTTCGGGCTCACCGTAAGCTGCGACCTGAACTACCGCAAGAACCTCTGGAGCCGTGAAAAGGCAAAAGAGGTAATGACAAGACTTATGGAATACGTAGACATATGTGTGGCCAATGAAGAGGACGCCGGCGACGTATTTTCGATATACGCCGAAGATACCGATGTAATAGGCGGAAAGCTGAGCCACGAGGGATATTTCAGCGTGGCAAGGCAGCTTGTCGATAGATTCGGACTAAAAATGGCGGCTATTACACTGCGCACTTCCATATCGGCTAACGATAACCAATGGGCGGCCGTATTATACGACAAACAAAACTATTATAAGTCTAAGACGTACGATATTCACATTGTTGACCGTATCGGCGGCGGAGACAGCTTCAACGCAGGGCTGATATATTCGCTGCTTACCGGCAAAAATCCTGCGGAAGCGCTTGAGTTTGCAGTTGCGGCAAGTTGCCTCAAACACACCATAGTGGGGGACTTTAACCAGGTTTCCATCGCCGAGGTGGAAAAGCTTTTGTCCGGTGACGGAAGCGGACGAGTACAGCGTTAGGGGAGGTTAATATGTTAGTTAGAGGAAAGTATGCGATACTGGACCCATCATTGGAAGAAGAGGATATCAAAGAGGATTGGGCTGTACGCATCGACGGGGACAAAATAGTTGAAACCGGCCCGTACCGAACGCTCAAACAAAAGTATCCGGACCACAGGGTCATAGGCGACGGGAAACAGTTGCTTATGCCGGGTTTTATTGACGCTCATACTCACGGGGCAGGTCTTTCCTTTGTGCAGCGGGGCGTTACCTATGACTTCCTGGAAAACTCGCTGCTGGATTTTGAAACAACGCTTGACCTGGACCCGGAAACCAACAGCATGCTTAACGCGGTGAGGCACATACGGAACGGGTGCACAACCATTCATTCTAATAATTGGAGCATGCCTTCCGACCCGAAGGAAATAGAAAACTGCGAAAAGAAAATTAAGGCCTATGAAAGCACCGGTATACGGCTCGGTTTTTCGCTGGGTATACGCAACAAGAACATCCTGGCTTATGATGATGTAAACTTTCTAAAAACGCTTCCCCCGGATTTGCAAAAAGAGGCGGCATACCTGGTCAACATTGATGCCGAAGCGGCGGTGTCGGATTATTTCGACGCCTTCGAGCACCTGTACAAGAACCACCATAAAGGGAAAGTAAGGATATTTCTGGGCCCCAACTGGGTACAGGGGTCTACGGATTCCTTCCTTGAAAGGGTAAAGATAAGGGCGGATGAACTGGGTGGGCTTCCCGTTCATATCCACTGTCTCCAGACACCGGTGCAAAAGGCCTTCGGCCTGCGAATCTACGGAAAATCCCTGGTAGGTCACTTGGATGACCTGGGGTTGGTGAAGGATAACCTGGTTCTGGGGCATGCGGTATACCTTAACCAGGATGATATAGAACTTCTGGCTGCAAAGGGTGCCAGCGTAACCCATCATCCCAGTTGTAACCTTGCCACCCGTAATGGCATCGCGCCGGTGTATGCCATGGTAAAGGCAGGGGTGAACGTTGCCCTCGGAATAGACGAAAAGGGAATCAACGACGACGAGGACCCCATAATGGAAATGCGAATGATATATTACCTGCACCGCCAGGCTGGCATCGACCTGGTTAACTGCCCGGCTTTAACGCCCTTTGACGTTCTTAAGATTGCGATACAAAACGGTGCCAAGCCTACCGGTTATGAAGGGGAAATTGGTGCACTGCGGCCCGGCATGCAAGCTGACGTGATACTGGTTGATTTGGATGAAATACTGTACCGGCCGTGGGTTTCCCCCGATTGCTCCATTGCGAACCTATTCGTTCACCGGGCACTGGGCAGGCACGTTAATACGGTTATAATAGGCGGCGACATTGTCATGGACCAAAGAGAGATGTTGACGGTGAACACCGAGGCTCTTTACCGGGAAGTAAGGGAGCAGGCCGAAAGGGGCATGACCCAGGACCAGGTCAAATACAGGGAACTTCTGAACAGGATAAAACCCTATTACCAGGAATGGTATAATAACTGGCTTAGAGACCTTAAACTTACACCCTTTTATAACATGAACAGCCGTTATTAGCATGCTGGCAAAGGCCGCGTTAATAGCCCCTTATAAAAACACCGTGGCCTGTTTATTTGAAAAATATAGGAGTTGCTTGCATTGAACACTTTTTTTGAACTGGTAAGCAAAAGGCAGAGCTGCCGCTTCTTTTCACCGCGACCGGTGGAAAGGAAAATTCCAACTGGTTATTGGCATGGGCTATACCAAGAAGGGCGCGCTGTGCAAAAAAAAGGCGAAAGCCAATAGATGAGATTATGACTTATATAGATTAGGTTTTGGCGGCGATATAATGGCAGCAAATGCGGCGGGGGGTTACCTTTCCCGCTGCTTTTCTTTTATGGGTTTATATAAACTTTGTAATGGGCCCTACCGATAAAATATATGAGGCTTGCTATGCCCTTTGGACAAAAAGGAGGATACGGCATTGACACCGGCAAAAAAGACCATCACCGCATTTGTTATAATACTGGCCTTCATAATATCACACGGCACTGCTGTGCAGGCATATAATCCCTTCGTACCCGACTACGGCGAGGGGTGGGTTCCCGATTCCGGTCTTGGCCGGGACCTGGCCGCGGAGGGTGCCGACAGGGTGTTAACCGGCAAAACAACCGGCGCCCAGCTCAGGGCAAACATAGACT
>FZPS01000213.1_pt322 | contig 12992 bp, 9 predicted proteins | sample 1817821 | NCBI WGS metagenome assembly FZPS01 (sample SAMEA104158645, study PRJEB21678) | metagenome | place: Germany | collected 2015-04-21 | reverse complement strand
AGGAGCATTACCAGGGCTGAGTTTGCAGTTCTCATGAAAAACTGGATGGGAGAAGAGGCCGCCGGGTATGAGCATATTGTACTGCCCTTCGAGGATGCTGCAGACATACCGGTTTGGGCCCTTGAATCGGTTAAAGCCATGTACGGAATGGGCATTATAATGGGAACTGCAAAAGAAGGAAAAGTATACTTCAACCCGATGGGTGCCATAAGCAGGCAGGAAGTTATGACGATTATCGGCCGGACCCAGCAGCGAGGCTATGCGGAAGCAGACCTGACCAAGTTCGCCGACTACGTCCAAGTGGCCGATTGGGCGCTTCCCTATGTGAAAACCCTGGTACAGCAGCAGGTAGTTTCGGGATACGACGGTAAAGTCTGGCCGAAAGACCCGGTGACCCGGGCACAGGTGGCTACCATTATTACAGGCTTGTACTAGGCAGCCTGAAATAAAGGTCGTATAATGATATAGATTTAATACTGTGAGGGTCCCTGCGAGGTTTGTCGCAGGGACCCTCACAAAGCAAAGCTTTGTAAGAAAGTGGAGGATTCAATGAGGATAATGTTGTTTGCAGCCGGTGGCGACATCGGAGGCGGCAAAACCCATATACTGTCCCTTGCCCGGGAACTGTCGGAAACCAACGATCTCAGGTTGGTGAGCTTCCGCAGCGGCGTTTTAGCCGACGAAGGCAGGGAAATGGGCCTGGACGTGGTGGTCATTGAAAACGGCTTGAATGTTTTTAAAGACATGAGCATGGCGCTGAAAGAAGTGGACAGCTTCAAACCCGATGTGATTCACTGTCACGGCGCCAAGGCCAACATGCTTGGAGTGCTTGTCAAGAAGCTGCGGACCATTCCGGTAATGACAACGGTCCACTCAGACCCCAGGCTGGATTATATGGGCATGCCGCTGAAGCAGTATACCTTCGGCCTGATTAACGCTATAGCCCTTCGGAACATGGACTTCTATGTGGCGGTGGCCGACAGGATGCAGCAGAACCTTATTGAGAGAGGCTTTGATCCCTGGCGGATCTTTACGATCTACAACGGCCTTGATTTCTCAGGAGCAAGAAAAGAACCGAGGGCGCCCAAAGGTGAGGACGAAGATATCATTGTAGGCATCGCCGCCAGGCTTACTCCCATCAAAGACATCGGCACGGTAATTCGTGCCTTTAACATTGCTTACAGGAAAAACCCCAGGTTAAAGCTTTTGATTGCGGGAATCGGCGAGGATGAAAAGGAATTAAAGGCGTTGGCCCGAGAGCTTGAAATCAGCCACAGAGTCGAGTTTGTGGGATGGGTGGACGACATAAAGGGCTTCTTTTCCAAAGTGGACATCAACGTACTGGCTTCCCTTTCGGAGACCTTTCCCTATTCTCTCCTGGAAGGGGCTTACGAGCATTGCCCCGCCATCGCCAGTCGCGTGGGAGGCATCCCCGCCCTCATTAACCACGGTGAGAACGGCTTCCTGTTTGAAGCGGGAGATGTGGAGACCTTCGGCGAGTACATATACAGGTTGTCCGTGGATGAAGAATTGAGGCGCAAGCTGGCAAAAAACTTGTTTCAAAAGGCAAAAAAAGATTTTTCCCTGGAGCGCATGCGAGAGGATCAGGAACAGGTCTATCGTACCATCCTTCGCCGCAAGCATTATAAAGGCAGGCACGGCGCGGTCATTTGCGGGGCTTACGGCAGAGGCAATGCGGGGGACGAGGCCATCTTGAAGGCCATCCTGTCCCAATTCCGCGAAATCGATCCCGACATGCCTTTCTGGGTCATGACCAGAAGAAAAAATGAGACCAGGGTCGCCAACAAGACGAGGGCGATGTATATATTCAACGTAGTCGCTTTCATACGGAGTCTTCGGAAAGCCGAGATATTTGTCAACGGGGGAGGCAGCCTGATGCAGGATGCCACCTCCTCAAGATCCCTGTACTTTTACCTATTTACATTGAAAGCAGCTAAGTGGTGCGGCTGCAAAATCATCATGTATGGATGCGGCATCGGCCCCATTAATTTGCCGAGAAACCGCCGGATTGCCGCCAAGGTACTCAACAGCACTGCAGATATCATCACCCTGAGAGACAAGGTGTCCCTGGAACTGCTGAAAGAAATGAAGGTGGACAAGCCGGAGATCATCCTGGCCGCAGACCCCACAGTGAACATACAAAAAGCGAACCCTGCAGTGGTAGAGGCCGCTTTTGCTAAAGAAGGAGTTCCTGCCGGAATTCGGATGATCGGGTTTTGCCTGCGCAACTGGCCGGATTTTCGCCATCCCGAGTGGATAGGAGAAGCGGCGGATTATGCCTGGAAAACCTACGGGTTGACGCCGGTGTTTTTACCCATTGAAATTCCAAAGGATATATCCGCAGCGGAAAAGGTTACCGCCGGCATGACAAGTCCTTATTACACGTGCCGCCAAAAACACACGGTGGAAGAACTCATCGGGATGCTGGGCTCCATGGAAGTAGTGGTGGGGATGAGGCTTCACTCCCTGATCTTTGCCACGGCAGGAGGCGCACCTGTCATCGGCATTTCCTACGATGTGAAAGTGGACAGCTTTATAAAATATATCGGATCCGATTCCTGCATATCGCTCACATCCCTGTCCAAAGAGTGGCTTTGTAAAGAAATCGACCTGGCGGTGCAGCGGGGACCTGAAAAAGTGCAGGAGGCCGTAGCCCGTCTGAGAGAGGCTCAAAAAATCAATATTGATGCGGCGAGGCGGCTCTTAAACCGCCCAGAGGAAAGGAGGGCATGATGCGTCAGATAGTTTGCATTTCAACCTCCAACTATTATCCCGTTCCCACCCGCAAGCAAAATGTGATGAACCGCTTGCAAGACGCGGAAGTTATATATATAGATCCGCCGGTTACCATGTTGGCGCCTCTGAAGGACAGATCGACTTTCAAGCGGTTGACGGCTTTCAGGAAACCGGGGCAAAAGGTTAAGGACAACATTACGGTCTATTCTCCGCCTCCCGTTTTTCCTTTTTTCAATAAACATCGCTGGATCAACCGTATCAACCAGAAGATGCTTGCCCGCTATATCCGAAAGCGGATGAAGGAACAGGAATTCACGGAACCTTATCTCTGGTGTTACTCGCCCACTTCCTGCGACCTGATTCATCTCATACCAAACAGAGGGGTAATTTACGACTGCGTGGACCGCCATTCCGCCTATAAGGGGATGATCGATCCTGCCGTCGTAGATACTATGGAAAGAGATCTGGCTGCTGTAGCGGATCAGGTTTTCTGTACGGCGGCGGGACTTTATGAGACTCTGCGTCAATACAACGAAAACACAGAGCTGATTCCCAACGGGGTGGATTACGAACTGTTTTCACGAGCGGCGGCAGCGCCCGGAAAGGCAGCGGCCAAGAAAACGGGGACATGGCAGGAGTCGATGACGGAACAATCGGTGACGGAACAAGAGGTTGCCGGTTCAAATAAACCGGTATTCGGCTTTGTGGGCATGCTCCAGGAATGCATCGATTATCAATGCATGGAAGCCGTAGCCCAGGCCTTTCCCGAAGGGAGACTGGTGTTGGTGGGCCGCTCACTGCCCGGGGTGGATCTCTCCTCGCTTCGAGCCTATCCCAACGTACGATTTATGGGATTGGTGCCTCAGGCTGAACTGCCGGAAATCATTGCAGGATTTGATGTATGCCTGAATCTCTTTAAAGAAGGCAGGCTTTCCAAGGACGTGAGTCCTTTGAAGTTCTATGAGTATCTTGCCACGGGAAAACCTGTCGTGAGCACCAGGGAGCCGTTGCAGGTTATGGATTATGCAGATGTGGTATATATTGCGGAAAACCGGGAGGATTTTGTGGTAAAATGTAGAGAAGCATTGCGTGAGCGGGATCCTTCCAAGGTGAAAAAGCGCATGGAATACGGAAGGGCCTGTTCCTGGGACAGAAGGGTTCAGCAGATGGAACAGATCCTTTTGGAACGCGGGATATTTGAATAGATGTGAAAGGTGTAGGCAGCGGAAATGTGCAAAAAATCAATTAATGAATGTTATTAAACTACAGAAATTCAATAAATTACTAATAAATCAAGCATTAATTGAAATTTTGCATAAAATTTGACATGATTTTACATAGATTATCAAAATAATAATGCACTAATTGAAATTTTGCACATTTTCATATTTTTATTATTTGCATCATGCACCATGTACGGATTTGCATCATGCACCATGTACGGATTTGCATCATGCACCATGTACGGATTTGCATTATGCACCATAGACGGAGGTTGGAATGAAGATAATCAACGAGAAGGGCAAACTCTTTGGAATCATTAACGTAGTGGATCTGCTGGTTTTGGTTGCCATCGTCGTCGTTGCCGGCGCCATCGGCGTTCAGCTCTTCGGGCAGAAGATCAACGATGCAGTATCTCCCCAAGTAGACCTGACGGCGGAGGTTGTCATCATCGGCACAGCTCCCAGATTGGTGGATGAGATACTTCGGCAGGATCTGGTGGGGGAGAGGCTGGTAGCCGGAAACGAATACATGAACGCAACTATTACCGACGTGTGGCTTGAGGATTATGTAATGCAAGCCATTCGTGATGACGGAGTCATAGTGGATGCTACGGATCCAAGCAAAAAAGACGTGGTTATTGAGATAAAAACTAAGGTTGCCAAGGATACTCCCAGTCCTAAAATAGGCAGCCAGGAGCTGCGGGCCGGGAAGACTTTTATCGTGAAGACGCAGACCTTTGAGTGCAGCGGGACCATTCGCTACGTGGAAATCGGCCAGTAATTTGGTTGCGTTGAAATGGACAGGTAAAGTCAGTGAACCGACAGCATGAAACCGGCCGGTTCCCTTATCATATAATGACCGGCAGAGAATTCGTGTTAGAAATAGGCTGGGATAGTCTGAGGTGAATGAATTGACAGGGATTATTCAAAACAGCTTGGTTTTTCGAGGGCTAAAGGCCTTCGTGTTAACCTTATATAACGCTTGGCCCCACAGCGTGCTGGGCAGGATGTCTGCTTTTCTGAAAGAGAACTATGAAGGTTCATATACGAAAAAGATATGGATCCGTTTCTGCGATGTGGAAAACAGGGCGGCTTACTCCCTGTATGGCAAGTCCCTGGGGAAGCTGCACAAACTGCTGCTTTCCCTAGGAAGGGTATTGCAACAGAGCCTTTTTTATGGCCTGTTAGTTTTTGTTCGAGATGTGTATTTTCGCGTCACTAAGGGAAGTTTGCTATTTGAGCAGATCCACAGGCTGAGCCTTCGCCAATGGTTGCTTGTGGCCTTTGCTTTCTATCTGCCTCTGGAGTACATCATCCGCGACAAGGTATCCATCGGGTTTGTGGCCTCCGTTTGGGAGGAGCTGTTTATAATCGCAGCAGCCTTTCTGATCCTTTGGAGGATGGCGTTGGGGCAGAGCAAAGCCATTGGACGGGAGACTCCCGTAGACGGCTATATTCTTTTATTCATGGCTGTGGGCTTCCTCCTCATGTCCCTTGTGGCACCGTATCCTGCGGTGGCCTTTGCCGGGTACAGGGCTGTGGTGACCTACATGGTCTGGTTCTTCCTGGTAATCCGGCTCCTTGAAAGTGACAAGGATTTCAAGCTTGTCTTTTTCGGATTGTTGGGCATGGGAGCGCTGCTCAGCCTGCATGGAATCTATCAATATATCGTCGCAGTGCCCATACCGGCCAGCTGGGTCAGCCAAACGGAGATGGGTGTTCGGACCAGAGTTTTTTCCATAACGGGCAGTCCTAATATATTCGGTTCCCTCATCGTTCTGACGGCCCCTCTTGCCGCTTCCATGATCTATTACTGTAAAAGGATTTGGGCAAAACTGTTTTTCCTGGGGATTACGGGAATCATGTGCCTGTGTCTGCTGTTCACCTTCTCCCGGGGTGCCTGGGTGGGCATGGTGGTAGCCGTTATCCTTTTCGCGCTTTACATGGACAGGAGGTTGCTGGGAGTTCTGGGAGGCGCAGTGGCGGCGGTTTTGGTCTTCGTTCCCTCCATCACGTCGCGGCTGACCTATCTTTTTACCAGCGACTACGCTGAGGCTTCAGCTGTCGGAGGCAGGGCTCTGCGGTGGGCTGTAGGCCGACAGCTTTTGATGGAGAATAACCCCTGGCTTGGTTTCGGGTTAGGACGCTTCGGCGGGGCCGTTGCCATGAACAACAAGCTCCTGGATGAGACAGAGGAATTCAGTTATTTCTACATGGACAACTACTACCTGAAGACCATGGTGGAGATGGGATATATCGGAATCATCTTTTTCCTGCTTTTGTTGGCGGGACTGCTGATTTGGAGCTTGAGAGCCATCTATCGCAGCGGTACCGGGTTTATTCCGGGCAAAGATCCGCTTTTGCGGGCTGTGGGAAACGATAAAGCCATGGCGGTAGGCATATTCTCCGGATTGTGCGGTGTGCTGGTCCACTGTTATTTTGAAAACATCTTTGAAGAGCCCTATATGATGGCTTATTTCTGGGGTCTGGCCGCCATGCTCATGTATCTGGGCTTCTTTTCGAAGTCCAGAAGGGATCAAATCCCGAACTGATTGTCGATGCGGCCCCATGTGCAGGGGAATATAGAAAGTGTTGATGACCCTCTACAATTCTATTTACTGCCCAGGAGATAATACCGGAAACCGGCTTCTTCAGCCAATGTGGCAGAAACGAAGTTGCGAGTGTCGTAGAAATTCTTATGCCGCATCAGCTTCCCAAGGGTTTGGAAGGGAAGGTCTTTAAACTCATCGTGATGGACGCCAAGCACCAGCAAATCGCTGCCTTCTGCGGCTGTTTTAAGGCTGTCGCTGATTTCTATCTTGCAGTTTTGAGGCGCCACATAGGGATCAAATGCCCGCACGTTGATTTTCTGCTGCTTCAGAATATCTATCAGATGCAGGACGGGGCTCTCTCTCGTATCGTCCACGTTAGGCTTGTAAGTAACGCCTAAAATGGTTACCACCGGATCCTGGATGCCGTTGAGAATGTCCAGGATTTCCGATGCCACGTGGGAGGGCATGGAATCGTTTATGTTGCGGCCTAAGCCGATCATTTTTGCCGTTTCAGGCTGCTTTTCTACGATGAACCAGGGGTCGACGGCGATGCAATGGCCGCCTACGCCGGGGCCGGGTTGATGGATGTTAACCCGGGGGTGCTTGTTGCAAAGTTCGATGGACTCCCAGACATTGACGCCTATGTTTTCGCATATTTTTGCAAGTTCGTTGGCGAAAGCGATGTTTACATCGCGGTAGGTATTTTCCGCCAGTTTGCAGAGCTCGGCGGTGCGGGTGTCCGTGGTGTATATGTGGCCGCGGACGAAGGTTTTATAAATCTCCGCAATCCGTTCGGCGGATTCGGGATTTATGCCGCCGGCTATGCGGCTGTTGTTCACAAGTTCATTCAGGATCTGCCCGGGAATAACACGCTCGGGAGAATAACCTACGAAGAGTTCGGTTCCGATTTTCAAGCCGGCTTTCTCCAGGATGGGCAGCATGAGGCTGTCCACCGTGCCTACGGGAGAGGTGGATTCCAATATTACCGTGTTGCCGGATCTCAACCATGGGACAATACTCTCCGTTGCCGAGACCACATAGCTCATGTCGGCCTTCTTATCCCCGGTGATGGGAGTGGGGACGGCGATGATGAAAACGTCCGCTTCTTCCGGCGTTAATGAGCCACGAAGGGTACCCTCCTTCACCACCCGGCTGACAAGCTCTCCGAGACCTTTTTCCTCGATGATGATCGCTCCCCGGTTCAGCGCTTCTATGATCTTCGGGTTGAGGTCAACTCCGACGACTGAGACGCCTGCGGAGGCGAACATTGCGGCTGTGGGAAGCCCGATATAGCCTAAACCGATAACGCAAATCTTCATTGATTCTCTCCCTTTGTCCATCTGTAACTAAAACAGGCGGATTCAAATCCGCCCTCATTATCACGAGGCGATGAAATCGCCGATCTGCAAAAATTTTTCAAATAAGTCTACAATTCAAAGCAGATAAATGATAGCATATATTTGCCCTTGTGTAAAGAAATTGGGCTGTTTGAAGAACTGAAGAAAGTTCATAATAGTTCATAATTAACTATATAAAGAAGCAGCATACTACGGTTTTGTATATATTTGTATATAATAGTGGTTTCGGAGCGAGGGAAGTGGGCTCCGGCGAGTACAAGCAAGTGCCAACCAGGCAGGACGGGCCGTCTAGATCGTACGGCACGCAGCGCGTCGCTTCGTCGAGCGGGAGATCACTTCCCTCGCTCCGGAACATATAACAATTAACTAAACAGGAGCGCAGGATCCTTATGAGAAATATTACAATTGATCCTTGGAAATTATTGATCGGGGCATGTTTGATCATAAAGCCCCTGATGTTTTACAGGTTGATGGATATTCAGGTTAACGTGCTGTTCCTATGGATTGCCACGGCCTTTATGCTCAGCCTTATGTTTGGCAGCTTTAAGAATATGTGGATTTCCTTCGGACTCTACGTACTGCTCACTATACTGATGTTCTGCGATGTGACGCATAATGCCTATTTCAGCGGCTATATATCCTTGAAGCTTATCGGTTCGGCAAAGTTCCTGGGAGATGCGGGGGACGCAGTGATAGCCGTGATTCGGCCCGAGTTTTGGCTGCTGTTCCTCGACCTTCCCCTGGTGGCTTTAAGCATAGTGAAAATAAGAAGAGGAGAATGGCTTTCTTCCATTAGAAAAGAATGGTTTTCAGGGGTACTCCTTTTGGCTGCGGTCTTTTTCCTGGTTTTCGGCAGCGTCAGCGCAAGCAGCACCCTGCGTTCCGTGGGTAATTTGGAATTCTTTTCCGTGCGTGTAAAAGACCTGCTTGAGACAACTACCAGCTTTGGGTCCCAGCAGGCGGAACTGGATGAAGAATCCGTATACCTTGTGGAGGAAGACCAGGAGGACAGCCTTTTTGGAATTGCAGAGGGGAGAAACCTCATAGTTATTCAAATGGAGGCTCTCCAGAACTTCGTTATCAACAGGGAATATGAAGGGCAGGAGATCACTCCCAATCTGAACCGTCTGATCCGCCAGGAAGGAACGATATATTTTGACCGTTACTATATGCAGATTGCGGCGGGCAATACTTCCGATGCGGAATTTGCCACTAACAATTCCATTTATGGATCGGAGAAGAGTTACACATACGAGCTGTATAAGGAAAATACGTTTCGAGGGTTGCCTGTTCTCCTGAAAGAGAGGGGCTACTCCACTATAGCTATGCACGGGTACGACGGGGATTTTTGGAGCCGCAAGGCCATGTATCCGGCTCAGGGTTTCGATCGCTTCATCGATGATAAGGGTTATAAGCCTTCGGTAATCCACGGTTGGGGGATTCTTGACGAAGAGTTTTTCGTACAATCGGTAGAGTATTTAAAAGTGCAGCCCCGGCCTTTTTACTGCTTCATGGTCTCTTTGACTAACCATACTCCCTTTGCCATGGACAAAAAGTATTGCAGGCTGCAATTATCCTCAAAACATGAAGGGACACGGTTTGGCAACTATCTGAACAGCACGGCTTATTCCGACTATGCCATAGGAGTTCTGCTGGATGCCCTTAAAGAGGCCGGTCTCTACGAAAATTCGGTGATCGCCATCTACGGGGATCATTTTGGACTGGCTCAAAGAGACGAGAACAACGAAGAACTGATGACGGAATTTTTAGGGAAACCCTATCGATTCGACGCCATGGCCAATGTGCCACTGATAATTCACATTCCCGGCGAAGATATCAATAGTACTTATAGCATAGCCGGCGGGCAGATAGATTTCTTGCCTACGATGGCTTATCTCATGGGTTTTGAAGAGCTTGACACCGTTTATTTCGGGCAGAATTTGCTTACTGCGGAGAAGGGCTTTGTGGCCCAGACCCGCTATGCGCCCCGTGGATCCTTTATTACGGATGACATTGTCTTTATGATGTCCTTTGATATGGTCTTTGAAAACAGCAGGGCATGGGCCATCGATACCGGAGAGGAAGTGCCGTTGGATGGGCTTCAGAGTCTTGCCGAAAGGTCCATTGCCCTTATCGCCGCTTCGGAAAAATGCCTGGAGGAGGATTCCATAGCGGAGTTGTATCCGAGTGGCGGGGATCTTGGGGCAACTGCCGGGAAGGATAAGAAAGAACCCGGTGCGGCAGCCGGGGAGAATTCTGAGGAGGCGGATGGCGATGAGTGAGATAAAAAAACTGGAAATTCTGGGCGTGCCGGTGGACATGGTAAACATGGCCCAGGCCGCCGAAAGGCTTGAGGAGCTTATGAGATCGGAAGGTTGCAGTCTCATTGTCACGCCAAATTCCGAGATCGTTGTTAATGCGGGGCAAGATTCGGAATTGATGGAAATCATCAGATCGGCGGATCTGGTTATTCCCGACGGGATCGGCCTGGTGTATGCTTCCAAATTGCTGGGATCGCCTCTGAAAGAGAGAGTGACCGGGATCGATTTTCTGAGCTGGGCTCTGGATTTCTTGGAAAGAGAAGGGAAATCCATTTACTTGCTCGGGAGCCGACCGGGAAGCGAAAGCGTTCCGGGCGTGGCGGAAATGGCGGCAATCAAGATGAAGGAAGCCTTTCCCGGGCTTAAAATAGCGGGTACCCACCACGGGTATTTCAGTAAGGATGAGGAGCAAGAAATTGTTGATGATATAAACGAATGCGGGGCGGACTTCCTTTGCGTCGCTTTAGGGTCGCCAAAGCAGGAGAAATTTATGGCCCGGCACCGGAAAGGGTTGAAGGTGAAAGCGGCTATCGGTGTGGGCGGAAGTCTGGATGTATGGGCAGGCGAGGTGAAGCGGGCGCCTGAGTTTTATAGAAAGCACGGGCTGGAATGGTTGTATCGGCTCGTGCAACAGCCGTCCCGGTATAAAAGGATGGCAGCCCTGCCCAGATTTATGATACGAGTGTTATTGTCAAAGTAAGCTTGATAGATTTTAAGGAGAGTTGATAAGGTGGAAGAAAAAGAAAAAAGGGCAATGAAAACTTCATACCTCATTAAGAGGTTTTTACCATATTTTAAGAAATATCGATGGATACTGGTGCTGGATCTGTTTTGCGCCGCATTGACTACGGTCTGCGAGCTCGTGCTCCCGCTTATAGTCCGATATCTGACCGATATGGGCATGAATAATCTGGAGGCTTTGACCATAAGGTTGATCCTGTCCATAGGAGCCATTTATATCGCATTGCGGCTTGTGGATTTGGCAGCCAACTATTTTATGGCCTACGTGGGGCACGTAATGGGCGCAAAGATCGAGACGGATATGAGAAAGGACCTCTTTGATCATTTGCAGGAGCAGTCCTATTCCTATTTCGACAACACAAAGATCGGTCAGATAATGGCCCGCATTACCAGCGATCTCTTCGATATCACTGAATTTGCCCATCACTGCCCGGAAGAGTATTTCATCGCCGCATTGAAAATCAGCATAGCTTTTGCCATATTGGCCCAAACGGATCTTACGCTGACGCTGATCATATTCTCGCTCATACCGGTCATGCTGATCTGCGCCATGTCTTTCAACGATAAGATGAGACAGGCTTTCAAGAGGTCGAGAAACCAGATCGGGGAGTTGAACGCCCAGGTGGAGGACAGTCTGCTGGGGGTTCGGGTTGTGAAATCCTTTGCCAATGAGGGCGTGGAGAGGGAAAAGTTCCGCAAGGGAAACGAAGGATTCCTCAAAATAAAGAGGGAAGCATACCGCTATATGGCCGGGTTCCACAGCACCATACGGTTTTTTGACGGGGTCATGTACATAGCCGTGGTGGTCATCGGAGCTATATTTATGGTCTACGGCCGCATAGGAGCTCCGGATCTGGTGGCCTACCTGCTCTACGTTTCCATGCTTCTTGCTTCTGTCCGCCGGATTGTGGAGTTCACGGAGCAGTTCCAGCGGGGCATGACCGGAATAGAGCGGTTCCTTGAAATTATGGATTCGCCCATCGAAGTGGAGGATGCAGAGGATGCGGTGCCTCTTCCGCCGGTAAAAGGGGAAATCCGGTTCGACAAAGTGAGTTTCCGCTATTCGGACAACAATAAGAATGTATTATCCAATATTGATCTTACTGTGGCGGCAGGAGAACACGTGGCTCTAGTGGGGCCGTCGGGCAGCGGGAAAACCACCCTGTGCAACCTGATTCCGCGGTTTTACGATGTGACATCGGGAAAGATTTTGATCGACGGCCATGATATTAAGAACGTGACCATAAAATCCCTGAGGTCTCAGATCGGCATGGTCCAGCAGGATGTCTATCTATTTGCCGGTTCCATATATGATAATATCGCTTACGGAAAACCCGGAGCAACGAAGGAAGAGGTTATCCAGGCGGCCAAGGATGCGGGTGCCCATGATTTCATCATGGAATTGCTCGATGGCTATGATACCTACGTGGGCGAACGAGGCGTTAAGCTTTCCGGCGGTCAGAAGCAGCGGATCAGCATCGCGCGAGTGTTTCTGAAAAATCCGCCGATCCTGATTTTGGACGAGGCAACCTCGGCCCTGGACACCGAGAGCGAGCGAATCGTAAAGCAATCTTTGCAGCGGCTTGCAGCGGGAAGAACCACGTTTATCATAGCTCATCGTCTAACAACAATAAAGAATGCGTCCGTAATTTTGGTGCTTACAGAGAACGGCATCGAAGAGCAGGGCACTCACGAAGAACTGTTGGCCAAAGGCGGAACCTATGCTCACCTTTACCGGATGTACAGTGAATAACGTATAAACTGAGACGGGTCTTTAGGGAAAATCAACTAATTTTGAAGCAAGTATTGTTTTTCAGCTGATTTTTGTTCCATATTATGGGAATTTCAGCCCTCGAAAGGGGCTTTATCAACTATAATAGAAGAAATCTAAAAAAATTAGCTGATTTTTTTAGTCCTGAATTGCAATAACAAGTTGAACTAATCTCCGTACCTTGACAAATCTCTGTTGTTAGAGAGCATAGATTAAATCGAGTTCTGCTTCGAACAGTTCCTCCGGAGTCTTGTAGCCCAATATCTTTC
>FZPS01000168.1_pt78 | contig 12994 bp, 17 predicted proteins | sample 1817821 | NCBI WGS metagenome assembly FZPS01 (sample SAMEA104158645, study PRJEB21678) | metagenome | place: Germany | collected 2015-04-21 | reverse complement strand
AAAGCTTTACGAAATCTCATATCTTGTGTTATACTTGCCATGCGGGGATGCTCCTTTATGTTTTTTTGTTTTAGGGTGATTCAAATATAACACAAGAGAGCTATTCTCGCTTTAATTTTTTGTTGGTTTAACATATGTATTGTAATCCTACATGTAATTGAATATTACTTTAAGAGAAGGGTTGCATTTCTTTCCTTCTTTGGTTATAATAAGGAACATTAGAAAGACAGAGATATAATTATCTGTGGTTTTGGTTCAGCTTTTCATATAAAAAATGAGCTATAAGATAGAATAAATTAAAAGATTGATTTTTTAGATATGCTAATTATTATTAGCGTGAGAATTTTAAAGTAACCAGAGGTGGGATGTTATGAGAAATGCAAAAGTAATGACAATTCAAGATATATCATGTTATGGACAGTGCTCACTTACAGTGGCCCTTCCTATAATATCTGCTTGTGGGATAGAGACTGCCATTTTACCATCTGCAGTGCTTTCAACCCATACTGGAGGTTTTACCAATTTTACCTTTCGTGATTTAACGGAGGATATTCCTAAAATAATGAACCATTGGGTTAGTGAAGGGATAAGCTTTGATTGCATATATACAGGCTATCTTGGTAGTTTGACACAAATTCAGTATGTAAAGGAGCTTTTTAAAAATGTACTTAGGGAAGGCGGACTAAAAATAGTTGATCCTGCCATGGCTGATAACGGTAAGCTTTATTATGGCTTTGATTTAGACTTTGCCCATGAAATGGCTAGTCTTTGTGGAGAAGCAGATATTATACTTCCAAACATAACGGAAGCCTGTTTTATGTGTGATAAGGAGTTTATTGCAAGCCAGCATACACCAGAATATATTGATGAGCTTCTTACTGCCCTTAAAAACCTTGGTGCAAAGAAGATTGTTCTTAAGGGTGTTAGCTATGAAGATTCAAAGTTAGGTGTAATTGTTTATGATACAGATACTGGTGAAAAAAAGGAATACTTTAAAGAAAGAATAAGCTGGTCATCACATGGTACTGGTGATTGTTACGCAGCAGCTTTAACAGGAGCAGTTCTTCAAGGTAAAAGTCTTTATGATGCTGCAGCTTTGGCCGCTGATTTCGTAGTTGAAGCCTTAAGATTAACAAAGGGAGATAACAGTCACTGGTACGGAGTTAAGTTTGAAAAAGCTCTACCATTGTTAGTTCAAGAATTAAATAAATAGCCTATAAGAATCTGGTTTTTGCAATAATAAAATTATTGATGTGTCGTAGCTTGTTGAAAATTTAAAAATTTAATATGTTGCAGGGGGACCTATAGTGGTTGAGAAGGTAAAACCTGACCCTTTGAACCTGTCAGTTAACACTGTCGTAGGGAGCAACTAATTATAAATATTATTTATTATTAATATTATGATGTAGTGCGTTCCTTATGAGGGAACGCTTTTTTTATATCAAGACAATTTAAAGTCGAAGCCTTGATAATATTTATAGAAAGGAAGCTGGTAAATGGTTAAAAAGGATATTCAAAAGGAAATTTTTCAGGCAGTGGAAGCAGTAAAGAAGACAAATCCTATGGTAGGTTCCATCACAAATACTGTAACCATTAATTTTGTAGCCAATACTCAGTTAGCGGTGGGAATAGGCTCCCTTAGAACTAAGCTGTTAAGAGAATTTAAAGAGTATAGGCCTCATGTCATTCGAGGTAATGCTTCAGAAATTATTGCCCTTGCTGGATTGTGGGAGCTCGATGGCGGAGAGGCTATGTCAAAGGTAAGAGGAGTTGATTCTACCGATTCTGTAATGGCCGCAAGGGATGCTGCTGTGTCCTTAGCAAAATGGACAGGTGGAGCGGTAGCTGTATCAGGAAAAACTGATTTAATTACTGATGGAAAGATCCTTGCCTATTCATATGGTGGCTCTCACTTTATGCCTAGAATTACCGGAGCAGGTTGTTCCTTGGCTGGAGTGGCTGCGGTTTACGCAGCAGTTACGTCTCCTTTTATTGCAGCACTAACTGCTGCTGCCGTATACAATTTAGCAGGAAGTCGAGCTGAGGCGAAGGTGGACGGGCCAGGAAGCTTTCAGAGCAAATTCCTTGATGAACTTTATAAAGCAAGGGCTGAGGAAATTGCTAGCAATCACTTTGATATAGAGGAGGTTTAATACATGAATACCTTAATTGCAGTTGCTATTGCGCCATTTGGCATTGGAGATGAGCTATCTACCGAGGTAGCAGAAGTGGTGAAGGTAATTCGGCAGTCTGGATTGCCCAATCGTACTAATTCCATGTTTACAGAGATTGAAGGACCTTGGGATGAAGTGATGCAGGTGGTAAAGGAGGCTACCTTTGTGTTAGCTAACAAGGGCATCAGGACAGAAGTGGTACTAAAGGCAGATGTTCGTCCAGGCTATACTAATATGATGAATAATAAGGTAAATAAAATCAATGAGATCTTAGATAATCAGGGCAAGATACAGGCTAATACAAAAGATTGACAAATTTATATCAATATGTTAATATAATATAAAATTGAATAGAAAAGTCTTCAGGGCAGGGTGTAAGTCCCTACCGGCGGTATAGCCCGCGAGCCGTAAGGCAGATTCGGTGAAATTCCGAAGCCGACAGTATAGTCTGGATGGGAGAAGATGATTTTAGTAAGTGATTATAAGTGTATGATTTTATAATCATATTAAAATAAGATAATTTTTTGAAACCATTATACCCTGAGATTTTTCTCGGGGTTTTTTATTTATGAAATATGGGGGTGATGTTTATATGGAAGAAAAGAAATTTATGAAACGAGCTTTAGAGCTATCAAAGAAAGGTATTGGATATACAAATCCAAATCCATTGGTAGGAGCAGTTATAGTAAAGGAAGGGAGAATTATTGGGGAAGGCTATCATAAGGCTTATGGTCATCATCATGCAGAAATAAATGCATTTTTAAATGCTACAGAGGATGTTAAGGGAGCAACTATGTATGTTACCCTAGAACCTTGTTCTCATTATGGGAAGACTCCCCCTTGTGCTAAGGCCATTGTAGAGAAAGGGATTAAGAAGGTAGTTATAGGTCTAAAGGATCCTAATCCACTGGTAGCGGGAAATGGTATCAAAATACTCCAAGAGGCTGGCATAGAAGTTGAGGTAGGTATCCTAGAGGATGAGGTGAAGAAATTAAATGAAATCTTTCTAAAGTACATAACTACAAGGATGCCCTTTGTAATAATGAAAACCGCAATGACTCTAGATGGTAAAATTGCAACCTATACAAATGAATCCAAGTGGATCACAGGAGACCTTGCTAGGAAATATGTACATAAATTAAGACATAGGGTAGCTGGAATTATGGTTGGCATAGGCACAGTCTTAGCAGATAATCCATCTTTAACAGCTAGATTAGATGATGTTAAAGCACTTGATCCTATAAGGATAATTGTGGATAGCAGTGCTAGAATTCCTCTTGATGCAAAGGTGTTAAATCTTAAATCCGATACAGTAACTATTATAGCAGTAACCAATAAAGCAGATAAGGAAAAAATAAGGCTTCTTAAAGAAAAAGGAGCAGAAGTTATTGTAACTCCCAGCAAAAAGGATAGAGTTGATTTGACTTTTCTTATGAAGGAGCTTGGGGAAAGAAAGCTTGATAGCATTTTGCTGGAAGGGGGAAGTCAATTAAATTATAGTGCCTTGGAGGAAGGATTAGTTGATAAGGTAAATGTATTTATTGCCACCAAAATTATCGGTGGAAATACTGCCAAAACACCAGTTGGTGGTTTGGGTATAGCCCATTTAAAAGATGCAATAAGACTAGAAAATATGAATATTCATCCTTTTGGACATGACCTGATGATAGAAGGTTACATAAGAAAGGGGGAATGAATTATTGTTTACAGGTTTGGTGGAGGAGATTGGAATAGTTGAAACTATAGCAAAATCTGAAAAATCCTCACGAATATCAATTAAGGCGAAGAAGGTTTTAGAGGGTATAAGGCTAGGTGATAGTATAAGCACAAATGGTGTTTGCTTAACAGTAACCTCTTTTGATAGTAATTGCTTTTGCGTAGATGTGATGGCTGAAACAATTAGGAGGAGTAATTTGGGTGCTTGCTTACCAGGAGATAAAGTTAATTTAGAAAGAGCTTTAAGAATAGGAGATAGATTGGGTGGCCATATTGTTACTGGCCATATCGATGGTATGGGTACCATTGAAAATTACCGTCAAGAAGATAATGCAGTTTGGATTACAATTGCTGCTCCTACAGAAATATTAAAATATATAGTTTATAAAGGCTCTATTGCTATAGATGGAGTAAGTCTTACTGTGGCATATGTAGATGATGCTGTATTTAAAGTTTCCATTATTCCACACACAAGGGTAATGACTACTCTTGTGAGTAAAAAGATAGGCGATAAGGTCAATCTAGAATGTGATATCTTAGGAAAATATATAGAAAAGCTAATTGGCGCCAGGAAGCAGGTAGCTGTTCAAAAAGGAATAGATGTAAATTTTTTAGCTGAACATGGCTTTATATAAAGAAATGGGGGTATGAAAATGAATAAGTTTAATACCATAGAAGAGGCAATAGAAGATATAAAGGCTGGCAAGATGATAGTTGTGGTAGACGATGAAGACAGGGAAAATGAAGGGGATCTTCTAATGGCTGCTGAGAAGGTAACAGCAGAAGCTATTAATTTTATGACCAAATACGGTAGGGGACTTATATGCATGCCTATTATAAGGGAGCGATTAGAGGAGCTAAATATTATAAAGATGGTGGAGAGAAATACAGATATACATGAGACCGCCTTCACTGTATCAATTGATGCTACAGAAACTACTACTGGAATATCTGCCTATGATAGAGCAACCACTATACTTAAAGTACTTGATCCCAATGCCAGTGAGTCGGATTTTAGAAGACCGGGGCATATGTTTCCTTTGGAAGCTAAAGAAGGGGGAGTTCTAGTAAGAGCAGGACATACAGAAGCTGCGGTAGATTTAGCTAGGTTAGGAGGCTTGTACCCGGCTGGCGTTATCTGTGAAATTATGAATGAGGATGGAACCATGGCTAGGGTTCCACAGCTTATGGAATTTGCTAAAAAACATAATTTAAAGATAATTACTATAGCAGATCTAATTGCCTATAGAAGAAGACATGAAACACATATTAAAAGAGTGGCAGAAGCTAAATTGCCTACAAAATATGGAGAATTTAAAATGATAGGGTATGTAAATACCATAAGTGGGGAACACCATGTAGCATTGATAAAAGGTGATATTTCAGATGGTGAAGCAGTCCTTATAAGAGTTCATTCCGAATGTCTTACAGGGGATGCCTTTGGTTCCTTAAGATGCGACTGTGGTCAGCAGCTTACAGCGGCTATGAGAAGGATAGAAGAAGAAGGTAGAGGGATTCTTCTTTATATGAGACAGGAAGGTAGGGGCATAGGGCTTATCAATAAAATCAAAGCTTATGCTTTACAGGATAAAGGTATGGATACCGTTGAAGCTAACTTAGCTTTAGGTTTTCCAGCAGATTTAAGAGATTATGGAATTGGCGCTCAGATTCTTGCGGATCTTGGTGTTAAAAAGGTAAGGCTTATGACTAACAATCCAAAGAAAATAGCTGGTCTTGCTGGTTACGGAATAGAGATTGTAGCTAGGGAGCCACTTCAAATTATGTATAATGAAAAAAATGAGTATTACCTAAAAACAAAGATGGAAAAATTGGGGCATATTCTTAATTTTAAAGATATATAGTATATGTAAAATGGAGGGATAAAATGAAAGTCTATGAAGGTAAATTAATAGCTGAAGGCTTAAGGTTTGGTATTATAGTGGGAAGATTCAATGAGTTTATAGGTGGAAAGCTTTTAGCAGGAGCTATAGACGCCTTAAAAAGACATGGAGCTAAGGATGAGGATATTGAAATAGCTTGGGTTCCAGGCGCCTTTGAAATTCCTTTGATAGCTAAAAAAATGGTTAAGTCAAATAAATATGATGCTGTTATTTGTCTTGGTGCAGTAATAAGAGGATCCACAGCTCATTTTGATTATGTATGCGCAGAGGTTTCAAAGGGAATAGCCAATGTATCTCTTGAAACTGAAGTGCCAGTAATATTTGGAGTTCTTACTACTGATTCCATAGAGCAGGCTATAGAGAGAGCTGGTACTAAGGCTGGCAATAAGGGCTATGATGCTGCGGTTACCGCTATTGAGATGGCAAACTTGATTAAAGAAATGTAAAAGGAGGTGAGAATTTTGGATACTAATGAAGTTGTCAATAAAATTATTGCAGCTTCAATTAAAGGAATTCTATATACTGATAGAGCAGAGAGAGACATAAAGAGAGCTCATTTTACAGAGGAGTTAATTAAGAAACTACTTTTTAGTCCTAGAAAAGTTGAAGAAGCTGATTTAAATACTTATATTCTATATGGGAAAAAAACTGCAAGATTAAAGGTTGAAATAACAGCAGAGGGTTCATTATTGATACATTAGTTTGAATATAATAAAGTAGCCTTTTTGGCTTAGTTTTATAAGCAAATGAAACCGATAATAAGGTAAGATGATTAGCCTAAAAAATACTAAATAGCTGGACAGGTGTTTTGCTATACCTGTCCTTCTAATTTTTTAGTGCATTGGATGGAGTGGGTTTAGCTTATGCAGGAGTATAATTTAATTGACGATATAATGGTTCCCATAATAGAATAAATTATACAGTTTAAATAAGAAAAAGAAAAGGAGATTTATATGATTACATACAAAAGATGTACAGAGGTTAATGAGGCTGATATATATAAAGCCTTTCAGATAGGCTTTTCTGATTATATTATAAAGCTTGAAATGACAAAGATAAATTTATGAGTCATTTTTTTGGTACAGAAGGAAATAGTTTAGAATATTCAGTTATAGCCTATGATTAAGATGAACCAATTGGCCTAATTTTAGGTGGTGTTAAAGTATTTGAAGGAAAAAGAACCCTTCGATGTGGAGCCTTTTGTATTGCTCCAGCCTATAGAGGCACTGATGTTAGTAACAGGCTCTTTAATCTTCATAGGAATTTAGCTATAGAGAACAATTGTGAGCAGATGCTTTTGGAGGTAATAGTAGGTAATGATAGGGCAATAGGCTTTTACAAGAAAAAGGGTTATAAGAAGGTGTATGATTTAGTGTATTACTCACATAATAACCCATCTGAAATTAAAATCAATTGGCAAAATGATTTTGACTATATTAGTAAGTTTGAAGCTCAGGTCCATTATGGCGTATATGAAAAAGAAGCTATGATAGGAGCTTTAAGTATTCATTCCTCTGGCCGTATTAATATTCTTTGGGTTGATTCAAGGATACGAAATCAGGGAATTGGCAGTGGACTTTTAGGTCATGTAGTGAAAGAGCTAAATTTAAAGAAGCTATCAATAAGCTTTTCTAATAATATAGCCCTTATGGGCTTTGTGGAAACTTTGGGTTTTACAAGGGATCCTATTTCACAATACGAAATGTATATTACCTTATAGATTAAAAAAAGGTAATATAAGCAAAAATCAGGATTTTTTGTTGAAAATTTTTTGAAGTATATTGTATTATTTAAAAAGGGGGTATTTGAGTGAGTAAATCCTTGTCAGAAATGACCCTTGAAGAGCTTTGGCGACTCTTTCCTATTCAGCTGACGGAGCACAAGGATTTTTGGAAGGATTGGTATAGTGAAGAAGAGAAGTTTTTATACTCATTTCTATCGAAAAAGGTTCAAATCCATCATATTGGAAGCACATCTATAAGCGGAATTTGGGCAAAACCTATTATTGATATTTTGGTAGAGGCTAGTGTCAACGAGCATCAAAGGATATATCAACTGCTGCTAAATAAGGGCTACATTTGCATGGCTCAAAGCAGGAAGCGTATGGATTTTAACAAGGGTTATACACCTGAGGGCTATGCAGAGAGAGTTTTTCATCTCCACCTAAGAGATTATGGTGACAATGATGAGTTGTATTTCCGAGACTATCTACAGGAGCACCCAGAGATTGCAAAGGAATATGAGGAGCTTAAGCTTTCTCTTTGGAAACCCTTTGAACATGACCGCGATGGTTATACGAGGATGAAGGGGGACTTTGTTCACAAATACACTCAAATAGCAATAGAAAAGTATGGTCGAGATAAATATTTTCAAAAAAGATGAATTTATCAAATACATACTTGCTGTCTTATTGCAGTATGAAAAGAAGGGGAGTTGCTGTTGTGAATAGATATATTGTTGCATTTTTCCTATTTAGTTTTCTTGGTTGGATATGGGAAAGTATATTTTGCACTATATATAATCATAAGTGGGCTAACCGAGGCTTTCTTTATGGACCTATTTGTCCTATTTATGGATGTGGATCCATACTAGGTCTTTTCATATATGATTTGATGAAGACAGGCCATTTACCCAATATGGAATGGTGGGATATATTTATACTTGGTTTTATAATTAGTATGATTATAGAGTATCCAACCTCCTGGGCTCTGGAAAAATGGTTTCAGGCAAGATGGTGGGATTATAGTGATTTCCCGCTTAATATAAATGGTAGGACAAGTGTTCCTTCGTCCCTTGCCTTTGGTGCTGCTGCAATACTGCTAATGAAGGTACTGATACCTATTGTAGATAGAGGACTAAGCACTTTATCAGAAACAATACTAAATATTCTTGCTCTTTTGCTTGTTGCTATTTTATCAATGGACGCCACATTAACAATTTCAGCCCTAACGGATTTTCAAAAGCGTGTTGCTGCTATAGACGAAGGATTTCAAAATCATATGACAGATATAGTAAATCAAATTCTCAGCAATCAAAACTCATTTTATAATAAAGTAATTCAGAGAATTAGTGTTTTTAAACTTACTGACCGAAAGAATCGAATAGCTAAGCAGCTAAGTGAAAAGCGCTTTGAGGAGCTTATTAAGGATTACTTTCAATCGGAAGTAATACAACAGATGGGCCAGTATATTCACCACGGTACTACTACCACCTTAGAGCATTGCGAAAATGTAGCCTGGATTAGTTACCTAATAAATGAAAAGCTACGTCTTAATGCGGATGAAAAGGAACTGATAGAAGTGGCAATGCTTCACGATCTTTACCTTTATGATTGGCATGAGGATGATCCTTCCCATAGGCTACATGGCTTTAATCATCCTGAAATTGCATGTAATAATGCAGTAAAACATTTTGGTATATCTGAAAAGCAACAACAGGCTATACGTAGTCATATGTGGCCCTTAACAATTACTGCAATACCAAAAAGCAAAGTGGCTTTAATCGTATGTTTTGCAGATAAATACTGTGCTCTTATAGAAACTATTCGCCTGAATAAACGATTTGGATTAAGGCGATAATAGTATTTGCTTAGATTCAGGTGCAATGATATTCTATGGTGGACAACTATGAAAACAGATGCAACTTAATTTTTACCATAGGAGATGTTATAAATGAATGAATTAAAAATTATACCAATAAGTGATAAACCAGAATTAATAGCTATGGCAGCACAGTGGTTTCACAATAAATAGGGAATTCCAGTGGAAGCTTATGAAGTAAGTATGGAAGAGTCACTAAAGGACAATACACTTGTTCCAGCTTGGTACCTTTGCTTGCATAATGACAAAATAGTAGGCGGCTTAGGAGTAATAGAAAATGATTTTCATGATAGAAAAGACTTAACACCAAATATCTGTGCAGTATATGTAGAAGAAGATTATCGCTGTAAAGGTATAGCTGGTGAGCTTCTAAACTTTGCCTGTGAGAATATGAAGTCAAAAGGAATTGATACCTTGTATTTGGTCACTGAACATACTAACTTTTATGAAAGATATGGGTGGGAGTTTTTATGTATGGTGCAAGGGGATGATCAAGAGGAAAAAAGTCGTATGTACATCCATAAATATATACATTAACCTTGACTACATTATCACTAACATATATAAGTATTTACAATAAATGTTTGCGGGGGGGACCCATAGTGGTTGAGAAGGTAAAACCTGACCCTTTGAACCTGTTGGTTAACACCAGCGTAGGGAAGCAAATCACATACGAAATAGGTATATGATTAGGGTGCTTCTCTGGCAGAAGTGCCCTGTTTTATTGTATAGGAAACTATAATTCGACCTCTAAAAGCTACGTAGCAGCTTTCTTATAGATAGGTTTATGAATATAAAATTGAATATGTTTAGTATTTGCGGGGGGACCCATAGTGGTTGAGAAGGTAAAACCTGACCCTTTGAACCTGTTTGGTTAATACCAGCGTAGGGAAGCAAATCACATACGGAATAAGTATATGATTAGGGGGCTTCTACGTTGGAGAAGCCCCCTAATTTATAGATATAAAGGAGGAATTTTATGAAAAAGGTTCTTAGTATTGCAGGCTCAGACTGTAGTGGAGGTGCAGGAATACAGGCAGATTTAAAAACATTTTCTGCCCATGGCGTATATGGAATGAGTGTCATTGTTTCAGTTGTGGCAGAAAACACAAGCAGAGTAATAGATATACAGGATATCACTCCAGATATCATAGAAAAGCAAATTGATGCAGTATTTGAGGATATCGAGGTAGATGCAGTTAAAATTGGTATGTTGTCTACAGAAGCTTCCATGAAGACGGTAGCAAAGAAGCTAGAGCAGTATAAGCCTAAGAATGTTGTAATTGATCCAGTTATGTACGCTAAAAATGGTTGTCCTCTAATGAATCCTAGTTCAATAGACACTTTGATTAAGGAAGTATTGCCCTATGCTGATGTACTTACACCTAATATTCCAGAGGCAGAAAAAATATCAAATATTAGGATAAGCAAGGTAGAAGACATGAAAGCAGCAGCGCAGCTTATTTATAATATGGGCTGCAGAAACGTTCTTGTTAAAGGTGGTCATGCCCTTGGAGCTGCCTTAGATATTCTTTATGATGGACAAGAATTTTATTATTTTGAAAGTCAACGAATAGATACGAAAAATACCCATGGGACAGGCTGTACCTTTTCCTCAGCTATTACATCCAATTTAGCTCTTGGAATGAATATGTATGATGCGGTTGCAAAGGCAAAGAAATATATTACAGGGGCCATTGAGCATTCCTTAAATATAGGCAAGGGTCATGGACCTACACATCATTTTTATGATTTATATAAAAATGGATTAAGAATTAAAGAAGGTGAGGAAGTCTAAAATGAGTAATTTGATAAATTCTTGTGGAGCTTTACTTAATGAAGTTAGAGAAAGAAATCCCCTGATTCACAATATTACCAATTATGTAACAGTTAATGATTGTGCCAATGCAATTTTAGCAATAGGAGCCTCTCCTATTATGGCCGATGATATTGGAGAGGTTGAGGAGATTGCTTCAATATCCTCAGCCCTAGTGATTAACATTGGGACCTTAAATCAAACTACTATAGCCTCCATGATTAAGGCAGGAAGAAAGGCTAATGAACTAAATATTCCAGTAGTTTTAGATCCAGTAGGTGCAGGAGCATCCACATTGCGAAATAGAACAGTAGAGGAAATTCTATCGCAGGTTAAAGTAGCTGTAATTCGTGGAAATTTATCAGAACTTTCTTTTATAGCAGGCTATGAGGCTTCTACAAAGGGAGTGGATGCGGCTAAGTCTGATGAAAAGTATGATGCCTTAGAAATAGGTAAATTAGTTGCTAATAGATATTCCTGTGTTGTAGGAATTACAGGAAAGATAGATATCATTACCAACGGTATAAGATACGCCCAAGTAGCTAATGGGCATAAGCTTCTTTCTAGGGTAACTGGTACAGGTTGTATGACCTCTGCTCTCGTAGCTAGTTTTTGTGGAGCTACTAAGGACTATTATACAGCAACTGTGGCTGGAATAGCTACCATGGGTATTTCTGGGGAGCTAGCATTTGAAAGCGCAGGTAGCATAGGAACTGGTAGCTTCCACATTAATATAATTGATGCTTTATCAAAGATGAATAGTACACTTTTCATAGAAAGAGGGAAAATCCATGAAAGGAAATATTGATTATACACTATATCTTGTGACTGATAGGGAACTTATGAGTACTGCAAAATTAGAGGATGCAGTTGAACAAGCTATATTAGGTGGCTGTACTTTAATACAGCTTAGAGAAAAGAAGTGTTCATCCTTAGAATTTTATGATATAGCTAAGGGTATAAAGAAGATAACAGACAAATATGAGTTGCCCTTAATCATTAATGACAGAATTGACATAGCTTTAGCTGTTGATGCTGCAGGGGTACATATTGGTCAACAGGATTTGCCAGTAGCAATAGCAAGAAAGCTTATAGGAGAGGATAAAATTCTTGGTGTATCTGTCTCTAATTTAGAGGAAGCTGTAAAGGCCTATAAGGATGGAGCTGATTATCTTGGTGTTGGAGCAATGTTTACCACCAACACAAAATCCGATGCATCACTAACAACTATGGAGGAGCTGAAACAGATTAGAAAAAATGTATCTCTTCCAATTGTGGTGATTGGTGGAATCAACAAGGCTACAATAGATAAATTTAAAGGTATTGATATTGATGGATTTGCAGTTGTATCAGCCATTATTTCTCAGCCTGATATAAGAGCGGCGGCAGAGGAACTTATTACCAAAATAACAGGTTTAGATGATAATTTATAAGTTTATTATTAACTGAATTTATAGGGCCTGTTACACAAGAATGGATTTGCCTTTCATAAATTTTTAAAATTACTTATAATTGTTGTAAGATTATTAATCCATCTGCGTCTTATTAATAGGAGGTGAAAAAGTGGCTGAGCTTGAAGAGATTTATAATAACTATTTTAAGGATGTTTATTTATTCGTATATGGTTTATCAAAGGACAAGCATCTTGCAGAAGATTTAACTTCTGAAACTGTTGGTTTGTCAAACATATGTTACACCATACTTGATAAAATCCTTAAGAACAGAATTAGGTGATTTCCACTTTAAAGGCCTCATAGGAAAGTTGTTATAGTCCCTACTGTTATATGT
>FZPS01000094.1_pt428 | contig 12994 bp, 15 predicted proteins | sample 1817821 | NCBI WGS metagenome assembly FZPS01 (sample SAMEA104158645, study PRJEB21678) | metagenome | place: Germany | collected 2015-04-21 | reverse complement strand
GATCCACAACGATCCCGATGGGATAAATATCAATGTGGAGTGTGGGTCGACCCACCCCGAAAGCCTGCAGGCCTTAGTGCAGGCGGCAGGGGCAGATCTGGGCATTGCCCACGATGGCGATGCAGACCGAGTGATCGCTGTGGACCACACGGGCCGCATCGTGGACGGCGATAAGATTCTGGCTATCTGCGGACTTCAACTGCTCAAGGCTGGAGAGCTGCCCCAGCGTAAGATTGCCGCAACGCTCTATTCTAATGGTGGCCTGGTGAAAGCTTTCCGAGATGCAGGGGGCGATGTGGTGACAACACCGCCAGGCGACCGCTGCGTACTCGAGGCAATGCTGGAACACGGCTTGGTGTTGGGCGGAGAGCAGTCGGGGCACATCATCTTCCTCAGAGACAGCACGACTGGCGACGGTATTCTCAGTGCCCTCAAACTCTTGGACGTTATGGTCCAGACCGGGCAGCCTTTGGCCGAGTTAGCCGAAGTGATGCCTGTTTTTCCCCAAGCGCTAGTCAACGTGCGGGTTCGCACCAAACTTGGTTGGGACAGCGAACCAGAGATTGCCAGCACTGTGGAAGCTGCGAAGCAGAAACTTGGTCCTGACGGAAGGCTTTTCATCCGGCCTTCCGGCACCGAACCCGTTATTCGAGTGATGGGCGAACACCCTGATGCGGAGCTGGTGGATGCCGCGGTACGGATGGTCGCTGAGCGGATCGGTGCGTGCCTGGGGATGGAATGATGCGCATTCTCGGCCTCGGAGTCGATATTGTGGAAACAGCCCGGGTCGCGCGGGCTTTAACACGGGAAAGATTTCGGCAGCGGGTCTTTTCAGGCGCAGAACGGGCACAGCTCGCGGAAAAAGACCCTCAGTCCTGGGCAGGCCGCTTTGCAGCCAAGGAAGCAGTGATGAAGGCCTTAGGTACAGGCTGGGGCAGCGGTGTTGGCTTTGCCCAGATTGAGATTCTTACCGTAGAGTCAGGCCGTCCAGTGGTGAAGTTGACGGGACGGGCCCTCGAAGTGAGTCGAGCCATGGGGATCGGTGAGATTCTGGTGAGCATTTCCCACAGCCGTGACTATGCTGTGGCCTCAGCACTGGCGGTGGGTGAGGAGGTGCGCTATGCGGATAGTGACAGCAGCGGAGATGCGGAAGCTTGACGAAGAGGCGATTCACCGTATCGGGATCGCCAGTTTAGTCCTGATGGAGAATGCCGGCACTCAGGTGGTGCGGCTCCTTCAGGACAAGTTCGGTTCTCTCAGGGACAAGCGGGTACACATCCTAGTTGGACCGGGCAATAACGGTGGTGATGGGCTTGTGGTCGCCCGCCACCTCCTGAACCTGGGCGCACGGCCGAAGGTGTACCTGACTCACCCTGCGGAGAAGTGTTCCCGGGACTGCCAGGTCAACCTAGAAGTCTACCGCCGCTTGGACGGGGAGATCGTATCCCTAACGACCTCGCAGCGCCGAAACTTGAAATTCAGCCTGTCCCTGGCGGATATTATTTTAGATGCCCTATTGGGGACAGGCGCGCAGGGGCCGCTCCGGCCAGAGCTGGCAGAGCTCGTCTCAGTTGTGAATGAAGTCCGGCGCCCTGTGGTGGCGGTGGACGTGCCTACGGGCGTGGATGCCACCACGGGTGAAGTGGCTGGACCGGCTGTGCAGGCCGATTTCACAGCGGCGCTGGGCTTTCTCAAGCTGGGCTGTTTGTTTTACCCAGGCCGCAGTTTTGTGGGTGACTTTGAGGTACTCGATATTGGGATTCCCCACAGACTTGCCGAGGATATTCAGCGGTTTCTCTTGGAGCCTGAAGACTTAGCCAAACTGCCGCCGCGCCCGCCGTGGGGCCATAAAGGCACCTTTGGGCACACCTTAGTAGTGGCCGGCTCACAGGGAATGGCCGGCGCCGCCGCCTTGTGTGCAAAAGCAGTTTATCGCGGGGGTGGAGGCATGGTGACCTTAGCGGTACCAGCTTCGATCGTCGGGCGTTTCCCCCCAGATGAAGTTATCGTGAAGCCCGTCCCGGATACGCCTGAGGGAACCCTGGGCAGCCCAAGCATTGATACCCTGCGGGAGCTGCTGAAAGGGAAGGACGTTCTCGCTGTTGGGCCGGGCCTGTCCAACCGGCCGGAAGTAAAGCAGATCGTCGAGTATCTCCTGCGTACCTGGACAGGGCCGGCGGTGATTGATGCCGATGGCCTCAACGTCCTTGCCGAAGAGTTCGTCCTGTCTGTGCCCCAAGAGCAGCGGCGGCGGTGGGTGCTCACACCTCACCCGGGGGAGATGGGCCGTTTAGTCGGTCAGTCAGCCCAGGCGGTAAACGCGCGCCGGGGAACAGCCGGTCAGGAACTGGCATCTCGCTGGGGAGTGACGGTAGTGCTCAAAGGGGCACCTACGGTTATCAGTGGGCTGGAGCGAACATATATAAGTAGCGCTGGCACATCAGGCATGGGTTCTGCTGGGATGGGCGATGTGCTCACGGGCGTGATCGCGGCTTTCTTGGCGCAGGGGATGGAGCCAGTGGAGGCTGCCGCTCTGGGGGCATATGTGCACGGCCTGGCCGGAGAGCGCGCCGCGGAAAAAGGCAGTCGCGGCCTTACCGCATCTGACTGTTTAGCCGCTGTGCAGGCGATTTTAGATTAAGAGATGGAGTGTCATCCATGAGCAAGCTTACTAGATCAGTCTGGGCGGAAGTAAATTTGCAGGACATAGCCTTTAACACACAGCAGTTCTGCAGACTGATCGGCCGCAGCCAGTTGATGGCCGTGGTGAAGGCCAACGCGTACGGGCACGGCTCTTTAGAAATTGCCCATACCGTCTTGGCCAATGGGGCAAGTTGGCTGGCTGTAGCAATACCGGAAGAGGGAGTCCGCCTGCGCCGGGCAGGGATTGCCGCCCCCATTTTGGTCTTGGGTGCGGTTGGCCCAGAAGAAGTCGAGATCTGTGTGGCTAAGGACTTAGCCGTGACTTTGTATGAACCCCAAATAGCCCGCATTCTCGCAAATGTCTCTCGCAAACTTCAGAAGACGGCTAAGGTGCATATCAAGGTAGATACGGGCATGACGCGCTTGGGCATCCCGGATGGAGCTGCGGTAGAGTTTATCCGGAACGTCACACGCCTTCCGGGTCTGGAAGTTCAGGGTGTATTCACTCACTTCGCCGATGCCGAGAACCCTAACCAGGAGTACCTCCAATGGCAGTGGCAGCGGTTTGAGAGAGTGATTAACGCCTTGAAGCGGGAAGGGATCAAGATACCCTGCTACCATGCGGCCAATACCGCGGCAGCCATGTTCTTTCCCCAATCACATCTAGATATGGTGAGGGTTGGGCTCGGCTTATACGGAATGTACCCCAACGGCCGCAGGTCCATTCCCTTGCGGCCGGCCCTTTCCCTCAAGACTAGGATCGCCGCGCTGAAGCACGTCCCCGCGGGGACAGCAGTCAGTTACGGATGCACGTACGTGACCTGGAGGGAGACTTCTCTGGCCGTGCTGCCCATCGGCTATGCGGACGGGCTCTCCCGCAAGCTCAGCAACAAAGGCCACGTCCTGATCGCAGGACAGCCCTGTCCGATCGTGGGCAAAGTAACTATGGACCACACCATCGTAGATGTGGGCGATCTGCCTGTGTCTGTAGGCGATGAGGTGGTACTCATCGGCACTTCGGGCCATGAGCAAGTCACGGCGCAGGATTGGGCCGGCTGGATGGATACGATCAATTATGAGGTGACCTGCTTAATCAGCAGCCGGGTGGAGCGGATTTATGTGTGAGCTGATGCGGAGGTGGAAACATGCCTGAAGCAAACGAGGTAACTATGGAGGACGTCTTTCGTTTGTATCAGCGGAAGGTGGCGCTTCTATCCAGCGCGCAAAAGGAAAAGCTCTGCGCTGCCCATGACGAGGGCATGTCTCCATTTGTGATTGGCTGTGCGATTTTGCGCGCAAAGCAAGAACAGCGCCTCAACCAACTCCGGGGCAAGCAGATGCACCTTTCCTTCAACTATATTTACCGCATTATTGAGGATTGGCTGAATCACGGAATTACAACTGATGAAGCATTCATGGCCTATTGGCAGGCAAGAAACGAGGACAAGCAGTCCCAAGGAAGGCGGGGGGATCAAAATGTACAAGCTGGCAGGGGGAAGTTTACCCGCGCAGATTTCACCTACAAGGCCCCTCCCAAGCCAAACAAGGAACTCTTCCCGTTCGTGGATTAAACTGCACGGGATCCGCCGCCGTCTGCGGGGTGGAACAGCCTGCCCCCAATGCGGCATTGTCAGGCGGAGGATTTACCGCTTCCACCCCTTTCCTCTGCCTGAGCCCTACGGTAAAGGGCAGTGGTATTGGGAGGACTGCCGCTGCATTGCCGCTGCCAGGCAGGCGCAGCGCAGCGTCCGGCAGGAAATGCTGCAGGTCAAACCTGCTGATCCTCTTCCTCCTGGGCTGAGGGGACACAGCTTTACCAACTTCCAGGTGGCGCCGTACAATGAAGAACCGTATAGAATCTGTACTGCTTATGTAGAGAGATTTCCAGAGTTGAAGAGCGGACAGGGGCTAGTCTTGACGGGGAAATCGGGGACAGGCAAGACTCACCTTGCCTGTGCGGTGGCTAACGCGCTCAAAGAGAAGTACTGGGTGCAGTTTGCCCATGTGCCTACCCTGCTGGAAAAAATGCGCGGCGGCAGTTTCGATCTGGAGCCGCTGTTGAATGCTCATCTGCTGATTCTGGACGACATCGGCAGCGAACGGGAATCCCCGTGGACCACAGAGCGGCTGTTGATTATTGTAGAGGGGCGCCTGGTTCACTGCCGGCCGACAATCTATACGTCAAATTACGAAACAGCTGATTTCGACAAGCGGTTGGGGATGCGCCTTGCTTCCCGCATCCTGGGCCATAACGTGGCATTGGTGCTTCACGGGCCCGACTACCGCCTGCAGCGCTACGGCTATTGATTATTGCAGTGCCTTAAAGGATTTTGCTCAAGAATTCCTGCGTGCGGGCCTGCTTCGGGTGGGAGAATACCTCCTGAGGCGGGCCTTCTTCCACAATCAGGCCCTCATCCATGAAGATCACGCGGTCGCCTACTTCCCGGGCAAAGCCCATTTCGTGGGTAACCACGAGCATGGTGCGGCCCTCCTGGGCAAGCTGCTTCATGACGTCCAAGACTTCTCCGATCATTTCTGGATCCAGGGCCGAGGTAGGCTCATCAAACAGCATCACCTGCGGTTCCATGGCTAGAGCCCTTGCAATCGCTACCCGCTGGCGCTGGCCGCCGGAAAGTTCATCGGGGAAGCTGTCGGCCTTGTCTGCTAAACCCACCTTGCCCAGGAGCGCTCGGGCTTTTCTTTCTGCCTCCTGCGGCTCTATGCCCAGTACCTTGCGGGGGGCGAGAGTCACATTCTCCAACACCTTCATGTGCGGGAAGAGGTTGAAGTTCTGGAACACCATGCCCATCTCTTGACGCACCTGCCGGAGGTTCTTTTTAGGATCAACCTCGACTCCATCAAGGAGAATCTGCCCGCTGGTGGGAGTCTCCAGATAGTTGAGGCAGCGCAGGAAAGTGCTTTTGCCGCTGCCCGACGGCCCGATGATTACTACCACTTCGCCCCGGGATACCGTGAGAGAGACTCCCCGCAGTACCTCCAGCTTCCCGAAGCTCTTGTAGAGGTTCCTAACTTCGATCATGGGCTGCTTAAGCATGAATCTTCATCCTTTTCTCTGTGAAATTCACCAGACGAGAGACTGCGAAGGTCATGGCCAGGTAAATCAAGGCTACTGCCAGCCAGACCTCAAATGGCCGAAAAGTCCGCCCAATGATGATCTGGCCTTTGCGCACCAGCTCCTCGAGGGCAATCACAGACACAAGGGATGAGTCTTTCAGCAGGGCGATAAATTCGTTCCCCAAAGGGGGGATGATGCGCAGAAAAGCTTGGGGCAGAATAATGTGCCGCATGATCTGGCTGCCCGTCATTCCTAGGGAGAGCGCGGCTTCTGTTTGGCCTTTATCAATGGATTGAATGCCGGCCCGCACGATTTCCGCCACATAGGCGCCGCTGTTGATACTTAAGGCAAGCACTGCCGCCCAGTAGGCAGGGATCGGACGACCGATTATACCCGGTATACCGTAAAACACAATAAAGGTCTGCACCAGTAAGGGGGTACCCCGGATAAAGTCGATATACACGGCAGCGACGATTCGTTGCGGACCCCTAGATAGGCGAGTCATGCCAGCAACTGTACCAATGATGATCCCGAAAAAGACGGCTATGGCTGTCAGCTGAACCGTGAGCCGGGTGCCTTCCAGCAGCAGAGGCATAGATGACCACACCAGGTCCCAGCGAAAGTCCATTCAGTTTCCTCCTAACGCTTCTGTTCAAACACAGCTGTGCAGCACCCACGAATGGGTGCTGCACGTACTTTGCCGCAAGAATGCGGTGAGTCTCTATTCTTCTACGCCAAACCACTTGTTGTAGATGGCATCATATGTGCCATCGGCTCGGATCTCGGCCAGAGCCCAGTTGATCTTGCTCACCAGCTCGGTGTTCTGCTTGTGGACGGCAATACCCAAGAATTCGTTGTCAGCTACCGGCCCAACATTTTTTAGGGGTGCGTTGGGGTAGGCTGCGAGGTACGCCTCGGACACAGGCAGGTCGACTATCATGGCATGTGCCGTGCCCATGATAACGTTCTGTAGTGCTTCCGCCACGGTGTTGTAGCGGAGGATTGTTACACCTTCAATCTCTTCTGCTACGTAGTCGCCAGTTGTGCTGATCTGCACAGCCACTGTTTTGCCCTTGAGAGAATCGAGAGTGGTGATATCAGTGTTATTCGTCTGCACAACAATGGTAAGGACCGACTCAAAATACGGGTCAGAGAAGGCCACGGCTTCTGCCCGTTCAGCGGTGATGGTAATACCTGCGATCAGCGCATCATAGTTGCCGTTTTGCAGGGCGGGGATGAGGCCGTCCCAGCTGATGTTGTCGATCTGCACTTCCATATTCAGTTTTTCTCCGATCGCCTGGATGAGGTCCATATCAAAGCCCAAAAGGCTTCCGTCTTCTCCTACGAACTCGAACGGCATGAATCCTGCTTCGGTGGCCACCTTCAGAGTATCCTTGGCCAGGCCAACGTGCCCGATGCCGAGCAGCATAAAGACGCACAACAGCAGTCCGGTCAATTTCTTCATGAGATACACCATCCTTTGATTCACGAATATTTATGTGTATCATTATAAGGGCTTGTGCAAGAATATGCAAGTTGTTTCTATATTTATTCCATGTTAAACAGGAAGGATACCCGTCGGACTTCCTAGAATTCCCTATCCGGGAGGTGCATGAGATGAATCTCATTATAACCAACGGTACCGTAATTGGCGAACGCCTCATCCCCAATGGAGCGGTCGTCGTGATCGGCAATAAAATCCTGTTTGTAGGTGAGGAGAGGGACAGCCAGCTGCTGCTAAAGGCGGCAGATCGGTCAGTGTTCCAGATCATTGATGCCCAAGGGGGTTATATTGCCCCTGGCCTCATTGATATTCACATCCATGGATCGGCGGGCGTGGACCTAATGGACGGTACGGAAGAGGCGCTGCGCACCATGGCTCGCTACTGCGCGAGCAGCGGCACAGTCGGTTTCCTTCCCAGCACCGTGACGGCCTCACGAGAAAAGACCAGGCGGGTTGCGGAGGTGGCCGCTGGTTTCCCCAGGCAGCCTGATGAGGCAGCTGTGCTGGGAGTTCACTTAGAGGGACCGTACATCAACGAAACGTATAAAGGCGCGCAATACGGGCCTGAGATCCGCGAGGCAGACTTGGCTGAGCTGCAGTCGCTCTACGAGATCCTCGGGGAGAAGATGCGATTGGTGACCCTGGCGCCGGAGACACCAGGGGCACTGGCGGCCATCGATTGGCTCGTGGAACGGGACATTGCCGTGGCTGTTGGCCATTCCAATGCCACTTACGAAGAGGCCAGTGCCGCCATTCAGCGAGGTGCTAATCACGCCACCCATCTGTACAACGGCATGCGGGGTCTGCACCACCGGGAGCCAGGTGTAGTGGGAGCATTCCTGGCCGAACCTGATGCCTATGTCCAACTGATTGCCGACATGATTCATGTGCACCCTGGTGCGATTAGGGTAGCTCTGAACTGCAAACCGCTGGAGCGGGTAATCCTCATAACCGACGCTGTGCAGGCAACCGGCCTCGCCGATGGTGAGTATGTCTTAGGGGACCAGCGCATTTTTGTGAAGGACGGCGCGGCACGGCTCGCGGAAGGGAACTTGGCCGGCAGCACCCTTACTCTCCTGAAAGCTGTAAAGAATATGATTGAGGTCTTGGGTGTGCCCATGGCCGATGCTTTCCGCATGGCCAGCAGAAATCCGGCCGAAGCGGTCGGGTTGACAGATAAAGGCTGGATCAGGGAAGGCTGCGATGCTGACCTTTTGGTCCTCTCGCCCGACCTTGACCTGCAGATGACTATTATTGACGGCGCCATTGCCTACCGTGCAGTGCAGGAAGGAGGCCAATAATGCAGGTTCTTGTTACGAAAGACTATGCCGCTATGAGCAGAGCCGCGGCAGACATCTTTAAGGAGCACTTGAAGAACCATCCCCAAACTGTGCTGGGTTTGGCTACCGGCAGCACTCCTTTGGGGATGTACGAGTGGCTGATTAAATACCATCAGGATGGTCTGGACTTTTCCCAAGTCACCACTTTCAATCTGGATGAGTACATTGGGCTAGCGGGCGATCATCCGGCGAGTTACAGATACTTCATGGAAGAGCACCTCTTCGGGCACGTGAATGTTCCAAAGGAACGCATTTTCATTCCCAATGGGATGGCCGAAGACCCGGAGGCGGAGTGCAGAGCCTATGACGAGCTCATCCGCAAGCTGGGCGGTATTGACCTGCAGGTACTGGGCATCGGCGTTAACGGCCATATCGGCTTTAATGAACCTGGTACCCCTTTTGAGGCCACTACACATGTGGCTGAACTCACTGCCAGCACACGGGAGGCCAATGCGAGGTTTTTTGCTTCCATTGATGAGGTGCCCACCCACGCCATTTCCATGGGCATTAAGTCAATCATGCATGCCCGCCGGATCGTCCTATTGGCGAACGGCGAGCACAAAGCGGAGGCAGTGGCCGCTGCGGTTAAAGGGCCGGTCACTCCTGACCTGCCCGCTTCGGTGCTGCAGCTTCATCCCGATGTAACATTTGTAGTTGATGAGGCAGCGGGAAGGCTGCTCTAGCATGATCTGCTTTGCGGACTATCACACCCATACCCGCTACAGCCACGGCAAGGGCAGTGTGCGGGATAACGTCCGGGCTGCGGCGGGGCGCGGCCTGGAGGCAGTCGCGATCAGCGACCACGGTCCCAATCACCTGTTCGGCTTCGGAATTAAGAACCTGGCTGTACTCAGCCGGATCCGCGCAGAGTTGGCAGCGGCTTGTGCAGAGTTTCCGCAGGTTAAGGGTCTTGTCAGCATTGAAGCAAACATTATCAGTACCGCAGGCGACCTGGATCTTCCTCCCGAGAAGGCGCACCTAGTTGACATGGTCCAGGCAGGCATCCATGCCTCGGTGCGCCTGGCCAGTGCTGGGGATTTCAGCCGGATGTATGGCTGGCATTACCTGGGCAAGCTGTGGGAGCCCTGGTCACGCAAAGCCCGGATATACAACACTGATGCGGTGGTGAATGCTGTGTATAAAAACCGCATCCACGTTCTTACTCATCCTGGGCACCGCTTTAACATCGATACTCGCGCGGTGGCCAGAGCCTGCCGCGACCGCGGTACCGCCATGGAGATCAACTGCAGTCACGACCATACCACCGTGGAGTACCTTCACATCGCGGCGGCAGAGGGAGTACGATTCGTGATCGGCAGCGATGCCCACACCCCAGAACGGGTGGGAGATTTTGCGAAGGGTATAATGCTGGCCCGAGCCGCTGGGCTGGGCCCGGAGCAGATCATTAACGCGCGAGCGCTATGATTGTGAGGTTCCTAAGATGGAAAAACTAAAGTGGCTCTATCCGGGGATGCGAGTCAAACGCTGGCTCGCGCTCCTTATCTTAGGGGTTTTCGGCATTGCGGTGGGCCTCGCCGTACTGCTCAACCTCCCGTGGATGAGCTCGGTGGAGCAGCAGCTCTTAACCTGGTTTGGCGGTCCCCATTATTATGTGTACGGGTCTGCGTTTATGCTGGTGGGAGTGTTGTGCATTGCACTGGGGATCCGCTTCGGTCTGAACTCGGTAGTGTGTGCCATTAGGCCGCAGATCTCCTCGGATCTGGCCAGCGAAGTCTTCAAGCAGCGCAATCTGGAAAAGGGCCCGCAGATCGTAGTGATTGGTGGCGGCACCGGCCTGTCTACCATGCTGAGGGGCTTGAAACACTATACGGGGAACATCACAGCTATTGTCACCGTGGCCGATAACGGCGGCAGCTCAGGCCGCATTCGCGACGAGCTGGGCATTCTTCCTCCAGGGGATATCCGCAATACGCTCATTGCCATGGCTGATACGGAGCCTCTTATGGAAAAGCTTTTCCAGTACCGTTTTTCCTGGGGTGAGGGGCTCAAGGGTCACAGCTTTGGCAACCTATTCTTAGCGGCTATGGCGGATATCACTGGCGATTTCGAGAAGTCGATTCAGGAGTTCAGCAAGGTTTTGGCGGTACGGGGTAAGGTGATTCCCTCTACCTTAGAAAGCGTCCAGCTGAGGGCGTGCTACACAGATGGTACGGAAGTTACCGGTGAAGCTGCGGTCCCGCAAGTGGGGAGAACCATTGACCGCGTTTATCTGGAACCTGTATCCGCGCAGGCTGTACCTGATGCTCTTGCGGCAATCGCGGCAGCGGACTTAATCGTGCTGGGGCCAGGCTCCTTGTTTACCAGCGTAATCCCCAACCTTTTGGTTGAGCAGATTGCCGCCGCCTTGGAAGAGGCCGAGGCCCCCCGGGTGTATGTGTGCAATGTCATGACCCAGCCGGGTGAAACCGATGGCTTTACCGCTGGCGATCACGTGCGGGCTCTGCTGAAGCACGTGGAGAACCGCCAGATCATTGATATGGTATTGGTAAACAGTGCTTCCATTTCACCTTGGCAGGCACAGAAATACGAGGAACAGCAGGCTTTCCCCGTGGAGGTGGACAGAAGGCGCCTTGAGGAGATGGGCCTGGAAGTGATTGAAGGAGATTTCATCGACCACAGCGACCTCGTACGGCACCACAGCATCCGCTTGGCCGAAGCTCTCTTAGGCATCTTGGATTCCCATAAGTGATGTGGGTTAATTCCTCCCTCAGCAGAATAGATCTGTTGAGGGAGGGGATAACGTGCGGCGCATCCTGACTGTGGCTGTCTTACTGTCCGTCTTCAGCATGGGAATTCCCGTTACCCTGCGCGCGGTGCACCGCCGGTTTTTTGGCGTTAAGCCAGGCGTTACCCTAGAGGGCAGGCGCATGGAAGGCTACTACGGGCGCGAGGTCTGGGTGATTGTGGAGCAGTTGGCTGCCAATATTCAGCGACCGCCGAAAAGAGCAGGGGTGCACAAAGAGACCGGGGAGATTATCCCCCATGAAAACGGCATCTACGTAGATATTGATGCCACGGTCAACCAGGTGCTGCACGCTCCCAAGCGCGCTGAGCTCAAGGTGCAGACCGTGGAAATTGTGCCGGATGTGCGGACGGAGCACCTAGAGGGACTGACGGCCATTTTGGGCGATTTTTCCACCCCGGTGATGGGAAGCCCCGCCCGGGTAAACAATATTCGCTTATCACTCGAAGCGATTAACAACACCTTGGTTCTGCCGGGTGAGGTGTTTTCGTTTAACGGTGTGGTGGGAGAAAGGACGCCCGAGAAGGGTTATCGCAACGCGCCTATTATCCTAGGCGAAGCGGTGGTTCCGGGGGTGGGCGGCGGGATCTGCCAGACGTCCACTACCTTATACAATGCGGTGCGCGCCGCGGGGCTGGAAATTGTGGAGCGGCGCATCCATTCCATTGCCCCCAGCTATATCCAGCACGGCCGCGACGCTACCGTGGCGTGGCCGCATACTGATTTTAAATTCCGCAATAATTCAGACCATCCTGTCATTGTCAAGGCAGGTATTCAGGGTTGGCGCGTGCGGGTTTGGATTGTGGGGAGGAAGGATTAGGATGGCTTTTTCCGATGATACTCGAAATGAACTGGCACGGGTAGTTCCCGCGGCCCGCTGCTGCCGTGTGGCCGAGCTGAGCGCGTTCTATGACCTAGATGGGATGCTGATGGGGAACGCTAAACAGTACCTCGACTTCACCACCTCTGCCCCAGTTGTGGCCCGGAAGGTACTGACTCTGCTTCGGAGCCTGTACCCTGAGATATCGACGCAGATCTTGGTGCGCCGTTCACGCTCCCGCCGCACTCAGATCTGCACTGTGAGAGTGCTCCAGACTAAGGAGGCCCAGGCTGTTTATGGGGAGATGAAAGAGCAGAGGTACACGGCGAAAGGCGAATACCTGCGCAAAAAGTGCTGCCGCCGGGCCTACCTGCGGGGAGCCTTTCTCGGTCACGGTTCCATTACTAATCCCGAGCGGACATACCATCTGGAATTCTCCACCGATCACTCTCAAGCCGCAGCGCGGATCCTATCCACTATTCATTCCTTTCACCTTGCCGCGGGGGTTACGCAGCGCAAAGGAAGCTTGGTTGTCTACCTAAAGGATGGGGAAGAGATCGTAACTCTCCTCAACCTCATGGGTGCACATCAGGCACTGCTGCAGTTTGAGAATGTGCGGGTGCTGAAGGAAATGCGCAACCAGGTGAACCGCCTGGTGAATTGCGAAACGGCCAATGTGGACAAGACCATCAAGGCAGCCATGGCACAGGTAGAAGATATTCAGCTGATTGAAAAGCATATCGGCTTAGACGAGCTGCCTCCTAAGCTGCGTCAGGTGGCCAAGCTTCGCCTAGAGAACCCCTATGCTTCTCTGAAAGAACTGGGGGATATGTGTGTACCCCCCATG
>FZPS01000069.1_pt344 | contig 12996 bp, 12 predicted proteins | sample 1817821 | NCBI WGS metagenome assembly FZPS01 (sample SAMEA104158645, study PRJEB21678) | metagenome | place: Germany | collected 2015-04-21 | reverse complement strand
CTACATTAGTCACTTCTGCCGACATGGCAACACCATAAACGCCTACCAAAAAGACAATCACAAGTATCCAAAAGATATGTTTACGTTTCATAGAAATTCTCCCTTCATATTCGATACTTAATAAACAAGCCCATTCCAATGCTATACTCCAAGCAAAAATGTGCCGCAACCACCTCCTATTTCTCACTACTCTGCTAAGAACAATTATCGAAAAGTGTAACGATATTAACCTCAATAGTTGATGTTTCGACAAGTAAATAAATAATCCTTTAAGAACAACTAATTAGTGTGCGGGATTTCACTGGGACACCTTAAGCATCTATCCTACACAAGCACATGCCGAGAAGGATTTTGAGCGGAATATCTTAATATAGATATAAGCTTGTTTCTGGGGCGTACCTGAGTGGTGCCCTGCAACAGTAGTGATAGTAATGGCGGAACTAGGATAATTTACAGGGAGGGTTCAGAAATGCCGAGGCAGCGGCAGCATCGGTGTGTTTTCTGAGGTTATAACAATCTAGATCTATCTCCTGGGTCAGAAGACATGGAGGTCATCCAAACCCTAATTGAGCGTGGAGTCACTGTATTAACCGATCCATCCATCGATGCATCAGGCGTTGTGACTGCGTGGAAAGGGATCCTGCCCCCTGGTTGATAATAATACACTTAGAGGTGGTGCGCATGCGTGCGAGGATAGTTCTGCCGCTGGCTTTTGCTGTGATGCTTGCGGTATCCCTCATCTTCACAAGCGAGGTGTTGGCTGTGTTTGATGTAAGCAGTTTCCCCAGAGTTGAAGACCTGCCGTATAATGCGGAAATGCCTGACCCGCTCACTTTTTTTGACGGGCGCAGAGTGGAATCGCCGGCGGACTGGCCGGCCCAGGCCGAGGAGCTGCGCAGGCTGTACCAGTATTATATGTACGGCGTGTGGCCTGACGCTTCGCGGGAGAAGGTTGGCTGGAGTATTGACGGAAACACATTGAACATCACCGTTGCAAGAGACGGAAAGCAGGTCAGTTTCCCAGTGAACTTCAGCGTGCCCGATCCAAATCAAGTGCCAATGCCTGAAAATGGATATCCCGTGATCATCGCTTTCATGTGGTTTGCCCAAGTGCGGCAAGCCAACGAGCGGGGATACGCTGTAATCACGGTGAACACGCAGCCAATCGCGGCGGACAATCTGTCCCGTGCAGGAGTGTTCTATGAACTGTATCCGTATGGAAAGACATGGGAAGAGCAGACAGGCGCCCTCATGGCCTGGGCCTGGGGTGCGAGCAAAGTGATCGACGCTTTGGAAAATGGAGTCGGGGATCAGCTGAATATCAATCCCGAGCACAGCATCGCCGCAGGTGTTTCCCGCTGGGGCAAAGCAGCGGCAGTGGCCGGGGCATTCGATCAGCGCATCAAAGTGACGGTGCCCGCTTGCTCCGGTGCGGGAGGGATGGCCGCTTTCCGCTATGTCTCGGAAGGCAAGACCTATGACTACTCGGCCATCGGGGTTGACGCGCCGTACAAGATGACGCAAAATGAACCGCTGGGCAGCCTCCAGTCTTCTGCGGAACGGCACTGGTTCAACGACAACTTCCTAAAATTCAAGCATGTCAACTATCTACCTTTTGATCAGCATTTGCTGGCGGCTTTGTGCGCCGATCCGGGCAGGTACCTGTTCATCACCGGGTCTTACCTCTATGAAGACTGGACCAATCCTCCGGGGATGTTCTTCACGTATCTGGCCGCCAGAAAGGTCTTTGATTGTCTGGGCATTCGCGATCACATTGCCATCCTGCTGCACCGGGAAGGGCACATGATCACTGACGGAGATTTGGTCTATCTGCTGGATTTCTGTGACTATCATTTTTATGGGAAAGAGCCGCAGGTGGACTTGGAGCGCTTGACACAAAGTTTGTACTTGGAGCCGGCGAATTTTGACCCGGCTTGGGAACCTTATGTAGATTGAAATGCAATGCCTATTTGACTTGGGTCCGAACAAAAGCAATACCCGCCCTGCAGTCCGTCCCTCGAGAGTGGTGCCTCTCTTTTATTAAGAAGGTCGGGTATCGCTTCTTGGTACGGTAGCGCTCTTTATCCGTCTCCCTTGTGTACTACCGTACTGCCGGTGCATGCATTCCCCGCGGGAAACCCGGCATCAGCGATACGATTAGATACAAAATTCAAAACTCCTTCTTTCGTTTAAACATTTTTCTGTGATTTTTGCTGATTTATAGAATGTTAAGCCATGAATATACTGTGATGTAACGTACCATTTTGTACCCCCTCCTAAAACTGGGTGCGCAAAACCCCTGAACTCAGCCAGGGGCTTTTTCGCAGTCTGCTTCACCTGTACAAAATCAACGCAATGATCTCCAGCGACTCCACGCCGATGTTATTGATGCCGTGGCCTTCGCCCGCTCTTGTAACCGCCACATCCCCGGCGTATAAAACCGTTACCTCGCCGTTGTCGTCAAACTCGGCCGTCCCCCGGTAGATATAGTAAACTTCACATTCATTCTCATGCATGTGAAAACCGATGGAACTCCCCGGCGCAAGCGTGGTGTGGGCAAAGACCCGCCCCTTGCCGTACATCTCATCCGGCCCGTTGAGCAGATGCCGCACAGTGACCTCGCCAAGGCCGCAAAACAGATTAGCTTTGGTTTCCACGTTCCTTTCCTCTGACCTTCTTATCATAGCCTGCTCCTCCCCTTGTGGTAAATAACAGCTCTGACTGTACCTCTGACCGCGCTCACGAAACCGGAAGCAGCCACAGCCAGCAAGATAAAGCTGCATACATAATACCTGCCTGCGATGCTGTTTCCGACAAACACTGACGACACCCCCGACACCAGCAACGGTGCCGCGCTTAAAGCCAAATTGTTCGTGGCGGTGTGAAGGCTGATGACCAAGGTTTTGATCCGGGCCGCCGATCCCGTCACCACTTTGGTGACAACGACAGGCATGACCATGCCTAGCCCAAAACCCACACAAAAGCCCGCCAAATACACAGTTGCGGGCGCCCCGGCCGCGGCCAGCGCATACAGGCCAAACGCAGACAAAAACACCCCCAACGAAAAAGTATAGCTCTTGGTCGCTTTTGCCAGCCTTCCGTAGAACAAACCGCATGTCATGGACCCAACCGCGAACATTGACACGGCCATGCCCGCAACCATGGAATTGCCGATGCCGCCTTCCTCAACACGCATGGAAAGATTGGTGGCAAAGCAGTGTACAAATGTCGTATAAACAAACGAAACCACCAGCCACGCAGCGGATTTGAGCGACGGCCGCGGCCGGTGCTTTTCAGCCAACCCTGATTCAGAATGAGAGCCGCCCCTGGAGCGACGCGGTGTGTCGGGCAGATTGAACAGGACGCCGAAAAAAGTGGCCAGCCCCAGGAGGTGAACCAAAAAGACCGCCTTGTAGCTGTAAGTGCCCAGCCACCCCGCCAGAAGAGAGCTGGCAACATTGCCGGCTCCGGCGGCACTGCCCTGCCAGCCCATGATCGTGTTCCGTTTGGTTGGATCAGTAAAAAAGTCAAAGACAATCGTTGTCACCAGCGGCATCATAATACCAATTCCCAAGCCTACCAAAACGCGTGACATCATCAGCACAGTGAAGTTTTCCACAAAAGTAGGTACTGTACCGGCGAAAGTAAATACCAGTGAACCGAACAGAATCGCTTTCTTGGCGGTAAGGCGGTTGGCAGCGTAACTTGCACATAGCGACGCAAAGACAACTGCGAACGATGGTACGGTGATCAAAAGCTGAATCGTTTCTTTGGCTGTGTTTTGATAGGCCTGGGAAATTTGAGCAAGCGCCGGAGTTATGTTCATGGCCGCCATCGAGTTTATGGCAACCGCAAAGATGGCAAGCACGATCTTTCGCTCGTCATTATGCATCGGACCACCCTCGCTCTGTTCTAAACTGCGACATTATGGCACGCCACGCAGTGGTTGCGGCCGACGTTTCTCAGCCCGGGTGATACCTGCCTGCATGTTTCAGTCGCATATTTGCACCGGGGATGAAACGCACAACCCGCAGGCTTGTTGACCGGGCTGGGAACCTCCCCCTCAAGAATGATCCGGCTCCGTTTCCGCTCCTGGTAATAATCCGTGGTGGGCAGGGCGGAAAGCAAGGCCACCGTATAAGGATGCAGCGCTTCCCGGAAAATGTGGTCAGAGTCGATCACTTCCACGATCTTGCCGAGATACATGATGGCGATCCGGTCTGCCATATGGCGGACCACCGCCAGATCGTGGGCGATAAACAGATATGTCAGCCCAAGCTTGGCCTGAAGCTCTCTGAACAAATTCACGATCTGGGCTTGAATCGACACGTCCAGCGCCGACACCGGCTCATCACAGACGACAAGCTTGGGGTTGCAGGCAAGGGCCCTGGCGATACCCAGCCGCTGCCGCTGCCCGCCGCTCATTTCATGGGGATACCTGCTTTTCATATCCGGATCGAGCCCGACCAGCGTCAGCAGTTCGTCCACCCGCTCATTCGCTTCCACCGCTGTGTGGCGTTCGCGGTCCAGGACAACTGCTTCCTTCAATATGGAAAACACCGACTGCCGCGGGTTGAGCGAACCGTAGGGATCCTGAAAGATCAGCTGCAGTTCGCGGCGGTACGGCTTGAGCATCGATTTGGACAGCCCCGCGATATCCCGCCCTTTGTAGACAACCCTGCCTTCCGTCGGCTGCAGGACCCGGATCGCACACTTGCCTGTCGTGCTTTTGCCGCACCCGCTTTCCCCAACCAAGCCAAATGTCTCGTTCGGGTAGATCTCAAAGCTGATTCCGTCCACAGCTTTTACCCAAGAGTAGGTTTTGGACAGCAGTCCTTTGGTGAGGGGAAAGTACATTTTCAGCTGCTCCACTTTCAAGAGCGGGTTTTCCCTGACGGTCTCAGCCATGCGCTTCGCCTCCCAAATCATGCCGGCCTGCACTGTCAAGCCGGCCTGTAGTACTCCCTGTAATACTGCCTGCGATATCGCGGTGGCAGGCTATAAAATGATCGCTTTCGCCCAGCCGGCGCAGCTTGGGAAACTCTTTGGTCTCACAAACTTCACAAGCATAGGAGCACCGCGGCAAAAACGTGCACCTTGGGTCCATGTCGATCAACCACGGCGGTGCGCCTTTGATCGGGATCAGTTTTTCGCTGCGCTCCTTTTCGATCTTGGGCACGGAGTTCAACAGCCCGATGGTGTACGGGTGCCTTGGCTTTGTCATGATCTCTTCCGTGCTTCCCGACTCAATGATCCGGCCGGCGTACATCACATAAATCCGGTCAACGTACCTGGTCACGACGCCCAGATTGTGGGTGACGATGATCAGCGATTTCCTGTGCTGTTTGACCAAAGAGACAAGCAGTTCCAGCACCTGGGCCTGGGTGGTGACATCAAGAGCCGTGGTCGGTTCATCGGCGATGATAATATCCGGGTTGCAGTAGACGGCCATCGCGATCATCACTCTCTGGCGCATGCCGCCGCTCAGTTCGAAGGGATAGTTCCTCATCCGCACTTCCGGCTCCGGAATCTCGACGCTCCGGAGCGCCTCGATCCCCATCTCCCAAGCTTCTTTGTGGCCGACTTTCCTGTGCAGCATGATGATGTCCGTCAGCTGATGTCCAACAGTGAAGACTGGGTTCAGCGAAGTCATCGGTTCCTGAAAGATCATGGCGATACCGGCGCCCCGCACTGAACGCATTTCCGGTGAATTGGGCTTATGCTGCAGCAGATCCCGGCCTTTAAAGAAGACCTCGCCGCCGGTGATTTTGCCGGGAGGCGCCGGCACGATCTGCAGCAGAGACAGCTGTGTGACAGTCTTGCCGCAGCCGCTTTCGCCTACAAACGCCACAATCTCCTGTTCATCGATGTGGAACGAAACATCGTTGACGGCTTTTACTTCTCCCTCGTGGGTGAAAAACGATGTGCAGAGATTTCTCACTTCCAGAATCCGTTCGCCCATTTACAGCTTCCCCCTCAACCTGGGATCGATCACGTCGCGGATCCCGTCGCCGACCACATTAAGCGAGATGATCAAAAGCATCAGCATTATACCCGGTGCGATGGCCAGATGTGGATAGGAGACCAGGTAATTGTACCCTTCCGAAATCATCACTCCCCAGGCCGGCGTGGGTGGGCGGATGCCGATGCCGATGTACGCCAGGTTTGCTTCAATCGTGATTGCCGTGCTCACATTGGAAGTGAACATGACAATCACAACCGGGATGCAGTTCGGCAGCAAGTGTTTCAAAAGGATCTTGAAGTTGCTCTGGCCGATGACCGAAGCTGCCGTGACATAGTCGTTCTCTCTCAGGCTCAAAACTTGCCCGTAGACCATCCTCACATAACTGGGTATGGCCGAAATGCCGATCACGATGCTGATCCCGAGTATCGTCCGGCCGAAAATCGGCGCCAGCACCATCACCAGGATCAGCGGCGGAATGGAAAGATGCGCGTCGGTCAGGCGCATGAGGAAACTGCCCAAAAACCCTCGGGAATAACCGGCAGTAAGCCCCAGGGCGGCACCGACCACGGCAGCCCAAAGGCTTGAGAGCACACCCGTCACAATCGATATTCTTGCTCCGTACAGGACTCTGGTCAAAACATCTCTGCCCAGATTGTCAGTCCCCAGCCAGTGCTCCTTCGACCACGGTTTCAGCTTGTTCCGCAAAGACTGCTCATAGGGGGTGTACGGCGTCAGGTAAGGGCAAAAAATAGCTATTAAAATGAAGATGATGACCAAGGCCGATGAGATTTTGGTCAGGATTCCCCGCTTGAAGAAGGTATGGCACTTTTCCCTCAGGCCGCTGTGCCGTTTGGACAATCTGTTGTGCTTGGCAACTGCCGCGTCATGAACCATCTCAGCCACCCTTTCGCTCCAGCCGGATTTTCGGATCAATGAATCCATAGAGGATATCCACAAGGAGATTGACGCTGACGGTGAATATGGAAATCAGAAGCACGGCGTTCTGGACGACGAAGTAGTCGCGGTTGTTGATGGCCGTCACCAGAAGAGAGCCGATGCCGGGGATGTTGAACACGTTTTCGATCAAGACCGAACCGCCGATGACAATCCTCAGCTGGAGCCCGATGATGGTCACCACGGGAATCAGGGCGTTTTTCAGGGCATATTTCATCTGTATTTTCCGTTCGCTGATCCCGTAGGCCCTGGCCGTCCGCACATAATCCTGGTTGATCGCATCCAGCATGTTGGTCCGGGTCTGCCGGGCCACTCCTGCGATCATGGGGATGGACATGCAGGCCACCGGCAGGATCGCTTTGCGCACATATTCGCCAAAATTCACGAATGGGCTGGTGAAACCTTGAATCGGCAGCACCCTTAAACGGATGGCAAAGATGTAGATGCCGAAGATGCCGAGCCAGAACACAGGTGTCCCCAACCCCAGGGTCATCAGGAAAGTGATGATCTGATCGCTCCATTTGCCGCGGTTGACCGCACAGATGATCCCAAAAATGATGGCAAACACACTCGAGATGATCACCGCCGGCAGCCCGATGGCGATCGATCGCGGCAGCCGTTCGGCAAATATGTCGCGGTTGGGCCGATCATACAGCACCGACCAGCCCATGTCACCCTTAAAGAGGCCTTTGACCCAGAGGATATACTGCATGTGGATGGGTTTGTCCAAATTCATCCTGACGCGGAAAGCTTCGACGTCCTCTTCTTTTGCTTCGAACCCCATGGCCAGCCTGACCGGATCTCCCGGCAGCATATGCATCAGTGCCTTGGCGAAAACCGAAACAAGGAAGACGATCAATATGGCAATCAGTATTCTTTTCAAAATGTAAACAGCCATGTTGCCACTCATCCTGCGGCCCCCTTTCGGCGCGGGATCTTTCAAGGCTGGCCGGAGGTTTGGTCAACCTCCGGCCAGCCAACCAGCACATTCAAGACTTGCAGACCGTTTCAGCCTTATTTCTCGATATAGGTGGTGTGGAAGCTGTGCATCGCGTTCTGCACCTTGCACCAGTCGTGGCCTTTGACTTCCGGCCTCATGATGCCGATGTTCGGCCCGATGGCGATGGTCTTCATGAAGCAGTAGTCGTCAAAGATCACCTTTTGAATGTCTCTGAACATCTTCACAGATGTGGCTTCGTCGGAAACCAGGGCTTGGTTGATCATCTGATGCAGATCATCGGGATGGATGAAGCTGTTCACGCCCAGAGCAAAGTCCAAGCCTTGGACGAAGGTAACCGAAATCTGGGAAGCAGCTCCGTTTTCCATGCCCATCGGGTGCAGCAGCATGCCTTTCTCCCAGCCGCCGATGTAGTTGACATAGCCGGCTCCAAGAATCGGCCTGATCTCCACTTCAATCCCGATATCCGACAGCTGCTCGGCGATGACCTGGCAGATGTCTGTCAGCAGAGTCTGGGACTGAGTGGTGAGGATGGTCTTGAAGCCGTTGGGATACCCGGCCTCGGCCAGCAGCTGTTTCGCTTTCTGAATATTGTAGGGCTGGCCTTCAAGCTCGGTATTGAAGAATTCCGACTGGGGCACACACCACTGGTTGGACTTGACCCCGTAGCCGTACAGCAGCGCATCGGCAATCTCTTCGGCGTTGATCGCATAGCTTACAGCCCTGCGCACCAGCTCGTCGGCGAACGGATCGGTCGGATCGGACATGTTGAAGCAGAGTGTGTAGGCCGATGTCGGCACGGCGGCGCCGTTGATGGTGTAGCCGACCCGGCTTCTCGCCATGTCGCTCGCCAATTGATAGTTGGACGTGACCATGCCGTGCAGTTCGCCGATCTCCATCGCGCCCTGCATGACCAGTTCGTTCTCGTAGACGATGAACTCAACCCCGTCCAGGTACGGTTCACCTTGCCAGTAGTTGGGGTTCTTGACATAGAACTCCCTCACATCCGGCTCGTATTCCTTGAGGATGAACGGGCCGGTGCCCACCGGATTTGTCTTCAAGTAGTCTTCGCCGTAGGTGTCAAAGGCCTGTTTGGAAGCAATCAGGCACGAACGGGCTAAGGTGTAGGGGAAAAGACTATCCCAGGTGTTCATATGCACATCGACGGTGTACTCGTCGACCACCTCGGCGCGGTCCATTGCAGCATAGAAAGATGCGGAGAAAATGCCCTTTTCCTTGTAGATGTTCAGGTTCCAGGCCACGGCTTCAGCGTTCAAATCACTGCCGTCGTGGAACTTGACACCCTTTCTCACCTTCAGTCGCCAGATGTTCTGCTCGGGCATGCCTTCCACAGCTTCCAGGAGGAAGGGCTGCGGGACTCCTTTTTCGTCGTACCGCATCAGTGTTTCCTGGACAAGGCTGGCATGGGCGATTTCATGGACAGCCCGGACCTGGTGGAACAGGAAGGTGGTGGGTGTGATCGTTGCGGCGATCTTGAGCACACCGCCCTTGACCGGGGCGCCGTAGACCAGAGCCGCGTTTCCAAACAGCACTGCGCACAGCAGCAGCGCAGCAACCAACGATTTGACTGCAAACCTCCTCATTTTTTCTCCTCCGTTCTGTTTTTTTAAACATCCCAAAAACGTTTCTCTTTCTCAAACCAATGAGCGAAATCAGAACCGATGAACTTTTTGGCGGCGTCGCCTTGCGGCAGGCCCATGTCATACTGATCATGGTAGACGGTGTTCTGATCCTGGATGGTGTGCCTGCCGAAATCAATCATGCCGTACATGGCGCCTTTTTCGAAAATATGCATGGTGACCAGGTTGAAGCCGAGCTTTTCAATGTCTTTCAGCTCCACGTCCGGCATGCCGTTCCTGGACATGACATCCGGCCACATCTTCCACCCTTTGTCGAACTTGGCGACTTTTTCCGCTTCTTCCAAAGTCAACAGCCCGATGATCAGCGTCATTTCGGCACCCAATTCCCGGGCACGCATGCAGCGTTCAATGGCTTCGTCCAGCCCGTATTTCAGCTTGCTCTCGGTACGGGCGATCAGCATGCAGTCCGTCCCTTCCACCGCTTCAAGGCAGGCTTTCATCTTGGCAAGCCATGCTTTTTGGGAAATCACCGGATGATCGATTGTCCCGTCCGGTTTTCCACCCCTAAAACCCGTACCCCAGCGGTTGTAGCCGCGGTAGCCTGTGGTATCGTCGACCGTCAAGGCCATCGCCCCGGCGTTGGCCAGGCGTTTGGTCAACCGGTACGCATGCAGAGGAGTTTCTCCGTAACCGTCATCTGCGTCGATGATGCACGGCAAAGGCGAGAACTGGGTGACAAACTCCGTCTGGCGGACCAGATCGTCGGCGGTGATCAAGCCGATGTCCGGCATGCCGCATACAGCCGTCGCCAGCGCGCCGCCCGACAGCAGTGTCGCTTCGAATCCCACGGATTCAGCCACTTTTGCGGACATGCAGTCCCAGATGCATGGTGCAAAGATCTGCTTTTTTGCTACTAGTTCTCTCAACGTCACTCGCTTATTCTGTTCCAAAACTTACCCTCCCCCTTGGTTTTCATTGCTTCAGCCAGGACATCAGGCGCTTTTGTCTGCACAATCCCCCCTTGACTCATGAAAACTCGGCCAGGCCTTCGATGGCGTAAGCTCGCACCGGCGACGAATCGAGCCCTTTGATATACAAAGGCGTGTAGGACATGAAAAACACTTTCCCGGTGAGATGCTCGAGATTCTTCAGGACTTCCAGGAAGATGATGTTCTCCGCCATCAGGACATCATGGAACGGAGCCACATCTTCATTGCAGCTCTCGATGGAAACACCGTCGCCGAACCCCACGCACTTGACCTTCCTGTCCCGCAGCCAGAGCGCAAGCTCCCTGTTGACAAGCAGCCGCTTGTCCGCGTCGGTGTTGGTTTTTTCCGTAAAGGGCGGAAGTTTGTACGGGGAGTCGAGCACGATGATGTCGCCTTCCCTCAGTTTGCCCTCGGTGGCGGTTTCCACGGCGGCGGGGGTGATGTATGAGTTGGGCGGCAGGGTTTCGATACAGGCGTAGACCGCCCGGCCGAAGAAGCTGGTCAGAGGCAGTTCGGTTGCGTCGGGCCAGTCATCGTGATGATGGTAAGGGCACTCCACATGCGTCCCCAAATGGCTGGTGATGTCTATGTGGGTGTGGAAATCCGGTATGGGCCCGCCTGTGTTGAACCGCATCAGCCGGCATCTTCTGCTTTCCGTGTCGGGGTCGATGTACTTCGTTAAATCAATGATCCTGAGATTGCCCATAGTGTACACACTCATAAACAGGCTCCTTTCAGCGTTTACTGCTTCTTTTTGCCTTCCAGGGCATGGACAAGGTTGACGACAAACTCATGGGACGGGGCGGGCACCTGAAGCTTTTTCGCCAGGCTGACCACATATCCGTTTATCGTGTCGACCTCGCTGCGGCGGCCGTCCCGCAGGTCGGCAAAAATCGAGGTGTAGCCGTCCTTGGCCCCGGCGAGCAGCGCTTTGACGTCGGCGATTGACTGCTCCGCGTCCAGGTCAATACCTTTCGCCTTGGCCACTGCCACCGCTTCCCGGATCAGGGTCTGGGCAATGGCCCAGGCATGTTCGTCGGAGAGGATATACCCGAGCTTGACCTGCAGGACGGCGGTGAGGACGCTGGCGGAGATATTGATCAGCAGCTTTTTCCAGACTGCCTTTTCCACGTCATCGGTGACAACTGCCGGCAGGCCGCAGGCGGAAAAACTATCGACAATGGGCTGGAGCACGCTGCTGTCGCCCCGGCAGAGGCCGATAGTGGTCTTTCCACCGCCGCCGTGGTGGACGCACCCCGGCTCCACAATCGAACTGTTGTGTTCCGTGGTACCGATGATGATCCGCTCCGGCGGGACAGTACAAGGGATTGTACAAACCGTGCCGGCACCGTTCTGCAGGGTCATCACATATGTGTCCCCGCCGATGAGGTGTTTGTTCTGGCTCAAGGCGTTTCTTGTATGCATGGATTTCACAAAGATGATTACCAGATCCATGCAGCCGATGCCCGATGAATCGGCTGTGGCTTTGGGGTACAGAACACGTTCTTCCCCGTTCCTCAGGATCTTTACACCATACCGGTTGATCTTCTCAACGATGCCTTGGTTGATCTCGATCAAACAGACCTCATTCTTCTGCGAAAGGTACCCCCCGAATAAAGAACCCATTGCTCCAGCGCCAAGAATCGCGATTTTCATCTTGAGATGTCTCCCCTGTTCAGCCAGTCTGATTAGTGCATTATTAACCTGCATTTCGAACCTGCGTTATCGATTGCAAGTCTGCTCATATAAATAAGCGTTTGTCGGTCCAAACTACCTCCTTCTTTTCGACTTATTTGCCACTTTCGACCTGCTTATCTGCTATTATTCGCTATAATTGCCAATTGTTCCGGCGTTCACTTTTCGAAATCGATTGCATTTAACATTAGTATAAAACACCTTTGACCTTTTGTCAACAATGATAGTTGAACTAGAAGAGGGAAAATGTCCCAGGTCCAGAAAACAACCTCGTTCAATCAAAACATGGTACGAGGTGAATCTAGTGAGAAAGGAGAAAGCTGCTGCCTACGACGCAATTCACTCATCTTGCAGAGTTGCTGAAGCGACATGAAGGTATCAAGGTATCCAAAACATTTCTTAGGGAGCTTTTCCTAAAGAATTACATCCTAAGTCCGCTGGCCACCCGGAAAATCAGGGCAAGCCTCAAAAAATGCTTAGAGGAAAAGATAAAAGAAACCAATTCCAAAAAAGAACAAAAACAGCTTCATAATTCAATCGTAACCCTTGAGGATGCTCACCCCCGCAGGCCAAGAGCTCGCTACTTTGGCGAATTGATTCAATTGGATGCCTCGATTTATATATGGTTCGGCAACATAGAAGCCTATCTTCATTTGGCAGTAGATGACTGTACTGGTAGTATTGTTGGAGTAAAGTAGATAACGGCCACAGCATTCGTTTTGCAATCGCAGAGGCACTGAGTGTCTAGTTATTCAAGCTTTTGACGGAAATCTATTCGCCGTTATCGATGAGACTGTGTTTGCTTTAGAAGAAATCCCCCAACATGAGCCTAGA
>FZPS01000023.1_pt211 | contig 13003 bp, 9 predicted proteins | sample 1817821 | NCBI WGS metagenome assembly FZPS01 (sample SAMEA104158645, study PRJEB21678) | metagenome | place: Germany | collected 2015-04-21 | reverse complement strand
TGGGCGGGGCGCTGACAAAGTATATAATAAGCTGAAAAAAGCTGCAAATGATTGTATATCTACCCTTGTTGAAGTTGATGCGGGCAAGGCGCATTACGACAAAAGTGCCTTTAGGAATAGCCTTGCAGGATATATCAGGCGCGCCGTTGACAACAGGGAGTATGATGCTGCGCGGAAGGCATTGCAATACATCAGGGAAGCCCAGGATAAATTACTGAAGAGTGGGCAATTGAAGCAACCCGTATTCACCGATAGAAACTCTATCTGGAAATACCCCGATGAAGTTGAAGCCAAGCGTGGACCGGCAAAAACCGGCATGGAAGTAGTTGCCGAATATGATGGAGTAACCATTGAGAATCACTATGATGATGACAGGACCAGGATTGTGTTTGACGATAAGCCTTCAGAAGAAGTCCGCAAGATGCTGAAGGGGCATGGCTTTAGGTGGAGCCCGAATAACGAAGCATGGCAGAGGAAATTGACGGATAATGCTATCGGATGGGCGAAAAGGATACTGGATAAACATTATACGAAAGTGGAGGCAAAGGAAGAGACAGCTCCGAAGAAGGAAGCGAAGAAGCCTGCCCCCGAAGAGAAGGCCCCCGAGGCCCAGACCGAGGATACCAAGAAGCCTATTCCCGAAGCGAAGGCCCCGTCCACCGAACCCATTGCGGGCTACACCGAGATTACCATGATGGACACAAAGACCACCGAAGAGATTACCCTTCGCCGTGAATACCGTATTCATGAGCCTTCCCAAGATACAATTGCCGATTTGATAAAGGCCGGCACCGAAGAAGGCAAGGCCAAGAAACCCTATCATGTTCAGCAAAGGGTGCTCAAGGATAGCAAGGTTGAGGAAGATTGGAAGCTGATGTCTTCGTTTGGGGAACTGAAGGATGCCCGTGAGTATGTAGCAGGTGTTGACAATATCGTGGCTGTAGATTCTGACGTTGCGGAACTGACCAAGAAAGAAGCACCGAAAGAGAAGGTCGAACCGCTAAAACCGTTTAAGCCTATTGCGAAAGGTAATAAGGACTTCGCGTTTACGGAAACGGAAAACATTAAGATTGAGTTTGAATACTGCCTAACGGAAGCTGACGATGTAGTTACATCCTTTAAGGATATTCATGCTCCCAAGCCTAACCCGGCATACTATCAAGATGAGCCAGGTCTGCAACCAAGAAACATAGAACGTAAGGCTACCGAGCACAGGATAAACGACTTTGTTGCAAAGCTGGAGCCTCTCAGGATGGGCGAGAACATCGAGATAAGTAAGGGAGCGCCGACCGTTGGTGCAGATGGGCGTGTGGAAATAGGCAACCATAGAACCTGGGCATTGATAACCGCCTATAAGAAGGACTTACCCCTAGCTGGGGAATACCGCGAGTGGTTGACCAATAACGCCGAGAAGTTTGGCATATCTAAGAGTGATGTGGAAGGTGCGAAGGAGCCTATCCTTGTTCGGCTGAGGCTGACCGAGATAGACAGAGCCGCCCTTGCCAAGAAGGGGAATGTGCCTGGGGAGCAAAAGATGAGCGCGGCCGAAGTAGCGGAGTTGGATGCCCTGGAGATAGATGATGGGCTTATGGCAACATTTGTCCCCCATGATGAGGGCAGGGTAGAAACCAGGGCAAATAAACCTTTTATCAGTAAATTTATTGGTGAGGTTGTTCCTTCTTCCGAACGCAATGATATGATGGCTGGTGATGGTAGTGGTCTGACGGTAGATGGTGTAAAGCGTATCAAGAACGCTATTCTCGCCAAGGTTTACGGCAACACCAATGCACTTATTAAGTTAATGGAAGAATCAACGCCCAACGTCAGAAACATCATGAACGCCATGAACGCAATCGCGCCTAGGTTAATGCTCCAGAAACATGAGATGGAGAAGGGCAATCTGTTCCCGTTGGACTTGAGTGAAAACCTATCCCGGGCCATGTTGAAACTATCGGAATTGCGGGATAGCAAAATGACCGTGAAGGAATATTTTGATGCGCGGCAGCTATTTGGGGTTGAGTTAACCAATCTCGAGAAGGACATATTGGCTATTCTCGATGAGAACAAGTTTAGCGCAAAACGTATTGGTATGATTTTCAAGGAGTATATGGATGGAGTGGAAAAGCTCGGTAACCCTAAACAGCTAAGCATACTATCGAAAACGCCTCCAACTAGGGCAGAGCTTCTTGACACATCTGTTGAGTTAGCAAAAGAGAAATGGGAGTTGACGAAGAGTGAAAAACAAGAAAAAGCAGGGCAATCTACGCTTTTCCAAGACCAGGAAGTGGATGGTGAGGGAACTACTGAGAAGGATAAGGGAGCCGAAAAAGGCTCCGACGACGACCCCGAAAGCATAAGCTACCAGCTTAAACGCGAGGCCGAGACCACTGTGGTTAAGCCTGCGCCGGACAACTATACCCCTCCGAAGAATACTGTCATGGCTTACAAGCTATGTCAAACTAACCCTGACCATCCCGGTAAGGTATTTCCTTTATACGTCGAGGCCGAAAATGAATTTCCGATAGGCAAATGGTCCATAGGTGAGTTTGTCCATATCAAGAAGGGCAAGCAGAAAGACATGGATCTGACCTACCGTCCCGGCCTTCATGCTCTCTGGAAGCCTGACTCCAAGCACATTCAGATGGAGGGTAAAGTCCGCACCAAGGTAGGCAATCGTGTAAGGCTGGTTAAGGCCCCCCGGGTGTGGGCGCGGGTGGAGCTATCCGCTGATGTAAACTGGCAGAAGTTAGCCGAAACAACCAGGACCAAAGATATACGCGCCATGATCCCCAGGGGTGGATATTATCTGTGGAAGCGGCCTCCGAGAGAGGGTGGCATGTGGTATATCGCTGGCGAAATGAAAGTTCACAAGGTATTATCCGATGCCGAAGTTAATGACATAATGTCGAAGATAACGGACAAGGATTTCCCCTCGATAGAAGCGGCAAGGGCGCAGAGTATTGCCCCCAACCCCGAGCGAGTAGGCATAGTCAATTTAGCCAACGCTTCGTGGGACAACCCTCATCTATCGCCGAAAGAAGTCCAGTATGTCTACACTGAAGAGAAGCGGATCGAATATCTGGATAGGAAGGAGCTTGATAAGCGTGGCTACCACCACCTCCCAGAAGGGAGATACCAAGTCACGGGCCTCACGGAGGTATTACCTGGCGAGCCCCGGAAGGTCCTACTCTACCCTGGAGCATCTAAGGACACTCTGCTTGAAGAAAACACCCACGTCCTCTACGACAAGCTCAACGAAATAGACCCCGAGCTCAAGAAGGATATACTCGGGTGGGAGGAAGCCGTCGCCGCGAAGGCGGCCAAGCTAGGCATGCCTATCCCCGGTAAGGGGGAATTATTCGCGAAGGCGTTTACCTTTGCCGAGATGGGCTATGCCAAGGAAGAGCCGGAGCTGGCGAACCTCCTATCCATACCTGAGAGTATAACGAATCGCTTTTTAAAGATTCTGGGTGCAAACAAGAAGGGTATTAATAGCGCAGAATTGTGGCGTGGGCAGGATATGCCCGGCGTGCCCCGTGAAGAGCGTGGCCTACATGTTGACATGGATGAGATTGGCAAGGGGGAAATAACCACTTCAAACATAGAGAGCCGAGCCTATCAGATTAAGCGAATCAAGCCCAAGATACCCGAGAACGAGAAAGCCGTATCCTCGCTGATGGAAATAGCTGATCACCTATCCATGCTTCCCGATCAGAGACACAAGGTCCCCGCGTATCGCAATGCTGCGGTTAACATAGCCAAGCAGGGCAAGTCTGTGGCAGAGTTAATCAGCAAAAATGATCTTCGCAAAATTCCTGGGATTGGTCCCTCCATTAATGCTAAGCTGGAAGAGCTAAACAAGACTGGCAAGATAGACTACCTTAACGAGCTCAAGGAGAAATCCTTTACAGAGGAAGTAATATCCCTGGCGCATGACTACCAGCGGATGGCTGGTGGGGATGTTAAAGATCATCTCAAGAGTGCCCAGAAGGCCCTGAATCCTGGCAAGGTAAAGATGAGTAAGCAGCAGGGGAAGGTTGCCAAGAACAATCACAAGCGGGCGGAGCTGGAGATAAAGAACATCGAGCGGCGTATTGAGCAAGGCTACCGCCCCATTTATGAGTCCGAAATGCTGGCCAATGCCGGGTTGCCGGTAACGCCTGAGAGCAGGCGGAATATGGTGGGTTATCTCTGGCATGATGATATGTTTATTCCCAAGCCCAAGGAGGCGGACCAGTGGTCCAAGCAGGATATGACTGCGCTTGAAAAAGCCCCGAACATCCTCGACAAATGGGTGAGGCCCCTTTACCGCACTCTGATAAGGGAGATGACAAACGAGGGGACTATAAGCAAAAAGCAGATCCACGTTTACGTCAATAAGTATATAAGCATTATTGACAAAGCCACGAAGGGTTTTACCAGGGCCGAGATTTCCAGGACGTCTGCCATGCTGGAGGGGTTAATGAAGGCTGAGGGTAAAGAGGGTGAGGCGGCCAAGACAATCCGCGAGCAATTCTTTGACCCTCTCTTCAAGGAAGCTGTTGACGCTGGTATTTTGAAGCCTGGCCAATACGTAGAAGACTACTATTCCCACATAGTTGAGAACGTTAAAAAGATAAGCGGGGATAGCATTGACATGGGCAAGGCATGGTTTACCCATGAGAGAACCGGCGATCTGAAGGATTACAACCGGGACGTTCGGGAAGTGGCCTATATCTACGTAAATGCTATGGCCAAGCGGTTATTTGTTGAGCCGGTAATACAAAAATGGAAACCGGCTATGATGGAGATGCACCCAGATAGAAGAAAGATGGCCGAGGACTTCTTCCAGGAGATATTAGGTAGGCCATTGGGTGAGGAAAGACTGCTAAATCAGCTTATTGCCGACATATATGCTTTGACCGGCAAGGACTTAACAGGCAGGCCAGCGCAAGAAGTAAGCCGTTTCATAGTCAGCCTTTTTGCTCAAGACAAGATGGGGTTAAGCATGGTCGCCGCCATTCGTAACCATACCCAGAAGTTACTGGCGATAGTGGACGTGGACCCCATAAGGGGTTTTGGCTATGCAGCAAAGGCGCAGAAGTGGCTGCTCACAAGGGGCGGCCAAGACTTTGTCAACAAATATTGCACCCTACTCAACCAAAGGATTTACTACGAAGGCTTGCAGGAGATAGCATACTACCATAGCAATTTAAACAAACTTATGGATAAGACCTCCAAGCTGACCATGTCCTTCTTCAGATGGGCTGACCTTAACAACGTGAAAATATCGTTTCTTATTGGCTATTTTGGCGGTTTGCGAAAGGGTATGTCTGTTGCAGAAGCAATTGACTTTGGCAATGATGTAGCCTTGAGAACGCAATATCCTTACGATGTTAGGCGTGCACCGCTTTACCGGGGCCCCATTGGCAAGACGATTGGTTTGTTTACCTCATGGTCGGGACATTTTTTAGAGTTACAAGCGGATTGGATCAATCAGAGATCTTTCCACAAGATTCTTCTCGCTGCCCTTTATCTTGCTGGTGCTGAATATCTCGCCCGGAAGTTTGGTTTAGTGATTAGGGCGGGGGTTACAGATATTATCAAGGGCCATATTCTCTATAAGGCTGCCAAGGGGGAACCAGGAGTACTCCGATCCTATATCAACGATTTCAAGAAAGTGGCTAACAGACTTAGGAGTGGGGACCCCGAAGAATGGAAGCGAGCCGTGATTGAGTTTACCTACCTGATGCCCGCCGGAGTATTCTGGAAAAGATTACACCGTTTCGTGGAGGCTGCCGGGGACAACTGGATTGTTCGGCGTGATGATGGGACTATTTTGTATGAGTTCTCCAAAGATGATTGGCTGAGTCAAAAGACAGGCATACCGAAGGAAGCGGTCCTATCGTTACTCGGCCAGACTACGGAGAACGCTGAGCGGTGGGAATATTCCGGGAAACTTGACAAGGCTTTGCAGGCCATAGCCGATCCTTCCGTGACTGATGTTGTGTTTATGAGAGACCCTGATGCAGCGGTGGCTAAGCTAAAAGAAGATGCCCAGCGGCTTAACTTGAACTATGCCGAGGAGCTTGGAAAAAGCAAGGGCAGGCTTCGTGTTAAGTACTATGATAAATTGTATGAAGCCCACTCAAAGGGCAACAAGGATAAGGTAAAAGAGATCGAGTCAATACTTTGGGAATTGGGTGCAAAACCATCAAATGTTTGGGAAGCCTTGCGTAACCGTTATGAGAAGAGGAAGTGACCTGCCAGGCGGGGAAGCGGTGTCGGGATAACCGCCTCCCCTTTGGCTGTATGGAGCCGCCTGGAAGGATATTATATCATGTTTGACCCCGGCAACGGGGTATTTTTATTAAGTCGGGAAAGGGGTGGTCGGCTTGGGTGGGGATGAATGGTATACAAACAGAGACTTGTTCGAGATGGTTCAGGGTTTAAAAGAGGACATGCAGAAGACCAGAGACATGATCCAGCGTTATAATGGTCTTTATGAATTAGTTCATGAACATGACTGTTACATAAAGGAGCAATTAGGCAAAGGGAAGGGAAGGAAAAGCGTGGAGTCCGCGATTATCACCTGGGGCGGCTGGCTGGCGGCGGTAGGGAGCATTATCTATACTGTTTTGAGGCTAGCCGGTAAAATTTAAAAGGAGCTGGTAATGATGTTGGAGGTATTTCTTATCCTGTTAATTGTGGCGGCGTTAATAGAAGCAGTCCGGTAAAATTTAAAAGGAGCTGGTAATGATGTTGGAGGTATTTCTTATCCTGTTAATTGTGGCGGCGTTAATAGAAGCAGTCTGGGAGGCGCTGAAGCCGGTCCTGTCACCGGTGGTTGATTGGTTAGATGCCAAGGCTGTGCCGGCAGATCGATTGTTTTCGCTGGCCATCTCCCTGGTGATCTGCCTGGGAATTGGTAGCCAAGTAGACCTGTTTGCGTTACTCGGTTTCGACATCGGCATTCCTTGCCTGGGCGTAATACTAAGCGCAATAATCCTAGCCCGTGGAAGCAACTTTGTGCATGACCTCATTGGCACATTGGACGGGTTACGCAACAACAACAAGGTGGATGACTATGACTGTTATGGCTAACGGAATAGACGTTTCATCTCACCAGGGGCGTATCGACTGGGAGAAGGTTAAGGCTGCCGGCGTTCAGTTTGCTATCATCCGTGCCGGCTACGGATTGACCCACGTTGATCCTCAGTTTAAGCGCAATGCGGCTGAGTGTAACCGGCTGGGGATTCCCTGCGGTGCCTACTGGTTCAGCTATGCGACCACCCCGAAGAAGGCACAGCACGAGGCTCTGGCGCTATTGGATCTGGTCAAGCCCTACCGGATGGAATATCCCCTTTGTTTCGACCTTGAGTATGATACCCTTCGCTATGCTAAACAGCAGGGGGTTACCATTGGCAAGGCGCAGGCGACGGCTCATGCCAAGGCTTTTCTCTCGGAGATCGAGAAGGCCGGGTATTATGCGATGAACTATGCGAACAAGGATTACCTGCTCAACATGTTCAATATGGTGTCGCTGGCCCGCTATGACCTCTGGTATGCCCTCTGGGGTGCCAAGAAGGACCGGGATTGCGGTCTCTGGCAGTATTCGAGCGGAGGAAGGGTGGCCGGCATTAGCGGTAATGTAGACCTTAACAATGCCTATAAGGACTACCCGGCGATCATCCAGGCGAAGGGGCTCAACGGGCTCAAGGGGGGAGCTGCGAAACCGGCACCAAAGCCGGCGGACCCAAAGCCTGCCCCGAAGCCCACACCAAAAACCGTTACCTATACGGTTAAAAAGGGTGATACTCTCTCCGGGATAGCGGCTAAGTATGGCACTACCTACCAAGAGTTGGCGAAGAAGAACAAGATCAGCGACCCGAACTTAATCTACCCCGGCCAGAAGATCACCATCACGGGGACCGTCAATGCTGAGGCCAAGCCCAAGCCCAAAGCTGAGACAACCTACACCGTGAAAAAGGGTGATACCCTGTCGGCTATCGCCAAGAAATACGGCACTACCTACCAGAAGTTGGCGAAGGCGAACGGTATTGCGAACCCGAACCTGATCTATCCGGGACAGAAGCTCAAGATAGTATAGTATGGCTGCCCATGATGAAGAAGCCCTTCGTCTTTTCGAGGACGAGGGGCTTTCTTATGAGCAGATCAGGGGGCGATTGAGTTTGCGAACTACGAAGCAGGTTAACCATGCCTTGCTGCGTGCCCGGAAGGCGCGGGCCGTGGAGTATGAGGATAAGCGGGAGTTTACCGAAGAAGATGTCGATAACTTTATAGCCTCTATGATCGACCTTCAGGAGAAGTCTGAGAAGCTCAATACCCGACAGACCCAAGCTTCCGTCAGGCTAAATGACGACAAGCCTATGGGTGTTGCCTATTGGGGCGACTGGCATATCGGGGCTGCTGGGGTTGACTACAAACTATTCGAGCGGGACCTACGAAAGATCCGGGACACGGAGGGGCTCTACTTCATCGGGGCGGGGGACTACAAGGACAATTTCGTCACCGGGATTGCTCCAGGTGCTCAGTATGAACAGATCATTCAACCAGGTTTGCAAGACAAGACTGTCATTCGCTATCTTGAACAGGTGGGTGAGAAATGCCTTGCACTGGTGAGGGGTTGCTTCTTATCGGGAACTCCAATCACAATGTCAGACGGAACGACAGTACCCATTGAAGATGTGTCGCCGGGGCAAATGGTTGTGTCTGGAACGGGACAAGCCCGAAAGGTAGTTAAAAAACACAACAACTGGTATTCAGGAGAAGTAGTGGAATTTGGAACCGTTGGGAACATTGGAACAGTAAATGCAACCGCCGACCATAAGGTGTTGGCTATAAAGCGAAGCGAAGCAATGTGCTACCATCGGGACCGTGTGTGCAAACCTCTGTCCCCAACTTACGAGCGATGTAGGGCGATGCGATGCAGTGGGAAAGCGTATGAAGCTAAGTGGCGTGAACTTGGCGAATTGGGTGTTGGCGATATGTTGCTAATGCCTAAATCTCCCTTAAATGATAGCAGCCTTACTCCCGGCAAGGCATACCTGTTTGGATTGTTTTTGGCAGATGGGTGCTATGTCAATACAAAAAAACAAGGCATAACAATAACGCTGTCTGCTAAGGAGCGGGGGCTTGCAGAAATTGCAAAAATGCTATTTATGTCAGAGTATGGAATGGAACCATCAATTAGGGAGCGTAAAGATAGGAACACGGTATCAGTATCAGTTCACAGAACGAAAATTGCTAATATATTTTACAAGAAATGTGGCAACCTTGCCCATAGCAAGGTAATGGAAGAAAGCATGGTGACAGACAGGCATTCCATCTATGTGTTGGCAGGTATGCTTGACGGTGATGGCCATCAACGGAAGGATCAAGGTAGATGCATGACCATTACTACCATCTCCAAGAATCTCGCATACCAGTTGAGGCGGATACTTTTGAACAACGGAATAGCCAATACCCTGCGGGTTCAACACAGGGAAAACAGGGATTACGACGACTACCAGATTAACATTAGAGCTGCGTATGCAGGTAAAATACCATCATTAAACGATAAAGCAAATATTTACGAATACCGCAAAGCATCAAGCTGGCAGTTTGAGGTTGGTGGTTACATAGCAACCCCGATAAGATCACTAACTAAATATCAATACACAGGCCCGACATATGATCTAGAAATAGACCAAGACCATAGCTATTTGGCCAACGGGATTATTGCGCACAACTGTCACGAGGATTGGGATAAGAAGTTAACCGACGTTGACTTTATGGAGCACCTTTGCCATGTAACTGAATCGGTCAATCTTTGGCACGGCGGGGAGATTACCGTTAAGATTGGCGATCAGTCCTACCTTTGGCGGTGCCGGCACAAGTATAAATACCAATCATCTCTGAACCTTGAGAACGCCATGCGCCGGATCAATGAGATACAGGGGCCCTGTGACGTGGCTGCGGAGGCCCACCTGCACAACGGCTACATCATGCAAAGGCATCTGATGGGGCAATACCGGATCATGCTGCGGACTGGGAGCTACAAAGTGATGGATGAGTTTGGGCAGAAGCTGGCGGGCTATCAGGGGTTGCCGACCGTTCCCGTGGTGATCATGTTTCCTGACCGCCACCTGATGATAGGCGAGCTACACCTTGATAATGCGATAGAGATATTAAATAGCTTGAGGCGGTGATTACTCTGACCGATGAAGAGATCCTGGCGGCAAAGAAGAAGCACGTCCGCACCCGCTACCACCGGGAGCGAATCATCGAGAAGCGTATGCGTATAGTTAGGGATTGCTGGGGCTGCAAGGAGAACTTCTACTTGCTTAAAGAACCCGGCAGGTTGTCAAAGTGGAACCTCACCTGTGATTGTATGGCGTGTAATTACGAAAAGATATTTAATCCTGAGAAGCCTAAATATAAAGACTGGCGGTGATCACCATCTCGGAGGCGATAAGTGAATATAACCCCAGAGGGGATCTTCCCTTCCTTGAAGATAGTGGTGAAAGGCAACAGTTTGATACCGGGGCGGTAAGAGACCCGGCAGAGGGCAAGGGGCGCTATGACCTAATTACTCCCCATGGATTGCGCCGGCTGGCCTTGCATTACGAAGCAGGCGCGAAGAAATATGACGACCGTAACTGGGAGAGGGGTATCCCGGCCTCTCGGTGTTTCTCCTCGGCTGTGCGGCATCTCTACCGTTGGCTAAACGGGGAGCGCAAGGAGGATCATTTAGCGGCGGCGGCCTGGAATATCTTTGCCATCATGCACTTTCAAGAAGAGAAACCTGAGATGATTGACGTGGGGGTGGAGGAATGAAAGTATATCTTGCCGGAGCAATTCATCACGTTTCCCCTACGTTTGCTACCGGGTGGAGGCGGGAGGCAACGGAGAGGTTATCCAAGTTAGGCTTTGAGGTATTTGACCCTACCGTTGATAAAAACTTCGACCACCCGGGCGTAAATACCACCCTCTACACCCCGAAGCAGATCGTCGAGACGGACAAGACCATGATAGACATGGTGGATATTCTGCTCGTTGAGATGAGCCGGAGCGACGTTCCCTATATCGGGACAAGCATGGAGATACTTTATGCCTGGGAACGTGGCAAGGAGATCATTGTCTGGGGCGGATCAGAGAGCTACTGGGTGCGCTACCATGCCTCCAGAATCTTCAAGACGCTCCCAGAGGCGCTTGACTACATCGGAGGGGGCAAATGTATGCTCCAACAAATAGAAGCCATCAGGGACCACGTGAGGCGCGTCAGGGAGAATTGCTACCCTGGCGGGTGGACTGCGGACCCATTACATAGCGTGGAAAATGACTTGACTACGATAGTTAAAAAGTTTGGCAGGGGACCAGCCTCCGCTCCCGAAAGGGAGTAACTTATCCCCTGCCAGCGCCCCCTGGTAACCGCCGCCCGGGGGCGCATTAATTTATGTTGCCCTGCTCGAATACCTTAAATACCAGATCGTGAGTGTTATCCTTGAGGGAGCCCCGGACCAGATCAATCCGGGGCGTAACAATCACTATCTGGGGGAATGAAATAAGCCCGCTATTCAGGGGGTCCGCCCACCATTGATCCTTCCAGTAACCAGCGTAAGCAGTGTTATACAGTGCCACCTTGTCAAAGGGACCGCTGGTGAGCGTATCGACTTCCAGAAAGAACTTCCTATTACCATCCCTCGTTCTGACCACGTAGAACCCATCCGCCTGGCCAGGGCCATAAGGAACCTCAAACTCATAGAGGACCACCTCCACCTTCGCGGCATACCAGAAGTGAAAACGGTTTAATAGATCCCAGTGCTGCCACTTTTGACTTCTGCTCTCCAGATGATAGATGAAATCCTCTCGGGAATCCATGCGAAACCTTTTGACCACCTTCTTGTCATGCAGTCCCTTCAGTGACACTTGGCATTGGTGCCTTGAAGGGTAGATAGCTTGAGCGATCATACTGGTCCGCAGGTATCTATGCTTTTCCAACAGTTCTATCAATGCGCGCTTCCGCTTTATCCCTACGTGCCACATCAGCAAGCACCGTCCTTCTGGCCCAATTTCAGCACCGGCGCCGTGAGGGGCTCTTCTGGCAACGCCTTCTTTGCCTTCTTGAGAGGGAGATCATAAACCTGCACCTGCCGGAGCCGTCCCCTGCTACGCAATACACACCGGCCGGGGGTGTCTTGTGGCAAGAGGGCGGCCATAGGGTTATCGAGAATGATTCGCGAGTTGCTTGCATCTACAGTACGGAAGCCAAACCGACAGGTAATGTTTGCTTTAATTGCACCGCTCTTCATGATCTCAGCGTCTGGTCTTTGCACCCCGATAACACAAAATATACCCGCTCCACGACCACGGTTTAGTATGTCGACGATCTTGAAAACCACTGATGCCCTTTCGTCCCTTTCTGCTCCACGTTTAACGAGCGACGGAGAGATGCCGGCAAATTCATCAATGAGTAGGATTAGATTAGGAAAATCCTCCTTCATCCCCTCGGGCAATGCCGATAGTTCATCCACCCCGCAGTTGTCGAACACTTCATAGCGCCGGTCCATCTCGGTAGACAGATGGTCCACCAGGGATTGGATCTCATCGTACTCGCAGGCAAACCATGAGTGTTGCCGTAGGAAGCCCAGGTTTCTTTTCACGTCGATGACATAGAGAGAGACCCCTTTTTGATTGGCCAGCTGTACCGCCATGACCCGTAGGAGGTTAGTCTTGCCGCACCCGGTTTCCCCTGCTACAAGCATATCTTGCTCCTTAACGATAGAGAGTCTCTCTGTCCCCGCCCGGGACCTTCCGACCTCCACTGATATATCCTCTGTATGCTCAACAATCCCCATGGCCACCTTGTTCGGCAGATCGTGGGTGTAGGCTTTGATATGGACGTGGGAGTTCTTCTCATAGATCTCCATCTCCGCCTTGGTGGCGATCTCCAGCTCTCGGTGGTATTTAAAGAAATCTATCTCTGATACCCCGGGTGGCAAAGAATAGATTAGCTTATGAC
>FZPS01000204.1_pt87 | contig 13007 bp, 10 predicted proteins | sample 1817821 | NCBI WGS metagenome assembly FZPS01 (sample SAMEA104158645, study PRJEB21678) | metagenome | place: Germany | collected 2015-04-21 | reverse complement strand
TTATCCCGCCCATGTAGCTTGCGGCGGCAGGTCCGGCTGCTAAATAAGGATCGGCATTCCAATACACGAGGTTGTGCTTCGACTCAGCGCCGGGAAAAGCATAATTGCTGAGCTCATAGTGCGCGAATCCGAGCTCATGAAGCCCTTCCATGAGCCTGCGATTCATCAGACGCTCCGCGTCATCGTCAGGGAAACGCTCCGGATGTTCGGTTTGAAAACGGTGAAACGGCGTTCCCTCTTCTACGGTCAGCGCATAGGAAGAGACGTGATTGACAGGCAGTCGGGCGACCGTCTGAAGCGCATAGTCGATATCTTCGACCGCTTGTAATGGCAACCCCGTCATTAAATCGACTGAAATATCGCGAACACCTGCATCCGAAGCGCTGTGCACCGCTTCAATCGCCTGTTCGAGTGTATGACGGCGTCGGGCGAGCCGTAAAAGAGAATCGGTCGCAGACTGGAGACCGAAACTGATGCGATTGACACCCGCATCGACCCATCGACCCGCGACTTCTTTGCCGTGTTTATTGTCTACGCGTGTCAAATCGCCGACCATCGACTCAGGATTGGCCTCAATCGTGATATCACAACAATCACTCAGTCCAAAAATCGTCTTCGCATGTGTGATGATCGATTCGATGATGGCGGAGTCAAGAAATGACGGCGTACCGCCGCCGAAATAGATCGTTTTAAGCGGGTCAACCGCGACACCGTGACATTCCGCCTCCTCGCCAATGCGAAAAAGCTCATGCCTTATGCCGTCATGCCAAGCGGCGATCAGATCATCGTTCGCCCCTGCGATCGAGAAAAAGTCACAGTAAGCGCACTTACCGTGACAGAAGGGAACATGAATATAAAGCGAGGAGATACTCATCCTCGCGGCATAGGTCACCTCGCTTCTTTTGTTCCAACTCACTACGTCGAAAGGCGCCGATTATAAAATCAGCAGGCTTTTCTAAGACGGATCGACAGATGTCGATGTGTCGATATTTGAATCGTTGATAAGTTCTTTCAAGGATACCGCCAACCCGGCGAGACTTTGAATGTTCGACGGAATAATGATTTTAGTGGCACGACCGTCCGCAACGCTCACCATCGTCTCAAGACTCTTGAGCGCGATCAGCGCTTCGTCGGCTTGGACTTCCTTGATCATACGCAAACCTTCCGCAGTCGCTCTCTGGATCGTCAGGATCGCCTCCGCACGCCCCTGTGACTCGCGGATTGCCTCTTCCTTCTTTGCATCGGCACGCAAGATGGCCGCTTCTTTTTCACCTTCCGCGACACGAATTAACGATTCCTTCTCCCCTTCCGAGATCAGAATCTTCTCACGTTTTTCGCGTTCCGCTTTCATCTGGCGCTCCATCGCAGTCTGAATCTCTCTCGGAGGAATGATGTTTTTAAGCTCCACACGATTTACCTTAATCCCCCAAGGATCTGTCGCTTCATCGAGCGTCTGGCGCATACGTGTATTGATCACGTCACGCGACGTCAACGTCTCATCGAGCTCCAGATCTCCGATCAGGTTACGCAACGTTGTCGCCGACAAGTTCTCGATCGCGACGATCGGGTTTTCAATACCGTAACAATAAAGAACAGGATCGACTATCTGATAGAACACGACCGTATCGATTTGCATCGTGACGTTGTCTCGCGTGATCACTGCCTGCGGCGGGAAGTCGGCGACTCGCTCCTTCAGCGAAACACGGCGTTCTACCTTATCGATAAACGGCATTTTCGCATGAAGTCCCGTATTCCATGTCGCCTTGTAAGTGCCCAGACGTTCAATGACAAAGGCATGAGCCTGCGGTACAACGCGAATATTCCTGATAAACAAAATCAAAACGGCGAGCGCAAGAATGCCCAATGCGATGAATCCCATGAGGGATGCGGGCGATGCTAAAAATACTATGGCTGAACTATACATGGGATCCTCCTAGTCTGTAGATGCCCGTTTATGGTCGTTGAGACCATCCTTTTTGTTCTCGAAATCTAAACAATTCCACTTTACTTGTTTACCTAAGACGAAGGCGTATCTTCCGCAACAGGCTCGACAACCGCTTTGACACCTGAAATATCAAGAACTTTAACGAGTTCACCTTCTCCAAGAACACCTTCGCCCTCGATTTTTGCACTCCAAATCTGCCCGCGCACGTTAATCTGACCGGCGCCTGTCATCGAGTCGATCGTCTGAATGACGGTGCCTTCCTCGCCGATAATACGGTCGGCATTTGTCGCTCTGACGACGCGATTCGCAAGTTTCGGCTTGATTACGAAGAAAAAGACGAGAAATCCGATTCCCGATAGAACGATAAAAAGCGCGAACTGCAACGCGACAGAAGCTCCAAGAAATGATGCGACCAGCGAAACGATCGCTCCGAAAATAAACCAGATGGAAACGAGGTTCAGTGTGGCGAGTTCCGCGATCACGGCAATTGCAATGACAATACCCCAAAAAAGCAGATCCGATATACCTAGAATAGTATGAGCCAACAATATATTCATCATAATTAACCTCCTCGCATGCAAGTCCGCTACGTCATGATCCTTCTTGGCGACATCTCCGTTTTATCAAGCAAACCGTTCGGCACAGGACCACAGAGATTGTGTGATTCAACTGGTCTATCCGTTTTATGGATCACGATCCGTCAAATTCGTAGTCGAGCGGTCCCTTTCGAGCCAATTGGACGATCACAAAAGCCGTATTGTTTATGCGCAACGGTAGGCGCGGAATACGTTTTTGTTCGGTTCCGTCGTCGCTCGCGTCCGTTTCTTCCTCTAAATTCTCCCAATCGATCGGCAACGTCTGTCGCGCCCTTTGCTCTTCCATGTCCTTGAAAAGTTCTTCGAGCGTGCTCGTACAGTCAAATTGAGTTCCGGAAATCACACCGTTCGACGAATTAAACAAAGGGTTTTTACTCTCAAGTCCGACTTCCGACGCGGACTTAATGCGGTACTCGCCCGATTCCATAAAAACAACGGGAATGCCCGCTTTGTCAAACGGCGTGTGATCGGACAGCTTTGTGGTCCATTCGCGGAAAATACCTCTCGTTCCGTGGGTCGTCTCGGCAAGAAAAGAAGCCTGGTTCGTATAGATGGCATATCCGTTTCGCGTATTGAGCTTGTATTCGAAAAAAATATCTGTCATCTGATAGAGTTTTCTCCGCTTGGCGTAATTCTTGTACTCTCCGCCTGTCACCGAGTTATGCCCCGCATGTGCGTAAACTTTGTCGCCTGCAAAAATCGGACCGACGTTGACCATCGCGTCGATTCGCGAACGTTCCTCATCCTTCAACGAACTCAGGAAGTGTTTCGCGCCGGTGTAGGAAGCGGTTCCCGCACCGAATAAAACGAACGTGACATCGTATCCCGGCTTTACTTCACGCATAATCCTCGCCGCCGTCATTACGGCAGCGACTCCCGACGCATTGTCATGGATACCGTCGGCAACGATGGGCTCCGTGACCCCATCTTCACCCGGTTCAAGATTGACAGGAGGTGTGTCGTAGTGCGCGCCGACAATTAAAATAAGGTCATCCTTGCGCCTGTCCGGCGTCTGATCGCCCGTCTCCTTTGTCTTCGGCGCATAACGAAAACCGTTGCCGTTGAGACGAACAATGATATTCTGCGAAGATTTGTAGTTGCCTTCACTGTCGAGTGCGGTGAATTCTTGAATCTCGGGGCTATAGCCCATCTCCGTCAGCCGGTTGGCGATATAGACGGACGCCATCCTTTCCTGATCGGAATATGCCTCACGCCTAGGGTAGCGGAGAGCGAGTTCTCGCGCGAAATCGGCACCGCTATTTCCATAGTCCGCAATGCGCACGGTTTCACGACCTTCCCGCTCGGAACAAGCCACAGCGGTCAAGACAAAAATTGTCATGAGAACGAGAGAAAATACTCGAAGATATAGTGTTCTATGTGAAGACCGATTCATCTGTCGAGACATGCCTGCCTTTTCAATTTCTAACGTGCGATCAGCGCCATCTACGCGCCTAAGCTCAAAGGTAATTGTATCATACGCGTCGCGCCTTTTACGCTGAACGAACGGCGTCTGTGGTATGATCGGGATGTGAACAGAATCTGCTTACAACCGGTGTTCTCTGTATTATTTCCGTTGTCGTTAAAACGGTCATTTGTCGTCGTATTGCTGTGCGCACTGCTCTTTATCTGCATATTCCCTTCACGAGCCGGAGTTTGCGCAAACAATCAACCTCCGACCGATCCGTCGGAAATTTTCATCAGCGATGGTTTTGAGCCGTCACTGAAGTTGCCTGCCGTGCTTACACTCGACTCCTCTCTCCGATCGGAACTTTATGCAAGGAACAGTGAAAGCGTTCTGGAAATTCCCGCAATCTCGCGGCTCATGACTCTATATCTGGCATCGGAGCGCCTCGCTGTTGACGATATGATCGTCATCGGGAAAGAAGCGGCGAGGCTCGCGGAGCACGAGAGCGCGATTGATATTCCGTTAAAGGAAGGCGATTCCTTTCCGATTCGGTATATGTTGCTACGCATGATGTGTCAGCAATCAGACGCCGCCTCCGTTGCGCTCGCCGAAAAGATGGCGGGATCCAAAGAAGATTTTATTGTGGAAATGCGAAAAACAGCCGCTATGCTCGGGATGAACCGGACGACCTTTTTCGCGTGTGATGTGGCGCGAGCGGAGCGTGAATCGGAGCCCCCGAGCGAGATTGCCGACGCTATGTTCGCGTTGGATGAGCACAACGCCCTGAATATACTAGGCGCACCGACACTTCCCGAGGCCGCCGACACGGTCTCGACTGCCAAGACGACGCTCCGGGACGTAGCACGCCTTTTCGCTGCCATACAGGCGAACACGCGAGCAAAGAACATACTTACCCTTCAAGAGGAACTGATACAGGTAACACTAGAGACCGGTGTCCGCGTCGCCGCCATGCGCTCTCCGGCAAGTCGACTCAGAACACTTACCGAGAACCGAATCACGAGCGCTTGGCTGATGATGTCGAATCGCTACTCACTTGCAGTCACCGCAGGAACGACGCCCGACGGCATCGCCATCATGACATTGACGGCGTCGCTTAACCAAGTCAACTTGATCCAGCCGACACTTCAGCTCTATCAGGAAATCGACACTTTCTACACAAAATCAATCCTGACACGCGCAGGAGAAAAATACCCCGGGGCACCGGAGGCGGCTGAAAACGGCGAACTGTTTTCCTTGATGTACCTCGATTCAGTCGATTACATCCATCCGAAAACAGATCACTTTCTTTTGCCCAAACTCGATTACATCGGAAACGCGCCTTATCCCCTTCCTGTCCAGAAGGGCGTCATGACGGGACAAGTGCTTTTCACTTTAAAGGACGGCACGCGCATACCCGTGCGCGTCGGGTCTGATACCGATATTTTGGCGAGCAACAATTTTCTCAGCCGCGGCATTCAACAAATGATCCGAAACCCGAACCTTGCCACCAGCATTATTGTGCTCGCCATCATCCTTTCGCTCGTCTTGCTGATCACGATTGCCCGCGAAATCAGAAAACTTCTCTATTGGCGACGAATAAAGACACTCGAAGACACCGTCCAAGCGGCGCGCTCCATTCTTATCGGCGAAAAGAAAAACGAATAGCGCCGATTTTGCTCAGCGCATTCTTGAGCAGAATATGGCACAGACGCTACGAACGTCGCCTCACCCAAGGTGAAATCCTGTCCATATAGAAGCGTTCAAACACTCTCAGCACATAGTGATAGATAAGCAGAAACAGTTGCAACAAGACCATCACGAGTATAACGATTACGAGATTCGACGGCTCAAATCTCCCAAATGTGAAACGATCGATGCCGATGATGAAAAGAGCAAGCAACGCCATCGCCGACATGACGATGTGTGTCACGATCCTCATGATGAACGTGCTGGTCCTCACGCGCAGAAACACGATAAGTTGCGGCAAAAGACCGAAACAAAGCGCAAACATAACGCAGGTAAAGATGTTGGGGTATACGAAGGCGAGAGCCGATGTGGCAAGGTAGACGAGAAATGCGCCGCGCTGTCCAAGCTCCAAACAAGCGACGATAATGACAAGCGATGCCATTGTCAGAAGGAAGAATCGGCCGGTAGGCATCACGCCGGCGAGAATCAGGAAGAGCCAACAAAGTGCCGACAATATTCCGCCCAACGCGATTTGAGCGGATCCGGAAGAAGACGAGTTCGTTCCCCTCGCCATACCTAAATCAACAGCAAAGGCAAAGGTCGCCGCCCATGCATTCACAGCAAGAATCGGCACAACAAAGACATGAGAGTGTTTGACAACACGATTCGTCGCTTCCGCTCGAGCGATAATAGGGCGATTGGTTTTGGGGATTGCCATATGGCGATTGATGATGCGTCCAATGGCGACCGCCGTGCCCCCAACCGTAATGTTGTTGAGTCGTCTGTTGGACATTTCCGAGCGTAATCTGGTCGTACGCGGCATTAATTTCGCGCATTTTCTCTTCGGCAAGTTCTTTTGCGCGTTTATCTTGGAACTGGTCCGGATGGTATTTTCGAACAAGCTCACGATACGCGGTACGGACTTCTTCTTCGGACGCTCCCGGGGAGATACCGAGGACGGAATATGGATTATTGCTCATCACTTACTCCTCTTTTTTTCAGGTTCTAGATGTTGGGGAGAGGTTCCCCAAGCATCACACGGCTGCGAGTCGCGGGCAAGCCGATCGTAACGATATTATACACAAGTCCGCCGTATCGCTCATACGTCAAAAGAGCGAGATTTCTGTCAACGGTCTCTTCCGCCTCGATGAGTCGCTTCTCGGCAACTTCGCGTCCGTTCTCAAATTTTGACAGCGGATTCCAATTATTCTTCGTCAGATCTCTCTCGAGGTCTTCAAGTGCGTCGATCAAATACACCCACCTCCCGAGCGCGTGACCGGCGTCTCCGAGCAGCGTCTTGTAAAGATCGGCGTCTTGCTCGCTCTCATACCATCTTGGATCGTTTGAGGCATTGACGTGATCACCTTTCGTGACTTCCTCGGACGCCGCGAGCATCCCGAAACCGTCCTTGAATAGGTAAGCTAAGATGTCCCCGAAACAGTCGGCCGGATCGTGTGACGTGAACCCCTTTTCAATCGCCTCAAGTTGCGACAACTTATCGCGGATAAAAGATGCCAACACAGGTCTTGCGCGCGCGACTTTTTTCGCGGAGCGATGGAGGAGAAGCGACAGCGCGCGCCCTCGGATCGGTTTATCGTCCTTGGCATCGTCTCTCATCGATTCATATGCGAAAAGGCAAGACAAATCGGCCGCATAGTCCAAGACGGGATGCTCCGCTACGATCGCTTTCTTTTTGAAAGGGTTCAAGACACACCCTTCATATTTGACGACAGGCTCGACCGTTGAAAAAGCGAGAAGCAGAAGCGACAGAAACGTCATGTCATAAGTCACGGTAAAACGTTGCAATTGACCGATGCGATTTCCGATCACTTTGCAAAGCCCGCAATATATCGACTTGTACAAAGCGAAGTCGCGCATCAGAAGATCGGGTTTTTCAGGTCTCACGTATCCGAACATGACTTATATTTTCCTTCAATTTAAACGGCAGGACATCCGCTCAATCAGCAGGTATTCCGCGCATCTATGATATCATTGAAAGGATCGCGAGACGGCATATTATTGAGTGCCGACATGCGAACCAAAAGGTTTCATTCGTCGTATGCGATTCAAAGGAGGCAAACCCGCTTTTCAGGGCGTTATTGATGACAATGGTTACTAAAACACGTTTTGCACCCAGTCCGACAGGTATCATGCATATCGGCAACCTGCGCTCCGCCCTATACGAATATTTGATCGCGCGCTCTGAAGGAGGAAAATTTCTCCTACGCATCGAAGATACGGATCGCGAGCGGTATGTTGAAGGGGCAGTTGAGGCCATCTATCGCACGCTCGATATCTGCGGCCTCCACCACGATGAAGGACCAGACATCGGCGGTCCGAACGGCCCATACGTTCAAAGCGAGCGACTTCATTTGTACGGCGAATACGCAGACAAGCTCGTCGAGTCCGGTCATGCGTATCCCTGCTTTTGCTCAGTCGAGCGCCTAGCCGATATGCGGGAAGATGAAGAGACGGAGTTTATCGGTTATGACCGCCACTGCCGCGATCTGGATCCCGCCGTCGCAGCTCGTCGCGTCGCTTCGGGTGAACCGCACGTCATCCGTCAGAAGATGCCGCTTGAGGGGGAGACATCGTTCACGGATGAAGTCTACGGCACTATCACCGTCATGAATAAGGAACTCGAGGATCAGATCCTCGTCAAGTCGGACCGTTATCCGACCTATAATTTTGCGAACGTCGTCGACGATCACCTGATGGAGATCACGCACGTTGTCAGAGGTTCGGAGTATTTGTCTTCGACACCGAAATACTGCATCCTCTACGACGCTTTCGGTTGGGATATTCCGACGTTTGTTCACTTGCCGTTAATAGTCGGCGAAGATGGTAAAAAACTATCAAAACGCCATGGCTCCACGAGTTTTGATGAACTTCTGGCTGATGGCTATCTCCCTGAAGCGATCATCAACATGATCGCTTTCCTCGGATGGGCACCGGGCGAAGAGACGCGTGAGATTTTCTCTCTTGAAGAATTGGAAGCGATTTTCTCAGCCAAGGGAATTAACAAAGCGCCTGCCGTTTTCGCCTACGATAAACTCAACTGGATGAACGAACAGTATATCCGCCGATTGCCTTTTGATCGCTGGCGCGCCATGGTCAAGGATATTACCGATTCCATGTTCGGCGAGCGCCAGTACAATGTTGACATGCTCGCCCGAGTGTTACAGGAACGCGTGACAAAGCTCGGCGATATCCCGGAGATGATTCGTTTTCTGACGGAGCGGCTCCCCTACTCGGCCGAACTCTTTTTCAATAAGCGGGCAAAGCTTGATGCCGACGTTGCGTCCGTCATCCTTAAAGAATTGCGCCCCGCGCTCGAAGCGCTCCCTGTCTGGGATGAAGAGACTCTTTCCGCGACACTTGGAAGGGTATGTGATGAGGCAGGACGGAAGAAAGGTCAGGTCATGGGGGCGTTACGTGTCGCCCTCGCCGCACAACAAGTGACTCCGGGAGGCGCTACGGAGACGGCTATGATTCTCGGTCGTCAAGAGACGCTCTTAAGGCTTGCGGCGGCGATCGATTTTCTGAACGGACGACAGCCGTAAAACATTCAACAAATGGAGCTTCTGTAAACTGGCTCCCGACAATTCACACATGACCCGCATAGACCACAACCAAATGAGAGGATTCTAAAATGAATAAAACAAATGATTCTGACGTGAAACGCCTTCCCGGCATCGTGACAGGTATCACGCCGAAAGAAGAAATAGAGACCGGCAACGAAATCTCACATTTTATACTCGACTTCATTGACGAGGACATGGGGCCAGGCGGACGCACGGAGGGGTTGACCGTCCACACGCGCTTCCCTCCCGAGCCTAACGGCTATCTCCACATCGGACACGCCAAAGCCATTGTCATTGACTTCGGCACGGCGGAGTTGTACGACGGTCTTTGCAATCTTCGCATGGACGATACAAACCCCGAAAAAGAGGACATCGAATACGTCAACGCCATCAAAGAAGATATCCATTGGCTCGGCTACGACTGGGGCGATCGCTTCTACTACGCGTCGGACTACTTCGAAGAGATGTATCAGTACGCGGAAGAACTTATCGAAAAGGACCTCGCGTTCGTCTGTGAACAGACACCTGAGGAGATGCGAATCGCACGCGGCACACTGACAACTCCCGGCACTGAGAGCCCGTGGCGTAGCCGCCCCAAAGAAGAGAGTATGGACTTGTTCAGAAGGATGCGTGCCGGAGAATTCCCCGATGGCACCTACACATTGCGCGCCAAGATCGACATGACTTCCGGCAACATGAACATGCGTGACCCCGTCATCTACCGTATCCAACATGAGACACATCATAGGACGGGCGACGATTGGTGTATTTACCCGATGTACGATTTTGCGCATCCTCTCGAGGATGCGATCGAGCATATCACGCACTCGCTCTGCTCGCTTGAGTTTGAGGATCACCGCCCGCTTTACGACTGGGTTATCGAGCACTGCTCCGTTCCCTCCAAACCGAGACAGATCGAGTTCGCGCGGCTCAACATCAATTACACTGTCATGAGCAAGCGCAAGCTACGCGCGCTCGTCGAAGAAGGTCTCGTTGACGGTTGGGATGACCCGCGTTTGCCTACCTTATCCGGGTTGCGCCGCCGCGGTTACACGCCGCGCGCCATACGCGATTTCTGCGAGCGGAACGGCGTCTCGAAAGTCGACAGCATGGTTGATATCAAATTTCTCGAGCATTGTCTGAGGGAAGATTTAAATGAACGCGCACCTCGCGCGATGGCAGTCCTTGACCCTGTCAAGCTGACGATCACGAACTACCCGGAGGATAAAACAGAGACGTTCGTCGTCGACAGTATGCCGAATAAACCCGAAGCAGGTACACACGAATTGACCTTCTCGCGCCATCTTCTGATCGAGCGCGATGACTTCATGATTGACCCGCCGAAAAAGTACTACCGTCTCTTCCCCGGCAACAAAGTTCGTCTGAGAGGAAGTTATATCGTTGAATGTACGGGGTATAAAACGGATGATGATGGACAAATCATCGAGGTGCTCGCCGAATACGATCCGGAGACGCGTGGCGGCGCCGCTCGCGAAGGCGAGCGCATAAGAGGTACCATCCACTGGCTCGATGAGGAAACTGCGGTCAAGGCTGAATTACGCCTTTATGACAACCTCTTCACCGTTGAGAATCCCGACGCCAGCGAACTCGATTATCACGAACTCCTGAATCCCGACTCACTTGTCGTTATCGAGAACGCCTACGTCGAACCTTGGCTCAAAGAGGATCGCTCACATATCGGCTACCAGTTTATGAGGACCGGTTACTTCATCCATGACTGCCACGATACGACCGAGGATAAGCTGGTGTTCAACCGATCAGTCGCTTTAAGAGATTCCTACAAGCCTGAAAATTGATAGCCGACGTCACTTCAGCCGAAAAGGACAGGGGTTGTTCGCGGAACAACCCCTTCATTTTGTAACCGTTTAGATTGTGACCCCGCGCTTCTTCCCACATAGCGAACAAGGCCCGACCACTATTAATATTGTCTCTTGATCTTCCTGGCAGTCGTTTTCGGAAACTCCTCATCGCGCAACACGACAGAGCGAACGGCCTTGTACGTAACGAGCTTGCGGTTGATCTCGCGCACCTGTTGCTCCACCTTAGCCTTGACGCGCTCATCGGTCAAAGGAAGTCCCTTGAGTTCCGGGTCTTCATCGACCGCTTCGCGGTCAGGGAAGATTTCGGCTTGAATCATTACATCGCCATCCTTAGCCTCAACACCGGATACGACAACTTCCGCGATGAGCGGTTGCTGCTGAAGCATAAATTCTATTTCCTCGGGAAAGATGTTCTTGCCGTTTTTCGTGACGATTTTGTTCTTCTTTCGTCCCGTGATGATCACGAACGATTGCTCATCGAGGTAGCCGAGATCACCCGTGTGGTAGAATCCGTCCTCATCGATCGCTTCGCGCGTCGCTTCTTCGTTTTTGTAGTAGCCGATCATCACATTATCGCCGCGACCGAGAATCTCACCGATGCCGTTTTCATCGGGATCGAGGATCTTGACATCGACACCCGGCAATGCCAAACCAGCCGCCTTATTGTTGTAATGTTTTCCTCGATTCAGCGCAAGAATAGGCGCACATTCAGTCAGGCCGTATCCTTGCAGGCAGTGGATACCGAGATCCTGCATATTCTCAAGGAGCTTCTCGTCAATGGAAGCACCGCCTGCAATCAATAGACGCAAATTGCCGCCAAAGTTCTCGTGAACGGCACTGAAGACTTTCTTCCTGATATCGATACCCACCTTGCGGAGCGCTTTCGTCAATTTGAGCCCGAAATTGAATTTTTTCAACATCTTCGGATCTGCCTTTACTTTTCTCATAATTCCACGGTGAAAGGCCTCCATCATGAGCGGCACGAGTAAAATGATGCTCGGTTTTACCTCCTGAACATTTTGCAGAATATAACGCAATCCCTCGCTCACCGCGACACAACTGCCACGGTACAGCTGACAGAGATATCCGCATGTGCACTCATACGTGTGATGAATCGGTAAAACCGAGAGAAAAACATCGTACTCATCGATGTAGACCATCGAGCACATTCCCATCAAGTTCTTGCAGACATTTTTATGACTCAGCATGACTGCTTTCGGCTGCGCCGTAGTCCCCGACGTAAAGAGGAGGATCTGCATCGCTTCTTCGTCGATGGGCAACGTGTCATAGGAAAGATCGCCTTCTTCACGCTGTTTTTCCCCATCCTGTAACAGATCCCAGAAATAGAGATCGGATTCGTCTTCGTCGGGAAGATCGAAATTGAGATAGTGCTTGACACCGGGTATCTCGTCGCGAATCTCGTCAACGATTGTTTTCTTATGATTCGAAAAGAGCAAAATGTCGGCCTCGGCGCTGTTCACGAGATTGACGATCTCGTTGGCAGGTTGCTCCTTATCAAGAGGAACAACAATGGCGAGCCCGTTGACGACCGCAAGGTAGGAGACATACCATTCATAACGCGTCTCGGCGAGAATCGCCACGCGGCTGTTCTCCTTGACAAGGCTGTTCTTCAGCGCTGTTCCAAACGAACGGACATCGGCGGCGAACTGCTTGAACGTGACACCGACGTAGGGACGCTTTCTGTCTATCTTCAAGTTCTTCGCCTCTTCGCTTCGAGGGACGATCTGACGCGTTGCGATCGGATCTTTCAGAAGATAAGCGTTACGCTCTCCGTACAGTTTCTCACTCTGCTGTATCATATCGCGCAGATTCACGATCTCGCGCACGTCGTACAGAGGGTATTTATAAATTCCGTGACTCATGTAAAACCTCATTCATTAAAAAATTTTAACTAATTAGCATTCTATTGCTAAAATCTATACTCGTCAA
>FZPS01000229.1_pt149 | contig 13013 bp, 10 predicted proteins | sample 1817821 | NCBI WGS metagenome assembly FZPS01 (sample SAMEA104158645, study PRJEB21678) | metagenome | place: Germany | collected 2015-04-21 | reverse complement strand
TGCGTGCTCCACTGCGTGAAGTGCGCCCGGCAGGTCGCTTGCGGGAACGCCCAACCTGTTTGCCGTGGCTTCTTCGATCTGCCACCAGACGCTCATTGTTGGGAGTTTTTCAATTGCCATGTCCAGCTTTGTGTTGGAAATGAACTGCATTCCCGGAAGTCTGAGGGTGTCAAAATCTGTTACCTGAGATTCTACTTCGACTTCGCCGAAGCTCCAGCGGATCACACCGTCATCGGAAGTCCAGCTGTCCGCCTCGTTCAATATCTGAACTGATGTTTGAACCGTGGGTCGGGTTCGCAGGTCGGTGACGACGGGGCGGACCAGGGCAACGCGCGCGCCGCCTGATCCGATTCGGGTTACTACGCCACCGGCGATTCGGGGATCTTGGGTCAGTTCGGTTACCTGGTAGGTGCGTCCTTGGTGAACGTAGATTGCGCCGGGGTGTACTTGCGCGTTTGCCTGATCGGAGGCGACGGTACCGATGACTGTGCCGGTGGATTCTTCGACGACCTGCACTTCGCCGGAGGATCCGCGCAGGTCTGTAAGGTCTTGGGCTCGCATTGGCAGGGCTACGTTCCAGTACCATCCGCTGGAGCGTTTGCGCAGGTAGCCTTCTTGGGCGAGTGCGTCAAAAAGTTGGGTTGAATCGAGGCCGAACAAAGCTGCGTCCTCGGCGGTCAATGCTTTTTCGGACGCCGCTGCGCATAGGTGCGGTGTCATGACGTAGGGGTTGGCGGGGTCGAACGTGGTGGCTTCGACTTCGCCGAGGATTTGGTCGGGGTTGTGTATCAGGTACGTGTCGAGTGGGTTATCGGAGGCGATGAGGACTGAAACGCCCTGGGCTCCCGCGCGTCCGGCTCGGCCAACCTGCTGCCAAAGGGATGCGCGCGTTCCGGGCCATCCCGCGGTGATCGTCGCGTCCAAACCGGACACGTCCACGCCAAGTTCCAGGGCGTTCGTGGTTGCGAGTGCGTGCAGCGAGCCGGTTCGCAGGGAAGTTTCGAGTGCGCGACGCTCTTCGGGAAGGTAACCCCCGCGATAGGACGCGACTGAAGACATTAGTTGAGGTGCTCGCATTGATAGCAGGTCACGCGCGTGAGCAGCCACGGATTCTGAGGCGGCGCGAGAACGCACGAAAGTAAGTAGCCGTGCTCCGCGTTGAACCATTTCTGCAAGCAAAATCGCGGCCTCCGAGGTCGCTGATCTGCGCTGCATTTGGGCAAGCAGGACGCGGGTTTCTTCGCCTTCGGCTTCGATGGCTGCGAGGAACTCTTCGATGGGAACTTCAGCGGGAGCCAGGAAAGCGGGTTGCCACAGCACGAGGTCTTTCGAACCGGCGGGGGAGGCGTCCTCAGTTATTGAAACGATGTCAACGTCTTCAACGCCGATCAGGCGGGCGGCTGATTTTTCCGGCTCGGAAATGGTCGCGGACAGCATGATTACGGTCGGGTCCGCGCCAAGTGACCGGGCCAATCGAAGTAGGCGACGTAGGACGAGGGCGATGTGGGCGCCGGTTACTCCACGCCAGTAGTGCATTTCGTCGATGACAATGTATTTGAGGCCGGAGAGGACGCGTGTCCAGCGCTGATGGCCGGGAAGTAAGACGTGGTGCAGGTAATCGGGGTTCGTCAAGATGACGTCCGCGTATCCGCGGGCCCAGTCTTTAGCTTCGCGGGCGGTGTCGCCATCCGCGGTTCCCAGCCGAGCGGATAGTGGTTTAGGTCCAGCGTTGATCAGTTTTTGCAGGGCGTGCATCTGGTCAGCCGCCAGGGCTTTGGTTGGCGCTAGGTACAGGGCTGTGGGGCGCCGCCGGTATTCGGATAGGCGCGTGCCAGTGTCGTCCTCGATCGCGGAAAGGATGGGTAGCCAAGCGGCAAGTGACTTGCCGGATCCAGTTCCGGTTGAAATCACGGTGTGCCAACCGTCCGCGACAGCATCGGCCGCTTGAACCTGGTGAAGCCACGGGCGCGCAATGCCGGTGGCCCCGTAGTGCTCGATGACGTTCGGGTGAGCCCAATCGGGCCAATCTGCCAGTTCTTCTTTTCGGCCGGGAACGTGGACAACAGTGACCAGGCGATCACTGGTTCCGGAAATGCCCTTCAGCATGTCCAGGAGCCGGCTCGCCATCGAGTCTGCCTTTGCACCCGCCATCGTTAACCTCCAGTACTAACAATATGACGAGGCGCGGACATTAATTCAGAGAGCCACTCCGGCCCTACAATCCGAAGGCAGCGCCCTTTCCGTCTTCAGAGCCGGTCTGCCCAGACATTTGCTGTCCAACCGTTTCGGCAACGCTTTGCATGAAGTTCATGCCGTCCATGCCGGCGGCAACTCCTGCGGAAATGTTGTCCAACAGTTGGGCGTCATTCATGCCGGCTTCGACTCCGCAAATGTAGTCCGCAACCACCTGGATGAAGCCGTCGTGGATGAGCGTGTAAATGGTGGGGAAGTAGCGCTCGCGGTTCCACTGGTCAGACGCCGTGAACATCGCCGACATGGCCTGTGTAGACATCTGTAGCTCCGACGTCCACATAATCCGAATCGACAGGAACTTCCCCGCGGAAGTGAAGGTGAACAGGAACGGGAAGCCGGAGAAATCAGCGACGCCAACCTCGCCCTCTTCAATCATTTCCAACGACGTTCCCATTGATTCGACGACCTTGGCGATTCGTTCAAACGCGACGGGTACGGGAACGTCCGGGTCGTCGGGGACGGTGTAAATGTTGGAAGTCATTAGGCCTCCTCCCAGTCAACAAGTTGCGGGACAGCTTCGGCGACGTCCTGGAAGAAACCGATGACCATGGTCAGGGCGACTTCGTAAAACTCGGTTAGTTGCGCAGCCGTCGCACCTTTTGAAACAACCAGGTTCGTTTCAGCGCCGAGGCCGAATCGGCGATTGTCTTCGAAAGGCATCAGGTACGCCTTCGGGCCGGACCGCTGAACGTTGCACATGTGCACCTGCTGGGCGAGTGCGGCGAAACCCTCGTCATCGGTTGCAACTCCGCGCCACTGGCCGCGAATCTGCAGGATGGACGGGTTCGAAAAGCCGAGGAAAATGATGGCGGATTCGGTGGGGAACATGAGTTCGTGCTCACCGTGTTCGTGGTATTCGAATCCTTCTTCGGACTTGTCTAGTTCGCACAGGAATTTCTTCACCCGCTCCCTCGTGACGGGGGTGGGTACTTCAAGATCAGTCACGCACATCGCCTTCCTGTAACTAAATGCATACGAAAACTTTAATAACTGTCTCCAGATTAGGTGAGCTCCAGTTAAGTCGCGCGTCGAGACTGCGGCTTGGATACGTGAGTGAGATGATGGAGCACTGCAGGGTGTAAAGGAGGCAAGTCGTTTGAGTACTCCCATTCAGGAGCCCTTACTTACGGCTAACTGGCGTCGCACGACGCGGGTTTTCCTTACCTTTTTCGCGCTACTTTTGTTTCTTATTTTGGCGATCGTTGGCCTGTTTACCAGGCAGGGGCAGGCGTTTGATCAACTCGTTCTAGACGTTGCCATGCGCGGCCAAGCTTCCGTGGAATGGCTGACGGAGGCCCTCACCCAGTCAGTCACGATCATTACCGTTGCGGTGACCGCCGCGTTGGCGATGCTCGTTGCCGCTATTCGAGGGCGGTTCGCGCTGGCTGTCCGTGCAGGCGTGATGGTCGTGGGTGCGAACCTGATGACGCAGGTTTTGAAGTCGTTTCTGATCAGCCGCCCCTACATGGGCATCGGCTTTGACCTGCCGAACTCGTTCCCATCCGGGCACACAACCGTTTTGATGTCGCTCGCCCTCGCGCTCGTCGTCGTAACGCCGCGTCAGGCCCGCACAATCGTTGCCTTCATCGCCTCGATCGTTGTTGGCGCGGCAATCGTCGTGATCGTCATGTCGGGCTGGCATCGCCCTTCCGACGTGATCGGTGGAATCCTCGTGTCGTTCATGTGGGCGATGGCGCTGGCACCGCAGGAAGACCCATCGCCGTACCGCGACCCCCTCAACACGGGTTCAATCGTCACCTCCGGCGTGGTAATACTTGGCCTGATAGCCGCCCTGGTTATCGGATACGACCGTTTAGAAATTGTGATTAACGAGGTCGCAGCTGGCGTCTCAACCCAGGCTGTGATGGCAACTCATTCCACAGCTTCAGTAATTTATGCCGCCGGAGTCTGCCTTGGTCTGGTGGCCCTGTCCATGCTCGCTATAAACACGGTGGTTTACCTCCAGACCGGCAGAAACCGGGGCATGAGGTAGAGGCTACTCGGCGTTCTATTCAGTGTTCGCCTAGGTGTCTACCTGGCGTGATTCTAGGCGTTCTTCTTGGTGGACGCGGTTGCGTCACGCCAGATGTTGATGCCGGCTTCCACGGCGTACTGATCGATGAGCTCGATTTCGTCATCGGAGAAATCAAGCTTCTGGATCGCACCCAGGTTGTCCTCAAGCTGTGCAACTGAAGACGCGCCAATCAGCGCGGAGTCAACGCGGTGACCATTCTGTTCGCGAAGCACCCAGGAAATCGCCATCTGCGCCATGGACTGGCCGCGGTCACGCGCAATCTCGCTGAGCTTGCGGACGTGATCCAGGTTTTCCTTTGAAAGCATGTCCTTGGACAGTGACTTGTTTGAAGCTGCGCGAGACCCCTCCGGAATACCATCCAGATAACGGTCGGTCAGTAGCCCCTGAGCGAGCGGCGAGAACACAATCATTCCTATGCCCTGATCCGCGCAGGTCTCAATGAGGTTGGGCTCGCCCTCTTCAATCCAACGATTCATCATCGAATACGACGGTTGGTGGATGGACAGGGGAGTGCCCAGGTCGCGCATGATCTCCTGCGCCTTCGCGGTGTCTTCCGCGGAATATGACGAAATGCCGGCGTAGAGGGCCTTTCCGGACTTCACGGCCTGGTGTAGCGCCATCATGGTTTCTTCCAGATCCGTATCCGCGTCCGGGCGGTGCGAGTAGAAGATGTCAACGTAGTCCAGGCCCATGCGCTCCAGGGACTGGTCCAACGACGCCAGCAGGTACTTGCGCGAACCGCCAAACCCGTACGGTCCCGGCCACATATCCCAACCCGCTTTCGACGAAATAATTAGTTCATCGCGGAACGGCCGCAGGTCTTCTTTAAAAATGCGTCCAAAGTTCTTTTCCGCACTGCCGTACGGTGGACCGTAATTATTTGCGAGGTCGAAGTGGTTCACGCCCAGGTCAAATGCGCGGCGAATGATGTCACGCTGCGTTTGGAGCGGCTTATCGTCGCCAAAGTTGTGCCATAGTCCCAGCGAAACAGCTGGAAGCTGCAGACCGGTTTTAGCTAGGCGGCGGTAGACCATCTTTTCGTAACGGTCCTCCGCGGGCTTATACATATCCGAGTTGTCGGTGCGAATCCACATATTTTCCTCTCTGCCTTTTCAGGACTTTAGGGATGGGATATTTTCACGGACGTCCCCATTTTATAGGCACCTAGCAGAAGAATTCAGAGACTGCGGGCAGACACGCCCTCGGGAATATAAACAATATTTTGACGTAGGAATTAAGTCCTACGAAACGCCGAAGATATACGATTTGCCCCTGTATCTAGTAGTTGCAAGGATGTAATTACCCAATATGTAGTGGTTCCGTTTTAGAGTGTTTATCGGCAATGAATGACACTCAATGACGAGAAAACGGGAAACCGCCCCCAAATTTAACCACCCCAGGAGTTCTCATGACGCAACCTGCGAATGCCGCACGGCCCGAATATCACGTGGATGCCATCTCGACGATCGAGGAATACCTGGATCAGTCCGACTGGCGAGTAAACGCAAACGCTAACCAGGATTACTCGGTTGGCGGACTCATCTTGAACACTGCGGGCAAGATGGTTGCAAACTACTGGCTCACAAGGGTCTTTACCCCCGAGGCCGGAATGGCACACCGCGAGGGTGACATCCATATCCACGACCTTGACATGCTGTCCGGATACTGCGCGGGCTGGTCGCTGAAGCAACTTCTGCAAGAGGGATTCAACGGCGTCACCGGAGCGATTGCGTCCGCTCCGCCGAAGCACTTTTCTTCCGCCTGCGGCCAGATCGTAAACTTCTTGGGCACTTTGCAAAATGAGTGGGCGGGCGCACAAGCGTTCTCCAGTTTCGATACCTACATGGCTCCGTTCATTCGTCTGGACAACATGGAGTACGAGGACGTCGTCCAGAACATGCAGGAGCTGATCTACAACCTAAACGTGCCTTCGCGCTGGGGTTCACAATGTCCGTTCACGAACCTGACGTTCGACTGGACCTGCCCGGAGGACCTGAAGGACGAATACCCACTCATTGGCGATGAGGTATGCGACTTCACCTACGGTGAACTCCAAGAAGAAATGGACATGATCAACCGTGCGTTCATGGAGGTCATGATCAACGGTGATGCGGACGGTCGCGTATTCACCTTCCCGATTCCGACGTACAACATCACGCCCGACTTCGACTGGGACACCGAAAACGTCGACATGCTGTTTGAAATGACAGCGAAGTACGGCCTGCCCTACTTCCAGAACTTCCTAAACTCGGACCTGGATCCGGGCATGATCCGCTCCATGTGCTGCCGTCTGCAGCTGGACCTGCGCGAACTACTGAAGCGCGGCAACGGCCTGTTTGGATCCGCAGAGCAGACCGGATCGGTCGGCGTAGTCACCATTAACATGGCTCGCCTGGGCTACCTGTACGCCTCCGATGAAGAACGGCTGATGACCCGCCTCGATGAGCTGATCGACCTCGCTTCTGACACTTTGGAGAAGCGCCGCAAGGTCGTCCAGCACTACATGGATAACGGCCTGTTCCCCTACACCAAGCGCTACCTGGGAACTCTCGAAAACCACTTCACGACGATTGGCGTGAACGGTATGAACGAGATGGTTCGCAATTTCACGCTGGACGCACACGACATCACCGACGATTTCGGTCACGACATGTCGGTCCGCATCCTTGACCACATCAATGAGCGCATGGTGCAGCTACAGGAATCCACCGGAAACCTGTACAACCTGGAGGCCACTCCGGCAGAGGGTACGACCTACCGCTTCGCTCGTGAAGATCAAAAGCGTTTCCCGACCATCATTCAGGCGGGCACAAAGGAAGCCCCGTACTACACGAACTCCTCCCAGCTTCCGGTGGGCTACACGGAAGACCCGTTCGAGGCCCTCGAAATGCAGGAAGAGCTGCAGGGCAAGTACACGGGCGGCACGGTGCTGCACCTCTACATGGGCGAGCGCGTGTCTTCCGCCGAAGCCTGCAAGCAACTGGTTCACAGGTCTCTAAAGACGTTCAAGGTCCCCTACATTACGATCACTCCGACCTTCTCGATCTGCCCGACCCACGGCTACCTGGCCGGCGAACACTTCGAATGCCCCAAGTGTGCAGAGCGCGGCCGCGAAACCGCGTGCGAGGTCTGGACGCGCGTAATGGGCTACTTCCGCCCGGTAACTTCCTTCAACGAAGGAAAGCAGTCCGAATACGCCGAACGAACCATGTTCACCGAGGCCGCCGCAGCCAACCACGGGCCGCTGGTTTCACGCGTGCTCGGCAAAGTTGAAGCGAACGCGTAAGTGACTGACACGTTGCAGCTCGCGGGCATCCAGCCGATGTCATCCGTGGATTGGCCGGGAAAACTGGTCGCCACGGTGTTCGCGCAAGGATGCCCGTGGACGTGCGGATACTGTCACAACCACGCGATCATCGACTGTCAAACCCCGGGAATCCTGCCGTGGGAAGAAGTCGTCGCGCTCATGAAGCGCCGCCACGGCCTCCTGGATGGAATTGTTTTTTCAGGAGGCGAGGCAACCCGCCAACCCGCCCTGCTTGATGCCGCCCGTGAAATTAAAGACATGGGTTTCGAAGTTGGCCTGCATACCGCCGGTCCATATCCGAGGGCGTTGCAGCAGCTGTTAGACGCCGGCTTGATCGACTGGGTGGGCATGGACATCAAGGCTACTCCGGACAATTATCCGGCCGTGGTGGGGCGTCCGAACTCTGGGGAGAAGGCGTGGAAATCGCTGCAGATCCTGTTGGATTACGCGCAGCGGCATCCTGATTTTGACTATGAAATTCGACTAACTGCGTTTCCAAGTTCGCCAGGTGATGAACTTGAGGTCGCTCGCGGTTGTCGTGACGCCGGCGCAAAAACCTTCGCGCTGCAACAGGCGCGCCAGCTTGGGGCTCCCGAGGGTTTTGAAGCGCAGGCAATCGGCTGGGAAGACCAGTTCGACGCGCTTGCTAGAGACATCAAAAATCTGGGTTTTGAACGCCTAATTGTGCGCCGCGCGTGAGTGCCGGATCCAACAATTGGGGTGAGATCGCGCGGAAACCGTGGAATACTACTTTGAACAAAGTCCTTATCCGCGGCGAAAAGGAAAACTATGAACACGGATCCATCTGCTTCACGGCCGCAACGTGACCTGGTTGCGATCGCGTCGAATCCGAACACGGATCTTGAAATCCTGCGCACGCTCGCGTACGAGTACCCCCATCTGCGCCCAGTGATCGCTCTAAACCCCTCGGCCTACGAGGGGCTCTTGCAGTGGCTGGGCGACCTTGGCGACGACAACGTGAACGCGGCCCTGCGACAGCGAAAGGAATCCGGGCCAGTTTTCCCATCCACCAATTCCGAGGGCGAGCCTGCAAACGGCAAAGGTGAGGGTGCCGCGGAAACCAACGGCTCCGATGAATCGGATGCGGGTGGCGAGGTCGAGTCCAGTGACAGCGCGGGCGCGGCAGCCGGCGGCGCTGGCGCAGCTGATGGGGCCGGAGCGGGTGCGACAACCGGCGGTTTCGGAGCGACTGGTGGGGCCGGTGCGGCTGATGGACCCGACGAAACTGAAGTTATTTCCCCAGTTGCCGGCATGCCAGCAACGCACGTCCCTGCACGCGCAAACTCCGATGCAAAGGTAGCAGCCGCAACAGCGACAGGGACCGCAGGAACTCAACCCGATGAAAAAAAGAACCGCTCCACGCCGATCATAATTTCGATCCTGGCGCTGGTTGCAGTGGCCCTGGTTGGGCTGGTCATCTACTTTACGACCAGGTCACCCGCCTCCGAAGATGACCTCGCGGCCACGGAAGCTACCACACAATCTGAGGCAACTGAAGAGGCCACCGAGGCTCCAACAGAACCGGAAGAAACCACCGAAGAGCCAACCGAGCCCGAACTGAAGTACCCCGCACCCGACGGCACGGCCACGATCGAGCGTATCGCCGCCCCATCCGGCAACATCTTGTGCCAGCTTTCAAAGGACGCAGTCACCTGCACTGTCCTTGAAACCAATGATGGCGACGCGTTTGGCGAAAAGTGCTCCGACGGATCCGTGACCGTCCAAGCGACCGCAGAGGGCGTTGCTTTGAACTGTGACGCCAAGGTTTCTGCAGAAGGCATGGCTTCGGTTGATTACGGCAACTTTGGTCAGTTTGAAAACTTTGCTTGCGGCTCCCAGTACAACGGAGTCTCTTGCTGGAACCAGGAAACCGGCCAGGGCCTGGCAGTGTCACGTCAGGGTTGGACGAGCTCCGACAAGGGCTTCATCACCGAGGAATCCTACCCCTGGACCCAGTAGGGATTCAGAGCAGAACTTCGAGAAAGGCACGCTGATTGAAGAATCGGCGTAGCTTTTAAGAACCAGCACATCAACCAGCAGGTTATAGACAGTAGGGATTAGCAGTATGGCCAAGCGAGTAACTATGGCTGACGTGGCCAAAAAGGCCGGCGTTTCAACCGCAACGGTTTCGCTTGCGCTCAGTAGTACTTCCAGTCGAATCCCTGAAGTTACAGCGGAAAAGGTTCGCGCAGCCGCGAAAGAGCTCGGGTACCTACCAGATGTAACTGCGCGAACCCTGCGCACGGGTAACTCCCAGCTGATCGGCTTCATTTCCGACGAGGTCACCGTTACCCGTTTCGCGTCCGCAATGGTGCGCGGAATCCTCGACGGTGCCGAACGAGCCGGCTACGACGTGATCATGACTGAAACTGGTCACGACACCGCCCGGTTCGAAAAAGCCATTCGCGTGCTGGAAGCGCGCGGCGTTGACGGCATCATTATCGGCATGATGGCATCGCGAAGCGTTCGCATCCCGAAACTGCGCCGGCAACTCCCGGTTGTAATCGTGAACGGCATCGCAGAAGGCCGCCACAGCGTGCTTCCCGACGAATATCGGGCAGGAACCGTCGCGGTCAACGAGCTCGTCTCAAATGGGCACCGCCGCATCGCCCTCATTGGTCGACATCCCCTGCAGCGCGGAGATTCCTTCACCGTTAACATTCCCGTTCGTTTAGCCGCGATTGACGATGCGATGTCCGAGGCCGGACTTGAGTTTGTCTACGAAGTTCAATCCGAGGTATGGGAGCCAGAGGTCGGGTATGACGCGACTCTGGAGATTCTGGATAACTCGGAGGGCGTGACTGCGATCTTGGCGGCTAACGACCGGCTGGCAACTGGCGTGTATCAGGCGTTGAAGGATAGGAACTTAAAGATTCCAGCCGATGTGTCTGTGATGTCGTTTGACGATGAAGATTTGGCGCGGATCGTGCGGCCGCCTCTTACAACTATGCGACTGCCTTACCGAGAGATGGGGGAGACCGCTGTTAGCGAGCTACTCGATCTAGTTAAGGGAAAGTCGATCGAGGAATCACCGACCCTTTTGACACTGCCGCTGATTCGGCGAACTTCTGTGGCGAAGCTTTAACTCAGGATCGCCCTCGAAACCCTTTAATGTCAGTGAAAACGTGATCTTAACCAATTTTGGTTAAACGATTGACTAACGTTAACGTAGTCGCTATAGTTAATCGTGTAACCACTCGTTCAAAGGCGAAGGGGACGGTCATGTCTCAGTTTTCACAGTTATTCAAAAAGAACTCGTATCTATACGGTTCGGCCACAATCATGCTCTTCTTCATGTCGTGGGGTATTTGGTGGTCGTTTTTCCAGATCTGGCTGACTTCACCAACAGGTGGAATCCAGCTAAACGGTTCACAGGTCGGAACGGTCTACGCGATTAACGGCGCGGGCACCCTGATCCTGATGTTCCTCTACGGGGCGGTCCAGGACAAGCTTTACCTGAAGCGCACGCTCGTCATCATTGTTGCGGCAATCATGGCGCTGATCGGCCCGTTTGCACAGTTTGTATACCAGCCGCTACTGCAGAACAACTTCACGCTCGGCGCCGTGCTGGGCGGTGTGATCCTCTCGGCAGGTTTTGTTGGCGCGGTATCGCTGTTCGAAGCCTACGTTGAGCGTATTTCTCGCGTTCACGGCTTCGAGTTCGGCCAGGCTCGCATGTGGGGCTCGGTTGGCTACGCCATTGTTGCGCTGATCGCGGGTTTCATGTTCACCATTAACCCGTTCGTTAACTTCTGGATCGGCTCAGTTCTCGGACTTGTACTGCTGCTAATCCAGGTGTTCTGGAAGACGGAAAGCGACGAAACCCAGGCCGCTATTACTCCCGACACCCCAACCGTTGCAGAGATGTTCGCCCTCCTAAAGGATTCAAAGGTTTGGGCAGTCATTGGATTCGTATTCCTGTCGTGGACTTTCTACACGGTTTTCGACCAGCAGATGTTCCCGGACTTCTACACGACGCTGTTCGCTGACCAGGCAACCGGCCAGCAGATGTACGGTGTTTTGAACTCGATTCAGGTGTTCCTTGAGGCCGCGATGATGGCTCTCGTTCCGCTGCTGCTGAATAAGGTTGGCGCACGCAACTCCCTGCTACTGGGCGTTACCGTAATGTTCCTGCGCATCGGAATGTGTGCTGTGTTCGATTCTGCGATCCTGATTTCCGCAGCGAAGCTACTCCACGCCATTGAGGTCCCGCTGTTCGTGCTTGGCATCTTCAAGTACTTCTCGATCCACTTCAACCCCGCACTTTCCGCGACCCTGTACCTGGTTGCTTGGAACCTGGCTTCACAGCTTGGAAACATCGTGCTTTCCAACCCGCTGGGCCGCCTGCGTGACTCGATTGGCTACCAGCCGACCTTCGCGATCATTTCCGGTGTCGCTCTAGTTGCCGCCGCATACCTGCTCATCTTCTTGAAGAAGGATGGGGAAGCCGTTTACAAGCCGGCTGAATCGCAGGTCATTTCACCTGAACCCGTCAAGTAAGATTCGTTGAACAAGCCTTTAAGGGGAACAAAGATGTCCATCAAAGAGCTAGCCGAGAACGCAAATCACAAAGACTTCGACTCCAAACGCCATCAGGAACTTCTGGATAAGGCGAATGAAGCCGTCGCCAACACTGATGTCGACCCGCGCTGGCACCCGCTGGTGCACGTGGCACCCAAGGCTGGGTGGATGAACGACCCGAATGGCGTTTGCTACTTCAACGGTCGCTACCACATGTTCTTCCAGCACTACCCCTACGGTTCTAACTGGGGGCCCATGCACTGGGGGCACGCAACCTCCACCGATCTGGTCACCTGGCAGCGTGAAAGCATCGCCCTCGCCCCGTCTGAAAAATATGACGAGGACGGAGTTTGGTCCGGCACTTCTTTGGTCTTGTCCGAAGGTGAGCTGGCTGTTTTCTACACCGGCAACCGGTGGGTGAACGGCGAGGATGATACAGACGGCAAGGTGCAGACGCAGTGCCTGGCGGTTTCAACGGATGGTCAGAACTTCACGAAGTTGGGCCCGATCCTTGAAGCGCCGGAGGGCGTTGAGGACATTCGTGATCCGAAGGTTTGGCGCGAAGCGGACCGCTGGTGGATGATCATTGGCGTTAGCGCTCCCGTTGAGGACGGGCCAAATAGGGGACAGGTTTGGCTGTACTCCTCGGACGACCTGATTGACTGGGAATTTGAGCGGGTTCTGTACGAGGATCCCGACCCACTGTGCTACATGGTTGAATGCCCGGACTTCTTTGAGATGGATGGCAAACGCGTGCTGGTTTACTGTCCGATGACGACCGCGCCGAGGCGTGGTTACGGCCAGCGCAATGGTCACAACAACGGCTACGCTGCGGGTGATTGGGAGCCGGGTGGAGAGTTTGTTGTGAAACACGAG
>FZPS01000048.1_pt367 | contig 13014 bp, 8 predicted proteins | sample 1817821 | NCBI WGS metagenome assembly FZPS01 (sample SAMEA104158645, study PRJEB21678) | metagenome | place: Germany | collected 2015-04-21 | reverse complement strand
TTAAAACTTTTAGGTAATCGCTAAACGAATAACCCTGGCCACATTAACTTATGTAAGAGGAGGAGTGCACAAATGTTCTTTACAGACTACAATCCAATGGTTGAAGAGGAGATCAACAGAAAGGTTGCAAGTAAGCCTAAAGCTGATGGATCGGCCTGTGACTGCATCGTAGGCTGGTCGTTCAAGGTTCGACTCGAGGGTGAGTTTGCTCCATCTCAGCTGGAGTATACTATTAAGAATGCAGAAGAACTCACCGTAATTGAAAATGGTACAAGCTTTGATGCACCGTATTCAGCCATAGCAATTGGGCGTATCGTTCTGATCACTCACCTTATCCCAGGCACATCGCGCGGTTGGCATCTCGTAATTGACTCAGAGACCTATGCACTTACTGCTTTTGAGACATGGTTTGGTATCGAGGTTCCTGTAGGGGGAGACCTACGTGGTAATGTAAAGCCAATTGGTACCCGCAAGATTCCACGGGAGATCCAGCGTCAGTACTATTTTGGATGGGCAGACTGTGGAGATAACGAGAAACCCGAAAAGCTTCATACCACCACTAATCGCGTTGAGGGGCGCGGCATGCACTGGAAGTTCAGTGACGGTTACGAGCTCTTGACCTTCTTCCCCAGTGTTATCTGCTCAACGCTTGTTGAGCTCAGCGATCCTAGTGGAGGAATTACTATTACAAATCCCTCCGACTACATAAAAATTGACAATGAGTTCTATATTTACGCACGCTGGGAGGTTGAGTTTAGCGGAAAGATGTGGATAGAAGTCATAAACTTCTTTGACATGAAGGCAGTGGGGGTTGAATTCGGTTTTGGTGAGGACGATGAGCTAGTCTACCAAATACATACTGCTGAGCTCGACATTACGGGTGATGTGGCACATCTGGAAAAAATCAATGATTATGGAGACAAAGCGCCGCCTATGGCAATGCTAAGAGGGAGAGGTAAAGGGGCCCGGTATGCCTACCGTCCAAGGGATATTGATATCCCAATGACAAAGGAAGAGGTACGAAAGTGCGCCGCGGAGAAACAGCGCTTATTTGTTTTCGGTGATGAGAACATCATGGCTAGTTCTAACGCTCTGCCCATCTCTGATTATCTTGTCGGTAAGAGGTTTAACTTAAGACTGGATGGAGAGAAACATATTGCAGCTCCCTGGGCTGGGACAGGTGAGCCAGTCTATGAATACGACGTTATCAGCAAGGACACCCTTAAGTGGAGATTTCCTGATGGTCAGTGGCAGGAGGAGCAATATGTAGCATTTGAGCCTGCGAAGGATTTGATCTTGTTTTCACACATGATTACTGGAGACCCAAATTTCGCTAATATATCTCAGGTAATAGACTTCTCAAACGGTCTTGTCACGACTGTCCATGCGGAAATAGGAAACTGGCAGAGTGAGTGGGAGATTGGAGCATATGCTAAGTTTGGTGTCCTTGAATACGGCGATATAGTTAAGAACTTCACCCGCAGACACCACTTTACAACAGACCTGGTTGGTTCGAGCTATGCTTGGGCATACAGCGACACAATGAGTTCTATCCATGTATACAGCTCTCCTTATAGCTATAGCTGGACGATATTCCAACCTGACAATAGCGGTGGGGCAACATGGAGTAGTCCCTGTTTCTACATTAAGCTTCGCCAAGATGTCTATCTGTTCCAGTGGATAGAGGAGAGATGTAATGGAAGTCAGGGCCTTGTAGTTTTCAATAAAAGCACGATGCATGACGGGGGATTCTTTTTCGGGGTGAACCATGGGGGATTGAGACTGGAATTAACAGGTGCATATGCCCGCAATCTTGGGAAATATGACATCTCGAAGTACTATATGTAAGAGAGATAGGAACCGACGAGCGTTGTGAGATATCAATGAACATATTAATATGCGGAATGTGTAATAATAGTAGCGGGATTTGTGCAAAGCGCAGGATCTAATAGTGAGAAGAAAGAGAGGGTGACAACCCGCTGCATTACTATGCGGATCATGTCGAAATGATGTATGAGTAGCAAAAGGAAGCCTATAGAAAATCACAAGACCGCCGCATGGGCAAATATTAGTAAGGAAAAGAAGAACTCCCATGTGACAATTCCATCGGAGGACGAAGTAATCAACGCAAAGGAGTACGTTGACGAGAATAGAAAATAAAAAAGAGGGGCAGTATCGGCATCAAAGAGATAGTAAAGTGTGCCAGATACTGCCCCCGATCAATATTCTTCTACTCTGTCAGCTGCTTTAGCGCTGCGAGACGCTCTTCGGCGTGCTTCTGCGAGCGAGCAAACAACTTTTTAGCCTCCTCAGGGAAGGTATTAGCAAGTGAAGTGAATCGAATCTCGCTATTAAGAAAATCTGAGTATGGTTGTGCCGGCTCTTTTGAATCGAGAATGAAGGGGTTCTTCCCCTCGTTGGAGAGAAGCGGATTGTATCGGTAAAGATGCCAGTAGCCCGATTCGACCGCTTTTTTTTCTTGTTTGATACTAGTTCCCATCCCTGTCCGGATACCGTGGCTGATACAGGGAGAGTATGCGATTATTAGAGACGGGCCTGGGTAGCTCTCGGCTTCTGTAATGGCCCTTATTGTTTGATTCATGTTGGCTCCCATTGCAATCTGGGCAACATAGACATTTCCATAGCTCATTGCCATACGCCCGAGATCTTTTTTGCGTGTTCTCTTTCCTTTAGCGGCAAACTTAGCGACAGCAGAGGCCGGAGTCGATTTAGAGGACTGGCCACCAGTATTTGAGTAGATTTCTGTGTCCATGACGAATATATTCACATCGTCACCCATCGCAAGCACATGGTCCAAACCGCCATAGCCGATATCGTAAGCCCAGCCGTCACCGCCTATGAGCCATATTGAGCGCTTCACGAGGTAATCCTTGAGTCTCATAATGCCTGAAAACAGCTCACTTTTTGACATGGCGCTTTGCCTGCCTCCCGATGTTTCGGGTATTGCCTGACCGGAAGATGCTAAAGGACTTCTCGAAGCAGACGATGTGTTTTCCATTTCGTATATTTTTAAGAGAGTCCGGATTTTCTCAGAGGCCTTTTTTGAACCGTCGGGATCCTCTCTGTTTGCTATCCACTCTTCAAACGCCTCTCTTGTATCTTCCGAAATGTCAGCTTCTAGTGCACTCCGCATAAGCTCCTCAATCTTATCACGCATCTGAGTAACACCGAGGTACATACCGTAACCGTATTCGGCGTTGTCCTCAAACAGGGAGTTTGCCCATGCAGGCCCCTTGCCCTCATGGTTTGTAGTATATGCAATCGAGGGGGCACTTGCGCCCCAAATGGACGAGCAACCGGTGGCGTTTGCTATCATCATCCTTTCGCCAAAGAGCTGTGTTAGCAGCCTTATATAAGGGGTCTCGCCACAGCCGGGGCATGCTCCGTTGAACTCCAGCAAAGGTCTGAACAGCTGACTGCCCTTGATTGTATTTTTGGGCATCAGGTGCTCCTTTGGTGTGACAGTCATCGCAAATTCCCAGTTTTCTGCCTCTCTATCCATTTCAACTTCGGCTGGCTTCATTACAAGAGCTTTATCCTTAGGGGGGCAGATATCGGCACAGTTACCGCATCCAGTACAGTCAAACGGGCTTACCTGTACGCGTAGACTGTAGCTCTCAAATCCTTTCCCTTTGGCGTCAAGTGTTTCAAATCCCTCCGGGGCACTATTTTTCTCTTCCTCATCGAGAAAGAACAGGCGGATCGTAGCGTGGGGACAGACAAACGAACACTGTCCGCACTCGATACAGTTTTCCTTAACCCACTGGGGAATCATAACAGCAATTCCGCGTTTTTCATAAGCAGTTGTACCGCTGGGGTAGGTGCCGTCTTCCATACCTTCAAAGGCGCTGACGGGGATCTCATCGCCCTCATGTCTGGCAATTTTACGCTGAATACGGTTTACAAAGGAGTTTAACTCATTAGAGGTATCCCCCATCTCTGTTTCCGACTCCTTAGTTTTTGCTGCATCCAGCCAAGAGGATGGAACCTTTATCTCTCTTAATGAGCTCATCCCCATATCGACAGCTTTAAAGTTTTTCTCAACGACTTCTTTACCCTTTCTACCGTACATGCTTTCAATCGATTCCTTCAGAAGTCTTGTTGCCTCCTCCTTAGGAAGTACGCCGATAAGCTTGAAGAAGGCGGACTGCATTACCATGTTAATTCGGTTACCGAGCCCGATACTCTGTGCTATTGAGATAGCGTCAATGGTGTAGAAGCGGACATTCTTTTCTGCAACTGTTCTCTTGAGGATAGCCGGTAGCTCTTCTTCGAGCTCCGCCTCCGACCAGTCGCAGTTCAGTACAAATACGCCGCCATCCTTTATGCCCTCTAGGACATTTATGTTGTACACAAATGATTTATTATGGCAGGCGATATAGTCCGCTTCATACACGAGATATGGCGAGCGTATCGGGTTATTACCGAATCTCAAGTGTGACACAGTGCTGCCGCCCGACTTCTTGCTGTCGTATGAGAAGTAACCCTGCACATACATGTCAGTATTGTTACCGATGATTTGAATAGCGGCTTTGTTAGCGCCAACCGTCCCATCGGAGCCTAGGCCCCAGAACTTACAACTGTAAGTGCCTTCTGGTACAACAACCCTTTTATCTGATTCGGGAAGCGAAGTACCTGTTACGTCATCATCAATTCCGATAGTAAACCTGTCCTTTGGATTCTGTTTTTCTAGGTTATCAAACACACTTATTATATGTGAAGGCCTTGTGTCCTTTGAGCCCAAACCGAAGCGACCACCAACTATGAGTGGCCTCATTGGGCTTGCCGCAAATGCCTTAACTACGTCGAGGTAGAGGGGCTCGCCTAACGAACCGGGCTCCTTTGTGCGGTCGAGTACAGCTATCCGTTTCACCGTGTTCGGTATTACCCGCAAAAAATGCTCAATAGAAAAAGGTCTGTATAGCCTCACCTTGACTAGTCCTGTCTTCTTGCCACTGCTATTTAGATAGTCAACTGTTTCCTCACAGGTATCGCAAACTGAGCCCATACCAATTATGATGCTCTCTGCATCAGGTGCACCGTAGTAGTCGAATAAATGGTATTCGCGACCCGTGATGTTCTTAATACTATCCATATATGATTGCACTATCTGTGGAGCTGCATCAAAGTACTTGTTTTGCACTTCGCGCCCCTGGAAATATATATCCGGGTTTTGGGCTGTACCTCTAACAACCGGATGCTCAGGGCTGAGAGATCTGCTGCGGAAGCTCTCTATTGCATTCCAGTCAATTAACTTTTCTAACTCCTCAGGCTCTATAGTATTGACCTTTTGATATTCATGCGATGTCCTAAAGCCATCAAAGAAATGGATAATTGGAAGTCTCGCTTTAATTGCGGAGAGGTGGGCAACAGCTGCAAGGTCCAATACCTCTTGGACATTTGAGGCGGTGAGCATCATTGCACCTGTCTGTCTGCACGCCATGACATCCTGGTGATCACCGAATATTGAAAGAGCGTGAGTTGCAATTGCCCGTGCAGAGACGTGGAATACACCTGGAAGCAGTTCGCCTACCATTTTATATATATTGGGAATCATCAGAAGCAGGCCCTGCGAGGCTGTGTACGTAGTTGTCAGTGCGCCCGCTTGAAGCGAACCGTGCATTGCACCTGCAGCCCCCGCTTCCGACTGCATCTCGACGACTCTTACGTTTTGACCGAAGAGATTTTTTCGACCGTGGGCTGACCACTCATCCACTAGCTCGGCCATGGATGAGGACGGAGTTATGGGGTAGATTGTTGCAACATCTGTGAAGAAATATGATATATGCGCCGCTGCATGATTGCCGTCTACTGTATCGAATTTATGCATAATGGCACCCTCGCTTTTCTGTTAGATATCTTTTCTAGTATTTGTCCAATATATAAAAATATCCAACCTACAGGCCCTTCAAAAAGGACATGCAAGTTGGATTTGGTTATAGTGTTTAATTTGAAGTAGTTATGTTATTCCTCTGTCTTTTGGGGTGCCTTGCTCATTTTTAGAGATATAAAGACCCCTGCTGCAAAAAGTAAGACTCCGATAAGGAGACCAGCATCCCATGATGGGGTGGGAAATGCAAGGAAGGTTGAACCGACAAGGAATCCCAACACACAGTAATATGAGTAACCTGGGAATCGCTTGAAAAGGAGTTGTATTGATTTAATGCTAAGGAGGGACATCGCAGCAAATCCTATGGCAGCATAAATCAGTAGCGGGATATTAAGGCTGTTAAGGGCGGTTAGCATAGGTTCATATAATCCCAATATGAGCAGAATGAAAGATGTGCTGATTCCAGGGATGATAGTCCCAATTGATAGTATTGCACCAGAAAGGATTGCGTGCCATGGCTGGAGTTGCTGTAAAGAATCGACATTTGTGGCACCTGTGGCTTCTGAAGCAAACAGGAGCACAATAATCGAAAGTCCAATAGCAAAGAAGATGAGGTATTGTTTTTTAAAGCCTTGGGGACTGTTTGCTTCTCGCAATAGAGTGGGGATACCTCCAATCACAAGGCCGATAAAGAAATAGACCACATCATTGTACCACTCTGCCATAAGCCATTGAAGTACGTTGCTAACTAAGAAGAGGCCGATGCATCCGCCGATTCCAATTGGGAGGAGGTACAGGAAGTTTTTCTTTTTTGCCTGTAGAAAACTGCCCACCGCATCAATCATTTTTGAATAGATGCCTAGGGAAACGGCAATTACACCGCCGCTTACACCGGGTAGGATCCAACCGATGCCCACTATTAGTCCCGCGAGAAACCTTCGAAACCAGTCACTTTTTATCATCTTTTTCATAGGTTTTCGTATGCGGGACAGAGCATCCCGCACGCTATACCCCCTAAACTGTACTGCTACACACTGTCTTTCCAAGTTTAACCTACTCACATCAACTTGTCAATAAACCGACGAATAATTACGAACTGTAAAATCAAGAATAAGAATGGGAAAGGCACAAAAAAACAGAGGGGAGTAATAAATGTTTAGAGGAACCACCACACATCAGTATATTTTGACTGCCGTTGAAGCAGCAATTGTATTTATTGTTCCCTTTGGACTAGACAAGCTTTTCGCTTGGATTAGGAGTAGTTTGAACTGAAACCGTTAACGCCACCATACTTTGTGCAGGGGAGGACGTCGTATGCCCAGTTGGTTGAGGAGAGACGAAAAGCTAGACGAAAAAATATTAGGGAAAAGACCATTGTCACGTGAGTTGGAGGGCGACCACGATATTCACATGACAGGTTCACTGTCAGCAAACATGAGGATTGTGAAGAGATATATGGATGACGAGTCCGGTATCACGATCCGAAACATAAAACTCCTTGATGGGCAGCAGAAGGCGGCAATCATATATATAAATGGACTAGTTGACAAGGAAACGGTACAGGAGCATATTATCCGACCCATACTAGCCGAGTATAGAAGTGCTAAGAGCTTATTATCTGCTCCGGTGAAGATCGATGTGATTAGGGAATCGGTAATCACAGTGCTCAAAACAACTGAGAGCAGGAAAATTAACGAATGTCTGTTGGAGATTTACAGAGGAAACACAGTCCTAATGCTCGATGAGAATAGCAAGGCACTTGTCATAGATACTCCCGCCTGGAAAACGAGAAATCAGGAGGAGCCTATCTCAGAGCCCTCGATAAGGGGACCCCGGGATAGCTTTGTAGAGGCGCTACAGGACAGCATTCTTACAATACGTCGCCGTATAAAGGATCCTAATCTTGTGGTAGATAGACACAGACTTGGACGTCGCTCAAAGACTAATATTGCGGTGATATATTTAAGAGGGGTTGCAAATCAGAACATCGTAGATGGGGTACTAAGGCGACTATCCCGTATAGATGTTGATGCTATATTGAGTGTGGGGCATATCGAGTCCTTTATTGAGGACAATAACCTGAGTATTTTTCCACAAATGCAATACACTGAGCGCCCCGACAGAACTGCAGCAGCTATACTTGAGGGCCGCATAGCGATTCTGGTTGATACCACTCCCTTTGCTATCATTCTACCTTCTACCTTCGGTATGTTTTTTCAGGCTCCCGATGACTACTACGACCGCTGGATTTATAGCACGTTCATACGGGCAATACGATATTTGGCAATCATTATTTCACTTTTTTTGCCTGCTCTATATGTCTCGCTCATATCATTTCATCACGGGCTGGTGCCGACAAAGCTCCTCATATTTGCCGCATCCACAAGGGAGGGGATACCCTTCCCAGCCTTAGTTGAGGCACTGGCCATGGAGGTAACCATTGAGATACTTAGGGAAGCGGGTGTTCGCTTACCTAAATCAATAGGCCAGGCAGTGGGTATTGTTGGAGGCCTAGTCATCGGTGAGGCAGCCGCAAATGCTGGTATTGTAAGTCCTGTAATGGTTATAATCGTTGCCCTAACCGCAGTAGCTTCATTTTCTATACCCCAGTACGCACTAGGCATATCGATGCGCATATTAAGATTTCTAATAATGCTTTTTTCGGGGATGTTTGGGTTTTTTGGGCTAATGCTGGCTTATATTATGATAACTGCGCACATGTCCAAACTCAAAAGCTTCGGGGTTGAGTATATGAGCCCGCTCGCTCCATTCTCACTAAAGGGTATGAAGGATTTTATCCTTAGGGCGCCTATTCCCACGATGAAAAACAGGCCGGAAGTATTGAAGCCTTCCGATTATAAGAAAGCAAAGGGATGATATGCCGTTGGGGAGGTCAAAAGATTCGGTCACTTCAGTGCAGGCTACAATTGCAGTATTTTCAATGGTCATCGGTGCCGGTATCCTCACCATCAGCAGGGAAGTTGTAGAGGCAGCAGGGACATCCGATGCATGGTTAAGCGTAATTGTAGGGTCAATGATCTCGGTCATTTCGGGGGTCATCATTGTAAAGTTATGTCAAAGGTACCCCGGTAAGACAGTTTTTGAATTTAGCACAGAAGTAGTCGGATTTTTTTTGGGGAAGGTAATAAGTGTTCTACTGTCTATCTATTTTGTGTTCCTTGCAGCGTATGAGGCAAGGATCATGGCCGAGCTTGTCTCAACCTATCTTCTACAGGAAACACCCATGAAAATCATGGTTGTGTTATTTTTATGGGTATGCTCATATCTCGTTGTCGGGGGGATAAACCCGATCCTCAAATCATTCGAGTACTTTTTCCCGGTAATCATTTTTCTTATTGTAGCCATACTGGGCCTCTGCCTAACCAAGTTTGACATTGATAATTTACGCCCGGTGTTAGGTAAAGGGATCATGCCGATGCTGAAGGGAGTCAGCAGCTCCCTGTTGTCGACTGCGGGTTTTGAGATTTTACTGGTAATTATAGCATTCATGAAAAAGCCGGAGAAAGCAATGGGCTCAATGCTTATAGGAATAACTGTTGTCGCTGTGATAAACATAGCTTCGGTAGTGGTCTCTATCGGTGTGCTGTCTATTGAGGAGATTAGGAATCTTACATGGCCTTTGGCTGAGCTTGTGAGTGCCATAATATTGCCCGAAGCGACCCTTGAGGATTTCAGTATCTTTTTCGTGGTAATTTGGCTGTTATCTATTTTTACGACTTGTGCCGCTGCGAGCTATATCGGAGGTCTTGGGATCAGTCAGACATTTTCGCTCGACTTCAAAACAACCATATATGTTCTACTGCCCATTATATATGTGTTATCTGTTCTTCCGGAGGACCTTGTGGATGTATTCGCCGCGGGCGATATAATTGGTATGCTGTGGCCGGCTGTGGGCATTGCAATTCCAGTGGTGCTTCTTATCGTGTCATCAATAAGAGGGAAAAGAAGAAAGGTAGGAGACAACTGAGATCCCGGTCGGTTGGTGCTGTGATTCCCTGATCTGAGGTGTTTTACAAGGCGGTGAGAGAGATGGTCAAAAGAACAAAAACTGTAAATGCACGCATTAGGCATATATCCGTACTGGTTTTTTGCCTGATACTCTTAGTCACGACCCCCGGTTGTTGGGATAGGAGGGAGGTCGAGGATTTGGGAATCGTCCTGGGATTAGCAATAGACATTGATCCCGAAAGTGAAGATGAGAATACGTTAAAAATTACTGCGCAGTTTGTAAGTCCACATGGGCTGGGTAGATCAAATTCAATGGAGAAACAGGGCTCAAAGCCCTTTTATAACCTTAATAGATCGGGTGAAAACATAATTAAGATATTGAGTGATTTCAATGTTGTAAGCAGCCGTGTACCTAACTATGAGCATCTGAAGATAATAATAATAGGCAGGGAGGTTGCGGAGGAAAACAGCCTGTATGAACTGATGCACACGTTACTAGCCTTCCAGGAAATACCTCGGAACACATTTGTTGTTGTATCAGATTGTGAGGCAGCAAGCCTTTTAGAAGAGGAATCTGAGCTTGAGTCGATGCCGGCATATGAGATCGATAACCTCCTAAGGCACAATCAGGCTACATCCAAAAAGCTTTACAGGCAGTCTATTGGAGATCTTTTTAAGGAGTTTTCCGCCGGAAGAAGCTTTGCAGTACAGAGAATAATCAGGGAGGATACGATAGTGATGGAGGGTGCTGCTGTTTTTCGTGGAGAGGACAACAAGATGGCAGGTTTCCTCGACGCATTGGAGACAGAGGGGTTGAACTGGCTTACCGGTGAGGCAAAGTTTGCTGCAGTACAGATAAAGGATGAAGAGCAGGGGGGGAACTTGACTTGCACAATGTCGATATCAAAGCATCAGATCAAGGCAATGACCGAGGATGGCGACTTATCATTCAGAGTTAATATATGGGCAGAGGGACTGCTTATGGAGTCGTGGACGCTAAATCAAAACATAGAGGACCCTGAGATCCTTAAGGAAATTGAGAGTCGGATCTCAGAGCAGATCAAGTTGGCGATAGAAACCGCACTCCGGGTTTTGCAGAAGGAGTATAAGGCAGATGTTGCGGGATTTTGCAAAGAACTCCGTATTGAGGATATCCATCTGTGGGAGGAGTTAATGGATGATTGGGATAACACATTCAGCGAGACACCCATAGAGGTGGTTGTTGATTATCATATCACCGGTTACCAGAGAAGGACATCAAGATAAGGAGCTTGTAGGTACAGAAAAACCCGCCTTTACCATTATGGCAAGTGGCGGGTTGGATTCTGTTTATATGGTATTCTTCTTAACCGAGCCGTTTTTAATAACTAGTTTAACATGTTCTGCTGAGGTGAGACATCCGATATCCTCCAATGGGTTGCCTTTGACTACAACGACATCTGCGAGTTTCCCCTTATCGAGTGAACCGATAGAATCCTGCATCATCATAAGATGGGCGGCATTAATAGTACCTGCCTTGATTGCCTCCATCGGAGTCATACCCGCTCGAACCATAGCATCAAACTCTCTGCCGTTTTCAAGGTAGGGCGTATTCTTGGAATTGGAGTAGTCTGTTCCGAAAGCGATTCTGATACCCGCTTTTCGTGCCATCTCGATGGTTTTCACGTTGGCTTCGGCGCAACGTTTTGCCTTCTCGGCCATCCAGTCGGGAAGTCCGGGTATGTTTGCTACTCCGAGAGATACCGAAAGTGTGGTCACTAGAGTAACGTCTTTTTTTGCCATGAGATCGATCTCGCGCTGTGTAAGCATAACTCCGTGTTCGATACAGTCGACACCTGCAAGCAGTGCCTGGTACGCACCTTCGTTGCCTGTACAGTGGGCTGCAACATATGAATGATGCCTCTTCGTCTCATCTACGATTGCGCGCAGCTCCTCGGGCGAGAATTGTGTATCATCCACCCTGTCTGTCGGAGAGGAGACGCCTCCGGTTGCACATATTTTAATGAACTTTGCGCCCTTGCGAAACTGTTCGCGGACGCCCAATACACAGTCGTCAGCCCCATCCACAAGACGGCTGAGGGGGTCTGTCATATTTGAAAACTCTTTGGAAAAGTGCGGGTTTAGGTCCACATGACCCGATGTGATACCGAGAATCCTCCCACCTGGCATGATTCTCGGGCCCCTTAGAATCCCCCTGTCTACTGCTCTTGAGAGGTACAGGCCAGCTTCGCTCATATCGCGTAGACCGGTAAACCCAGCATCGAGCAGTAGTCCAACTTGATAAGCGGCACCTAATAGCTGGTCACCGAAAAATGTTCCGCCACAAAAACTACCGGCGTCCTCCTGACCTGTCAAGTGTATGTGACAGTCGATAAAACCCGGCATAATTGTGCCGTTATCTACTGATAGGACCTCGGCGTCTTTACCGTAGGAAAGTCCTGCAGCTGGTCCAACATAAGTTATTTTGCTGTCCTTTATCTCTACTGCACCATTTTCAAGTGCCGAGTCTGAGACAGAATCTATTACGCGTCCGAGCAAAACTATATGTCCCATATTATCCTCCAAATAGGTAACGGTTTTCGGAATTATATCAAAATACTTGTTTCGTTGTCAATCTAGGCGGAGCAAGAGTCTTAAACAGTATGTTGAAATCGCGTTCAATGTAGTTTAAGCCTCTGTGTATGATTTCCGTGGTGGATGCCATAAGTTGGATGGGATTTGCTGCAGTTGTAATGTTTAGACGGTTAAGTTATAATCTGTACACATAGATTCCAGAGGCAAATGTACTTGACAAAGTGTAAATATTACTGTACTATTTTAGCAACCTAAAGCGGCAAACAATTGAACTGTATAATTATGCATATGTATGGAGGTACTTATGAAAAAACTTCGCAATCTGCTGCTTGTGCTTTTAGTTGCAACCCTGTTATTCGGAACGATTTCGGGATGCAATACATACTCAGGTGGGAGCACAAGCACCCCTGACCAGTCCACTGAACCTACGAGTTCCGGTACGGATAATGAAGACGACGATAACGGCAGTGGAACTGAACAGCCAACAGTCAAGGAGACCACGTTTACTTTCGTGGGAGATCAGCCCAACACACTGAATATGATACTCAGCGTATCAAACATCGATTCGCATATTTTCTACCTCACTTCTGCAATGCTGTTTAGACCCTATGATGGCGTAT
>FZPS01000163.1_pt167 | contig 13015 bp, 13 predicted proteins | sample 1817821 | NCBI WGS metagenome assembly FZPS01 (sample SAMEA104158645, study PRJEB21678) | metagenome | place: Germany | collected 2015-04-21 | reverse complement strand
ATAGACATAGTGGAACACATATATTTGCAGGAAAGATTAAATGTGGCGAATGTGGAAGCTGGTACGGTTCAAAAGTATGGCACTCAAATAGCAAATACCGCCGTACCGTTTGGCAATGCAACCATAAGTTTAACGGTAACAAAAAATGTGAAACTCCCCACCTTGATGAAGATACAATTAAAGATATATTTATAAAAGCTACAAATGAATTACTAACTGATAAGGATGAGATTATAGCAAACTTTGAGACTATGAAAGCAACCTTATTTGATACTGAAGATTTGGAAAATAAAAAGACTGAACTTCAAAACGAGCTCGAAGTTACAGCTGAAATGATTCAAAATATAATTAATGAAAATGCCCATACAGCTTTAGACCAAGAAGAATATCAAAGAAGATATGATAGCCTCGTAGAAAAGTTTGATACCACTAAAACTACATTGGAAGCTGTAACTGAACAGATTAAAGATAAAACAACTAGGCATAAAAACCTTGAAATTTTCCTTTATGAGCTAAGAAACCAAGAAGACTTAATAACCGAATTCAATCCTCTACTCTGGAATAGCTTAGTCAAGCATATAACGGTTTATGAAAAAGATAAAACTCAGGTTGCCTTTAAAAATGGGATAGAACTATAATATCACGACCTTAAAACTCCCCTTTACTATAGATTAACGATGGGGAGTTTTAATTATAATTTTATAGTATTTTTACTTTGAACACCATTTCTCTAAATCTGATTTTGCTTTAGGCAGATGAGATATTAGGTGAGCTTCATTCAAATAGTAAATAAAACATAAAACATCTTTTGCAGTTTGTCGTTTTTCATTTGGGGATAGATAGCTAAAAAAACCTAATTCAGGTACACCTCTTACATTATCCATAGAATGGCTCTCATTATCTAATACTAGTCTATACATCAGGTTTTTATAATAAGTTTTTGTGCCTTCATCAGGAAGCAATTCTAATGCTTTTTCATCTAAACTAATTTCACTAATTCCTAGTTTAAAAGTAAATGTTGAGAAAGCTTCCAACACTCTTCTCATCATATTTCCTATAGATAAATCTAAAATATCATTAACATCTTCACCTAGTGCATATTGATATATTTTTTCTAGCAATTGAGTATATTCATTATGTTTATTATATCGAAATTCGATTAGTTCCTTGTTTTCTAACTGAAACAAACGATATTCTGCATTGACTGAGTTCTTTTCGCAAATACCTGATATTTCACTCAATGCTTTTTGTAAATTAAATAATACACTTATATCATGTGTCATAATAAGAACTTTGCTATGAGGACAACTTTCTAGTACCTGTCCTAATTTCCATCTTAATAAGGATGTAATACCTACTCTGTTCTCTATGTCAAAGCTTGAGATTGGATCATCTATTACAAGAAGCATCTCGTCTGTGTATATGGATTTTTCATCCATCTCTTCTGCAATTTCTGTGAAAAAATAGCATAAAGCAAGTGCATTTCGTTCTCCACAAGAAACCTTATTAGGAGACACAAAGTCTCCATTAACTTTTATTCTATAAAGTTGATCTGTACCTGGGTCAATAGATAATCTATCTTCACTAAAAAATATATATTTCAAAGATTTATTTATCTCACCTGAAGCAACTTGGAAATTTTTACGCTGAGAATCTAGTTCTATCTTTTTGTTTTTCAAATCAATTGATATCTGTTTATATTCTTTTATTTCTTTTTCTAAATTTGTTTTCTCTTCTTCCTGGATTTTAAAAGTAGAATACATATCATTGATATGATGGTGAGCAATAGCATCATTTAATTTTAAAAGTTCTTCTTCAACACTAGAACGTTCTTCGATGACTCGATTATAATTTATACGTTCTACCTCTAGGTCTGTTAATTGTTGATTTAGTTTTTCATAAATATCTTTTATTGCATTAGTTTCTATATCATATTCTATAACTGTAAAGGGATCATCAATTTTCTTTTGTATTATAGAATTATGTTTATTAATTGTCACATTATATTCGTCTATGCTCTTAAACACATTATTATATGATTTTAGCTTGCTATATTCTTCATAATTAACAGATGCGACCTCGGTAAGAAGTAATTTTTCTAGCTCCTCTTTAAATTCTTTAATTTCTTGGTTTAATATACTTTCAATTTCTTTTAAAACTTGTTCTCTATAGGCATCTTCAATTGGTTGGAAGCAGCTTTCACATATAAGATTAGTTTTATTAGATACATAACCCTTTACTTTAGTTGCTTTCTCAATTCCAAATAAACTTAATAGTTGCTCCTCTCTGATAGTTAGCTCTGGTTTATCTATATTTTTTTTAAGAAGTAATTTTGAACTTTCTACAATGTTTTCTGTAATAAAAATTAATTTTACTTTGTTTGGTATAGGAGATGATTGAACATCAGTTGAAGTGAATTGTATAAAATCCTCATCAAATTTTCCTTGTAATTCTTCTAAAGTTCTAATAACAGAAAGATTTCCTATCCTACTAATTTCACTATTAGTTACAGAAAGATTTCGCCTTTGATCTTTTATTTTCGATCCTTTTTCAGCCCAACCTCCTGCCTCTTTTAATTTGTTATTTATCTTTTTATCCCAGTATTTTGGAGACTGTGGACTGTCCTCGTCTAAAAAAATCTTATAATCTTCTTCTAATTTTTCAATCTTTATTTCGTTTTGACTAATTGCTTCCTCAATATTATTTATTCTCTCTTCTAAATCAACCTGCTCTCCAAATAATACGATTGCATCTAGACCATTCTCTTTAACTTTAACACGAGAAGAAATATACTCTTCATCAAATATGTAAATATTTTTTCTATTATATTTATCTGTTGTTTCAATTTTGTCGTTTTCTTTGAAGAACTGTAATTTTATATCCTCAGAAGTATCATGACTCTTGTACCCCCTAAAGCCATGGGCAATTGTGCTTTTACCACTACCATTATTCCCATAAACTAATGCCGCCCGATTGTTTTTTTGAGGTTTAGAATGCTTTGGGAAAAATTCTAAAAATGTGGGAGTTGAAAAATATTTAGATGATATATTAATGCCCGTCATGTTTTTAATAGTTGTTCCCATTTCGTTCCCCCTTTACAGTATTACTAAGGTCAGTATTGCTCCATTTTTTGCTGCACACCCCTTATTGCCTTTGCACCCCCCTAAGCACAGTAACTTTTAGGATAATTAAATTGTATCAATCTCTGCAAGATTATATCTATGTATATACAATCAACCTGCCCCGTATACAGGTATTCCAACAATTGCAGAGCATGATAATTGTCCGCCTCAATGAGAGTATGCCAGGGCGCATCATCGGGCCCGTTTTGTACTCGATCCATAGGTGCCAAAGTTGGGAAAATCGGCTCTCCGAAATTGGCAACTGCCATTATTTCATCAATAGGAAATTTGATTTTTTCTCCGCTGCGATGATGCATGCAAACTGCTTGTCCTTCCGAAATAGATACTGCCCGCCATAGCTCTGTCAGATCCCCGCCCCTTATCGCAACACTGTTTCCCGGGCGTATTTTAGCATTATAAAGAGGGGTTAATTCCGGCAAATGTTCTTCAAAAACCAATCCGAATTTCTTCTCTTTGGTAATCCGTTCAGCTTCAATTTTCAAACGTTCCCGTAGTATCTTGTCTTCTATTTGTGCAATTAAATCGTCTATTGCTGACACCAGTATTACCCCTCCCACCAATCATTTATCAGCCGCCTCACTTTTCATAACTAATTTATACATTACGCTTATTTTGGCCTTCCACAACTTGCCGATTTTTTGAGCAGGCATTTGCTTCCAGGCAAACGACCGTAATTGTATCTTCACCAACGCCCAGTTTGTTCGGCGGTTTCCACAAGTGATGACCATTTTCCCGTACTCGCACAATCCGTTCAAGCACCCCCCCCGGGGGCTTGTTGCTTACATTGTAGCAAATATTTGCCAATTATGCATAGGTTTTGTTTGTAGTCCTGGGGTCGGTATGTATTCAAGGATAGCGCTTGTTTAAAAAATCTCCTGCTTGTGGAGTCATTTTCCAGAAGGCTTATTCATCTATTTTGCAACATCCCCCGATTTCCATGCTTCTCACCCTTGTTGCAGGAGGTTTTTTATTTGTCTCTTTGCCTTTTTATCCAATATTTCACCTGACAGCGAATTGAAGATGAAACCATCTATTTCATCATCATTTTTGCGCTTTTTCCTGATCATGAGCAGGACATTCACAATATCGAGCAATATTGACTTCCGCATGGTTTCCTTGACGGCCATGAGATCGAAGTTGATCAGGCTGGAAGCAATTTTTTCATTCAGGCACGGCCTGGCTTGCGCAATTTTCCCCAACGATTGAATACATTGGCGTATTGTTACGGGCTTTTCATCGTTCAGAAGAGTCAAATATTCATCAATCGTATCTTCCATTCTGTTTTCCGTGTCCCATCTTGCGTTCTCAGCAATCAGCACAAGCCCTGTACTTCTCTGATAGGAATTGTCACTTTTCAGTTTCTTGCGAAGAACATCCCAATATGGATAAACATCGTCACAGAATATGGATCTGTTTTGCAGAAGGAGAAATACCCGATATCTTGCGTCATCATCCTTCAGTGTCAGCCATTCGACAAGTTGGGGGATATCTTCCTTATCAAGAGTCTTCGATGCTTCCTGCAAGTCGCTTTTTGATATGGTGAGGATACTCTCCAATGCAATCATCCCTGATCATCCAATCGGATAAACATTTGAAAACCCATTGATTTATTTCCTTGAACCGAAAAAAATTCCTGCCCGGAGGTGTTTATTTTTTTTCTTCCCGCACAGGGTGCGGTATTCAAAATTCCAAACTTATCATCCCCACAGTACAAAAGAAAGAACCCCGGGATCACGGTCATAATCCAGAAACCCAATCACAGCCCCCGATGGCGATGGAACAGGCGGCGATGGCGGCCAGGGTGGTGACGGTGTCAGGGCGGTGACGGCAAAGACGGAACTGATGGCCGTGAAATCGAACTGCGGTTAGGCGGCGGGTATGTCCAGTAGCGGTATGCGGGCGATGCCAACTTGCAGAATCTTGTGCCCCTTTCGGACATTGCAGGCCCTGCAGGAGCTGACGGCAAGGGCAGCCGAGACGGAGCAGATGGGACAGACGGGAAAAGACGGCGTAGGGATTTACGGCGCCAGGTTTCAATAACAAAGACCCGCCACTTGGGGCGGGCCTTGATTGTATCAATCTCGCTTACTTGATTTGTCTATGGCACAAGAAATAGCTGTTTATTCTTGTAAATTATCAGTCATTCCATTTATCAAGGTCTACCACAATGCCATAATGGCGTCCAGGTGTATCCGCCGTGACCTCGACCCCAGCTGGAACATCGTCACCACCCAAGAAATAAACTGCAACTATTCGATCTGTGGTGTTTACAAAGAATTCTTCACCTAATGCATACGTGAAATCTTCATCAATTTCAAACCCCAAATTCTCAAATTCCGTTCTGAAAAATTCAACGATTTCATTCCCGCTGGCGTTTGGAATATAATTCCACTGCCAAGAATTATCCCCAAAATCACTAGGCCCAAAAAAGGCGAAGTCCGAGCCCAGGATAGCGCCTGGGTAGATTGGCAGATTCTTTGGCACAGCTTTTTGGGGCACATAACTTCCCTGTCCTGTGTTGTCTGCTGTTTCTGTAACTTGACTCTCATTACCACTGATTGAATTACCATTGGAGGGTTCATTCGACTCATTGTTGCTGTTACATCCGGTTAATGCAAAGAGTAAAATAAAACAACAGATAAAAATCAATTTTTTCATGATATACCTGCCCTTTCACTTAAAATTTTTCTTACTCCAAGCAAACTGTTTCAGTTATATACCAATCTGATCGTAAAGTCAAATCCTTTCAAGGAGTGTCGAGGGTCCAAATGTAGTATAATAAGTATGTTAAAGTAATAAAGTAAGGTTGTTACTATAAGGATGGTGTTACATGGATAAATCCAGGGCTGACGAAAACCAAGTGCTAGCATGGTTTAGAACAATGGGTCTAAATCCCGTAAGATATAGTAAGAAGGAAATGCGGAAAACTGGAAATAAAACGCCGGAATTTATGGTCAAAAAAGACGATGAATTGCTTTTTTATTGCGAAGTAAAAAGTATAATAGGTGACGTTTGGGAAAATGAACTTCGTCAAGATCCTACCTATAACAAAATACAAAACAAAATTCATGAAGCTGTAAAACAATTTCGTTCTGTAAATCGAAACCGTGAATTCCCCAATGTGCTTGTATTTAAAAACAATCAGTACGAAACAGATGTCATTGATCTGTGTAGTGTCCTCACAGGATTTTTCTATGCGGATAATGGTAGGAGGTATCGAATTTATGATAGCTACTCTCACGGCCGCATTATAAAAGAGAAATTCTTCATTGACCTTTATATATGGTGTCAATCAGATAATACGCAACAGTTTTGTTTAACCCTAGATAGTCCATTTAAAAATCGCTTATGTAGGATTTTCAAAATTGACCCCGAAAATATAAAAATTATCAGTTAAGCGGTGCCCCATACTCGGCAAGTAGTAAGCGTTGAACGGGTGGGACAAACAACCTGTCCCCTTGCCCCATGCACCTTTAGCCCTATTTACAAAAAAGACCCGCCACTTGGGGCGGGCCTGGATTGTAACAACATCGCTTATTAAATTTGGTGGAGGCGGCGGGAATCGAACCCGCGTCCGAAAGTCCAATTACAGAAACATCTACGTGCCTAGCCCTGATTGTTTGTCTCGCACCTGAAGGGTCAATCCGGGCAAACCCCAGCGGTGCCAGTCCTGGTCAGGTTTCCCCGTCAGGAGGCAGGACAACCTGCCTTCCGGGTAGTCCGGTTTGCGACACCCCTGCTCCTTCCCCCGGACAGGGAAAGAAGGGATGCGCTGCTTGCTTAAGCAGCGTAAGCTAAATTATCGTTGGCGTTTATAGCCTTTCCATGTTTTTACCGGGTCATGGTCCCGAGCACGCCGTTCCTGCCCTCGCAACTCCCGTCGAATCCAAACGCCCCCATGATTGACTGTCTTCTGCCGACCCGGCAAAAATGCTTGAAACCGGGGCAGGGCATTTCAACTTGATTATACACGCTTCTGACCGCTTTTTCAAGCCCGGCCGGCGCGGTCTCCCGCGTTCATAACCATTTTTCCCCGAAACGATTGTACCCGTTGGTTTTCAATATTGCCTTTCCTTGAAGGTCCGCTCCATCTCGCGCCGGGCTGCTTTCTCGGCCAGCGCGGCACGCTTGTCATACAGTTTTTTTCCCCGGGCCAGCCCTATCTCTATTTTGATCAGGCCCTTCTTGATATATACCTGAAGGGGAACCAGGGTATAGCCTTTTTCCTTCAGTTTCCCGTAGAGGCGGTCGATTTCACGGCGATGCATCAGCAGCTTGCGGGTACGCAAGGGTTCATGGTTGTAGCGGTTGCCCTGGTCATAGGTGCTGATGTGTACATTGTGGAGAAAGAGTTCTCCGCCCTCCACCCTGGCATAACCTTCACGCAGGTTGATACGTGAATGACGCACGGATTTGACTTCGGTTCCGGTCAGGACCACGCCTGCTTCGTATTTCTCATCTATGTGATATTCATGGTAAGCCTTGCGGTTGCGGCTTACCACCTTGATATTTTCGCTCATGGGTGAAAATCCTTTCTTGACATATGAAATATCCCCATTGCTGTTTTTTTATTCTTCTGCAAGGGTAGCTCGGGCAGATCCCCGGATAAAATTTTTCGACATTCACATATTACCATATTTAACCTTCCGGGGAAAGATTGACCGGTTTATTGTTCCCGCGGTAGATACACCGAAAAATTGGATACAATATGGTTGGTGTTGTCGTGCTGTTTAATTCGGTCAATTATGAATGCGTTATGGTATAATGTAACAACAATTATAAAATGGAGGGTTTTTAAATGAAAGAAAAGGTTGAAAAAGCAATTGATCTGATCCGCCCGGCCCTGCAGGCAGACGGCGGCAATGTTGAGCTCGTAGATGTGGACGAGGATAGCGGTGTCGTCAGGGTCAAGCTCACCGGCGCATGCCACGGTTGCCCGATGGCAACCATTACCCTGAAAAATGGTATCGAACGGGTAGTCAAGAAGGAGGTTCCCGGGGTTACCGAAGTAGTGTCTGTCTAGTTTTTCAATGAGAATCGATCAAAAACAAAACCCGGGATGCCGGGATTTTGTTTGTTCCGGGAAAGGTGATCATCGGCGATGGAAGTTTATCTGGACAATTGTGCCACGACTCCTCTTTATGAAGAAGTGATCGAGTACATGGGCTTCGTACAGTCCCGTTACTATGGAAACGCATCTTCCATCCACGGCAAGGGACTGGAAACCGAAAGATTGATCAACCTTGCCCGTTCAGAGGTGGCCGGGGCGCTCGGCGTTGAACCCGCGGAGGTTGTCTTTACTTCCGGGGGGACAGAATCCAATAACATGGCCATCAAGGGGATCGCCCGCCGCCATCATCGCCGGGGCAAGCATATCATCACCACCCCCATCGAGCATCCTTCTTCCCTGTACGCATGTTTGCAGCTTGAAAAAGAGGGGTTTGTTGTTTCTTTTGCCGGAGTTGATGAAAAAGGGCAGGTTGTTCTGCAACGCCTGGAAGAGATGATCACCCCGCAGACCACACTGGTAAATATCATTCATGTCAACAATGAAATCGGGACGGTGCAGGATATTGCCGCGATAGGGCATGCGATCAAGAAGATAAACCCCCGGGCAATTTTTCATGTCGATGCGGTTCAGTCATTTGGAAAAGTACCCCTCGATCCCCTCGGATCCATGGTCGATGCCCTCTCCATCAGTGCGCATAAGATTCATGGCCCCAAGGGAACGGGTGCCCTCTGGTTGAAAAAGGGTATCGATATACAGCCACTGTTGCAGGGGGGAGATCAGGAAAGGGGATTGCGGCCGGGAACGGAAAACCAGGCAGGAATTGCCGGGTTTGGCAAGGCCGTCTCCATCTATTTCGCACGCAGGGATGAACACATCAAGAAAATGAAGGAACTGAAAGTCGCCTTTGCCGAGAAATTGAATGGCGCGTTGCCGGTAAGGATAAACGGCCCGTCGCTTCATGAAGGTGCTCCGCATGTCCTCAACCTCTGTTTCGGGAAAGTAAGGGGAGAAGTCCTGACACACGCCCTGGAAGAGGATGGGATCCATGCTTCTCCGGGTTCGGCTTGCCATTCACGGCGGCCCGAACCAAGCCATGTCCTCGAAGCCATCGGCCTTGATGAACAGGAAATCCGCAGTTCTTTGCGTTTCAGTTTTTCCCCGCTCAATACTGCCGCCGGGATAGAATATGCCGCACGGAAGATCGTTGAAAAGGTAAGAAATCTTCAGGAAATCATGATGTAGGTGATCGACGCCAGATGAAATTATTTTTATTGAGATATGGTGAACTTGCCCTCAAGGGAAAAAATCGGAAAGCTTTCGAGGATCTGCTGATCAGAAATATCAGGGATGCCCTGCAAGGCATATCCGCGGAAGTGAGAAGAACATACGGGCGGCTTTTCGTGCATCTGCATGAGGAGAACCGTGAGCGCGAGGTTCTGGAACGGCTCGGAAGGATCTTCGGCCTTGTCTCGATCAGTCCGGTAGATAGCGCGCCCTTGAACATGGAAGATATACAGGCCCGGGCGTTGGCGACAATCCAGAAAGGGGCTGCCGCCCCGTTTACCTTCAAGGTGGAAACCAGGCGTTCCAACAAGGCCTTCCCCCTTGAATCACCGGAAATCAGCCGGATAACCGGGGCCCACATCCTGTCCAACGTGGCCGGCAGCAAGGTTGACGTTCATCATCCCGATATCATACTCCACATGGAAATCCGTGAGAAAGAAGCATATGTCTACCATCTTTCCTATCCCGGGTGCGGCGGCCTGCCCGTGGGCGCAAGCGGCAGAGCCCTTCTTCTGCTTTCCGGCGGCATCGACAGCCCGGTCGCCGGATGGATGGGAATGAAAAGGGGTCTGGAAATCGAGGCTCTGCATTTTCACAGTTTTCCTTTCACAAGCGAACGTGCAAAAGACAAGGTGCTGCAAATTGCCTCGATGATGGCCCGCTACAGCGGCAAATTGATCCTGCACGTGGCCGGATTTACCGGGATACAAGAGGCCATTCACAAGGAATGCCCCCCGGCGATGCGCATCACCATCATGAGGCGGATGATGTTCAGGGTGGCGGAGAGGTTGGCTGCCTCAAGGGGGGCCGGAGCACTTGTCACCGGCGAAAGTTTGGGGCAGGTGGCCAGCCAGACGCTGGAAAGCATTGCCGTAACCGATGTGCTTGCTGAAAGGCCAGTTTTCCGTCCCCTGATCGGGATGGACAAGCAGGAAATAATCGATCTTGCCCGGAAGATTGGCACTTACGAGATCTCCATCCTCCCCTACGAGGATTGTTGCACCGTCTTCGTTCCCAAACATCCGGCTACACGGCCAAAACTTCTGTATACCGAAAAAGTGGAAAGTTTTCTTGATGTAAATTCTCTTCTGGATAACTGCCTCGAAAACATTGAATCAGTCACTCTTCCGACATGATTTTCTCGCCTTTTTCCGGCAATGCTTTCAAGCTTCAGTTGGCCAGGTAATGCAGGTAGACCGAGAGGGCAATCAACAGGGAGAAGAATGCCAGATTGAGCATGGTCAGCCCGATAGCCCGGGGTGGCTCCACATCGTAGCGGTAAACAGGGGCGGCGAGGGTTTTCTCTGCCTTGCGCGCATAGTAGATCCCCGCAGCCAGCATCAATATGGAAATAATCTGGGAGAGCGAAAATACCCAGAGGAAATTGGGAGTTGAACGGAAAAAATCGACCACAAAAGAGATGGCACCGTAGCCGACCAGAAACCAGACGAAAAGTTCTCCGTGATACACGATGTTCTCCCTCTTCCTCCACAGGATATAGAAGAAGATATAAAGCAAGATTATCATATAGGCCTGATCCGGATGTAGGTGTTCCCCGTTAACCTCCAAGGCCCACGGGAGAGCAGAAGAAACTGGCAGCCCGGCAGGAATATTGCCTATCCTTGATATCGCATTGGCCAGCACCAACGAAGGGACAAATGCATCCAGCAACCTTTTGGAGGCCGAGCCCGTCAGTTGGATAAAGATCAGTGCCAGCAAAAACGCCCCCAGGAATCCACCCAGAAAAGACAGGCCGCCATCCTGGAAAGACCAGACCTGACGGGGGTCAAGTTTGTAATATTCATAATCCACAAAAATAATATGTGAAAGGCGGGCCCCGGCAACCCCGGCCAGGATAACAAGAAGGGCAAAGCTGATCATCCTGTCCGGGTTGATCCCTTTGCGCGAACATTCCTTGATGTAAATGAAAAGGGCAACAACCAGCGCAATCATGATTGACAGGCTGTATGCGGTAACGGAGAAAGGACCCCATTTAAAAAAGAGACAATCCATAAAGGCTATCCCCTTTCTTCTTCCCTGCAACTATCCGATGGGAAACAATTTGATGCAATTATCCGCCCTGACCGGGGAGACAGTTCCCATCCCCCGGGAAACCGTGACCAACGGACATCCGTAAATTATTATGACCACTTCCTTGCGGTTATAATCATCATATTTTGCTTCTGTGTACCTTTGTTGCCTTATATTTTAAAGTATTATGATGGGTCTGTAAATATAATCGGACATCAATACGGGCCATCGTGAATCCCGAAGGATGGACAGGACAGATGCCCTCCCGAATGGAGAATAATATCAAATGACATCGACTGTCCCCGTGATCGAAGAAAGCGATCCGATTTTGTTTTGTCTGTGAAAAAGGATTTGGGGGCAGACAACCGGAAAATAGATTATAATGTCCTAGGTGACAACCGAAGCCTTACCGAGGAGGTTATAAAATATGGCTATCCTGCAAAACATCATCCAATCCATCGGCAATACCCCGCTGGTCAAGATCAATACACTCAATCCCAACAGGAATGTTGTTCTGGCTGTCAAGATCGAAGGTTGCAATCCGGGTGGAAGTATCAAGGATCGCGTGGCCTGCTATATGATCGAGGGTGCCGAAAAAAGAGGAGAACTTGATCGTAACAAGACCATTATTGAACCCACCAGCGGGAATACCGGCATAGGCCTGGCCATGGTTGCCATATGCAAGGGATACAAGACAATGGTAACGATGCCCGAGGATATGAGCATGGAAAGAAGGCGTGTTCTGGAAGCCTTCGGTGCCGAAGTGGTCTTGACCCCGGCTTCCCGGGGTACAAACGGTGCTATCGAAAAAGCCCTGGAGATGTGCCGCGACAATCCTGAAACTTACTACATGCCCAATCAATTCAACAATGAAGATAACGTGCAGGCCCATTATGAAACCACCGCCCCGGAAATCTGGGAACAAACCGAGGGTCAGATCACCCATCTTGTAGCGGGAATGGGAACGACCGGTACCTTGATGGGCATCTCCAAAAAACTCAAAGAGTTGAATCCCGGGATAAAGATCATCGCCGCCGAGCCCCATCCCCATCACAGAATACAGGGGTTGAAAAACATGGACGAGGCATTTGTTCCCCGGATCTTCGATCCAACCCGCCTTGACCGGACAATCAAGGTGAGCGATGAGGATGCCATCGCCAAAGTCAACCTGCTGGCCCGGAAGGAAGGAATTTTTGCCGGGATCAGCACCGGTGCGGCCGTTCATGCCGCCCTTGAAGTTTCAAGAGACCTGGACAAAGGTCTGGTGGTTGTCATCTCTCCCGATCGCGGGGAAAAATACGTCTCTTCAGATATCTTTGGTGTCAATCATGGTGATTGATCCCGCCATGCGTCTTGAGGTATTTCTTCTTCACAGATAAATGCGGTGTGGCTCCTGTTATTTTTTTGCCGCCAGTTCCAGTTCGGGTATGCCGGGGAACCTGTTTTTTGTACAAACCAAGGGGCAGATCTTTTCTGATCTGCCCCTCTGGTATGAATAGGTTCTCCGGCAGGGACCTACTCTCCCGGGGGCTCTCGCCCCGAGTAC
>FZPS01000013.1_pt339 | contig 13021 bp, 17 predicted proteins | sample 1817821 | NCBI WGS metagenome assembly FZPS01 (sample SAMEA104158645, study PRJEB21678) | metagenome | place: Germany | collected 2015-04-21 | reverse complement strand
TCATACAGAAGAATTTTCTCAAAGGTACAAAAGTAAACGACATTATAAGAGTCCTTCTTCTGCAAAACTAAAGTATCTGCTTCCTCCTATGACAATATGATCTATCAAATGTACATCAACCATCCTGGCTGCTTCTTTCAATGTTTGTGTGAGCAACTTGTCTTGCCGCCCCGGTTTGTGACTCCCGGACGGATGGTTGTGCACAATAATCAATTCGCAAGACAGTTTGTCCAAAGCTTTCTTCAACACCATACGTATATCCACAATGGTGGCATTCAACCCGCCGCTGCTTACCTGTTCCCTGCCGATATATTTTCTGGCTCCGTCAAAAAACAGTACCCAACACGTTTCGTGCGTCAAGTCTTTAAGCATAGGAATCATCATGTCTGCCACTTCACGAGCCGAGGTAATCGAAGCCGGTCTTTCTACCGGAACTTGGCCTCTTCTACCCAATTCAAATGCCGCTGCAAGAGCTGTCGCTTTGGCCGGACCTATACCTTTTATGCGCATTATCTTTTCTATAGGTGTTCTTACCAATGCATACAAACTGTTATCGTGTTTGTTTATAAGACACCTGGCCGTTTCCATGGCATTCATGTTTCTTGTGCCGCTACGGATAAGAATAGCCAACAATTCTGTATTTGTCAGCGCCGACGCTCCTTTTTCCAACAATTTCTCTCTAGGTCTGTCTCCTTCTGCCCACTCGTTTATCCTGATTTTTTTTTCCATACCCATTCACAAAAAAAATGCTTTCCAAATTTTGGAAAGCACTGTGTAAAAACCGGGACAAAAGGTATAAACTACGGAAGTCTGTTTACGTAAAGTGTCAAGCCGCTTTTCAAGTTGCTGGCTTTATTGTCGTGAATGACATGTATTTTAGCCAATTTGTCAATCATAGAGAACACTTTAGGTAGCATCTCTTGCGCCTCTGCTTTGTCAGTCGTGTTACGTACGGCTTTTATGGCATTACGTGTAGTCCTGGCGTAATATCTGTTATGAAGACGTCTTTTCTCGTTTTGACGCATTCTTTTTTTTGCTGATTTGTGATGAGCCATATAAGTTTCAATTTTTTTGTAGCCAGTAGGGGAATCGAACCCCTATTGCAAGAATGAAAATCTTGAGTCCTAACCGTTAGACGAACTGGCCATTGGGGAGCGCAAAGATATAATGTTTTTTTTATACTACAAATTTTTTAGTCTTTTTGCCACTCGAATGAGTAAATTATAGACTCTACTTGGCGCAAATAATCGCGTTTGGGATACCGAGGGGCATATACAAAAGCTTCCAATACAATGATGTTTTCATTTTCCTTGTCGTAGAAGCAATGGGCCACAAAAGGACCGCCCATGAAGTCGTTTTTCACATCCCACAAGCCACGTACTTCCACAAATTCTCGTTTGTTGTACGTAACCCATCTTAAGGAAGGTTCAATCAAAGTGTGCGTAGTCATATACGTATTATCCAGCGGACCGGGCACTTCTTTTTCCAGCATTCTATTGCGTTCGGCAACAATTCTAGACAACGTCAAATCGTCCTCGTTTCTGTACGGATAAGAATAGATGAAAATGCCTTGTGTGGTATATGTGGTTTCATAAGCTATCCACATAAAATGATTCGTCTGTTTTTTTACACGGTATCCCGTAGGAAAATACGGAGATCCTCCTACAGCCTTTACTACTTGTTTGCGAATATCTACTTCTTCGTATTTTTTGGCATTGCGAATAACCCTGTTTCTTTCTGCCTGTTCCATAGCGTTCCTCAGCAAATCACTCTGACTTTCGATACTCTGAGCAATCCCTTCTTCTGTAGGCCCCGATATGGTAACGACAATTTGCGGAGCTGCCCAAATGTCTTGCTGAATCACCATTTTTGTTTCTTCCAATTTGGGATTGACATTGCATACAATGATGTTCCTATGTACTTGAAAAAGGGAGGAAAACGCATTTTCCTGAATATTAAACAGAGTAAACAACGGTTCACGTTGAGGCAAATATGGAAAATCAACGGCCAAAACAGCACGAAGGGCTTGTCCGGGCCCTGCTTCCCAATATGTTTTATTCATAACCACTATTACCTCTCCTGTTTTTCCACTCACATTTTGTTTCAGTTGTGGACCGTCTTTACAAGAAAGTGCAAAGAGGAATAACGCAATACTTATTAACACATATTTTTTCATGATAATCTTCCTTAATGTACTCATTTAAACAATCTGTATATATCGTTGCTAAAAGCCAAAAACATCAAAGCCATCAGCAAAATCATTCCTGCAATTTGTGTGTATTCCAGAAATTTTTCGGACGGTTTTCTTCTTGTAACCATTTCATATAAAACAAGAATGATATGACCGCCGTCCAATGCCGGTATGGGAAGCAAGTTCAATATGGCCAACATCACAGAAAGCCAGGCCGTAATATTCCAAAACACTTCCCAATCCCACGTTCCCGGGAAAATACTTCCGATGGCAATAAAGCTACCAACAGATTTGTATGCTTTTGTTTTGGGTCTGAATATCAATCCCAATTCTTTCAAATAATTGGATGCAGTCGTATACGCTCTTTGAATACCGGCCGGAAACGCATGCGCTAAAGAATACTCCCTGACGGTTACGGGTATAAAATCCAAAGGATTCGTTACCCCTACCATAATTTTCCCTTCTTCATCCACATGTAAAGGAATGTGGACTTCTTCACCGTTTCTTTGCACACCCACTTCAATCATTCCGCCTTTGTGTTCCATGAAGACTCTTTGAGCATCTTGAATAGCCGGAGTGGTTATGCCGTTCACGGAAACAATCCTGTCTCCGGGATGCAATCCCATATGTACATTTATAGATGTGTCCGGCACAACGGCCACGTGGAAAGGATACCTCAAACTGAAGAAACCTTGTGCACTCAGCATATCGCTAATGTAATCTTGGTCAAAATGAAAGCGAACCGTGTCTGCTCCTCGTAGAACAGTCACTACGGCAGGGCGTGTTCTTATCAAATCTACATGGAGCGTATGCACCGGATCGTCTACTACCGATCTGTCATCGTATGCCAGCACTTTGTCTCCGTTGCGAAAACCCACCTCTTGCGCCAAGGGCGTACACTCTATGCCATACAAAGCGTCCTCTGTGCGTATGTATTCTTCTCCCCACGTATATAGTATGAAACCGTACAAAATGACAGCCAATACAATATTGAACAAAACGCCGCCTGCCATAACAAAAAACCTTTGCCAGGCCGGCTTACTACGAAACTCCCACGGCTTAGGTTCCTCTTTCAGGCTGTCTTTGTCCATAGATTCGTCTATCATGCCTGATATTTTACAATAGCCACCAAAAGGCAACCATCCAATACCATATTCTGTATGAGAATTTTTAGGCTTATACTTGATCAAACTAAACCACGGGTCAAAAAACAAATAAAATTTGTCTACCCGTATTTTAAACAAACGGGCAAAAAGAAAATGTCCCAGCTCATGAATCAAAATTAAAAGGGACAGAGCCAGGATAACTTGTGCAATCTTTACTAATATCTCCATAGTATCAACAACTTAACAACAAATGTTGTGCCACCCTCCATGCTTCACAGTGTGTATCTTGCAACTGGCTGAAAGAAGGATTTGACACAACGTCTATTTTTTCCAGCGTTCCGGAAATCAATTTGGGTATGGCTACAAAACCAATTTGTTCTTTTAAAAAAGCATCTACTGCCACTTCGTTGGCCGCATTTAACGCACAAGGGATATTTCCTCCCGTTTTAAGTGCTTGGTATGCCAAAGTCAGGCAAGGAAACCTATCTGTAGGTGGTTCATAAAATTCCATAGAACGAAAATCCGAAAGGTCCATACGCGGAGCTTCGGGGAAGTCCACCCTCCGCGGATAGGACAACGCAAACAAAATGGGCAGCCTCATGTCCGGACGTCCCATCTGCGCCTTAATGACGCCGTCAGAAAACTGCACCATAGAATGGACCAATGACTGGGGATGGATCATGACTTCTATCCGCTCCAGGGGTTGACCAAAAAGCCAAAAAGCTTCCATCACCTCCAATCCTTTATTCATCAAAGTAGCAGAATCTACCGTTACTTTCGTCCCCATATCCCAAGTAGGATGAGCCAAAGCCTGTGCTTTGGTAACCTTTTTCAGATCTTCTGCAGGCCATTTGAAAAACGGGCCACCGGAAGCTGTCAGTATCATCTTTTCCACTATTGCCTGTTCACCCAAAAGGCACTGAAAGATGGCTGAATGTTCACTGTCAACCGGCAAAATTTCTGCCCCCACATTATGGGCTTCCCGCATAACCAAATGCCCGCCGGCCACCAGACTTTCTTTATTGGCCAAAGCCAACGTTTTTTTATTTTTTAATGCGGCAAGAGAAGGTCCCAAACCGGCAAATCCCACCAAAGCATTCAATACCAAATCTATAGAAGGCCAGTGTAGTGTTTCTTCAATCGCTCCATCTCCGTACAAAACTTGGATTTCTGTTCCGGCAAGCGCTTCTTTTGCTTGTTTCCAGGCGGCCTCCTCTGTAAGAACAACCGCTTTCGGTTGAAATTCCAGGGCTTGTGCAATCAACACTTGAGCCGACTTTCTGGCTGTCAGAACATGTGCTTTAAAAAGGTTCGGATACCTCTTAACAATATCCAATGCCTGAACACCTATAGACCCGGTAGACCCTAAAATAGCAATACGTTTTTGAAGTGTCATATCAGAAATGAATATAGTCTGCCGGATTTAAGGGTTTTCCTTTATGCCAAAGCTCAAAGTGCAAATGAAAGCCGGTAGAATACGTCCCGTGGCTGCCTACAACGCCTACTACAGAACCGGCTGTAACGGCATCACCTACCTTCCTAAACAACTGCGAACAATGTTTATATATAGACAACAAATTGTTTTCATGCTGGATTTGAAGAATATATCCAAACTCATCTGTCCAAGATGCAAAGTTTACCGTACCGTCCAAAACAGCATAAATCACAGCATTTTCCGGAGCTGCTATATCTATGGCATAGTGGTTTTTTGCCGGGTTAAATCCTGCCGTTACCAATCCTTTGATAGGAGGAAAAAAATGCAATCCTTCCATTTGCAAACTGCCTCCACGCATACTGCTTAAAGTTTGCTGTTCTTTGAGTTCCGCTGTAAGACGCAGCAAAGAATCCTCCTGAGACCTGGCGCCCACAGAAATTTCCGGAATTTCCGACAACTGGTTTTTAGGCAAAATATCTCCCGGAGCAACGGGGTCTTCATCTGCCAATACTTTTTGCAAATTTGTAAGGTGTACCTCCCACAAATGAACTACTTTTTCTAGTGAGTCTGCACGCAAAGCGTTCCTCATCATCACTTCTCGCGTTTGTGCGTTGGGATACCCGGGAATAACTTCTTTCAAAGGCGTATATATAAACAAAAGCGTTATACCCGTAATGAGTACGGCTAAAAGTCCTATCACCACCAAAAGCAAATGAAATACAGAGAATTCCACCGTGTACACCTGCTTGTGAGACTCTTTGTCAAAAACACCAAAAACATACCTTTCTCTGAGCGTCTTTCTCCTGAATTGTCCGGACTTCATACACATGCTTTATTCCAACAAATGTACAAATCATTTTCCAATTTGTGTTACCTTTGTACCATGGGCAGGATCCTGGGTATTGACTACGGACAAAAAAGAGTAGGTATTGCAGTAAGTGATCCGCTGAACCTTTTTGCCATTCCTCTGCAAACTGTTGCAGTGGATAAAGTAACGGATTTCTTAAAAAAGTACCTGCAAGAACAACAAGTTTCCATATTTGTAGTAGGGTACCCCAAGAACCTGAACAACACCCCGTCCCAAAACGCCCCTCGTGTAACGGCTTTTGTCACCCACCTGAAAAGGACTTTTCCGGATATTCCGGTTGTGTTGGTAGACGAACGTTTTACCTCAAAAATGGCTTTTCAAGCCATGATTGACGGCGGTATGAAAAAAAAGGACAGGCGTAACAAAGCCAATGTAGACAAAATCAGTGCGGTACTGATTTTGCAAGAATACCTTCAAAGCAACAAGACATGATATTGCCCATCTATATATACGGATCAACCGTTCTAAGGCAAGTAGCCCAGGACATTACACCGGATTACCCCAACTTGGAATCCCTTATGGAAGACATGTGGGAAACGCTCTATTATGCAGACGGAGTAGGATTGGCCGCCCCTCAAATAGGGCTGTCCATCCGCCTGTTCATGGTAGACGGGAGCGAGCTTTCAGAAGACCGTCCTGAACTGAAAGATTTTAAAAGAACCATCATCAATGCACGCCTGTTGGAATCAAGTGAAGAAACAATCACCCTTCAGGAAGGGTGCTTAAGTGTGCCCAAATTGTTTGCAGATATTGAACGCCCCAAAAGCGTAAAGTTGGCCTATTTAAACGAACGTTTTGAACCTGTGGAAGAATGGTTTCACGGCATGGCTGCCCGAATGGTCCAACATGAATACTCCCATCTGGAAGGAGAATTGTTTACAGACCTGGCAACGCCCATCCGTAAAAAAATGTTGCAAAGCAAATTACAAGCCATTGCCAAAGGACAAGTAACGGCTTTTTACAAAACAAAGATTGTTCAATAATGAGTGTTTTTCACGCTTACGATATCAGGGGAGTTTACGGAGTAAACTTGCTCCCGGAAATGGTATACAAAATGGGCTTCTTTCTGCCCACCGTCTTAAAAACAGAAATCATTGCCGTAGGTCGCGATTGCCGCGAATCTTCACCGGATATGTTTAAACACCTTGTCAACGGCATATGCGACGCAGGTGCCCATGTAGTAGACTTGGGCCTTGCCACCACTCCTATGGTCTATTACGCCACCGGAAAATACGATTTTGGAGGCTCCGTACAAATAACAGCATCTCACAACAACGCAGAATACAACGGCCTAAAAGTGTCTTCCGCCAAAGCCATGCCTGTAGGATACGACAACGGACTAAACCTTTTGGAAGAATACGTCCACAACCACACCCCAAAGCTTGTCAAAACGCGCGGAACCGTATCTACCCTGGATATCAAAGAAGAATACCTGATTTTTTTATCAAAATGGGTGCCTGAAAACAGAACGCTGAAAGTAGGTATTGATGGTTCCAACGGAATGGCCGGATTGTTTGTCAAAAAATTACTGGGAACTGAAAACGTCCTATACATAAATGAAGAATTGGACGGCCGCTTTCCCAACCATCCACCCAACCCGCTTGTACCGGAAAACATCAAACAACTACAAGCTCTTGTAAGAGACAAAGCATGCGACATAGGTATTATTTTTGACGGAGACGCAGACCGAGTCATGTTTACAGATGAAAACGGGACATTCGTGTCTCCCGATTTGATTATAGCCTTGTTAGGCCATCATTTCTTAGACGGAACACCCACCCGGGTCCTGCAAGACATAAGATCTTCCAAAGCCATTGGAGAGTACTTGAAACCTATGGGAGCAGAAATGCATACGTGGCGTGTAGGAAGGGCATTTGCGGCTCCAAAGCTTAAAGAAATAGACGGCCTCTACGGTGGAGAATTGGCAGGCCATTACTATTTCAAAGATTTCTTTTATTCAGACAGCGGATTGTTAGCTTCTTTGCTGGTGTTGCGCGTTTTAACACAACTGAACAAGCCCTTTTCTAAAATCATAAGAGATATTAAAAAGTACGAAAGCTCAGGTGAAATCAACTTTAGAATAGATAAAAAACAGGAAGCCATGGACGCTCTCAAAGAGTATTTTTCATCACAAGAAGAACCTGTGGCGTTTTTTGACTTTGACGGGTACCGCGTGGAATTTGCCGAATGGTGGTTTAACGTCAGACCTTCCAATACAGAACCTTATTTACGGTTTATTGCAGAAGCACGCGGAGCCGATTTGTTGCAAGAAAAATTGCAAGAAATGAGAAACATACTAGACCCTTTTATATAAAACCATGACAAAAAATCTAGAACTGGACAAAGGTCATATCCCCGGTCTTCTATTCAAATATGCACTTCCCGCCATCATTTCCATGACGGCAGCCAGTATATACAACATGGCAGACGTGATGTTCATAGGCCGAGGAGTCAATGCCATGGCCATAGCCGGACTTTCGTTGACCTTGCCGCTCATGAACATTTCGGCTGCCTTTGGTTCCATGATTGGCGTAGGTGCTTCTACGCTCGTTTCTGTCAAACTGGGTCAAAAGGACAAAGTAACGGCAGAAAAAGCATTGGGAAATGCCGTTACATTAAATACCATTATTGGGATTCTGTATTCCATCGTAGCTCTTATCTTTCTGGAACCCACCTTGTATTTCTTTGGAGCCAGCGCCCAAACATTACCGTACGCCAAAGAGTACATGCAAATCATATTGGCAGGGAATGTCATCACACACATCTACCACGGGCTAAATGACAACCTGCGTGCCAGCGGCTATCCCAAGAAAGCCATGCTGGCCACCCTCACGGCTGTAACAACCAATTTGATCCTGGACCCGTTGTTTATCTTTGGATTTAAATGGGGAATCCGCGGAGCGGCTATTGCCACCGTTATATCACAAGCCGTAGCCTTAGGTATTGTGGTACATCACTATACAAGAAAAGATTCCCTCATCAGATTTAAGAGAAATATTTTCACCCTTCAAAAGGGGATGCCGCGCAACATCGTTTCCGTAGGATTGGCTCCTTTTTTGATGAATATTGTAAACAGTTTGATTATCATAATTATCAACCGTTCTTTTCTGAAGTTCGGAGGAGATTATGCCGTAGGAGCCTACGGAATAGCCAACCGTATGGTTTTCCTTTTCATCATGATCATGTTTGGGTTTAACCAAGGGATGCAGCCTTTGGTAGGCTTTAACTACGGAGCTAGAAAATACAAACGAGTTACGGAAATTTACAAGTTGACGGTTCTTTGTGCTTCCTGCATTAGTTTTTTGGCTTTTATTATTGCTCAGTTTTTTCCACAAGCAGCCGTGAAATTGTTTACAAACGACCCTACTCTTATAAAACTTACTGTTGAAGGCCTGCGTATAGATTTGGCAGCATTTCCACTAGTTGGTCTGCCTATTGTGACTTCAAATTTTTTCCAGGCCATACGAAAACCCGGTAAAGCTATTTTTCTGTCCCTTACACGTCAAGTCATTTTCTTAATTCCGGCGCTTTTGATTCTGCCTCGGTTTTTTGGAGTAACCGGTGTGTGGGCCAGTATGCCTGTATCGGATGCCGCTTCTTTTGTAGCGGCTACCGTGTTGATAATTAAACAAATGAAAGAGTTCAGAACGTATGATGAAAGCTAAAATTAATTGTACCGTCACCTTGGGCCGTCAGCTGGGAAGCGGCGGCTACACCGTGGGTAAAATGATTGCTTCTGCCCTGGGCCTTGCATTCTTTGACAAAGAACTTCTATACCACGCTGCTCAAGAAAGCGGCTTATGTGAAGAAGTGTTTGAAAACGCAGACGAAAAAACGTCCACGGGTCTTTCCAGAATCATGAATGTGCAAAATCCCTTTGGACTGGCTTTTTTTGACCCTATGAGTACCCCTCTTTCCAGAGATAGAATCTTTAATATCCAATCAGAAGTCATTAGAAAACTGGCTCAACAGCAACCGTGTCTATTTATAGGTCGCTGTGCAGATTACGTACTACGTGATGTGCCCGGTGTCAGAAGCCTGTTCATCCACGCACCCTTGTCTGTACGCATATCCAACATAGCAGAGAACAAAGGCATTACGCTTAAAGAAGCTGAGAGTCTCATTGTACGGGGAGACAAAAACCGTGCAGCGTACTACAACTATTTTACAAATAAGGAATGGGGAAAGGCCGAGTCTTACCATTTCACCCTCGATTCGGGATTGCTTGGCCTGGAGCGCTGTGCCGAGGCAGCCGTGGAGCTTATAAAAAAATCTTGCTAGATTGCTAAAAATCATTATCTTTAGTTAATAAATCAGGTAAAAATCATGAAAAGAATTATCACCATTCTCGCCATCAGTGCATCGGCTTTGCTGGTGAGCGGATGCGACTGGTTTGAATCCGGTGAAGGGAATGGTAATCAAGCCGATTATGCAGACTGGAATCTGTTAATTATGCAATATCCCATCCTTAAAGCGTTCCCGGATTTTATGGGATCGGTGACCTTTCTACAACACCAAAAGCAACTTCCTTTATATGAGATTATTATCATCTCTACACAAGATCAATACGTAGACAATTATATTAAAGTGCTGAAAAACAATGGTTTTACAACAAGTCCTTCCGGTCATAATTTCAAGGTACAACTTAAAAGTTCAAAACGACTGGGGGCATATTGGCGATTCGTAGGATTTTATCCTTCAGACTATCCGGGGTACACAGACATTACCTTTTCCAGCACACAATAACTAATAACCAATGCCATGAAAAAAACAATTATTTATGTATCTCTAATACTGGTAGCTTTACTGGCTGCTCCTGCTTGCGAATGGCTATGGGAGTTTGAGTTTGATAATAGTGATTGGGAAGAACTTTGTGACGAGTATGAGTTTTTGACTATATACCCCGCTGTCGAATTTCCTTTCAAATACCTCAGTTATTTTGAACACGATGTCAGCAACTACGAGAGCCAAAACGTAAACATTCGAACCAGCGTAAAGAATGCAGAGAAATATCTGGAAGTCATAAAGGCCAAAAACTATACGTATTACTCAGAAAACGATGGAGTTACCAGTTACATAGGGCCCAAGGTGGGTAACAGACAGTACCATGTAAACTTTCAGCACTTTGACAGCAAAGAAAGAAACATAGGGTTTGTCCTCATCACCACATGGTAACACCCCTACTCCAATCCTTCCGGCAGAAGCAACTCTAAGGATTTGTTCCGGTGGTTTGTTTTAATAACAAAAGTGGGATGAAACGGCAATAAAATACTTGTTCCGTCTTCAAAGGTCAGTTCCAGACAAGGATTCATGGGGTAATCAAAAAACCGGGAAACGATACCTTTCCTCAGACCTTCTTTTTCTGTCTTTGCACGAAAAGCATATCCTACCAAATGGCTGCCATCGGCTTCATCTGCTGCAGTTTCCACTTTGACCAACAACGTACTGCCTACCCATTCGGCTGCCAAACGCTCCGTTGGGTAATTTTCAAAACATACGACGGCTTTGTCATTTCCCACAAATTGTAAAGAAGTAATATAAAAAGGAACCAGTATCTCATCCACAAAGATGTATACCGGTTCTTCTTCTGTCCATTGTTCCAAGAAAGTTTGGGGGGCTTTGGGATGGAATTTTAGAAACAGTTCCCCTTCCTTGCCATAGGTTTTTCTGACAGTTGCCAGTGGTAAAAACCTGTCCCTCTTCATTTCAAATTATTCGGCGGCTTGCTCTTCTGCTTCAGCAGCAGCTGTATCTTCCGGAGCGGCCGTGCCTTCAATCTCGGCAATGGCTTCTTCTGCTTTTGCTGCAGCTTCTGCAGCAGCAGCTGCCAATTGGGCGGCTGCTTCTTCACGTTTGGCCAACAAAGCTTGAGCACGTTCTTTATTGATTACGGACTCGGCTTCCAAACGTTTCTTTGCATCTTCACTTGATTCTTGGGCCAACCTGTTCTTTTTCTCCTGTACCTTAGCTTCTTTTTCTTTCATCCAAGCTTCCCATTTGGTGTCGGCCTCTTCTTGCGTAAACGCATTTTTAGCCACACCTTCCTGCAAGTGTTTTCTCAGCAACACGCCTTTGTACGACAAAAGTCTGCGTGCTGTTACAGTAGGCTGAGCTCCCACGTTTAACCAATACAAAGCCCTGTCAGCATCTAAAGTGATTTCTGCAGGGTCTGTGTTTGGGTTATACTTTCCAAGGGTTTCAATCCTTCTTCCGTCACGCGGAGCACGTGAATCTGCTACTATAATGTGAAAATAAGCGTAGTTTTTTTTGCCATGGCGGGCAAGACGAATTTTTACTGCCATACTCTTTTTTTAAGTTACTAAATCTTGTTAACTTCCTAATCTTCCCGAGAAAAGGTGGGCAAAGATATGGGTTTTTACGCTCATCACAAAATTTTTATCTACGTCTTCCGCCTCTTCTGTAAGATTCGCTTCTTCCGTACGCCCCTCTCCGGTCGTAATCTCCCCTTCTACCTCTACCATAATATTCGGGCCGTACCTCCTGATACCTGTCGCGCGGCAAGGCATCATAAGCTTTCTGTTGTTCCTTGGTAAGCAGTTTTCTGACTTCATCTCTTTGCTTATCACGCAATTTGATCATTTCATCGCGGATGTTGTCTTTGGCTTCAAAGTCAATTGTGGAACGACGGTTGTTTCTCAATTGTTCCATCTGCTCTCTGTGAGTGGCTTCCAAAGTTGTAATCTTTTGGATTTGTTTGTCTGTCAACCCTTCAATATACTGTGTACAGGAACCTCTATCGTAAGAAGCCGGCACCCTTCTGCCCCTGGATCCGGGACCTTGTGCCCACATAGAAAAAGAAAGAGTCATCAACAAAAGTGTTGTTCCTAAAATTTTTGTTTTCATGATTGCAATTGTTAATTGGTTTTGCCTATAAGACACAGCTACAACTTAAAACTTGCGCTTGTACAAAGTAAACAATTCTTTTTGCAAATTTTGACGTGCTCTGAACAGCAAAGATTCCACAGAAGACACAGACGTTTCCATCACATCGGCTATTTCTTTATAAGACAGATCTTCATATTGGCTCAAAACAAATGCTTTTTTCTGCCTTTGTGGCAACGCGTCGATGGCTTTTTGAAGGACTTGCCGTTTCTCTTGATTGTGGAGCACTTCCAACGGATCTGCGTCTGTTGCCGAAACGTTCCATTGCTCCATTTGTTCTTTATCCGGCAAGAGAGCTCTTTTATGACGGCGGTTATCTCTCAAGTGGTTTAAAGACTTGTTTAAAGTTATCCTATACAACCATGTTGAAAGTTTGGACTTGGATTGAAACTTTTGAACAGAACGGTACACTTCAATAAAGACTTCTTGCGTCACATCGTCGGCATCGGCTGCATTGTGCAATACCCCCATACATACGCGGAACACCATGTCCCCGTATGTATCAACCAGCTCTTTGA